>JAABUY010000847.1_pt1 | contig 47275 bp, 79 predicted proteins | sample 5560271 | NCBI WGS metagenome assembly JAABUY01 (sample SAMN10711886, study PRJNA513374) | rock metagenome | isolation source: Antarctica rocks | place: Antarctica: Victoria Land, University Valley | reverse complement strand
CGGAGTCCTCAGGAGGAGTATGGCGCTTCAGGGACGAAATGTTGCGTCCCCTGATCTCCGATTGAAGCCGGGGGGGGGAGGGATGATGATTGAGTTGATCGAAAAAGAGCTCAATCTTGGGGAGAAAGAAGAGGAAAAGGAGAATGCAGCGTGTGTCTACGCCCAGTTGCGCTCGGACCTCCTCAATGGCGATTTCCCTCTCGCTCTGCGCTTGATATTGTACTGTTGATGATGAGATTCTGATCTGCTCGTCTGGCTGATGCTATCTACTACTTGACGATGGTATTGGTCATTCAACTCACTATTCAGAGTTCACATCCCAACGCTATCATCATATCCGCAGGCCGGCGAAATCACCTTATCTTTGAACGAGGTTCCCTCTCCTAGGGTGTCTGCCATCGTCTGCGAATTCTCCTTCAATCGTTGCCTCCTTGATTCTAGCGGCCCAACGTAACATCCGATGGATTCTTCCGACGAGAATTAAGCGGAAGTCAGAGCCTCGTCTCCGCTCGTGGGGTCGACCACGTCCAACACATGCTCCACGGACGTTGGTTCCGACCAGCTTTGGTAGATCTCGATGCTGATGCTGTGATCGAATCTGCAGTGAGTTTCTCGGCAGATATGAGCACGTTCGCGCCTGGCTGCTCCACTCAATGATTTCATTTGCTGCGATAAGATGAATTCGGCTTCCTGCCGTATTGATCGATCGGGTTCGAGGCATACGGGCTACAGATTCCTGAAGTCGCGCCCCACGCCATGGTGAACAAACAGGCAGGTCGAGTGACGTGGGTGACGAAGATCGGAGGTGGGTCATCACGCACGTCGATGAAGAGGCTGATGTCGGGCACCCGCGGACAGCATGGCCCGTGCTGGCAGTATCGGGCGACTCGGCATTCGAGGACACATTCAAAGAGGCGAGCTTGACCCCTTTCTAGCGCGTCGTGGTGCATGACCTTAGAACCGCCCTGAGAACTCATCCCATCGCTGATTGACTTTTCCCCATACTCCGACCGAGATCGTTTCCAGGTTCGGCATCACTCTGCCTCTCCTCGACGTCATGAAGAACTCGTCGAAAGTCAGAAGATTTCCAATCTCCTTAAACGCTCCGTTGGTGCGCCTTTCCGATGTGTCCGAACGGCTTTCGGCAACGGTGTCCCAGTAGCTATCGTTTAGGACATCGGAGTTGTTCGTCTCGTAGGGCTATTGGATACACGAGGTGAAGCTTTGAGACTTTGGCGAGAAGCTTAGACTTGGCAGAGCTGATTCGACGACTTGATGGAGGGTCGTTGAGGCCATGGAAGAACAGTTCGAGGTTGTCGACGATGGGCTGGGTGTAGAGTACCTGGGTGACGGCATCATCCAAGAGCTAAAACGGCCCAGTCAGTCCCATTTGACGAAGTAGTCAGATCGACTCACCCGAGAGACACGAGAAGCAAGTCAAGCCATGCTGACGGAAAGCGTCCCAGTCGCATTCCGTTTTGATCGGCGGGGGAGAAATCTTAGGAAGGTGATGATATGTGCCCAAATCTCAGGCTGGAGGTCATACAGAGGCATTGTAGACTGTGCACTTGTGCGAGCGATCAAGTGAGCAGGAATTTGCAGAGAAGGAAGAGGGAGAAGAGGCTTGCAGTGGGATCATGCGGCCTGATGTGCTTGGACCCCCTCAGGGTCGATGTGTCATATGTGTGTCAGACTGTGTGCATCATTTCTAGCACCCACTGCTCACTCTGACCTTCTATCTACTGAAGATATCTGCAAGTCGTAGACTCGAAGCCTATCCTGCTCTCACTCCCTGCCTCGTTACGTCTACCTTGCTACGAACAGGCCGGGCATATTGGGCATATTGGCGCTCTTGCTTGAAAGTCACCGTAGTCTTGAAGGGCACACTACTGCTTCGATGTCCTCGGTTACTTGTCGCGATATCGTCCCCAAATCGTCCCGCTTTCGATCCATAGACGGATTGTAAGCGACTTTGAATGCGTCTGTCGATGAGCGAAGCAAGATCATGGCTTCCTTCCTCTTCTCAGTGGGACATTCTTCCACTATTTGGTCGATGATCGGCAGATGAGCACGGCCGACGAAGATGTCGATGTTGACACGGCTTTCGAATGCCAAAGGCTCGTCCTGCGTAAGACTGAAGCGCGTCTTGTTGACCAATGAATCACCATGGAGAGACTGTTCTTCACCATATCTTCTGCATTCTGTCGGACCGCGGGATCAAGATCGAGGCATGGTGAATGCAGAGTCTGCTCGTCGTGCCACTTGCCACCGTACACAAAGCAAGAGGTCGAAGGATGTGTGTGACGATCATGGTTGGTGGATCCGGAGCAGGTGGGGCGAGGACGACGAGGGTGTTGAACGCGAGAGGCCCGGGTGAGTGTTGTCAAAAGACGCGTGCGGCGCTGGAGATGACGAAAAGAATGATGCGAATCCGTTCCTCTGTCAGGTAATTACACCATGATGCGAACCGCTGCAAATCCCACCCCTTCGGTCGCCATCTGCCAACGTGCCGACCGAGATGGTGGTGAGCTTCGGCATCACATTGCCGCGTTTTTCCAGCTCGAGAAGTTGCCAATTCCCTTGCGGTATCGGTCCATCTCCTCAAGCGCTTCTCAGACCCGTTCAGTATCCTGTTCGGACTTGCCCTCCCCGATCAAGTTCCAATCTCCATGAGCGAGAAGGTCGAGGTAATCTGGCTTGAGCCGCTCGGTTAGATACACCAAGTGAAGCTTGGTGACCTTGGCAAGTAGTGTCGACTTGTTAGGGGTGACTCGATGAGGTAAAGAAGGGTCGTCTGGAAAACCAGCAGGAGGTCGTCGACGATTGGATGTGAGTAGAGCTCGGTTGGGGAGGCATTGTTGCAGAGCTGTAGCTGTCAGTATTTTCTGCAGATAGGTCGAAGCAGTATGAAGGCAAGACTTACAGAAGATACCCGAGCGCCAATGGTCAATTCGTGTTGATGAAGCGCGTCCCACTTGCATTCGGTTTTCGCTGGCGGAGGCGATCCTTTGAGGAATCTGATAATATGCGCCCAGATCTCAGGCTGAAGCTCGCGAGGTGATGACATACTCATATTCTGTTATGGATGGGGCCCTTTTCGGCGAAGGAAAGAAGATGAACGCGATAAATAATGGAAGTATACGGAAAAGAAAGGGGATCAAGGGCGTTGAACGAGGCGGATGGAAAGCCCGTGCGCACACATTTTCAGGGTCCATCAATCCTGAATTTTGATCTGAAACTGCTTTCGTCGTCAATTCATGACCATAAAAGCTTGCAACATCATCATGCCTATCAAGGAGCTCAGTCTCGATATCTGGTCCCACACCTATCGTTCCTTCGCCGTATGCCCCCCCGGGCGCCTGGATTACTGCAAGTGGGATGAGCTGCTCCAACGCGACTGGGCGGGGGCAAGCAGAGTGTCCTAGGTGAACCACTATTCTGCTTCGTCACTTTGTCGGCTAATCGAGTATAGAAGTTTCACAGAGCCGCATTAATTCACCTATATGATATCTGCATTGTTCGGAACGTGGAATCCTTCTTCCTCTGTTACAAGTGGGTGGAAAAGCGATGCATGAACTCGACTATTCTAGCCGCAGTCTTATGCAACTCTGTAAAACGCGTCATCCGCTCTGCTCCATCCTGCGCGGGTACCTGATAGCATCCGCACTGCTACCCTGAGAGCAGCCTACGACTCTCCCGGCGTAACATCCTCGGCCTAGGGGATGCACCGGACGCATCGCGGAAATCCCTGACGAAGCGTGATTGCTCCGATCCGTAAGGAAGCTTTACATTTTCAGTGATCAATTTGGTATGCCAAGCGAAATTCGCAGGATCGACGGCTGATCGTCTTAGTGCTTGTGGATCGGGAGCCCGAGCCGTTGGGCATTGACGAATTCACACAACACTCGGAGACCACCGGTCCCCGGTGATTCCGATACTGTAAAGTATCGCCATCAATGCCTACATACCCGACCAGTCGACTTTGAACCCGCGATTGGTGGACTCGGACTGGAGCCGCGCGGATTCAATCCCGCTCGATGTCGTCCTTGAGTCCGGAGCAAGATCTGTTTGTCAAACGATTCCAACCATGGCATCGCCCAGGACTGACTGGGTCGAGACTCTGGGTCGACCACGGGAAATATGAACCACGTCTTTCTTGATGGGATATCGGATTGTATACTACGAACGCCGTTTCTTCGAGGCGCAACCACGACCTTCCAATGCGACGCAATCCCTTTTTCCCCCTCCATGGTTCTCAATCGATTCAAGGATCGGCTGCGAATGATCATAAAAGTCGTCGAATGGAAGGTCATTCCGTGCGGCCCATCGAGGTGCTTGTCTATGGTCTACTGGACGAGTTCGTATTGAGCGAGAAAACAGGCAGAGCGGAGCAGGAAATCTCGGATTGGCTGAAGATCAAGGCGGAAGAGTGCGAAGCAATCCTAGGTCACGGCTTGAATGTGATGGATAAGGTTCATTTCAAGTCCAGGGAAGTATTCGAGGTGTGTCCTGGATGTGGATGTGATGGATACGCGTGAGGATTCCTTGCCGAGGTGAGAGACGGAAATCCATCGGCGAGCTGCACCATTATCTTCGACGGGGGTTACTCCGTAATCCCGGCCACGCCTCATCCATGACCTTCACCCATCTGAAACCTGCTCCGGTGTTCTTCTGGTCCGCTATCGAGAACTCGAGCCGATTCCCTGGGTAGTCGGCTAGGATGGTGAATGCTCGTTGCACCATCACTACCGTCTTCTGTTCAAGCGGAAATGATTCAACCTGGGCTCAATACACGAAGAGAGAGCCGCACCTCCCTGTTTGCGCTCGAGATCCCTACGGCTTCCTGCGTGTCGCCCAAGACCGGATACCGCGGGGTGAAGGTGTATGTGACACGGTTGATACGATCGCTAGGGGAGGGAGTGGAATAGCAATCAGCTCCCGGCGGAAATTGCGTCAGCATGGCGGGAACTAGCCGATTATCATGCCCGCTGAATGGCAGCCAAGACATTTGCGTTCACCAACTAGCAAGATTGGCATCCGCTATCTCGCCTGCGGCGTCCCAGATCTGCTGACCCTCTCCTCCACTCTCTGCCTGACGCTCCCCCAGATCTTCCCCGCACCATCCCGTAATCCCTCTGCGACCTGCGGGATTTGTCCCACTTGAAAGCTAGCACCCGCATCTCCGCCTCCAGTCCTGAACAGTCCCGATCCGCCGGCACCGCCCACTGACAGCTCGTATCCGCCTGCTCGGAGGTTTACAAGAGGCCCGTTGGAAGCAGAGGCGGGGGTGGAGGTGGTAGTGGGTGGAGCGGTGATTATGGGCGGGCCGTAGATGGACGGATCGAAGTGCTCGGCCGCAGAGTCGACCATGTTCAAGAAGCTAGCGGGATCAGCAGAGCAGAGTCCCTTACGGACACCTACCTTCTGGAATTATGCACGATACTCCCGCCGAGGAGGATGCGGGTGCCCCCGGGTCCACCCGCAGTATCATTTGCTAATCGCCGATTAAGTAGCGCAACAGCCCGGCCCTCCTCATACGTCGTCCCGCCGAGCATGAAAACGATGATATCCTGGGGTCTGAGAAGAGTCAGCTGCTATTTGAAGGCGGAGAGCGGAGTCACCTTTGGGTCCTAGCATTCTCATCGCCTTCGAGGAATGGGTAGCTGGTCTCCTTTAACCGGCCTTTGAGCTGGAGATCCAGAGTCTGCGATAGATGCGGTGTATGTTGTGTGTACACATTCTCAACGCCCTGTACGCAAATGAGTATCATCCTCACATGAGCGGGACTCGTTCACCTTCAGCCCCTTCAAAGCGGTCTTACCCCTCGAAAACAGGTTCTCGTTCATGAACAGATCGTCTTGCCTTACATCCGCCCCGGCAAAGTTGAGCATCACGTAGACAAGTCTCGCCCTGTCCGCTCCGACGCCATTCTGGATGAGTGCATCAACGACTAGAGTGATCTGATTGCCGACGAGTTTCTGGTACCGCAGGGCATATAAGATCGCCAGTCGGAGCTTGTTCGTGGCTGGAACCTTGCTCGATGCGAGAAGATTCATTACGCTCTGCCACATCAGCCACGCTCCGATACGCGCTACTCACCCGCAGATCCGCCTGATGACTTTCCTGACTCGCCAAACTCTGCTCCACCTCGGATACCGCCAGCAGATCATCCCTCTCGACCAGCCTACTCAGCTCGCCAACTAGCGTGACATGCTTGGTGACATTCCCGCCCAATCTCCGAAACTCGGGGTACTCCTCAACGAATCGCTTCATGTCGGCAACTGTTTCTATTCGAGAGGAAGATGAGGGTCCGATGGTGGTGTTTTTCGCTTGGTAGTCGGATACGTAGGCGGCGATGGCGGCTCCGAGATCACCGAAGTTGGCGAAGAGATTTTGTGAGAAGAAGGGGTCGGAAGAAGAGGAAAGGACAAGATCCTAGGGATATAAGCACATATCAGATGAGATTCTGCGCGACATACTCGGAGTTCTAGCTGGTCTTCGTGTTCTATCCGCACTCGGCCATTGGTGATCCCGCACAGCTCATGCACCATGGCTTGGTAAGTCCATTGCGACAGGAGTGGTGTCACGGGATCATTCCGTCGATCTACGCGTTATCAGCGGGTGCTCATTGGACCAAATCCGTTGATTGACCTAGTATGAGGAGTATCGGAGCTGGACCAGCCGTCGGCCGGAAGTCGAAGAGTTCCCGGTATGGGGGATGTTGCATCGCCGCCTGAACTGATCAGCCCTCTTGTCCAACGAACAGCAGGCCAGAGACCCACCTGGATCTCCACGGCAAGCTTCCGTCCCGCCTGGCTCATCCGCTCCCATCGAATTACAGGTCTTTTCTTCAGGCTCAAGAGGACGGCGAGGATGGCATGGAGGTGATTGGTGAGAACGGGTGGGGGAAGGTGAAGTGGTGCAGGGAGGTAGAGCGGGGGCTGAACATATGATCAGTTCAGAAGCCAACGCCCAATGGTGTGAATAAGTACATTTGACGGTCCTTCTCCGCCATCTGCCAGAGCTGCTTGTGTGAGGGTGAAGTGTGATGGGTACTGCGCTAAATAATCTGCAAAGAATTCCTGCACCACCATCAGTCCTCTTCCTCTCTACATAAGACGCTCGAGCCCACCTGGACCTCCTTGACGACTTCGAACTCGTCCACCGTTGCCATTTCCTCAATCTGCGATTTTCTCAGCGTATTCGAGAAGTCTAACCGAGTTTCAGTTGCATCCGAGTAGTGAATGCGAGACCGCACACAGCCAGTATCCCCCGTATCGAGGCTTGGCAAGCTCCCGCTTGACACATTCTACGGATTGATCGGTAGGTGAGAGGAAGGCGATACACGAGAGGTGATTGAGGGGTTCGCGAGATGAGCTGTGGTCGTCAGCTAGAAGACCGGAATGCAGATCATGTCTCACTTGTCTATTCGGTCGGTCAGGTAGATTTCGTGTGAGAGAAGCTCGGATTGAGTGGTCACAAGGGATACTATAGGTGTCTGAGGCCGGTCAATACTGGCTCGTTGCGATAGGGAAGGACGGACTGTATGAGAGTCGAGGAGGAGAACTTTCATCCCTGGGACTTCGGTGATCATCTTTGAGATATACGTCTGGAGGGCTTTGAGCACGTCCATGGTGCCCCAACACCACTTGAAAGATTCGAGGGACGATTTAAGATGGAAACGTATGTAAACACGAGCTAAAAACCGCGAAGGACAAGGTGGAATGCAGCACCACGACGCCCCGCGTCAAGCCAAAGCCGTCGGACGAAAAGAAAGGGGGGGGGGGGGCGAGGGTAGCAGTTTTCCGGAAATGTCGAGCTCTTCGGAAGCGAAAAGCACACATGCTTCTCGTCTCACGCATTCATCTCGTCATGACGTTTTCTGCATTCCCTTCGATAACCTCTTTCCGCTGCACACACATTTCTCCCTGGACTCTCTGCACTCCGCCATTTTACTGTGAGCTTAGCAGGTGCCGGACGAGGTGATAGTGACCTTCTGTTGGGGTTCTGGATCCTCACGTCAGAACAGCTTATTGTCTATCAAAGATTGACTGACGGCCCGAAGAAGAGCCGAGCTTCTCAATCTCCTGGACGAGGTTCTGGCCAGAAGTCACCTCGCCAAAGACGACGTGCTTGCCATCGAGCCAACTGGTGACTACGGTGGTGATGAAGAATTGGGACCCGTTGGTGTTGGGGCCCGCGTTGGCCATCGACAGGAGGAAGGGCTTGTTGTGCGTGAGCTTGAAGTTCTCGTCGGCGAACTTGTTACCGTAGATGGACTGAGCGAGACGGAAGCATCAGCCATTGGCCTGATGTGAAAGACTTCGCATCACCTTTCCACCAGTGCCGTTGTGGGCTGGTCATGAGAATCAGCTCTACGCATTTCTAGCCGGAGCAAGCGAATGCTTCGCGCGGAAGAATACGCAGCAGAGCGTTAGTACTCACCGGTGAACTAAAACGCGGACATCAAATCATATCACCCCAAGTTCGGATTCACTCACATCACCACCTTGGAGCATGAACTGAGGGATGACTCGGTGGAAGCCAGAGCCGGCGTAGCCGAACCCCTTCTCCCCGGTGCAGAGCGCACGGAAGTTGGCGGTAGTCTTGGGCACGACGTCGTCGTAAAGCTTGAAAGTGATTCGGCCCTTGGGCGCTTCTAAATTGGGATCAGTAACGCGCCCTAATGAGATACGGGCCTGATTGGGACACTGACGGGCAATGGAAATGTCAAAGTAGACTTGCCTGTACACCCTGTAAGCGATCTACACGACCTCATATATGGGAACTCACGACATGGTTGTACTGGCCGAAGATGCGCACCGGCGGGCAAATGACATTGATCGGTGGACGAGGGGAATGCGATGCGATTTGACGAGATGAGGAACAAGATGTGTGGAGCAGCAGTAGCAGTCGAAGAGAGATCACTGGTAAGCACGAGCTGCAGCTGTCTAGCCGATGGCTCGGTGACTACTCACGCCTTTTTGGAATTGTTTGATTGAGGTGACGATCTGTTGAGTGAAGGTGCAGGATCAACGGCGGGATAAAATGCACCGCTCCGCTCGTCACTCAGGGCCCGGCGTTTCAGGTTGAATCTATCGGCGTGTATGTGGCACGGGGACGCGCCGGAGGCAGGTGAATGATTTCCATTCAACTCAACCTGCAGACCGCAACTAACGACAGACTGAAACGCCCAATTCACCATCCCCGGCTGGTCCGAGGAGGTATTTGATGACCATGGAGGAGATCGTAATTCCAGGTGAGAGGATGGACTCCTTTGACAGATGTTCGTCATATAGGGCTGATACCAATACCATCATCTTTGAATAGACCTTGACGACGATGATGACAATGATGACTATACCCTTCCAGCCCTTTCCAAGACATCTTTCGGAGCTTCCTCCACTACAATCACCAGCGACATCGAGCCATACACCCATCACTCAACTCCATCATATGATGCCTTTCCTGCCAAGCTCGGAACTCCTTCCCGCCCAAGCCTTCCGAAAGTCTCGGCAAGCTACATGGCCGGCGTACCTACGCCAAACACAGTCGATGTCACCAGGCTTGGAAAGCACAGCAATGGCTCTGCATCATCGCTCGTCGGTCCTGGGACTTCGATCAGCTCGGCCTCCGGGTTCTTAGCGCACCGGAAAGGATCGTTGGCGTCACTGAAGAACGCATTCATGAAGGGCGGTTCTGCACCTGCCGGGATCAATTCGCCTATCCCACCTGTGCCAGCACTTGATGGGAAGCATACTGGCAATGCTGGATATCCTGCTCTCAAGAATCCCTTTTCACGCTTCGATTCTCCGATCTCGCCGACTTCCTCAACCTTCCGACCTTCCTCCCGGAGAAATGGCGACACATCCCCGGCACCATCGGGACATCGCGGTTGGGCACAGAGCAAACATTCCACCACGACCAATCACTCATCTCACCGCTCGCACGGTGGACGATCCGCCACTTCCCAAGGATCATCAAGCTTCCAAGTCGAGGATCATCCCTTACCCGCCTTACCGCCCATACCGATGAGAGGTACTCCTTCGCGAATGGGACGAACGGAAAGTGATGCTGGCAGCTTCTTACGGAATGCAAGCATTAGCGGCGATGGTGAAGAGAGTGTAGTCAAGACCCCAGCTGAAGAGGGTCTACGGGTCGTCTTCCGACAGTTTAGCGAGGCAGCAAATCAGAAAATCGCTCGGATCTGTGCTCGACCCCTAGTATGTATTCATCATCCTGAGCTCTTCGCCTGACTGCTTCAGAACACTCAACCTTCCCTTCCTGCATACCTTGATTCCGCCGTGGATCAAAGCTTCGACCACCTCCTCACCTCGCTGGCACATTGCAGCCGCCGTCACGCACGTCGTATTGTCGAGCTGCTTTCCGGATGGTGCGAGTCTCATTGTGAAGGTATTGGAGCGAGTGACGTTCGTGCGCATCTGGACCTATCATTGGGTTTACAGATGAGGGTAGAGGACGCTGCGGGAATTCTCGGCGGTCGCAAGTCCTCGGCAGCTCGCTACATCCTTAATCGAGCTTTGGTTGAGCTGGTCAGGCTTGTGCCTCGAGACGCACTAGGCGAAGAGCTCGGGATGAGCCTTGAGGCCAATGCCTTCAATGCCTATCGCTCAGAGAAGCCGGAGGAGAATCATCAGTCTCCGCATCGAAAGGCGGTATCTCAGCTTCAGGTGGAGCTCCTTGGGAGCTTGTCGAATAGCCGGTTAGCGTCTCGACCAGTTGGATAGCGAGGTTTCCCGCTGACAAGCCGTCTCTCAGCTTCCTCACCGTCAGCGACCGTTTCATTCGCGAGCTCACCAAGCTCGCGTCCAGTCAAGTCACCAAAGAATCCGAAGCGAGAGTCGAGGCGAGGATTGAGCACCTTCTGCGAGGCATGCGACACCTCGAGCTGCGCGTGTACCCAGAAAACGAACTCGAGATGTCCGCCGACTTCCTCCAACAGCTCGCGGCTCTTTTTGCAAATGCTCACGGTCACTCCCTCAAATGCGCTTATGCCGAAATCTTCACAAGCCTCCTTCATCCTGTAGTCGAGACAGCCACGGCGGAGGTGAATCATCCGCAATGGTCGAAGGCGGTGGCGACGATCTTGCAAAGAGCCCTCGCAATGTCTGCAAAGCCGAAATACTGGGCGGTGGCATTCCCGCTGGTCGTTGTATCGTTAGGCGTTTCGCCTAGGGAAGCTCTCATGCAGCAGTGGCAGGCGATTGTTGACGTCATTATTGCTAAATTCAAGGTAGGCGGCTGCGTTTCCAGGTCGCGCAGCACTGATCGGATCAGGACCGTGCTATGCGGTCGATCGCCATGAATTGCTTCATCCGCATCTTATGGATCTACCTAAATCGCTGCCCTGAGAGCTCGACGTCAACCCGCAAACGCCTTGACACCCTTCTTCGCGTTTGCTTTCCAGCCAATGGCAGCTTGTATCCCCCCGAGCTACCGCTAGAGCCTTTCGTGGCCATCATTCACTATATATCGGCTCGACAGCTCGATTATGGCGAAGATCTCATAGCCGAGTTCCTGAAGCCTGAGGCGACTGGACGAGAAGGGGGCGCAGAGCTGCCGCCTGTTGATCGGGCATGTGCCACTGTCCGAGCAGCCGTTCATACCCTTTACACGATCGAGCTGGAGCGGCCAGCACCGTGGCCTCATATAACTGATTTCACTCGCTTCAGCCTTGAAGGCTTTGAAACGTCCGGCAAACCGCTGCCCATCGACATTGCTTCGAAGGCCGAGGTCACCGGTTTCCTCAATCGCTGCGGCCCGGCCACGACAAAGCTGCTGATTGGCTGCGACCGAGCCGTTGGCTCTCTGTTACTCTCAGCCGATGCCCTCACGCTTTCTGCGCATGCGTCGAGCTCGTCCATGGACGGCCCAACGGATCAACTCACACGTAAGCATGGCGATATCCATGTCACATACGCGGCTCGACATGACCCGATTCTCCGACTGTTCTCAGCGGTCCTCGCCGGCTTTCCACGGTGTTCGGCTTCGGGTATGAATCTCAACCAGATCGCCAACACCATTTGTCGGGGCACTTTTTCTGCCGATCCCTTGGTCTGTCACGCCGCAGGCGATGCGTTGCGGCGCTTGGCGGAAAATCCAGAGCACTGTCATATCCTGGTGGTCACGTACCTGCAATTCGTCTTCGAGACTCGCCATATTTTTCGGGATACCTTAATTGGCCTGCGTCTGTTGGAAAGCCAGTTCGAACGGGTGGTCAAATTGTGGCTGGACCTCCTCCAACATCTCGTGACTCATCAACGGCTTCACGTTACACAACATCTGTCAGGCGGTAGCCTATTGGCGCAGCCTGTTATCAATCCTGTGCCTATTGACAAAATCGAAGGATGCGCGCTCTTCCTCCTCTGCTCCACCAGTCTACCCATTCGCCGTCTCGCAGGTCAAATTCTCCTCGCTGCTCGAGACCTGGATCTCGAAGATAAAGAACGTCGCCCATCCGCAGCCTTTCGTTACAGTCGTATCCCATCGGCTAAGCCGACCATTGCCCGAGTCCTTCAGTTGTATGAGGGATCATGGGACGAGGGGGATCTGGCCGCGATACGCTCGCTACCTTGGTGCACTTCGAGCGATCGGAATCGGCTTGATCTCGCAACGGCCAAGGACAAGATGAAGGTTATGCAGCGCATTGCAGAGAGCGACAACGCCAAAGATGCGGCACTTTGGCTCTCGCTTCTCCCATACTTCGTGAGTCGCTTGGCCGAGCACTTCGCAGCCGCGACAAATGCGTTGCGCTTCGTCATCAGTGCCATCGTCTTACGACTTCAAGGCCACATTGCATCAGTAGCGAACGCGAGTCGTACCGTTCCCGGGTTGCGCCAAGCTGCACCGACACGAAGCTCGACCGATATAGCTGTCCTGGCAGATCACTGGCGGTCATATCTGACAGTCCTGTGCGTAACCTTGCAGACTCGTCAACCGGGTCCTGCCACTCCTCCCGTCCAAAGAACGAGAGAAGCTATTATCCTCACGCCAGATACTATCGATTCTCCAGCGCTGCTTCATTACTTGACTACTCTTCTTTCCTGGGAGGATCCCCGCTTCAGAGATGTAGCAGTATACGCTCTCGGTTCGATCGGTCAATCGCTCCTACGCCCAATCTCCGAAATCCTCCTTGGTGTTGTGCGGCGGCTGGCCGACGGCTCGAAGATTGGAGGCACTCCACGGGAAGGCTCTCGAGGCCCGGCTGTTGCGACTCCGCTCTGGACAGCCGTAGCCCATGTGTTCCGTCTCATCTCACCACTCATCCTCGACGGCAAATCCTCCTCTCATCTGGCGAATCTGTCCTCACTAATCGGATTTGTCAAAATCACCTATACACTGCTGGCCGACCGAAACGTGAAAGAGAATTACGAGCTGCAAAACCTTCGACGAAGCTTCTGTGTCGTCGTGGAGAATCTCACTAATGCACTAGCAAAGCTCGATGCGTCTGATCGATTTCTCGGCGAAGAGATACGGGGGGCAATATTCAAGCTGTTCTACGAGTGGTGCCATGTGGGCCGACGACCGGACATTGCGAAGGCTCGAGAGTCTCAGACACTGCAAGCGGCAGCAGAGTCCTATCGTGGTGATCGGGATCGCGCCAAGTACCTGGATGACCTGCAGGCAAAGACGAAGCTACTTTCAGCTGCTGCAGCGGAAGCTATGGCGGGGTTGTGTGTAAGTGACATCTCGTTCATCAAGGCATCTCACTGACGGGACGCTAAGCAAGGGAAGCTCATTTCGGACGGAGAGACGACGCCGGCAGCGCAAGCGTCGGATCATATCGTCGAGCCTCTCACCGTGCTTAGATGGATTCGAGGCATGTTTTCCGCGTCAAGTGGGGCTCACCACGCGACCGCGAGGTGCGGTGTCCGGAAAACTCGCAGCTTGGAGCTGATCTCAACCTCAGGAAAGCGTTGTTCGCCCTGATGAAGTACAACTGGAGCTGCAGCCGGCTGCTGGACGAGGTGCTGCATCAGTCGTTCGGCGAGGGCGAGCAGTTCAGCCTCGACTCATCGTTTTTCGGCGTCGTGGCGGACCTTTTATCTGAAGGCCTCGTTCAGCTATCTATAGAACAGCTGACATGCCTGTTGTTGTCGAAACTCAGCCATCCTGACGCCGACATCCGTCAGCGTGCCTTCCAGCTCACGGTGTCTCTCGACAGCACTCCTGCGGGACGTCTCAGGACTGCTGCTCTTCTCCCAGCCATCAGTAGCCCATCAGCCAATCTATATCGTCATGCGCAGAAGGAGATGGCAGTACTTGTTGCATCAAACTACCAAGAACATGCGCTGGCGTTCCTCGCCGAAAGTACGACCCGGCTTAGCCAGCTCGAGGCTCCTAGACGGCAAGCAACGCTCAGCATTTTGCCCGCCTGGCTGGCGGGACTGGACTTCGCGCCTGACCCGTTGAGTCTCACTGCCGACGAGGTGGCTAAGGAACATCGTGCCCTATCGAATCTCATCTACCTTGCCATCCGCTTCGTCGACGATCATCTCGAAGATATCAAAGAGGTCCTGATTGCCTTCGCTGGTTCTGGCCAATCGCGTAACACCACCGCCCTTGTCAGGTTCCTGTTTGAACAAGGCGCGAAGCGCAAGAGTCTTGACTTTGTCACCCACGCTCAATCTACCATGGCGTGCCTCGCGCAGAGCCCCGCAGGCGAGGTTCTGTTCGAAGAGCTCTGCAGCTTTGTGGAGCCGTCCGCGATGGCCGCCTTACCAGAGGTCGATGTCCCACCAAGCCCAATGGCATCGCTCGCCGACCTCGACGCTCTTGTGAGTTCACCTACCGCGATGTCACAAACCTTCTCGACGGGCCAGCTAGCGCTATTATTCGCCGGACAGCTACTCCCAAGCCGGTTGAGCGATATCGATGTTGGCACACGGCTGCCGAGACTATTGCACGCCGCGCTGCTGCATTGCGACCACGCGTCAGCCTCACTGCGAGATAAATGTCAAGCCGTGCTCTTCCAGGTGCTTCGCGCGTGGATCTGCGATGTCTCCAATGTGCCAGGAGGTGACGGTGCAGCGATGTGGGCGACTGCCGAGCTGAAGACAACGATGTTGGCCCGATCTCGTCCTACGGCATTCTGGAAGGCCGAGGAAGATGGTGGCCCAGAAGCAGCATTCCTCGCGCCACCGAAAATGACCACACTCATCATGAAAGTCCTTGGTATCCTCCTTCCTCTGCAACCTCGTATCCGACAGGTTTGGGGCGAGCTTGCACTTTCTTGGGCGACTTCATGCCCTATCCGCCACTGCGCCTGCCGATCCTTCCAGGTTTTCCGCATTCTCTCACCCCGCATCAGCCCCTGCATGGTTTCAGACACTCTCGCACGACTGTCTAGTACCGTCGCAAGTGGGTCCCCCGAGATGAAGTCCTTCAATCAGGAGGTCATCCGGACATTCGCCTCCGCCGTTCAAGGTCTCCCAGCGGGGGATATTTCACAGTACCCACAATTATTCTGGTGCACCGTGGCATGCCTGACGACACCTGTCGAGGATGAGTACGCAGAAGTGACTGAACTGCTTTCCCATGTCCTCGACAAGACCAACCTCTCGAATCCGGCGGTGGTACAGCATTTGCTGTCTTTCCGCCCTATCGATTGGTCGGGACCACCGCCTCGACTACAGGCTCTACTCCTGGCCGGCCTTCGATCGTCGAAGACGGCGCTGATGACGTTCGACCTGATCCGACGACTGGTCTCTGCACCGCATGACGACCTCATTGACGCCACTGAAGACAGGCTATTGCACGGGTTCATCGCGGCGTTACCGTGGATGCTGCACTCGATAGACCTTGGCGAGCCAAATGAAGAGCTTGCGATGATGGCGCTCGACCTCGCTGCGATCGCAGATGCAAGCGGCAACGCGAGCTTTTCCAGGCTCTTGGTCTCATTCGCGCACGCCCGCTTCCGAGCGAAAGACGACTTCATACGTCAAGCATCGTCTCTGTTGCGCGATTTCATGCCATCCCACGCACTCGACATCCTCACCATTCTCGCCGGTTTCGTTCTCAACAGTCATGACTGGATGCGAGAGAAGTCTATGCAAGTACTCAAGCTAGTCCTGCTGTCACCGGAGGCTCGCCCTCCTCTCTCTGCTAATGGTAATGAGCTGCTTCAACCTCTCCTACGTCTCGTTTCGACCAAGCACTCCGCGCAAGCACTCGACCTTCTCGACCTTATGAACATCGATCCGATACCGGGCTCAGCAAGCGGGGACATCTTTGGGCCCATCGAGGAGTCTGGCTGGAGTGTCTCGCATGCGAAGGAGCTGTCCACCCTCACACGAAAGAACGTCACGGCAGTCTTCAATACGTGCGCCGTCGAGACCCGTGCGGCATCTGCACATTTCTCGGTGGTTCAGTTCACCGACATGCGTGGATTTGGGCGAAATCCCAGCCAACTCAGCTTGGACATCCCGTCGCCACCGACATCGGCGACCGATGAAGCGTCCATGGGAGATCTGGTTGGGGCTTTGCACAGTCTGAATCAGTTCTTTGATGATGGGCTAGAATCGGCCGGGTCAGGAGCGACTGAGAGGAAGGGACATGCTCAGATGCCTTCGGAGACTGTCAGCGAACGGAGGGTACGGGCTATCATGGGGGTGAGCGGAGCCTCGAACCTTTCAAACTTCGCTGAACTGCTATATTCAGCGTTTGCGAAGACCATCAGTCTCCTCACCGCTGAACGAGTCCCAACCTTCCCACAGCTTCATCAACGGGCGACCAAATCACTACCACTCGACCTCTGAGCTTACCGAATCCTCCATCACCTCCTCTATTGAAGCCGACGATACCCAGCGTCTTGACTTCCGGCATCAACCGAACCCATCCATGTCGTCGATGAGCAGCGATCTCAACCTCTTTGGCTACGAGGAGGATTCGACGAATACTTCGAGCGTGAGTATACCGGCGAGTATCGTCAGTGAGCAGAGTACACCGGTTTTTGGGAAGCGGGCGGCGAGGTTTGCGGGATTCATGGAGGATGGAGGAACGCCCTCGCCGAAGACGCTCGGTTGAGTGCAGTCAAGGCCTGGCGCCGAAGCTATTGCTAAGGAAGGGGAATGGTCCTATAATATGCTAATCTGCATGCTTCATACAATCATATGCTACTCATGCTGCATCTCTACGCGTAGGAAGCCTGATGACCTGATCAGCGATTGCTTGGATCGAAGCATGGGGAACTCACCTGCGCAGACCCACTCTCATCCATATCCGACAACTGGTAGTCTTTGTGGGTGAACGCCTTGCTACATGCCGCCATCGTCACACTCGCCCTCGAGATGGGATCGGTCCGGTAGAAGTCGGTGATGGGCTTCTTCATCGCCGTGCTTGAAGCCCTGGCCGAGAGGTTTGACAATTGCGTCAAGCCGGTCTTAACGATCTCGGGGGAAGGGGTTTCGATGGTATCGTAGCGGACGAGGGTGGGTGACACATCCCACATTCGCTGTCGCATGCCAAGGGTGTCGTCATATGGTAGGGGGTTACCGACGATTTCGGAGAGCGCACTGGGATGGATCAGCTTGGCCCCCGTGGACATGCGTTGGCGTACCGGATGATCTTCCAGTCCTCTCTCGCGGCTCCAGGAGGTACAACGGCCACACGACCCATCTGCGTGCGTCCCTCGGTATTGACCCAGGTGGTAGACTTCTCGGTGTACGCTGCACCAGGAAGACAGACATCCGCGAACTGTGCACCTAGATCGCCATGATGACCCTGGTAGACGACGAAAGCGGATTCAGGGATGGAGGAAGGGTCGATCTCGTCTGCGTTAAGAAGGTAGATGAATTTGGGTTTGGTGAATTGGGATTGGGGGGATGGGGTGAAGCCAAGATCGTATGCGGCGGTACGAGATGCAGCCTGATGTCAGCGGAGTAGCTCATCCACACTCACTCGTTGGAGCACAGAGAAGCCGTTCCATTCGGGTGTGATGAAACGCGACGCATTGTCGAGGACGTGCTTGCTGACCGCCTTGAGCACGGCCGCACCATCCTTGCTCTCCGTCACCGCACTTCCAACGATCACCAGTGGCTTCTTCGCCTCCTTCCAGATCCTCGCAAAGTCGCCCTTGCCCTTTCCGCCGAGGAAGTCGGCTACGTCCTTCGGCGAGGTACCCATGTGGGCGTACTCGAAGGTCGAATCGAAGTTCTCGCCAATCAAGCCAAACTCAGCGCCTTGGTGCAGGAAAGACTTTCGGAAGCGTGTGTTTATGATGGCGGCCTCGTGTCGTGGGTTCGTTCCGATGAGGAGAATGGCATCCGCTTCCTCGATATTCTCGATTCCGGTATTGAACAGGTAATTGGAGCGGACGTCGATGCCGGTAAGAGGAGGAGCATCACCCAGAGATTGGTCGAGGGCAAGATTCTCCGAGCCCATCCGATTGATGAGATCCTTGAGTGCAATCAGGGACTCGGTATCAGCAAGGTGTCCAGCGACCGCCTTGATCTCGTCGGACTTCGCACCACTCGTCTGGAAGCCATGTCGGATTGCGTCCATCGCGTTCTCCCAACTGGCGGGGACGAACCGGTCGCCTTCCCTGACCAGCGGTGTCGTCAACCGCTGGTATTTCAGCCCATCGTATGCGTATCGTGTCTTGTCGTTGATCCACTCCTCGTTGATCTCGTCATTGATCTTTGGCTGAATCCGCATAACCTGGATTCCGCGGCTGTCGATCCGAATGTTGCTGCCCACTGCGTCCAGCACATCGATACTCTCCGTCTTCTTCAACTCCCATGGTCGCGACTGGAAAGCATACGGCTTCGATGTGAGTGCGCCGACGGGGCATAGATCGATAATGTTCCCGGACATCTCCGAGTCCATCGTCTTCTCAATGTACATCCCGATCTCCAGGTTGTTTCCCCGTCCGGTCGTACCGAGGTCCTCCACGCCAGCGACATCATTCGCGAATCGCACACATCGCGTACATTGGATACACCGGTTCATGGAGGTCTTGACGATCGGGCCAAGATCCTTGTTCTCCACCGCACGCTTCCCCGTAATCTCGTGGAACCGCGTCCGATCTGATCCATACCGCATCGACTGGTCCTGCAGATCGCACTCACCTCCTTGGTCGCAGATAGGGCAGTCGAGCGGATGGTTGGCGAGTAGGAACTCCATGACACCCTCACGGGCTTTGTGGACGAGGGGAGTGTTGGTGAGGACCTTCGATCCGGGCATAGCGGGCATCGCGCAGGACGCGACGGGTTTGGGAGAGCGTTCAACCTGGGGATATGAGCGAGTTCGTGACGAGGAGATGGACCAAACACACCTCGACGAGACACATTCGGCAATTGCCCGCAATGGCTAATCGATCATGGTAGCAGCTGCGAGAATCAGTAAGAGGGGTCGCAGGCAGGGAAGATCTGAACTCACAATCGAGGGATCGCAGCACCGCTAATGTACCGAATCGTCAGTACAGTTGCCCTCGCTCGATCATGCTAGACATACGCTGCTTCCTGCATTGAGCTACGTCAGCAACAATTTCACTCAGCTGAAGCATGAACTCACACAAGCCTGAATCAAAGCCGTTCCTGTGTGAACGCGATCAGCACATCGATGCCCATCAAAACTACCCAAGTTCCAAGATGTGTTCCCTCCCTCACCTTGCGGTACCGTCACCTCGTTGCCATCCACCGTCAAGGTGATATCGGCTTGCCCAGGTCGAGTGGTCGAGAACAGCCGGGGAGCTGGGAATAAACGATGTCAGCTCCGTCATGCTAGACCTTACCGATGCGGTAGCAAAATTTGGCAATACCGAGTTGCAGGACGCGACCTGGACAAGGTTGGTTGAGATCAAGACATACCAGCAGGAGCAGTGTTCGCAGCTAGCGGCCGAGCGATCGATCGAGAAGCGGCGAATCGGCGAATCATGTTGGGAACTTTGCAGCGATAGGAAGGTATGCAGTAGCTGTAAAAGGATTCAGGTTGAAGCGTGGCCGCCGCTATAAGATTCCCATGGAGTGATCGGAGGAGGTCGGAGTCTTGGCTTGTGGCGCGTGTCTGTCCAATTAGAGACAGATCATTTCGCAGTTCTTTGCAAACCTGATTTATCATCGCAATGTCATCATCTCGTCGTCACCAGGAAAACCAAGACATAGCCGTACTGATACAATAAAGAAGAATAACCCATCATACCCAATTCCCCTCTCTCACGCCGCGACCTTTCCGCTCCCCATTTTTGTCATCCACCAACCTAACCCCATCCCAAGCGAAATCCTCCTCCCAACTATGTTCCCTCTGCTTCCTCAGCCTCCTGCTCGATGTTGTACTTCCTCCACTCCCTCGTATTTCCTTCGCTGTCGCCTCTTTGTTGTTCGCCTTGTCTTTGGATTTCAGCTGGGATGACGCTGAAGCCTTGCGCGTGAGGAGCGGAAAGTGCAGTTTCTTCCCGATGATGTACTCGAGATCGACCAGTAGGGTCTGGCGTGGTTGATGGTCGAGGAGCGAGAGATCGGTGGGGAGGGTGGAATAGGCTGGTCGGCAGGCTGGCTCAGTTGTGGGGTAGAGGACACGCCGCCCGATGTCTGAGTCGCGAGAAGCGGATGCAGTCGAGGTGGTCTGACGAGATGAGGTCGATGAAGTGGATGGTGATGGTGGTACGGTCTTGCTGGATATCGATGGGGAAGTGGTACCAGTCGATGGGATGTAGTAGGTCGCGAAAGGATGCCCGGCCGGGATCTTGCTGGGAGGGGAAGGTGCAGGTCCGGAGGGGTACATCGTGAAGCTTCGATCTATGTTCCTGATAGTGATTATGATTCAGATTTTGATTCAGGATGATCTCCGAAAAGCTTTCTGATGTTCTCATGCGACGTCGCATGTCCGCTATATACATCAGGGGTCCCTTCATGGTCTCCTCGCCGGAACGAGAAGTCGACGAGATGGTGAAGTGAAAGGCCACGTGGCAGCGACTGCACCTGAAGCAGAGCACGGAAAGATCGGCGTTTCATGGAACGCGCTTTACAGCCTGACGTTGGAGAGCGTTACGAATCCACGCCTTCAGCTGGAGATGATGAAACCAGATATAAATACACACAAACGATCCTCCAACAAATGAGTAGCTCCTTCCATTCCTTTGACCATACAACGTGCATGCCCAGACCTCCGTATGCAATCACCGATGCACCGCATTCAAGCCCCAAAAAATCAACATGGCCCCCAACGTACTGGCAGCATACAGGTCGACTCTCTGTCCCTGACTCATGAGCCTGAGGAAAGGATAGGGGAAACGCCCATTGATCGTCGCGCAGTGCTCGACCCAGATCGAGTATGCCGACCCAAATGATACAGCCAGTGCCGTCGCCCCGATTGTCGACATGGGAGGCTTGTATCGTTTCTCCATCAGGAAGAAGTCTATGACACCGGATGTCAGTGAGATCAGGGAGGAGGGACATGGACGTACCAGCAAGAAGGACGACGGCTGGAACCGCATGGATCGACAAATCCATCCATAAAGGTATCCGGAACAGAGCCACATCGGTTTGCGAGGAGAACGGCTCAACAGCTGCGTCGACGTCGGGTTTGGTCGGGAACATGAGGTTGGGGGCGAGGAGGACGATCGGCCACTACACTTGTCAGCCTGTGTCACGTTCAGGTGACGTACGTAAATGCAGGCGATGACGATCTCGACTGGCATCGCGAAAAGTAGAATAGCCCGTTTGAGCGCTCTCACGCCTAGCTCAAATGTCAGATCAGTGCTACGGATGTCAAGGGAGAGTCGTGTACCGTTGACCCCGGGGAGGAGATCATTGATGCTGGAAACAATCATCATTGCACCGCACGCCATCAAACTAAACTGGGCAGCACTCGTGCGTGTCATGTTCAGAGCAATCGGCACATACCCAACGATGGTGAGATACTGGAAGAACCCTGGTATCGCGTGTCAGCTCCTCCGCAAGCGAAATCTCAAGGTCTCACCTCCATACTACAGCCAATCAGCTCATATTGGAGATTGAACATGGGTTCGACCCACCTGCGGCTCGATCGCCTTGGATACAGCCACCTTGGTCAATCCTGTGAACCCATTGAGCATGATCAACGCCGCGGTTGTGTGGAAGACCAATCGCAGCGGTTTCGGATGCGCATCAATGGGCTTCTCGGTGTTTTGGACGACCGGGACATTGTTCGATGACGCCATGCCGATTTCTATACACGCCAGGATTTGGAATGAGCGATTGGAGAACTGACAAGAATGTCCACAGCAAAGGATCCAGCAGTGCTCGATTGCCGAGGACTAAATAGTCGGACATCGTTGCTTCCGCTATTACTATGTTTGTCCGATTACGTTGAGCGTCCCGTTTTATCGTTTTATGTGACGAATCACACCCATAAACAACTCGGATCCTCCCATCTCCTTAAGTCGTCCAATATTGATCAATTGACGCCCGAAGTGTACCCCTCAGCATGTACAATTACTCCTACCACGCCATCATCCTCATCTGGGTTCAAGTCCTGGACGCCTCGACGCGCGGTGCGGCCATGCGACTCAAATGGAAAGACAATGTCAGTCCCCGACTCTCCGTCGATGAGATGGAGAAGAGCGGGAAGTACAAGCCAGAGACCATCGCGAAGCTTCGGAGGAGGCAGGCCGCTCATCAGAATGGGTATGAGGCTCTGCCTATGTTCATCGCTGCCGTTGTACGTATTCCATCTACTCCCGACGGCATCCAGAGCCGATGCTGATGCTGGGAACAGGTGTTTGGAAATACGGCGGGCTTGTCGGCGGACTGGATGAATGGCATGTCACTGGTCTTCTTCTTCACACGTTATATTTATCGTTCATCCTCTCTTCCAATACCCACCTTGGAAGCTGATCGCGTGACTTTGCAGTATGGCTTTACCTGAATACAACCGACATCAAAACGTCCTACGCTAGGAGCGTTGCGTGGTGGTCAGGTAATTGTACGTCGGGCTCCCCTTTGTTCAAAGGGATATGATGCTGAAGGCGGGACAGTCGTATTTCTGACGACTATCTGGAGAGCAGGGACTGCGCTGAATGCGAAGGGGATATGATGGTCGGAAAAGATTCCAATCAATCAGCTCATCGGGCTTATGACGCGTCTTGTTTGCAAAGGATGGCGCACAGACAGGGCGAAACAGGGATTTCGAAATCCGTCTTCTTTCTTACTTCCACTTCGTTCCCTCTTCTCCTTCGTTGTGCTCTGGGTCTCAACCTCAATTCCACTTAAATGACCCAGCCGTCGTTCAATATGCAGCCACCCGACCTACCTGAACTACAGCCCGAGATCTGGGCGCATATCGTCACGTTCCTGAAGAAACAGCTCCCTCCTCTCGGTACAGAGTCGTCTTGGTCTGAACTCAGTCAGGCTCATCTCGCTACGGCCATGAGAATCAACACGGTGAGTCCAAAGAGACCAAGGATTTTACCGAAATTATACCGCGACTAATGCTCACAATACCAGATGTTCTACACCGTCGCCGGCCCGGTTCTTTACGACATCTGCGTCGTGAGCGATATCGAGCTTTCCTTTACGGCTGCATCGGCAACGATTGCCTCGACGTCAGCGCTTCCAGTGCCGTACCCGACGAAGCTTATCCAAGCTGCACAAGCTACGAGAATTGCGAGTCCAAGAGTCAGCTACTCGAGCGTGTCATACGTCTGCATGTGATCCATTGTCCCCTTATCGAGGAGCCCGGCGATACCGACATCATCAGCAAGAGCCAATCGGGCTTATCGGACAGCTCAGACAGTGAAAGTGACGATACAGCATTGGAGGAAGCGAGAAAGGAGTACAACAAACTCGATGAGGCGGACGAAATTGCTCACATCGCCAGCTTGTCGACAAACTCCTCTTCCCAACGTATCGCGCTTGCATCCTACGGCAGCAAAGCACTGGGACAACTCCTTCGCAATACATAAGCGCCTTTTCACAGAAGCATCCGCCGAAGGATGCAAGAAAGACTTGGGATACGCTTTGAGCTGCAGCCCCCAGCTGATGCATAATACTGCCCTTCAGCATTCGTGCCAACATGTTCACCTTGGCCCTCTTACACTGCCTTGGAACGTCCACCCTCCGATTAGTCAGTTTTAGGGCTCATGTCGGCCACAATCACGCTCTCACACCTCTCGCGTCCGGCATCGTCAACCGCATCATGTATGAATCTAGCATCGCTCGCAGCCTGACGTGCTACCTCGGTACCGGCTTCATACGTTCAATCGCGAATCTAGTCAACATTCACTCGCGATTGGAGGAAAGCAGCGTACGGAGAAAATCGGAGCAGCCTCCTTTCGATCCCAACGGGACGAGGGTCGCGATCTACGGTGCGCTCAGGGCCGCTTCATTGGTCGATGCTCTGTATCTCGACAGGTTGCGGAATCCTGATCAGCCGAATCAGCTTGGGCACCTGGAGCAGCAGGCGCAGAGGAAGCGTTCGGTGGAAAATGAGGTGCTGAAGGAGTTGCAGAACGTGTTGGATGCCCAGCTGGTTGAGGAGTCAAGGGGAAGGTGTCCTTGAAGATGCTGAGGGATGCGCCTGTGTGTCCGGCCTGCGGCATCGATGAGAGCAAGCTGAGCTTGATGCAGTATGAATGTGGGTGCAAGGGTCTGCGTAAGTTTTGCGTTCTGCTCCTGTATGTTAAGCTGACATCCTGCTAGTCTGACAAGGCCCGACTCCCGATAATTTCCCAGCATTGAAACGCGCTCGTTCACATGAGATCACCATCCATACCATTGTGATCAAACGCTCTTCATTGCACGTTTCGAGCGATCTCGTTACCAAGTGTACTCTGTCTAGATCTCAATTTTCGGTCAACCCCTCTGCATTTGCACATATGAACGATTCTGTTGCTATCCTCGAACATGGTCGTTGAGATCTTCCCAAGAAGGCTTCACTCATCAAGGCCTTTCTATGACGCGGAATGGTCCAATCAAGCCAATCGGCACGGCGACAACCTCCTCCGAGCTTCACCAAGCGGACTTTGCCAATCTTATGCGGGTGAAATCTGTAAGTCATGCTGTGATAGGCAGAACTCTTCGATGATCTGGCGGCTGATGTTGGTGACGACAGATGTTCTATGATGTGGGGCTCCATGCCTGTACACCAAATGCGTCGTCAGCGATATCGAGGCTTTTCTTTATGGCATTGTCGACATCACACACCACCATCCAATTGGATCCGAAGAACAAATCGTGCAGTCCCCATTCATCGTCGAGGCGTATTCCAAGCGGAATCACCAGAACTCAATTGTTTGCCAATATCAAGGAGCTACATCTTGTCTACCTCCCGATCGTCACTCGGCCGAGTTACGCCCAGATCCGTGCTCAGGGTGAATGGGACTCGATCGGTCTGGAGTTAAAAAAGATGAGTGTGGACTTTCGGCGGCGAAAGCGGAGAAGAAGACGGTCTTGCGGGCGAAGAAGGTGCTCAAATCACAGTCCTCTCCCGCGATCCACCTTTCGCTTGGCGCACTTGTCAGCAAGTACTGGGTCGACCTTTCTCGCGAGGAGGAGCGAACCATCGGCGCCGGGTCTCGATTGTGCGCTCGAAAAAATACAGGACTTCCTTCCTAATCTCATCAAGCGTACCAACCTGAAGCACTGGCACCAACATGTCATCTTTGGCCCACTCGCCCTTCCACCTGTTCTTGTCCTCTCGCCATCGAAGTCGCTGGACACCTTCACCTGTCACGTCGATCAGCAGCTGCGATGCCACCGATCATTCTTGGCGCTATCAACCGCCTCGTGTATGACCCCATAGCCTCTACGTGCCTGCTTTGCGGTAATCCCGAAGACAGAATCCTCAACATCGCTCGGGCCATCATGATGCAGACTTCATTAGCATAGGCCGTGCTGCCCGCACAGGATCGACCGTCGACCTGACTGGCACCACGCTCGAGATCTACGGCGCACTCCGTTCTCATACCTCATCGGACGACGAAGCAGCTAAGGACCGATGCGCCGGAGAACGAGACCGCAAGGGAGCTTCCTGAAGGAGGGAGATACATCGAGGAGGCGGAAAGCCCTACGATGATGGGTATGCATGAGATCCTGGAAGCGGAGTTGATGGAGGAATGGGAGGGCAAGGTAGTTTTGAGAACGCTTGACGAGGTCCCGGTCTGTCCGGCATGCGGTATTGATGAGAGCGATGTCGGTTGGGTGAGCTGTGAGGCTCTGGAAACATGGCAGGGGAGTTACTCTGAGCGAATTTTTGAGAATTCCGTCCCTTCAGCTTACACCTGTCAGCTAGGGAATCCTCTTGCTACCTTACGACCGAACCCCGGATTCTCTTCATTATGGTTCTGAATGGCTCGGTACAACCGTTTTCTGACATCTATGTGGTGGAATCGTGCGGCTCTGGACGTGAATGAAGTATTTGGCGAGAGGAAATTGCCATTTATCTGACGCGCCAAGCACGGGTTCTTGATCATTAATCCCTCTGACGCGTCGCACGATCAGAGATCAAAGCCAAAGGATGGCGCACAGACAGGGCGAGAAGCTACATCAAATCTCTTCGTTTCCCGTTTCCTTTCCTGTATCTTTCTTTCATTTGGTTTCCTGCTTTCTATAGACTCCTTCACATTACTGGCATTTGCTCCGAATCATTTGCCGTCCAGCATGCCACCACTCGACCTACCTGAACTTCAGCCTGAAATCTGGGCTCACATCATATCTTTCCTGCAGAACGAGCTTCCGCCTCCTGGCACAGCATCGAACTGGTCCGAGCTCCATCAAAGCGACCTCGCCACGGTCATGAGGGTCAATACGGTGAGTCTAATCGCTTTGCGTGATTCGCTATCAAGGGGATACCATCTGATTAAAAAGTTGACAGATGTGCTACCAAGTCGCCGCTCCGCTGCTGTACTCTAAATGCGTTGTCAGCGACGTCGATTGTTCTTTTACTGCATCGACGACCCCACAACCGTCGAAGCTCATCAGAAGCCCACCAGTCTCTCCTTTTCCTCCCAGATTGAGCCGAAGACGGGTGAAGACGAGTATACTAAAGCACAACTCCTAGCGCGCGTACCGGAGCTCCACCTGGTCCACCTTCCGATCGCGACCGTGCCGAGCTATGTCGACATACTGAAGGAAGGCGGATGGTCCTTAGTTGGACCACTGTCCTCCGAGTAGGAGCGAACTCTGCAGAAAACGCGACGATGAGGGAGGACATCTTGGTCGAAAACGCGGCAAACATGCTCAAGACCCGTCGTCTTTCTGATGGTATCCTACTTGGCGTCCAGCGCCTCTCGCTCGGCACGTACGGCAGCACAGATTGGCTCGGCTTGCGCAACACTCCAGAACACTTCACGATTCGCCCTGCCAAGGGGAAGGATAACGAGGCCCCAGCGTTCCCCTACTACTTCCTGAAGGAATCGAATCTTCAGCATTGGTGCCAGCATATTCACTCTGGACCCCTCGTTCTAACGTTCTTCCTGTCCTGTAACAAAACAGTCGTTGACCACCTACACTTCTCACATCGATAACGAGAATCAGTCCCTCTTCGATCCTCTTGGGCGTCGTCAATCGCATCCTGTATTCCCCTCAGTTCGCCCACAAGATCTCCTGTCACCGAGCGACAGAATATAGTGGCTTTCTCGCCCTCCTCTTAAACAAGCTACTAGAAACGCCGAACGCTCTGGGCCTCCCACCAATCTGACCGGCACAAAAGTCGAGGTCTATGGCGCGCTTCAGCCCGATAGACAAGCGAACGTCATGAATACTCTCTGTGGCGAAGGGTCGTCCGAACTGCAAAGGCTGAGAAGCTGAGATGTCTCCAGCTGAAGGGCAAGTGGCGGAAGCTCAGGTGATGAGGAAGATGCAGCGGGCGTTCGAAGCCAATATTCTCAACGGTTTCACAGGGAAGGTGGCGCTGAAGATGCTGAGGGACGCGTCAGCGTGTCCGGCTTGTGGAGTGGATGAAAGCAATAAATCGTTCGGGGACATGGTGCCGAATTTCAGCTGCGGCGAACAGCGTTCGTCGCTATCAATTCCTGCCGAAATGAGTGACATTCCCTAGTATGAAAAGCTCCCAAGGATCCTTCATCCACCTTCGCCATTGTACCTATATATATCCGATCTCGAGAAGTCCCTTCCTAGCGCCGTACCTCAACACTACTGAAGCCCTTGATTCGAGCGTACTATATTATGCATTGCCTCTATCGATCAAAGTCAAATGGATGCCTTCATCAAATGGCATATTGTGTGTGAGGGTGTATGGGTCGGTTGACACTCCTGCAGAATGCACGCTCCGTCCGCGAGTGAGAGGAACGATGTCGAGCCCGTTGCCGCGAGGAGGGAGATGGGAAAGGTCGACCGGACGGTAGAGATGCTCAGGCAGTCTCAGCAAATGCCTCTCCCGTTTCTTCAGCCCCTTACGCTTGCGGCCTACGGCGGTACACATTGCGGCGACATGGTGGAACTCGACCATCGCGTTCTCGAGGATCTGCAAGACTTTCGGACGGTAACGCTCGCTATCGGTCATTTCATGCGAAGCACCGTCATCCAGCGTTTGTGCTCATACATTTTGCTTTGGTCCTCTGTCGCTACCACCCTGTTCGAGTTTTAATCCGTTCAAGCCACTAATCATTGGTAGTATCACATCCCATGTCAGTCACATTGGCAATCGCATTCCGCTGATGTCAGGAGTCGTCACACGAGTGATCTATACTACCAAGATCGCTCACAGCATCACCCATCCCTACGCTCCTGCACTCGTTCAACAGCTCGCGAACTCAATCAACCTTCAAGCCAACTTCGCTGAAGATACCGCGCTCCATAATGGGAACACGCCTCACTCGTATCGACTGAGGTTTGGCAGTCGAACGATCTCGCAAGCTCTCTTCCCGTATTCGGTTCGCCCGACTCCGCGTATCCCGCTGCGTCAAGCCCTTCTCGCGAATCGGTGCATCATCTCGGGTATCGGATGTTGATATCACTTTTGCCTTGAGATCTCCGCGCGATCTCGATGTCATTTGTCTAGGTCATAGCTTTCGGTTGCGTCCCCTTTCCTCTGCGCAGATGACCGTTTCTCGTGCCATCTCTGAAAGTACTCGCCAGGTTCATGCATGCTGTGAAGCTCATCAAGGTAAAGCGTGCAGGGTATAAGGCATTGTTTGGGATCGCAAGAAATTGGGGCCGAACAGAAATAGCTGCGTAGTGCAAGCAATACGTCCGTCAAGAAAACATACAACAAAGTCGAGATCGTCACAGGGCTTCAGAACTCCTGTGCGATTCTTCAAACTTGGTTTGAAGTGACACCTCGGAAATCTTGACATAGAGGGAAGGTGACAGATCGGGCTTTCCATTCGGGCTTTCCATTCGGCCTGGCTCTACTGAATCGAGATGCAGCGGTCAGGTGATGTGGTTTCCGCCTCGTCGATCCTGTCCGCGTTGACATTTTCAGCGCTTCGATCGCCGCTTCTCGCCATCTCAGATCGCCCAAACTGGATCATCCACAAAGCGCCCCTTGCCGTGTGCAACTACTCTCGTCGTAGTAGCGGAAACCACAGGAAGGTCCAGTCGCCTTTGAGCAGTGTCCGTTGCCGCTGTCTTCACCTTCCAGGATCCCCTCGCGCCCGCTGTCTGGAGCTTGGATGAGCGATTCGAAGGAGGGGAAGACGGCGGTGTCCGCCAGATTTGCGACTTGTCAGATGGGGGACGAGGCGGCTCATCTTCCGATGAGCACAGGTCGATTGGCTCGTCCTTCTTTCCTCTCGAGCTCGCACTTGCCCCAGATACCGTCGAGACTGCCCTGACAAGTCGAGGAAGAGGTGAAGAAGCGGGCGACATGATACGCAGAGCCTTGGCTTTTGATTTCGCTCGACTCTGAGGTACCGGAGAAGATGACGATGCCACGACGCGGCTCGGCTTGAGGAGGTCCCGGTGAGGATGCTCGGAGCCCACACTGGACAAGGATGAGGTAGGACAAGGGCGTGTGAGCCTCCCCGCAAGCTCAGGCAAGCTGGGCGACTTCTGCCTGGCTGGCCGAGGTGAAGGAGATAAGCTGAGGTCGATAACGCTGTTTGACCGCCTCGCTGGTCGCCGCTCCTCGACTTCCTCGACCTCCTCGATTGGACTGGACTCTATTGGTCGTTGGGTGAAGAACTCGACGAACGCCCCGCTCTTCTCTCCGACTGCCACCTTGGCTCGCCTTGTGGGCCGGGGCCTCGCACTTGTCTTCTTCGGTGCTCGGACCTTTTTGGTCGCCTTCGTCAGTAGCTCCTCCTCGTAAGCTTCGACTAGCTCGGGGAATCCTTCGAGAACGAGGTACTCAGACACCCACACCCTGATCTCGGATTTGGCGGAAGTCGAGCCTGAAGTCTGAATCGCAGGCAGGCCGACGTCGTCATCACCATCGAGTCGATCGACAAGGCCGAGTGCTTGTCGGTCCGCGAGAGGCAGGTCTCTCGGGTCTACGCGTGAGCCCTCCATCGCATCTTGACACCGTGCGACATAGGCATCGTTCCTGAAGCTGATCCGGTATTCTCTGAGCTCGGGATTGGTCGGGTCATCCCGAATCGAATGGATCTTGACGATATGAAGTGAAATATGCTGTGCTTGAGATGGGGCGGGCGGCGATGACTTGCTGAACGCACGGATCGGCAGCGCGGAGGAGAAGAACGAGGTGATCATGGAGAGTGACTCTGCTTGAGAGGACGGACCGGAGAGGACCGGAGACATCGGTCGTCTTGCTGTAGCTCGTCGGACCCTCTCCCTTGCCTCATTCATGACCTCCGCTCCGAATAGTCCCACGCTTTCCCCTGCAAACTTCCTCGACACCAGGTCCCTGGTCCCCCACTCGAAGTACTTCTCACACGCTTTGGCCATTCCCTCCAGATCGCCTCGACCGTCATGTCTTGCCCGTCCGCGTTTCAAAGTTTCCACACCTCGACCGAAACCCGGCCATCCTTGCGTCGGATCCCGCAGTGGACTGGTACAAGGCCGGAGATACGCGTCCAGAGCGAATGCCGGGAAGAGGGATGAGGGGTCGCGAGCGGCAAGCTCGGCGGCTCTTTGGGGATATTTCCGACCGATCTGCTTGGTAGAGTTGCTTCGAAGCTCGTCGATCATTCTGCCGTGCATGAAGGATAGTTCCGTCTTGAACGCGATTGAGTCGGTAGTGTATAGCTTCAAGAAGTCCGATAGTCCTGCGTGGGCCAGAGCGGAAGTGATTGTGGGACCTGGGTTCGATCAGCTACTGCAGTGCCATAGAATTTGGCTGCGCTATACTTACCGAATCCTGTAAGACCCTCCGGAGCGTAGTCCCCGCCTCCCAGCAGAGCAATCAAGACCATCGCCATCCTACAATCCTCCTCGCTCACCAGTCTGGTGCCTTCCTTGGCTGCCCACAGCTCACGGATTGCGGTCGAGCGAAAGACTTCGTAATGCCGAAGGTCGGCGCGGGAGGTATTCGATTGCGTGGTAGAGGCTTGCGCGCCGGAAAGGGTAGGGGAGTTGCTAGGCTCGGATCAGCTCAAAGGACAAGCAGGCCGCAAGAGGACAGGAGGCAGGCACTTTCGAAGCAGACAGGTCGCACCAAATAGAAGAGCATCGACATCATCCGACATGACCGCATCGATCTTGCCTTGGCGATTCATCACCGCCAGCTCCGCCTCAGCTTCACCGGGCGCCTGCGAGACGTTCAGAACCAAGCCGAAGTCTCGAAGAGGGGCACATACATTCCACCATTCCAGTCCACATACGTCGAGTAACGCCTTGAACTGCCGACTTCGGAAATCAGCCGTCCCGAAATGCCCCGCGACAGTCTGGTTGCGCTTCTGCGACGGCTTGTTTGGTCCATCTGCGCGAAGTCAGCAAGGTTCGTGTGAAGACGAAGGGACGGACCGAAGACGAAGACCGGTAGGACCGGCTGTTGGAGAAGCGTGGTGATCTTGTAGAAGATCGTCCGGAGGAAAGGGTTCTCCCCATGTACCGGGATCTGAGCATGGAAGATCCAGATGCTGTCCCTCGTCAGCTGGGCTGCCGAGCTGTTGGGGTGGACATACGAAGCGTCGATACCAATTGTGAGTGCGCGCAAGCCATTCCTGTTGGCCTTGAAGGCATCTCGAGCTAATGTAGAGAGAGAGGTCCGAGCTGCCGCTGGTCGTATGAGCTGTGGAAGAGACGTCAACATCCGATCTCTGTTTTGAAGGACCCACGTCCCACAAGCCCGGTACCCCCATGATGCGATCATCAAGTCCTCAAGAAGTCGTTGCAAGGATCAAATCAAACGCTGCACTACGTGAAACATCGCCAAGACGTCAAAGAAGGTCGTTGAGAGATGCAGGATGAGCTCGATCGGATGTGGCAAAACAATCCTGAGAGAGCCACGTGGCTATGTTGTGTTTCAGGTTTTGAGCTCTGGGAACCTTTCGACAACCTGAAAGATGGTCTGTTCCTCACAGGATCCGGTTCGGAAAGCGCAGAAGCGCAAGTCGAACGTCGAACGGCCACCAACCTCAGATGTGCAGGTTCAAATCGGCGAGTCGTCCTCGTCAGCCGGACCGGCTTTTGGTGGGTTCCCTTTCTATCACTTTTTGCTCGCTGATTTCCGCCGAATCTATAGTCAACTTCCCCTCGGTCCGCCCCTCCAAGTCTACACCTTTCACAATCTATTGCCGTGACACCGCTTCCACATTCGACTTGACCAAGCGATTGACTCTGATTGCGGGCGAGACCGAGGATGTTGAATTCTTCTCCACCAACCGACATCAGCCGTCCAGCACCGAGGGTGCAGACTGCTCGTACGTCCTTGGCCCCTGATCAGCTGTCTCCTCTGACGTACCACAGGTACCTCCCCGCACTCTACGATCCCTCGACCAGTATTCTACACATCTACCCCTCAGCCCCGCTCTACCTCCTCGTCCACCGTGTCAAGCGACTCAAGAACGCCCCGCTCATTTCTCAAGCTAGTAAAGATCAACGTCTGGAGTACCGGATCAAGAGGAACGACCTTGGCGAGGTGTTTGGGACGCGCAAGGCGAAGAGCCAGATTAGGGCGGAGGAGAGGAATAGGGTGGACGTGGGTGCTATGCAGGCGGTTAAGGGTCATTTGATGGAGTCCATCGGGGAGAAGGCGGTAGTTGAGGGTTAGTTATCCTTCGCAATCTTGATGTCCTGCTGAAGCTTTGGTGGGATGTAGGACCGGTTCCACCACCCGAATTGATACCGATTCCCAATCTCACCACTTCGGATGTCAGCGAGGTCTATCCTCGGGACAATATCATCCCTCCAGCGGAATACTCCTCCATCGACGTGTTCAACATCCTCCACGCTCGCGATGACAAAGGTCGATCTGGGTCGCTACCATGGCGAAGAAGTCGGTGGATCGAGGATAAGATGCGGTTGTTCGTGGAATCAGCTTCTTCCGGTTCTACCAAGAAAGCCAGCCTGTCCGTCTGCCCTTCCCTACCCTAACCATCTAGGCTGACGTACCGGGACTAGTCGGATGTGCTACTACCTTGCAACCCTTCATTTGATTCACGACCTCGCCCCGCAATTGCACAAAACCGCCTCCGCAGACCTCGCCGCGAAATTCCCCGGTGTACCCCTACAACTCCTGGACGGATGTCTGAGTCGCTTCGCCGAGCCTGCCGGCAAGAGGTACACCGTCACCGAGAAGACGCGAACCAAACTGCTCGCGTGGATCTGCGTGGTGTATCTCTCGCTCAACGATTGGTCGATCCCTGTGGGGACAGTGGCGAGTGACCTGAAACTCCCACCTGGAAAGTGAGTAGTTCACTGCGGAGCTGTGTGGTGGATTGATCAAAGTGATAGGGTCGGGGACATCTTCAAGTCGCTCGGATGTAAGGTTGAAGTGGCGAGTCCTGCGGAGAGGGAGAAGGCGGGGTTGTCCTTGGGGGAAGCTCAGAAGAATAAGAGGGCGGTATTGAAGGCGCCGGTGGTATTCCCTCAGCAAAAGAGGCGGGGACCGGTCAAGCGATAGCATACACACATATAGCTCGTACAAACAGATAGTGATCACCATGCCAGCATGCGTTTGTAGAAATTTGAACCCACACAGAAACCCGTCATTCCCAAGACCAGCTCGATTTCTCCTCATTACTCAGGTCTCAAACCTATGTCGACGATCGCGGCTTGGGCAGGGATACCCGACAACTCCTCTCCCCATCTACACTCCGGATATGCGCCACTCCCCCTCTCCTGAGATGCGCCGCGATCGCCCGATTCGCGAGCAAGAGTCTCTCCTGCACCAGCTTCCCACACCGGCCAGAACCTGGGCTCGAGCTAGGACGATGGATTGAGGGGGAGTATGGGCTAAGACGCTGAGGGGAGTAGGGGAAGGACGGGCTTTTGGGGAGACAGGGGAAGAGGAAGTAGCCGTATGAGAGGTGGGAGAGGGAGTAGGCGCGGGGGTGGGTGATTGCGCGGGGCCTGCTGCGAGGAGGTCAGATGACAGTCCTACATGATATTGAGAGGAAAGACGAGTCGAAGCCGCAAAGGGCAAATGAATGGCGGAAAGGGGTCGGAGCAGACACTTGCCTTGTGGAGGGATCAGACACCGAAGCGGTCTTTCTTGGTAAGAGCCGCGATTGCATCTCACTTCTGGCAGACTACGACCTGTCAGCTTGAGAAGGCATGAACGGTGGACAACCTACCTCGGAAGGCAGACTCATCCCGACCAACTCTGGCGACGAAGCTTCACTGTCCGCGAGATACTTCACCGCGTGCTCGATGCGATCGCGACTGGGTAGCCTGGATTGGTTCGGGTCGTGAGGGTAAGGTGTCTTCTGCGCCACTGGCGAGAGCGACGACGTCGGAGAACGGGTGGGAGTCGGCGACGCTAGGGAGGTGATGCTTGACATCGGCGAGAGGGATCGGGAGGAGCTTGTCGAAGGGGATAGCGGGAGGGTGAGCATGATGAGATGATTGAGATTCGTGAGTACGATCAGAGTGAGGAAACCCGCGACAGCCGAATAGACGGAAGATGGCGTCAGAAGCGCGGATGATCCCAGCATCGATCCTCTTCACAATCATCCATTTATATAAACAACGCTCACCGAGCACAATGGTGACCTTCAACCCCTCTTCGCCTTCACTCCCCTCTCAGAACAGCCTGAGAATGTCAAGAAAAAGAAAAAGAAAGCAGCCAGGAACCGCTAGTGTCCATGACAATGACGCAAACTCCCCGCACAGAGCCTTCATTTCATAACGACGATCTTACCCCAATTGTCTGGTATTACCGCACGCCGATCATTCGGTCATTACGATTTGAGATCGTGTTTTTCGTAGGTACGCCAAGTGGAAGGGCGGTGTGATGAATCTCGTCAAGCTTCGTTGGGACCTGAAAACAGGTGAGACACAAGGGTTTGGGGTTGACCAGGAGTTAGGGCTTTCGGGTGATTCTGGAAACGGTGTCCAGCTTGGTGGTCACTGGATGATGACCGACAGGTCCGGGGGATGCAGTATAGAGCTAGTAACGGGAGCAGTGTGAACAATGTGATCGAACGGCATGGACAATAGGCGAGACGAGAACAGCGCCGGGAAACACCGTGCATCGACATCCAGGTCAAAATGGGTGGATAGGATAAAGAGATTGCTGCAAGATAGTGGGCGGTCGACCCATTCACATCACACCTAACGAGTCTGTAGTCTCCCTCTTGACATTTCCTCTGGCGTCTGGACCATGATTCAGAGCTATCGAGTGGACAGACGCCGATGTCTGCTTCGATACTTCCTCCCGAAGTATGGTCGAGGGAAGGCACGTCGAATGGAGCCTGCGAAAGTCATCTTCGGAGTCCAGCGCGATTCAGAGATCCGCAAGGGACTTAACGAGCGCATCTGGACGCGGAATGGCACGCTCACCATGAGGTGATGGAAATACTCGATGTCCAGGCATGCTCAATCCCCACTCGGATCGCCCACACATCGTCGCTGTCTGAATTCGAGACGCCTTCTTTAATGAATCGGTTGATGAGGAACTTGACAGCGAAGCCGGGGTCTTTAGGAGCAGATCTTGTCAGCCAGGATCGGCGAGTGTATGAGATAACATCACTCCAATCCATAACACCGTTCTGAAGAGGCATCCAAATGTCGATGGTGGTGCGATGGATGGCGAGCGAACAACGTAGCGACGCCACTGATGAGTCTCTGCTTCAGCTCAGATCCGCTGCACGAAAATCGAAACAGACATAGAAGCCGGGCACGACGTCTGATCGGGAAAGGAGTCGCGAGATGCTAGCACCCATATTTGTTGAACGATCGGTGACAATGGTTGAGCTATTCAGAAAAGTTTGAAGAGCGTTTCGTGGGTGGCGATGACAGTCGGACGAGTAAGGGCTAGCTGGAAACATCAGGAGAGGAACACACGTTTTATTCATCGACAAGCAGGCTCAGAGGAAAGATCGGCGTCAGAATGGGAACCGCATCTCGAGACAACGCAATCGTACCACTCGCATCTCGTTTGAGCCTACATGGTCATCCTCTAGACATCAATCTATGGCATCTCGTCTGCACATCCGCCTTAGTGTCCGATAATGATGCTCGTCTCCTCGCGCTGAAGATGGTTGTGTGTTCACTCAGTCTACTCGAAAGAAATTGTATCGAACGGATACTACCAAGTCCCCGCTCAGTCCCGATTGTGAACAATCGGACAGACAGTGTACTTACGGAACGGACCTTGACCGAGAACGGCAGGGCAATCAGAATCTCGTGAAGATGGTCGACATCCTCGTCGTTCCACTGATGAGCCAGTCCCACTCTCAGCGCCCACACATCTCCACCCTCTGGGCCGGGGATCCGGTCTCTGTGGATCGCATCGATAAGAAGCTTGAAGGAGCAGCCCGGATCTAGGATAGCGAATCCGAATCAGCGAGGATGGGCGGATGTGGCGGAAGGTCTCACTCCAAGCCATAAGATGTGGCAGGAACTGCTCGTGAGAGGCGCTGATGACGGATGCGCTGGGCGGAGTACGAATGGTATAGCGACGCCACTGCTCACATCGATCAGCTTGACCTCAGTGCATGTTAGAACAAACGTGCGTGTAAGCCTGGTCGAACATCCCACCGGGGTTCGGACCGGGAGGCGCAAGAACCCATGCTGAGTTTGGAGGGGATCGACTGATTCTGCAATCCACCACAGACCGGAGCGAATGGCTGGTGACTCTCGAATGGCCATCTTGCGGTGAGGGAGATCCAGCTGTACTATTAAATGACATCTCTTCATCGGACGAACGTGGTGCGTCTGCCTGATGAGAGGAATGATGAGCAAAAAACGTTCGCGATGCCGAGTGATGGCTCGGTCGGTACCTTGACACCCTCCTTTGGCCTGCTGTGTACTCTCGCCTTCCTTGATCCCGATCATCGTGTCCCCATTCCGGGAGAAAGCAGGCACGAAGGAATGCGAGACTTATCTCTAACACAAGCAGGACATCTCCCTGCTTCCTCCAGCGATCCGATCTTGACCTTCCCCTTCCAGCACTCCCTTAATCTCCTCGAACCGTCCAATCAATTCCTCGGTCCGTTCATGCTCTCTTGAGGTCCCGTCGATTAGACCATAGACCTCGAGCTTCGTCTCAGCCCCGTGGCGAAAGAGCCGAATGCAAAACCGAGTCTGTCCTCGAGTGCTTCGAGCGTGACTTGGTCTCCCGCTTCATCCGTGATGGAGACAGAGAAGGGAGGATCGAAGACGATTCGTGTGGTCGCGTTACGAAACATTGTGGGGCCCCAGGGGGAGTGGTGACTGAGACGTGGGCGATAAACCTCTTGATCCTGTCATCGGGTTTATCCTGCATGCAACCTTGTCGTACTGCGAGTGGACCGTTTGCAGTCGATTGGCAGCGGTATGGAGCGAGTAGGACTTTGGCGGAGAGTTGCTGAGCCGCGCGACAATTGGTCTCCAGGAGAGTATTCGCAACGCGGTTCGGACTTTTCGCTCCTTTTCTTGTCGGCTTTGTCCAGAGTCAGGGATTTGAGGTGAGGCATAAGTTTTAAATACTGTAGAGTTCGCAGAATAAGAGTGATTTCATCGTTTGACATCTTCATTCGGAGGTCGAGGTCACCTCCCTGCTCCGATGGAAAGGGAGGGTAGACGAGGTGAAGGTTCTGAACATGCGAGAGAAGCTCGAGCTTGGAAGTTCGGACGGCGCGTTTATTCCCTTGTACATTTGTTTGTCTAAGTAGATCCATCCTTGAGGTGACGCTATCACGGAAGAAGAGCTCAAAGTCGAGCACGACTGGAGACGTATACAAGAAGTCCGTGGGCGTAAATATTTGCAGAAGGTGATAAGTGTCGACGTGATTGCGAGTTCACCCTAGCCGCTCTCGCCAGATCCGCTTGGCCGACATAAGATTCAGTCTCACCGGAGCGAAGGAAGGAGATGATACCGGACCAAATATCAGGAAATACATCAGGCGGGGTCATACTCGCATAAGGTCTTGTCATATGCAAGCGAGTTGAACGGGGAGTCTTAGGAGCATGGAAGTCTAATGCAAAGTGTGTCTTATCGGGTTAAAGCCAGCGGAAACAATGTCGGTAAACTGCTTAGTGACCGCTAATCACTCGTATAATTTGTTATGGCCGCTTCGCGAGAGTTAGTTTCACAAGGATTTCAGCGCCTGTCTCTCCACATCCAGGTCGTCCCGACCCGCAGCCCGAGGAAATGCAGATGCAGATGTGACGAAGTGAGATGTCAAGTACTTCCACTAATCCTCCTCGTCCTCACCCTCGGACCCGCTCTCATCCGATCCGCTCTCCTCCGCCTCGACGTTGAGTAGACCGTCCTCCGAACCCGACTCGAGCGCATCTTCATCGTCATTTTCCGCTGCCTCCTCTGAGTCATTGAAGTCGTCTCCTTCATCATCGTCCCTGCAAATATCAAATCAGATCTCGTCGTCGAGGATGGACGATCGAAGGCTCACTCTCCCTCGTCCTCATCACTCAGCCCGTTCGCCCGCATGTCCACATCTTCCACCTCTCCCTCCTCATCCACCTCGATGGGAACAGCGCCCTCCTCTTCATCACTTTCGCCCTCAATGTACCGCTCGCCCTCCCCGCCTTGCTGTCCCGCATTGCCAGCATGTTCCGCAGCGATGCGGCGCATCGAGATCTGGGCGAGAGCTAGATCCAGCCGGCCGGACAGCGAATGGAGGGGTTGATATAGCTGAAGGCGGGTTGAGAGGAGTTGAGACAAAGCAGCAAGATGAAGAGGAAGGGACGGTATCTGGGGACATTCAGCTTAGCGTAACAAGTCAACGCCTGGGCAGTGGCTCACCGTCATGAGGAGAGCACCTCGCTCGACCAATACTCCTTTGACCCATTCGACAGTCCCTCTTCCTTGCTGCTCGTTCTGCCCGCTACCTCTTCCGCCACCGCGCTGGTTGGCACCCTTGCCCTGCCCAAGACGCTCAACGCATGCCTTCAGTAATGGCAACGCCATCTGCGCCGGCATCTTCCGTATTGTATTTCGGATCAAAATTGGATCTCGATGGGATAGGCACAGAGTGAAGAGAGCCGGATCCGACGTATGCAGAGCTTGTACCAATAAGCGAGTAAGGGAAGCCGCGTTGACCGGACCAGTAAACTCCTTCGGTGCCTTCTTGGAAGGAGCATCGCCGTCGACATGCGCGTCTCCATTGGGAAGAGCGAGCAGCCGCTGGCCAAGCGATAGGTCTGCCATGTCGACATCCGTGGGAAGATCTGCGGATGGCTTGTTCTCGACCTCGGTCTCCGGCACTTGAGCTGAATTTGCTGAGGCGGAGAAGCGTTGGAGGGGTACAGTCTATAAAAGTTATTCAGCGAGACGCATTAGGGGGAAGAAGACTTGCATTTCCAGCGACAGCTGCGCTGGTCAGATCTTGAGCATCGCATTTCACCGTCGTAGCTCGGCGCATACCTCCGTCAGGCGATTCGTATACCACTCGGTGCCACTTGACTCTTCCAGCGCCAGCCATCCGTCCGCAAATTAGAGCTTGGGTGATACCCTGTTCGCTATTGGCAAAGTCAAGTCGACATATTTTTGCAATTCGCTCATCCTTCCCTTCCACCAGCTTGACGGCGCTGGGATTTGAATCGGTCCTCGGCCGGGAGAAGTCGAGCTCGGTAGGTATAGGAAACAGTGATATTTCTCCAGACGTATGCAAGACTGAGAGCAGATTTGGCGAGATAGCCACGGAGTGAACGGGAGAGAGCGTTGTTGAGGCGTAGCGATAAGATAGCTTAATCGCAGCTTGAGCAACGGGGACGGTGTATTGGGAGACTGTCCGATCGTCATCGGATACGACGAGGAAAGACGCGCCCTCGGTCGTAGAAGGTAAAGGTACGAGAGAAGCGACGGAAGATGTGGACACCGGTACGGGCTTGGTCATCACGGAGGCCGCATTTGTCTTCATGTCGACTCGAAGTGTGAAGACTGACATCGAGCCGACGACAAGCTCCAGCGACTCTGACGAGGATGTCCGCAGCACGGCAATAGCAGTGGGTGTAGGCATGTTTGCTGGTAGAGCGAAGCTCCGTGGGCTGGTAGAAAGGTCTGGATCGAAGACGAGGATCGCCGATGCTGCTGCAAAGAGCACGGCTCGGTCATCCGACCATGCCGCTGTGACCGGGGTCGGCAGCTCATCCTTCCGCAGGACTTCTCCTCTCTCCGGCGAGAAGACAATTAAGTCCCCCTTCGCTGTCGTTATGAGCACTACATCCTCCAAGTCCGTCCCATTGGATTTCCTCCGCTTCTTACGCTTCCTTGTGCTCGTGCTCGTGCTCGCTGAAGCTGTAGATGGTGTAGAAGCCCAGCAGATCGTGGTAACCTTGCTCGCTCCCTCGACTTCCCACTCGGCAATCACCCGGTCTGTGGCAACGTCCCATACTGATACTTTGTCTGCCGCGCCGAGGACTGGAAGCGCAAGAGCGAAGGATGTGCGAGAGTGATTAAAAGCGGAGACTTTGGCCGGTAGAGGAGGGGACTGGGCATCGAGGGGTTCCCTCCTCGGTCGAGACGGGCCCGCAACAGGCTGCTTGGGAGCCATTGCGGAAGTTGCCTAGAAATCTGTAAGCTTCAGAGCGACACGTGATTACGATGGCATCGGAGCGAGGACGAGTCAGATTGGTTGCCCGGGTATATTGGGTTTCGGGCGTTTTCACCACCAAGGGTAAGAAGACCGTCGTGTTGGGATCATCATTTGAGACATTGAAGCAGGGGGCGTGGTTGATTCGGATTACTGGAAGCTCACCTTACACTATCCGAGCAGAATTACGGATGCGCAAGTTCCGACTAAGCTCCGTTCGGTCTGCAGGTATCAGCCAACCATCATGACTATTGTTCAATAAAGGTGAAGGCCGAAGGTTCAGTAAAATAAAACAGCCATGTTCTGACAGCATCGATCCCGTCCTTCCCGGCCAGAAGCCAGGAAAAGACGAAGAGCTCAGGCGGTAATTCCCAAAAGGGGCATCATTCAGATTTGAAAGCGACCTAGATGGCACCGAAGTAGCAGACTCACCTCGCCTACAAGGTGTATTCGAGGTTGGAGAAGTTGGTATTTTGAGCTCAGCTGAGCAATGTCAGCTACGGTCTGACCAGCAGGAAAACGTGTAGAGGGATTCAAAAGTTAGTTCAGAGCTGTGCGTCTATGTGTCTTTGGCGCTTGGCCTAACAGACTCTAGTTTGAAAAGAACACCAAGTCATCCGAGCGAGGCTAAGCTTCCCCGCCTAGAAGGGCTGTTGGGGAAGGGGAAGGGGAAGAAGTGGTACCAGACGAATAACGACTCACCTGAGATTGAAACTTCTCTCTGACCGTCGCCAGGGTGGAAAAGGTGAAAGAGTATTGGACAGAGAGGTGGTTCGACGGAATACAGCATTTTGTCCATTGGTTCTCGAATTTCGTCTTGAACGTCAAAAATCTAGTCCCGTGACCTGCCGCTACCATTTTGACCTATATTTTCCTGGCATTGTTCCCGAGAAGTTGATTTCATCGACGGGTTCTCTGGTCAAAATCTCTTTCACAACCAGCTCTTCACCTGTTCATCATGTCTGCAGTAGCTCAACATGTTGTGCCCGATATCAGTCGACCCCACAAGAAGAGAAAGCGTCCTTCCAAGGCTCGCTCCAACGCCGACCCGGTAAAAAGTGCCGAAATCTCGAATGGACACGATGAACTTTCCCAACCCAGTTCTTCAAAGGTCACTCTGGACTCACCCAAAGCCGCCCCAGCCGAACCCATACATTTGCCACCGACAGCTGCACCTGTGACGGATGCGCTGCTGCCGTTTTCTACCCTTTCTCTATCGCCATCTACTACCGAAGCTATACAACGTATGGGCTTCGAGACCATGACGGAGGTTCAAGCGCGGACCATCCCACCTCTCCTTGCGGGAAAGGATGTCTTGGGAGCAGCAAGAACAGGAAGCGGAAAGACTCTGGCATTCCTCGTCCCCAGCGCCGAGCTGCTGAGCACGTTGCGATTCAAGCCTGTCAACGGTGAGTCAATCACGATCAGCGAGTCACACCGCTGATCTGGCCAGGGACCGGCGTCATCATCATATCACCTACCCGCGAGCTGGCGCTGCAAATCTTTGGCGTGGCTAAGGAGTTGATGCAAGGTCTCTCGCAGACCTTTGGGGTGTTGATGGGAGGGGCGAACCGGAAAGCCGAGGCGGATAAGCTGGCCAAGGGGGTCAACCTGATCGTCGCGACACCGGGTAGGCTGCTCGACCACCTACAGGTGAGCGAGCACGCATAATTTCAAAAGGTTCTGATGGGGCGCAGAATACGAAGGGTTTCGTTTTCAAGAATCTTAAAGCCCTGGTCATTGACGAGGCGGATCGGATACTGGAGATTGGGTTCGAAGAGGAAATGAAGCAGATCATCAAGCTCCTTCCATCCGGTCAGTCCTACTGACACCTCTTCTTTTATGGCAAGGGTGCCTCCAACTCACTAATGGTGTTGTATTTCTAGAGAACCGCCAATCCATGCTCTTCTCGGCGACGCAAACGACCAAAGTCACCGACCTGGCCCGTGTCTCCCTCCGTCCTGGACCGCTGTACATCAACGTGGACTCTGAGAAAGAATCGTCTACGGTCGATATGCTGGAGCAAGGCTATGTCGTGTGCGATCCCGACCAGCGCTTCATGCTCCTCTTCACCTTCCTCAAGCGGAACCTAAAGAAGAAGGTCATCGTATTCTTTTCCAGCTGCAACTCGGTCAAGTACCACGCGGAGCTGCTCAACTACATCGATGTGCCGGTGCTGGATCTTCACGTGAGTTGTCGCCACAATGTGCAGCTGTCTAGGGCAGCTTCACCTTGATCGGAAGTACCCGCTGATTTATGTGCAGGGCAAACAAAAACAACAAAAGCGCACGAACACATTCTTCGAATTCTGCAACGCTCCCACTGGCATTCTCCTCTGCACAGATGTGGCCGCTCGTGGCCTCGACATCCCGAAAGTCGACTGGATCATACAATTTGACCCGCCTGATGACCCGCGCGACTATATTCATCGTGTCGGACGGACTGCTCGTGCTGGCAAGACCGGGAAGAGTCTACTCTTCCTCCTGCCCAGCGAGCTGGGGTTCTTGAGGTTCTTGAAAGTTGCGAAGGTTCCGTTGAATGAGTATCAGTTCCCGCAGAAGAAGGTCACGGATGTGCAAAAGCAGGTGAGTAATTCAGTTCCCCTTTCAGTTTAGACTGGTTAGACTGACGTGATGCAACAGTTGGAGAACCTCATCTCAAAGAACCACTACCTCAATCAGTCCGCTCGCGACGGGTATCGCTCCTACCTGCAGTCATACGCCTCATACTCGCTCAAGAAGATCTTCGATGTCAACAGATTGGACCTTGCCAAAGTTGGCAAAGCATTCGGATTCGCTGTCCCTCCGAAGGTCAACATCTCGGTTGGATCGATCAAAGCTCGGAAAAGGGGGAGCGATGATGAAGTTAGAGACAGCGATGAAGAGGGAGGAGCGGGGAGGAAGGCGTTTTATCGGAACGGAAGAAGGGCAGGATAGCTTGAGGACGTTGTGGGTCTATCTCAGATTCCAATCATGTTTCTGGATGCCTGATCGGCACAAAGCCTACCCGTTTCAAGATTATAAGCAATGCAAAAGCTGAAGACAGTTCTTCTCGACCGTATCCGCCTTACTGACCCTTTCACAATATGTCTCGGCTTGTTTGCTCATGCCGATCAATCGTGACGCCACTGGGAAACTCGCTCCCACATCTTGTATATGTCTGATCTTGTTCGGATCGATCGTATCCTTGATGGACTGCACTTCATCGCGTAGCCTCTCCAACTGCTTCTCGAGAGGAGCGCCATCCGATCGTCGAAGCGCTGAGGGCGCTCGAAATGCCTAAGGCTGGGCAGAGGGCTGGTGTCGTGCTCCCCGGCTGAGGCTTGATTGGGCGAGATGAGTCTATCTTGAGACTGTTCGTTGGTCGACGAATCCTCCCTGTCGAAAGAGTGAGGTGCTGGGATTGCGACACTCAGGTTGTCAGGAGATTCGTCCTGTAGTGCCATGGTGGAAGACGTAGACGTGAAGTAGTGATGATCAGGATATGCTGGTGATGAGTGGAACGGGTGTATGCTGTTCATGCATGGTCTTGTAACCGTGCGAGCCAGTAATTTCTGACCTCATCACAATTGATCTTTTCTTCTTCACATTGAGCTGGCAAATTTCGAACTCCAAGAAGGACAATGAGACACCCGCACTGTACTCGTCACAGGAGATCAATGACATGACCACCTTGATGAAGGTAACGACGTATGTGCCGTAAAGCACATCGTCCTTCCTGAAGCCCTAGCGGTCTTCTCCACGGCTTCTCGGTGCGAGTCTTCGACAGAAAACATTTCCGGCAACCTCTCTTCGTCCTCTCCATCATCCACTGCGACAGCACGATCATCGTAATCATCCCAAGCTTGAGAAAACGACACGGCATGGATCAAGTCGACGATGCTCCGTCAACATCGTCTTTGCGGCCGCTATCATTCTCGATCAGGGCCTGTTTACTGGCCAGTGTCCTCCTCGGCTTCCTCGGCGTCACTTTCTACATTTTCCTCGCCGCCAACAGTGTCTCGCTGTGTTCCGTAGATTGCCGCGAGGAGCGATCGCGTCCGATCAACATGGTAGCCTGCCTTCCTCGCATGAGAGGCCATGTCCATCTTGTTCATGAGGTCCTCTTCCGAGTCCGTGCTTTCTCCTTCCAAGGCCTTCAGCGCACTCAGATTCAGCTTGTGACACACGGTGCGCATCTCATGATGAATGTGCTCCAAGGTGCTGGCGATCGAGATGATGACCGAGCTGTAAAGCTGGTGGCCGATGGTTTCAACCACAGAGCCGGTACTTCCACCGTCTGCCAATGACCCTCTCGTCGGGCTGGCTTTGTCTGGGTCGATGGTCATTCGGGACCATGGAGGGAATCAAGGACATTGTTTGGTCGCATCTTCTGAAAAGCATAGCCATGTTTTGTATGGTGCCCATTGGTCAGACAGCATGTGATTTTCAGGAGAGGAACTTCGGGAAACGTTGGTATCCAAATTCCTGATAGCAGCACTCGGGTTCACGCTTGTTTCGGTCTCAAATTAGGAAGAAGGGGCTTTCAATGGATCCACGCTGTGTTACTTGCTTGCCGGTAAACGATCTGGTACTGTTAGAGATGGCTGTGATGAATAACGTAGAGGAGAATTGCGACTGTTGAAGTTATGGTCAGAGTCGAACAGGCAATACGGATGAGCCGCAAGGGGACAAGGCTTCTTGTCTATACCTTGACTCAGAATCACGCATTTCGGAGCATCATAGGCTTCGAATCAATGAGAGGGTCCGGCCCGTCTCGGTCTCTGTCGGTCGCGTCATGTCTCCTCCCTTGGAAGGCCCAGAATGCTGCTCAAGAAGTGCTCGACCGATGAGGTTCGGGTGATGTGAAGTGGAGAGCATCGATGATCTTGGGCCCTTGGTGTTTCGAAAAGCATCGCATCAAGCTCTGTCCGTGTCCAACCAGGCATCAACCATCGCGAACGCCTCTCTCGGCCGATCGGCGGGTACCATATGTCCAGCTCCAGAGATCTTCAACAGCTGCGGAACGACCGTGAGCGGGATCGCGCCAGGGCAGGATCGACAACCTTACCGCCAGGTTCTTGTACGCCCTGTAAGAGAACGATATCAACGAAAGTAGCAATGTCGACGGCTGCCTCCTCGGTAGTGCTTAAAGTCTGGCCGTTTTCTTCATGGCTGAAACCGACGCCGAGTGGTTGACCGAGGAAGAAGACATTCGCCTGTGGTGAACCGGTCAGCATTGTTGAATTCCCGGAAGGACGATTCTACGATATGAGGCCGGACTCACATGCTCGTTCCACGCGTACGGATCGTTCATTCCCTTGGGATCCTCCTTAATCCGACAAGGTCCTAGGTCGACAAATAGCCCATAACTAGAACTCCCTCCTGGGCCGCCATTTTATCCACATGATCACCGGGTCGATGTCGGGTTGCGAGCGTGACTCGAAGAAGTAGAGGAAGAGCTGTTTGCTGTAGGAAGTGTCGAAATAGCCGGTGTAGGATGGGACGGAGAGATCGCACCATCCATCATGGGAGCGGGTGGAGATGGAGTGATGCTGATGAGCGTTAGGATGAGCATGACGAGACGAGAACGTGAGGGGATGGGCGTGGCGGTCAAAGCTAAGCAAAAGGGGCAAAGGAGGATAGAGGGATATCATGATGTGAGATTAGAGTGATGGAGAAACACGGAAGACGTACTGGATGTCGTGACGAGAAGAGCTGGACATGATCCTCGCCAGATGACGAGCATGATTCGGAGATGAACGGGTGGAATTTCGGAGTCAGACAAAGCTGGAGATGACCATTCATGGCGGATGTGGGTTTTTGAATGCCCCTCATCTATATACCACAGGCCGTAAGATCCTCCCACACATCGTAACCATCAAATGCAATGAGGAGCGCGTCATTAGTAATCATATCAGTGAATTGATTCAGATTTCCTAATCGGAAGGTATGGATTATGACGGGTTTAGGGAAAAGGCGAGATTTCATTGAGATTTGAGTGGCTTGAACTGGGTGTTGAGGATGTTCTTGGAGGTAGATGAGGGGAAGCTACCCACTGTGGATGGGCGAGGCGTTTCATACTCTAAAGTGGGGGTGCCACTTTAATATTCGAGCCAAAGACCCCGACTTGTTGTTATAGAGGTAGCTTGATACTGGGTATAATGCATGTCTATCTAACATATGAGCAGAGGGTATCTCAGCACGTCCCGGCGTTACAGGCGGCGTTACCGGTAGTGGCGGCACTTCTAACACGACTCGCGCTAAAACAGTGCAACCTCATCCCAAAACCTTCCGC
>JAABUY010000844.1_pt1 | contig 47337 bp, 45 predicted proteins | sample 5560271 | NCBI WGS metagenome assembly JAABUY01 (sample SAMN10711886, study PRJNA513374) | rock metagenome | isolation source: Antarctica rocks | place: Antarctica: Victoria Land, University Valley | reverse complement strand
AGGAAGCACGACTTGCCGAACTCGACCGTGAGCGGGAGCTCGTTCGGCGACGTGTCGAGGAGCTTCGCGCAGCCCACCGCTCCAAGGTCGCAAGCGCACCACTGGCTGCCGAGGCCGATGACGTCGCGTGGACGCCGGAGCGCAAGCTCGCCTTGTTTGCCGACTTCTTCCGTGGCCGCGAGGACGTCTTCCCCGTGCGCTGGGACAAGCGCGACAAGAGTCGGAGCGGCTGGTCACCAAGTTGCCGCAACGAGTGGAAGGACGGGATCTGCGCGAAACCCCGCGTGAAGTGCGGCGAGTGTCCCAACCAGGCGTTCAGGGTGCCCGCCCAGCACGAGTTGCTGGCGCATTTGCAGGGACGGCAGGTGGCCGGCGTGTATCCGCTCCTCGCTGACGACACCTGCTGGCTGCTCACGATCGATCTCGACCGTGGCTCATGGCGCGAGGATGTCGCCGCGATACGAGACGCTTGCAAAGAGGTCGACGTCGCCGCCACGGTCGAGCGCTCACGGTCGGGGGCCGGCGGCCACGTGTGGTTCTTCTTTGACTCACCCGTCCCGGCGTCCCTCGCGCGCCGTTTCGGGCTGATGATCCTCACCGACGCAATGGCGCGCTCCCCGACGCTGACGATGGCTTCGTATGACCGCCTGTTCCCCAGCCAGGACACCCTGCCGAAGGGAGGCTTCGGCAACCTGGTCGCACTTCCATTGCAGCGAGTACCGCGCGAGCGTGGGAACACGGTGTTCGTCGACGAGCAAGGCGACCCCTACCAGGACCAGTGGTCTTACCTCGCATCCGTTCCCCGCATTGGCCGCGAGCATCTCGAACGGCTGGTTGCGCACGGGGAACGCGATGGCACGATCCTCGGCGTTTCAGAAACGTCACCCAAGGCCACAGATGCGACACCGTGGCGCCCGCGGCAAAGCCTTGCGGGCCGCCTCGCCTCGACGACCCTACCGGACGGCGTCACAGCGACGCTCGCGGATCGCGTGTACGTCCCCCAGCAGCAGCTGCCCGCCGCGTTATTGGACGCGATCCGTCGGCTCGCGATCTTCTCGAACCCCGTATTCCTCGAGAAGCAGCGGCTGCGGTTCTCAACGACACGCATCCCGCGAGTGATCGCATGCTTCGAGGACACCCGACGGCACCTCGCTCTTCCGCGCGGTTGCTGCGAGCCGCTGCGCGAGCTGCTCTCAGGACTCGGGATCACATTCGAGGTCACCGACGAGCGCACCATCGGCGGGGAGCTGGGCGCAACGTTCAGCGGGACGCTCGCGCCGATCCAGACCGAGGCCGCGGCGGCCATGCTCGCCCATGAGCTCGGTGTCCTGTGCGCACCGCCGGGAATCGGCAAGACGGTCATCGCGACGAACCTGATCGCCGCACGCGGGCGGTCGACCCTCGTTCTCGTCAGCCGCCAACCGCTCGCCGAGCAATGGGTCAAGCGGCTGACCGAGTTCCTCAATCTCGACCCCGCGCGGATCGGGACAATCGGCGCCGGCAAGAACACGCGCACCGGCTTCGTCGACATCGCGATGGTGCAGAGCCTGGCACGCCGCGACGATCTCCCCGAACTGCTCGCCGGCTATGGGCATATCGTCGTTGACGAATGCCACCACGTACCTGCCGTGACCACTGAGCAGATCATGCAGGCGGCCCCCGCGCGCTACGTAACGGGTCTCACGGCGACGCCGCATCGACGGGATGGACATGACCCGATCGTCGCAATGCAGTGTGGCCCGATACGGCACACAATCGCGAACAGCGCGACGCGCTCGCGAGCGCCGCTGCGACTGCGCGTCGTGCGGCGCGACACCACCTTCGATCCATCCACGCTGCCGACCGAACCGTCCATCCAGGAGATTTACGGTGCGCTCGCCGGCGACGAGACGAGAACGGAACGGATCGCTTGCGACGCGCTCGAGCTGGCGGGACAGGGCCGCTCTTTGATCGTGCTGACCGAGCGGCGGGAGCACCTTGACCGCCTTCACGCCCGTCTGTCTGACCAGGTGCCAACGCTCGTATCGCTTCATGGCGACATGCGGGCCAGGGCGCGTCGCGCCGCGCTCGCGCAACTCGCCGAGACGCCGGAGGAGAACTCGCGGGTTGTGCTGGCAACCGGCCGATATGTCGGCGAGGGCTTCGACGATCCCAGACTTGACACGCTCCTGCTGGCGATGCCGATCGCATGGAAGGGCACCGTTGTCCAGTACGCCGGGCGACTGCACCGTGAATACCCCGGCAAGCACGACGCGCTCGTGTTCGACTACGTCGACGCCGAGCTGCCAGTGCTCCGACGCATGTTCGCGAAACGCCTCAAGGCCTACCGCGCCCTCGGATACGAGCTTGCGGATGCAGCGTGATCGATCCGAAGCGGCCGCCGGTGTGTAGGTCTCCGAGCATCGTCCGACGGGCGACGATGACCTCGGCACCATGAGTGAGCCCGTCCCCGCACAGCGTCAGCGCGTCGCCAACGGCTGCTGCCCGACCAGCGCAGACGACCAAGCGGACGACGAGGTTCGAACTCGCGACCTTCGGCTTGGGAAGCCGACGCTCTACCAACTGAGCTACGTCCGCGCGGGCGCCAAGTCTACCGGCGGCCGGCGCCCCGACACCGCGGCTCGGTCCCCGCTTTGGGCGGGGGAAACCCCCTGATCGCGGTTCATCAGACCAAACGCCGACCCGCGTGCGGGCCCGCTTGGGTCGGACAACCAGACCGCCGACCAGACCCGCCTGAGTGACGCGGACCTGGCCTCCTTCCACGGCCACGACAGCGCGTTCAACGTGGCTGGGCCAATGCCTCTGAGCGACGCGGACCGTCATTCTGAGGAGGCAGATGGCTGCCACCAGGTCGACGAAACCCCGCCCGGTTCTCTCGTTCATCCAGTCCAGCGCCCGCCGCCTCGGCCTGCGGCCCGCCGCCCGGGGCCGACGCTCGTGGCTCGACGTGGTGTGCGTAGCGTGGCTGGCCTGGCTGTTTGACTGGATCAACGACCTCCCACCGGTGCGCCAGCGCCTGGCCGAGCGCCATGCCGCCGACGTCCTGGACCTTGAGCGCTCGCTGCACATCGCGCCCGAGCACGCCCTCAATGTCTGGGCGGCCAGCCATTCGTGGGTGAGCCACGCGCTCGTCGCCTGGTACGAGGACGCTCACCTCTACATCACCTTCGGCGTGTTCGCCTGGGTGTGGTGGCGACGACCCGATCTCCTGAGCGCCCTGCGGATCTCCTTCTTCGCGGTCAACGCCGTGGCCCTCGTGGTCTTCTCGACCTATCCGGTGGCCCCGCCACGCATGCTCCCCGCCGACGGCTTCCGCGACCTCAACGCGATCGTCGACGGCTATCGACCCTGGCGTGGGGGAGCCGTATCGCTGGACTCCAACCAACTCGCCTCGCTGCCCTCCCTCCACGTCGCCTTGGCGGTCATCGTGACCCTCGCCCTGCTGTGGGCGACGCGGCGGAGGGCGGTGAGGGTTGCCGCGGTCGTCTACCCCTTCATCACCACGTTGGCGGTCATGGGCACGGCCAACCATTTTCTTGCCGACGCGGTCACGGGCGCCAGCGCCGGCGTCCTGATCGCGCTCGGGGCCCAGCGCATCGTCACCCGCAGACGTGCCCCGCGGCCCGTCACCCAGGCTTGACCCCCGGACCCCGCCTACCCTCTCTCCATGCTCCTGGTGCGCCGGTTCGCGACTTCGATCGCGCTGGCGCTCATCCCCCTGCTGGCCGGACCCGCCCTGCTGGCCGCACCGGCGATGGCGGCGGCATGTCCGCGCACCTCGCTGCCCGACGTGGAAGCCCAGGTGATGTGCGTCTCCTGCGGGGTGCCGCTGAACCTGGCCAACTCCCCCCAGGCCGACGGGGAGCGGCGCCTCATCCGGGCTCTCATCGCCCAGTGCCGGGATGCCACCCAGATCAAGGCGGCGATGAAGGCTGAGTACGGCCCCAACGTCCTCTCCCTCCCGTCCGGGGGCGGCTTCAGCCGCGCGGTGTGGATCGTGCCGGCCGCCGCCGCGCTGATCGGGATCGCCGCGGTGGCCCTGATCGGCGCCCGCTGGCGCCGCCGGCCGCCGCCTTCCGCCGCGGCCGGCGGATGGTCGACGGCTCCCCCGCCGCCGCACTCGCGGGACGCCGCGCCGACCGAGGTGCCGCCGCCGACCAGCCCGGTCGGCGCGCCGTCCGACGCCGAGAGCCGGCGTCTGGACGAGGATCTCAGCCACTTCGACCCATGAGCGCCCTGGTCCTGGCCGACATCCAGACCACGGTGTTCACCGCGTTTGCCGCGGGGTTCGTCTCCTTCGTCTCTCCCTGCGTGCTACCGCTGGTGCCCGGCTACCTGTCCACCGTCTCGGGGGTGTCGATTGCCGAGATGCGTGAGGGCGGCGGGCGCACGGTGACCCGCGTGCTGGTGCCCAGCCTCATCTTCTGCCTGTCGTTCACCCTCGTCTTCGTTGCCCTGGGCATGACCGCCACCGGTCTGGGGAGCACCCTCCAGCACCACCGCCAGACCCTGGACCGGATCGCCGGCGCAGTGATCGTGGTCCTGGGCGTCGTGTTCATTCTCACGCCGTTCGTCGACCGGCTCAACCGCGAGTGGCGTCCGGAGGCGCTCATGCGCCGGGCCGGGTCGGGTGGCCCGGTCGTAGCCGGCGCCGCCTTTGCCTTCGCCTGGAGCCCGTGCCTAGGCCCCATCCTCGCCGCCATCCTCACCTTCGCCGCCCGGCAGGGCTCAGTGGCCAAGGGCGGGGGGCTGCTGGCCATCTACTCCCTGGGGCTGGCTGTGCCGTTCATCCTCTGCGCCCTTGCCTTCAACCGCTTCTCGGTCGCCTTCCGCTGGCTGCGCGACCACTACCTGGCCATCACCGCGCTGTCGGGCGTGGTCCTGGTGGTGATGGGGGCGCTGCTGCTCTCCGAGCAGTTCACCTGGCTCAACAGCCAGATCCAGTCGGCCGAGCAGTCGGTCGGACTCGGCGGCCTGACCAGGGGCCTGTAGCGTCGCGCCCATGCCAGCCCCATCCGACCCCGTCGCCGGGCTCAGCCAGGCCGTCCTCGGCGAGCTGGAGCGGGTGATGGATGGCTCCCCGCTGTTCGACGTCCACACCCACATCGGCTTCAACGACCCTGACGGCATGCATCAGTCCGAAGAGGAGCTCTACGCCGTCCTGGACCGGGCCGGTGCCGCGCGGGCGGTGACCTTCCCCATGCACGAGCCCGAGGGCTATCCCGAGCACAACGACCACGTCATCGACATCGCCCGGCGCTCGGGCGGCCGGATCGTGGCCTTCGCGCGCCTGGACCCCGGCGCCGACGCCGTCGGCGAGGGCCGGCGCGCCCTGGACGCCGGCGCGGTCGGGCTCAAGCTCCACCCCCGGGCTGAGCGCTTCACCCTCTCTGACGACGGGGTGGAGCCGATCTTCGCCCTGGCTGACGAGGCCCGCGTGCCGGTCATCGTCCACGCCGGGCGCGGCATCCCCGCTCTGGGTCGCGACGCCGTGGCCTATTGCCGGCGCTACCCGAGCGCCCGGGTCATCCTCGCCCACGCCGGCATCTGCGACCTGGCGTGGATCTGGCAGACCGCCCGCGAGCTGCCCAACCTGTTGTTCGACACCGCCTGGTGGAACCCGGCGGACATGCTCGCCCTGTTCAGCATGGTCCCGCCGGGCAACCTGCTGTTCGCCTCCGACGCGCCCTATGGCCAGACCCTGCTCCCCGGCGCGGTGATCGACCTGCGCATCGCCCGCCAGGTCGGCCACCCCGACGCGCTGCTGCGCCAGCACTTCGCCGGGCGCCTGGAGACCGTGCTCGACCCGACCGCGGAGCTGGGCGACCTCGGCCCGGCGCCCGGGCTGGCCCACACCGAGCGCGATCCCCTGCTCGAGCGCATCCAGTCCTGGACGATGCTCGCCTCGTTTCTCACCTTTCGCGCCCCCGACGCCGCCGCCGAGCCGATCGCCCTGGCGCGCCTGTCCTGCGCCCTGGGCACGGACAGTCCCCACGCCCAGCTCTGCCGCGAGGTTCTCGCCCTGCTCGACGCCGCCGAGGACGAGATCGCCATCGCCGACCGCGACTCCAGCACTGAGGCCCCGCCTCGTCGCGCCGGGGCGCGGCCGCTGATCAGCGCCGCGATCATCGCCGCCACCCCCGACGTCCAGCTGCCCCCGGTGCCTCCGGACGCGCCGGCGCCGGAGCGCTGAGCTGCCGGCCCAGCGACTGACACCGGGCCGGGCAAGCCGCCGGGAATCGCGACTCGCCCGGTCCGACCACCGTTCTCACATCTCCTGCGGGGCCCCGACCCCCAACACGGCAAGCGTCCGCGCCAGGGCGCCCTGGGTGGCCACGGCGAGCGCGAGCCGGAAGCCCTCCAGGGACGCCGGCTCGGCGCCCAGGATCTGGCAGTCGCGGTAGAAGGCGGTAAACACCTGAGCGCACTCCAGCGCCCACGCGGCGATGCGGTGCGGCGCCCGGCGCTCGGCCGCGTCGGTCACCTCCCCGGGCAGGTCGAGCAGCTTGCGCACCAGCGCGCGCTCGGCGGGGTGCAGCGCGACGCTCGTGCCCTTACCGGCGTCCCGGAGCGCGCGGGCTACCCCAACCTCCCCCGCGCGGCGGCGGATCGAGGCGATCCGGGCGTGGGCGTACTGGACGTAGTAGACGGGGTTCTCAGCCGACTGGGAGCGGGCCAGGTCGAGGTCGAGGTCCATCTCGGTCTCGTGGGAGCGCCCCACGAGGAAGTAGCGGGCGGCATCGACGCCGATCTCCTCCACCAGCGCATCGAGGGTGATGAAGTCCCCGCGGCGCTTTGACATGCCGGCCCGCCCGCCCGCGTCGATCAGGTGGACGTACTGCATGATCACGATCTCCAGGGCTTCCTCGTCCCCCCCCAGGGCTGCCCAGGCCGCCTGCAGGCGGCGCACGTAGCCGTGGTGGTCGGCGCCCCAGACGTCGATCAGCAACCCAAAGCCGCGCGCGTGCTTGTCCTGGTGGTAGGCGATGTCGGAGTGGAAGTAGGTCGGCTCGCCCCCCGAGCGGAGCAGGACGCGGTCCTTGTCGTCGCCGAAGGCCGTCGTGCGCAGCCACGTGGCGCCCTCGGAGCGATAGACCTGGCCGCGATCTTCGAGCGCCTGCTCGGCGCGCCGGACCGGCGTCGGCGCGGGGCCGGCGTGCAGCGCGGCCTCCGAGGTGAAGCGGTCGAAGTGGCAGCCGAAGGCCTCCAGGCTCCCCCGGATCCGCTCGATCATCAGCTCCACCCCACGCTGGGCCAGCTGGGCGGGCTCGGCGTCGGCCGCGCCGTGGATCGCGGCGGCCAGCTCGGCCACGTACTCACCCCGGTACCCGTCCTCGGGCACGGCCTCCCCTCGCGCGCGGGCGCGAATCGACTCACCCAGCCGCAGCACCTGGGAGCCGAAGTCGTTGACGTAGTACTCGGCCGCCACCTCATGCCCGGCGAAGCGCAGCAGGCGCACGAGCGCGTCGCCGTAGGCGGCGTGGCGGCCCGAGGCGGCAGTCAGCGGTCCCGTCGGGTTGGCCGACACGAACTCGACGAGCACGCGCTCGGGGGCCGCCACGACCGCACCGCCGAACCCCTCCCCGGCGGTCAGGATCCCCGCCAGGGCCTCCGCGTACCAGGCATCGGCGAGGAACAGGTTCAAGAACCCGGGACCGGCCACCTCGACCCGCTCGAGCGCTTCGCCCAGCGCGGCCTGCAGGAGGTCGGCCAGGCGCTCGGCGATGGCGCGGGGCGGCTCGCCGAGCCCGGGAGCCAGCAGCAGCGCTGCGTTGGTCGCGTAGTCCCCGTGAGCGGCCTGCTTGGGCCGCTGGACCCCGGGCGGGGCCGTCGGGGGCGGGCGCTCGCCGCGCAGCTCGCCCGCCGCCGCCTCCACGGCGGCGCGCAACGCGTCGAGGGCGCTCATCGCGCGGTGGCGTCGAAGAGGCCCTCGAGGCGATCCATCGTCTCCTCGGGGCCGAGGGCGAGTAGGCGGTCGCCGGGGCGCAGGACCGCGTCAGCCTCGGGCTGGGGTAGGAAGCTGCCGTCGGCCAGCTGGAGGCCGACGATCAGCGCCGTCCCTCGGACCTCCTCGATGCGCCGGCCCGCTCCCGGGCAGCCCTCAGACACCTCGATCTGCTCGAAGCGGTACTCGGGGGTGACGTCAAGGGCCCCCGAGATCTGGGGGTGCAGGACCTGGCGAGCCATCTCGTGCCCCGACGCCTTGTAGGGAGAGATCACGCGGTCGGCACCGGCGCGTCGCAGCTTCTTCTCCGAGTCGTCGGCGGCCGCACGGGCGACGATGGTGATGTCCGAGCGCAGCTCGCGAGCGGTGAGGGTGATGAAGATGTTCTCCGCGTCGGAGTCCACACAGGCGACGATGCCCGCCGCCCGCATGATCCCCGCCGACTGGAGCACCTCGTCCTCCGACGGCGACCCCTCGATGAAGCGCACGCCGACGTCGGCGGCCTGGTCGCGGTTGTCGGGGTTGGAGTCGATGACCACGTAGCGCATCCCGGCCGTGCGCAGGTCGCGGGCGACCTGACGGCCGACGCGGCCGTAGCCACAGATCAGGAAATGGTCGGAGAGGGCGTCGATCACTCGCTGCTGGCGGCGCTCGTCGAGCAGTCCGGTCAGGTGACCGGCGACGAAGAACTCGGCAGCGGTCGCCAAGCCGTAGAAGAGCGTACCGACGCCCAGCACGATGAGCACGACCTGGACGATCTGGCCGGGCGCGTCATCCGGCGTGGGGATGGAGCCGAGGGTGGAGACGGTGTCCAGCGTCCGGACGAAGGCGTGCCAGACGCTGATCCCCTCGGTCAGGGTGTAGCCCAGGGTGCCGGCCAGGACGAGCACCCCCAGCAGCGTTCCCAGCTGGCCCAGCCGGCGCAGGTAGGGCTCAAGCTCACGCCGGCGGCGAGCGGCAGGGGTCAGCGACGCGGTGGTCGTGGCCAGGCGCTCGCGCAGGCGCGCGCCCGCCTCGGGGGGGCCGCGGCGCCTCGCGCCGCGCGGCAGGGGGGGCTTCGGGCCGCCGCCCCGGGCATCGGATTCGTCGTCGGGCGTCATGCGTGGTGGTAGGGCTCGCGCGCCAGGATCTTGTGGGCGCGGTAGAGCTGCTCGAGCAGCACGACCCGAGCGAGCTGGTGAGGAAGGGTCATCGGCCCGAGCGACAGGCGGTGGTCGGCTGCGTCGAGCTCGAGCCCGAAGGCCCCGCCGACCACGAAGCACAGGTCCCGGCCGCTCTGGCGCCGCGCCTCCAGGAAGCGGCTGAAGCCCGCGGAATCCGGCGCCTCCCCGCCGGCGGCCAGCAGCGTCACGTAGGCCCGCTCCGGCAGCCGGCGGAGGACCCGCTCATCCTCTCGGACCTCGACGAGCTCGAGGCGGGCATGACGCGAGAGCAGGCGGCGATAGTGGTCGACGTCGTCGGCGAAGGGCGGGCGCAGGCGGCCCACGGCCACGACCACGATCCGCACCCTTGCGATACTAACCCGCTCTGGTCGGGGCAGAGCCCCAGCCGCCGGACGCGGGCGGCCACCGCCCCGATCGCCTCCAGCCGGCCGCGACGAAAGGCAGCGCATGACCGAGGACGACGCGCCCGAGCGCCACATCAACATCCACTTCGCCCCCGAGCAGATGGCCGGGGTCTACGCGAACTTCGCCAACGTCTCGCACTCCGACTACGAGTTCACGGTCACCTTCGCTCGCGTCGATCATGAGGTCGATGACGAGGAGATCCCCGGCGTCGTGGTCTCCCGGGTCAACCTCTCGCCGAAGTTCATGCGCGAGCTGATCGATGCCATGGAGGACAACTACTCCAAGTGGCGCACCCGCGAGGGGATCAAGAACCTGCCCGAGTACGGCGGCGGCGGCGAGTCCGGCTCGGCCGGAGGCGGGTCCAGCCAGGCTGGGCAGGGCTAGTACCACCACCTCGGGCCGCCCATCGGGCGCGGTCAGGCGGCAAGGGCGAAAGCCGGGGGCGAGTCGGCCGGGGGCTGGGCGCGAGCCCAGGCCAGCGCGGCGCCGATGCGCTCGACGCCCGGAGGATGGGTCGCCAGCAGGGCGGTGAGCCAGCGAGCGGGCGCGGGGTCGGCGAGGTTCTCCTCCACCAGGCGACGCTCAAGCCCGACGAAGGCGTCCGGCGTCCGCACCAGATCGAGGGCGAAGCGGTCAGCGCGACGCTCCAGCGCGCGGGAGAGCCGGTTGCCAGCCGGGGCGATCACCGCCGAGACGAGCCCGATGGCAAGCACCAGGGCCGGCAGGACGTCGGGCCCCGGGGCGGACGGTGGGTCGGGACGCTCGCCGGGCCCGCGGATCCGCGACTCCAGCAGGCCCTGGACGGCGAGCATGGCCATCGGGGAGGTGAGGGTGATGAACGACAGCCCCCGGCCCACATCGCGGTGGCCGACGTGGGCGAGCTCGTGGGCCACGACGAGCCGAACCTCCTCCCGTGAGAAGCGCTCCAGCAGCGTGTCGTAGAGCACGACCCGCTTCGTGGGCCCCAGCCCGGTGACGTAGGCGTTGACGCCCGTGGTCCGCCGGCTGGCATCGACGGTGAGCACCGAGCCGAGCGCCACCCCGGCACGGCCGCCGAGCGCGAGCACCTCGCTGCGCAGGGGACCGGCGGGCAGCGGCGTGAACCGGTTGAACACCGGGTCGAGCAGAACGGGGCCGGCGAGCACGGCCGCCGTCCCGGCGGTGACCGTCGCCCCCGCCGCCGGCAACCACCAGCGCCTCGGCCAACGGCGCAGCGTCCACACGGCCAGCGCCCCGCCGCCAGCGGCCAGGGGCGCCGATATGGCCGCCCCACGCCCCACGTCGGCCAACCAGCCGCGCCAGCCCTGGGTGGCCAGCCCCACCCGGCGAGCGCGGGCATGGCCCACGGCGTCGAGCGGCAGGCCGGCGGCGGTGAGCCCAAGGGCGAGCGCCGCACCGGCCACCGCGCCGCCGGCCACCGGGCGCTGCTGGCCCAGGCCGACCAGCGGCCGCGGCGGTCGCCGGGCCAGCGCGGCCAGCAGCCCCGCTTCAAGCCCCGTGCCGACCAGTCCGAGCGCGAGGCCTCCACGGCGGTAGGCACGCGCCTCGCGCACTCGCGCCGCGTTGAAATACGCTTCAGGCTTCACCGCGATCGGCTGGAGCTCGGGTCCCCGGGGTCGCAGGGCACGCACCGCGACCTCGGCCACCGCCGCGCAGGCGCCCAGGCGCAGCGCGGCCCGGGGCACAGCGCCGACTCCGAGCTCCATGCCGACAGGCTCGCACATGCGCGTCGCCATCCTCACCGATATCCACGGCAACCGTCCCGCATTCGAGGGCGCGCTCGCTGCCGTCGACGCGTGGGGAGCCGAGGAGGTGTGGTGCCTGGGGGACCTGGTCGGCTACGGCGCCGAGCCCGATGCCTGCGTCGAGCTGGCCCGGAGCCACGCAACGGTCTGTCTCGCCGGCAACCACGACCTGGCGGTGCGCGGCGACATCCCTCTCGACGACTTCTCTCCCGCGGCCGCCCGCTCCGCCGACTGGACGCGGGACACGATCGGTCCCGAGGCGCTGGCCTGGCTGCGCGAGCGCCAACCCCAGGCGCAGCGGTCGGGCTTCGGCCTCTACCACGCCAGCCCGCGCGACCCGGTCTGGGAGTACGTGCTCTCCACCCTGGTGGCCGCCGCCTGCCTGGACACCCAGCCGGAGCGCGTGTGTCTGATCGGCCACTCCCACGTGGCCCTCGCCTTCTCGCGGCTTCCCGGGGAGGCGGTCGAGGGCCGACCCCACCCCGGCGGGAGCCGTCTGGCCCTCGGGCAGGGCACGTGGCTGATCAACCCCGGCTCGGTCGGGCAACCCCGGGATGGCGATCCGCGGGCGGCGTGGCTGGAGCTGGACACCGCCCGTCAGGTCGCGGTCTACCGGCGCACGGAGTATGACGTTGCCGCGGCGCAGGCGGCGGTCATCAAGGCCGGGCTGCCCGGCATGCTCGCCGAGCGCCTGGCCTTGGGGCAGTGAGCGGTCAACCATGTCGCAGGCGCCGCTGCGGCAGGCGGAACGGCGACCACTAGCCTTGCCGGGGTGCCGCGCCTCCTGCTCGCCCTGCTCGCCCTGACGCTCGGGGGCGCCAGCTCGTTCCTCGCCGCCTGCGGCGACCGCAACGGCCTGCTTCCCGCCTCCAAGGCCAACGCGATCATCCAGGACCTCAACTCGGTGAGCAACGCCGTCGGATCGGGCGACTGCGCCACCGCCGAGCGGGCTGTCTCGCGGGCCAAGAACGTCCTGCACTCGGCCACCACCTCGCGCCACACGCTGACCGACCGCCTGCGCCTGGAGCTCGACCACCTGGCCGGCGTCGCCACGACGCAATGCCGGCCGATCACCAGCACGACGGCAACGACGGCGACCACGAGCTCGACGCCCACGACCTCCAGTCAGACCACGCACACCACCCCGACGACAGCCACCACGACACCGAGCACCCAGACCACCGACACCAGCTCGACGTCGACGTCCACCGACACGACGACAACCCCGACCGACACGGGCCAGACCAACGGCGGTGCGGCCCCCGGTGGCGATGGGAGCGGCGGGCACGGCCACGGCGGCAAGGGCAAGGGCAATGGCGGGGGCGACAGTGGGGGCGGCTGAGCCTCAACGCCACCGCCCGTGGTTCGGGACCGGCGCGCGGGACGGCAAGGGCGGCCCGTGAGCGTCAACGCCGGGCACTTCCACGAGCGCTACGAGCTCCAGGGGCGGCTGGGCGTCGGGGGTATGTCGACCGTTCGGCTCGCCTTCGACACGCGACTGGAGCGACACGTAGCGGTCAAGGTGCTCGCGGAGCACCTAGCCGAGGATCCGGCGTTCGTGGCGCGCTTCCAGCGCGAGGCGGTGGCCGCCGGACGCCTCGTGCATCCCAACATCGTCCAGACCTTCGACTCGGGACTCGACCCCGGGACGGGCCAGTACTTCATCGTCATGGAGTACGTCGATGGGGCCTCCTGTGCGCAGCTCCTGCGCGACCAGGGACGGCTGGACGTCGACGAGGGGCTGGCCGTCATCGCGCAGGCCTGCGCCGGGCTGGACTATGCCCACCGCCATGGCGTGGTCCATCGCGACGTCAAGCCCGGCAATCTACTGCGCTCCGAGGAGGGGACGGTCAAGCTCGCCGACTTCGGCATCGCTCGGGCCACCGATCAGTCGTCGATCACCCAGGTCGGCTCGGTGCTGGGCACCGCCGCCTACCTCGCCCCCGAGCAGGCGCGTGGCGAGGAGGCGGGCCCGCCCGCCGACCTCTACTCGCTCGGGGTCGTGGCCTACCAGCTCCTGGCCGGTCGCCTGCCTTACGAGGCGGGTTCGCTGACCGAGCTGGCGCTGCGCCAGCAGGAGGGTCCCCCGCCCGAGCTGGATGCGCTGAACCCGGAGGTCACCCCCGCGCTGGCGCGCGCCATCGCCCGCGCGCTGGCTGCCGAACCGGCGGCCCGCTACGACAGCGCCCTGGGCATGCGTGGAGCGCTCACCGCCGCCGGGCGCGGCGTCGAGCCTCCGGCGTCCGAGTACGATCCCTACCCCTCCGACGAGCTGACCCGAGCCCTTCCCGACGACGAGGGCGCCACCCGAGCGATGACGGGGGCGACGGGCGAGCGGGCCGTGAGCCACCGCCGGATCGAGGCCCGTCCACCGCGGTCGCGTGAGTCCGCCCGGCCCCGGCCGGTCGCTGCTCCCAGCTCACGGCGCGACCAGCGGCGCGACGCCCGCCGCGCCGTGCGAGCTGACCGCCGCCGGCGGCGGATGCGCAAGCTCGCCTTCTTGGTCGTGCTGCTCGCCGCACTGGCCGGCGGGGCGGTGGCGGCCTACGACGCCCTGGCGCCGCAGGCATCGGACATCGGCCACTTCGTCTACACCGACGTCAATCAGGGCGTGAGCGACCTCACGCAGTTCATCCACGACCGCACGAAATAGGGAGGGCCGGGGGAGCGGCGTGGGCGGCGGCCGAGCCCACGATGTGCCCGGGTGCCGCCCCCGCGCGAACCGCCGCGCTCACCTCCGCCAGCTTCCCGGTGGCCAGCCCGGCGCGCAGATCCTCCATGAGCCGGGAGACGAAGCGCAGGTTGTGCAGCGTCAGCAGCCTCCCGCCCAGCGACTCGCGCTGGCGCAGCAGGTGGCGCAGGTAGGCGCGTGAGTGCCCGTGCGAGCAGGTCGGGCAGTCGCAGCCGTCGAGCACGGGCCCATCGTCCTCGGCGTGGGCCGCGTTGAGCAGGTTGATCCGCCAGCGGTGCTCGGGCTCGGGCGCGAGAGCCATCCCGTGGCGAGCCAGCCGGGTCGGCATCGCGCAGTCGAAGGTGTCGATGCCCAGTTCCACGCCGGCCAGCAGATCGTCGATGTCACCAATGCCGAGCAGGTGCCGGGGCCGACCCTCGTGCTCGCCTCCGAGCTCGGCGGTGGCCCAGCCCACCACGTCGTGCATCTGCGCCTTGTCCTTACCGAGAGACCCGCCGATGGCCACCCCCTGGCACGGCCGGGCCGCGACGGCAGCGGCTGACGCTCGGCGCAGATCCTCGTGGACACCGCCCTGGACGATCCCGTAGACGAGCTGTCCTCGCGCTCCGTGGTCGGCGTGCCAGGCCAGGCATCGATCCAACCAGCGGTGCGTGCGCTCGGTCGAGCGCGCGGTGTAGTCGCGGCTGACGTGGAAGGGCGTGCACTCGTCGAGCACGAGGGCCAGGTCGGAGCCCAGGGCGGCCTGCACCTCCATGGCGATCTCGGGCGTCAGCCGGCGAGAGGCGCCGTCGACGGGCGAGCGGAACGTCACCCCCTCCTCGTCGATGGTCAGCACCGCCCCCGCCCGCTCGCTGCCACCCGGCGCTCGTCCCTTGACCTCGTCGGCGACGGTTCCATGGCCCATGGAGAAGACCTGGAAGCCACCCGAGTCGGTGATGATCGGCCCCTCCCAGCCCATGAACCGATGCAGCCCTCCACGGCGCGCGATGAGCTCGTGGCCTGGGGCGAGCATGAGGTGCAAGGTGTTGCCCAGCACCATCTCGTAGCCGAGGGCTGCGACCTCGGCGGCCTCGACGCCCCGAACCACGGCCTTGGTGGCCAGGGGGACGAAGGCCGGGGTGCGCAGCGGGCCGTGGCCGGTTGTCAAGACGCCGGCTCGCGCGCGGGTCGGCGCGTCGCGGTACTCGATGGTCAGGGCAGCCACGGCGTCGCGGCGACCCTAGTGCACGGGCGGCGCGGCGAAGGCACCAGCCCGGACGCGGGGCCTCAGGCGACGCCGGGGCCCGCGCCGGTCTTACCCGGGCGGGCCCCGATGGGGCGGCGGCGATCCGAGGCTCGCCCGGGACGACGGTCAGCCCGCCGAGCCCGCGATCGTCCTGGACTTCGGTCCGATGGCGACCTTGCGCGGCTTGCGCTCCTCGGGCTTGGGGATGCGCAGCTCGAGCACGCCCCGGTCGAAGGATGCCTCGATCGCCTCGGGATCGACGCCCTCGGGCAGGGTGAGCGTCCGGGCGAAGCTGCCGTAGGCCCGCTCGACGCGGACGTAGCCCTCGCGCTCCTCGTGGGTCGAGCGGCGCTCGCCCGAGATCGTGAGCACGCGATCCTCCACCTCGATGTTGACGTCGGCCTCGTCGAGGCCCGGCAGATCGGCCCGCAGGACGTAGACATCACCGTCCTCGTGCAGGTCCATCGCCGGGACCCAGCGGCGGCGGACACCATTGGTGCCGTCGGTCGGACTGTCAAAGACGCTGGAGAACAGTCGGTTCATCTCGCCCTGGAGCGACGAGATCTCGCGGCTGGGCTCCCACCGGATGAGTGCCATGGAACGACCTCCTGTATAGGTTGGATCAGCTTGACGCCCAGTATAGAAATCTTAGTGCTGATTTGTCAAGTTTTCTTCTGGTGCAAGGCCGGTGGGGGCGGGGGAGAACCGCACGTCGGGGCGCCCCATCCGGCGCCCCGGTCAGCCGCAGCAGCCGCGGCTGCTGCGCGCGTCGGCGTTGGCCGCCAGCACGCGAGCCCAGCCAGAGCCCAGCCGCGCGCGATCGGCCTCGTCGAACTGATCGAGGAATCGCCGGCGCACCGCTGCCAGATACGTCGTCCGGGCCGCGCCCAGCGCTCGAGCGCCCGGGCTCGTGAGCACGGCGAAGGACCCGCGCGCGTCGTCGTCGCAGCAGGCACGGGCGATCAGCCCGCCCCGCTCCAGGCGGTCGACGAGCCGGGTCAGGCCACTGCGGCTGAGCAGCGCTCGCTCAGCCAGGTCGCACATGCGCATGCGCCGCTCCGGCGCACAGTCCAGCGCCGCGAGCACCTCGTACGAGGACAGGGCGAGGCCGTGGGCGGCCTCGAGCTCGGAGTCCAGCGTCTTGACCAGCGCGGCGTGCGCGCGCAGGAACCCCTGCCACGCGGCCAGCTCGGTCTCGGCGAAGGTCAGCCCCGCGGGCGAATCGGTGAGGGTCGACATGACAGTCCTTGCCCCTGCAACTACTGAGGTTATCAGTGTTCGCGGCACGGGCGCCTCCGAGGGGGGTCTAGGACGAAACAACGAAATGGCGGACGCAACGTCCTGGACCCCGCTGGCCTGGCCGCCTCGACCTCACCCCTCCCCTGCCCCATCCCCCAGCAGCGAGCGCCCGCCCATCGCCTCGGGCTGCTCGATCCCCAGCAGCTCGAGCACGGTGGGGGCCACGTCGGCCAGGACACCCCCGCCGCGCAGGACAGCCCCCTTCAGGGTCAACACCAGCGGCACCGGGTTGAGCGAGTGCGCGGTGTTGGGACTGCCGTCGGGCTCGAGCATGTGGTCGGCGTTGCCGTGGTCGGCGGTGATCAGACAGACGCCGCCGGCCTCGCGCACCGCCCCCACCACGTCGCCCAGGCACTCATCCACGGTCTCGATCGCCGCCACCGCGGCCTCGATCACGCCGGTGTGACCGACCATGTCGGGGTTGGCGAAGTTGATGATGGCGAAGCGTGGCTCGTCCTCCCGCCAGCCCCGCGCGAAGGCGTCGCCCACCCCGCGCGCGCTCATCTCGGGCCGGTGGTCGTAGGTGGCCACGTCGCGTGGGGAGTCGACCAGCTCACGGCGCTCGCCATCGACCGGCGCCTCGTCGCCCCCATTGAAGAAGTAGGTGACGTGCGCGTACTTCTCGGTCTCGGCCACGTGCAGCTGGTGCGCCCCACTGGCCGCCACCGTCCGGGTCAGGGTCGCCCGCGGCCGGTCGGGGGCAAAGGCGACGGGGTAGGGCCACCCTTCCTCGTACTCGGCCATCGTCGCGTAGCGCTGCACGGACTCGGCGCCTCTCCGATCCACCTCCCCGAACCCGGGCTCGGCCAGCGCCCGGGTGATCTGGCGCATCCGGTCGGGACGAAAGTTCAAACCCAACACCGAATCGCCCGACCGGATGGCGCCGCCCTCCCCCACCACCGTAGGCTCGATGAACTCGTCGGTCTCCCCCCGCTCATACGCCGCCCGCACGGCTGCCACCCCAGAACGGGCCGAGAACGGCGCCTGTCCGTGGACGAGCAGGTCATAGGCCCGCTGGGTGCGCTCCCAGCGGCGGTCGCGGTCCATCGCCCAGTAGCGACCCACCACGCTGGCCACCCGCCCGGTCTGCGCCTCGGCCATCCAGCCCTCGACCGTCTCCAGGCACCGGGCCCCCGAGTCGGGCAGGGTGTCGCGGCCGTCGGTGAATGCATGGAGGACGAGGTCGCCGACCTCCAGCACGCGCGCCAACTCGATCAGCGCGCGCAGGTGGCCCAGGCCGGAGTGCACCCCCCCCTCGGAGACCAGCCCGATCAGATGCACCCGGGCGCCCCGACCCAGCGCGTCGCCCAGCACGGGGTTCTCCCCCAACCCCCCGGCCGCGACCGCCTCGTCGATGCGGGTGAGGTCCTGCTTGATCACCGTGCCGGCCCCGAGGTTGAGGTGACCGACCTCCGAGTTGCCCATCTGACCCTCGGGAAGCCCGACGGCTGGGCCGCAGGCGGTGAGCTGGGTGTGCGGCCAGCCCGACCACAGCTCGTCGAACACCGGCGTGGCCGCCAGCGACACGGCATTGCCGGGGCCAGCCGGCGCCAGCCCCCAACCATCCAGCACGACGAGGCAGACCGCTCCGACCGGCAGCTCGACCTCGTCGCTCACCCGCCGGCGGCGGCAACGATGCCGGCGAGCTGGCCCGCGTCCAGCGATGCCCCGCCGACCAGGGCGCCGTCGACGTCGGGGAGCGCGAGCAGCTCCCCGGCGTTGTCCGCCTTCACCGAGCCGCCGTAGAGGATGCGGATCGACCCTGCCGCGTCGGGGGCCCGGTCGCCGACCAGCGCGCGGACGAAGGCGATCGTCTCCTGGGCCTGCTCGGCCGTGGGCGTCCGCCCGGTTCCGATGGCCCAGATCGGCTCGTAGGCGATGGTCACCTCGGGCAGGCGCGCGGGATCCACGCGACCCAGCCCCTCCCACACCTGGTGGCGGAGCTTGCGCTGGGTCTCCCCGGAGTCGCGCTCCGTTTCGCTCTCCCCGCAGCACAGGATGGGCGCCAGTCCGGCCTTCAGCGCGGCCGGCACCTTCAGGGCCAGGGCGCGGTCGGTCTCGCCGAAGCGCGTCCGGCGCTCGGAGTGCCCGAGCACGACGCCGGCGACGTCGAGCTCGGCCAGCATGGGCGCCGAGACCTCGCCGGTGAACGCGCCCTCGGACTCCTCGTGCATGGTCTGCGCGTAGACGGCGACCCGCGAGCCCCGCGTGGAGTCGACCATGGCGGCCAGCGCGGTGAACGGACAGCAGATGGCGACGTCCACCCCGCCGGCGTCGGAGACGCGCGGGAGCAGCCCCGCCACGTAGGCCTCGGCGTCGGCGACCGTCTTGTGCATCTTCCAGTTGCCCGCCACCAGCGGGGTGCGGCTCATCGCAGCGCCTCGACGCCGGGCAGCGGGCGGCCCTCCAGCAGCTCCAGGGCGGCGCCGCCGCCGGTGGACAGGTGGGTGACCCGGTCGGCCAGGCCGAAGCCGACAAGAGCGGCGGCCGAATCGCCGCCGCCGACCACGGTGGCGCCCTCGGTCTCGGCCATCGCCTCGGCCACGGCCCGCGTGCCGGCCGCGAACGGCTCGAGCTCGAAGGCGCCCATGGGCCCGTTCCAGAACACGGTGCCCGCCGAGGCGATCAGCTCGGCGTAGCTCGCCGCCGTCCGCGGCCCGATGTCCAGGCCCATCCATCCGTCGGGCACGTCGACCCCGTCGAGCTCACGGCGCTCCGCGTCAGCGTCGAAGCTGTCGCCCAGGACCAGGTCGACGGGCAGCTCGAGGGCGGCGTGGGCCTCCTCGGCGGCGGCCAGCACCTTGCCGGCGGCCTCGGTCTCCTTCGCCTCGCAGAGCGAGTCGCCAACGTCGTGGCCCTGGGCGGCGAGGAACGGGAAGGCCATGGCCCCTCCGATGAGCACGGTGTCGGCCGTCGTCAGGAAGGCGTCGAGCACCCCCATCTTGTCGCTCACCTTCGCGCCGCCGACCACCGCGACCAGCGGCCGGGCCGGCTCGCGCAGCAGGCCCTCCAGGGTCTCGACCTCGCGCTGGAGCAGCAACCCAGCGGCAGACGGCAGGAGCCGGGCCACGCCCTCGGTCGACGCATGGGCCCGGTGGGCGGCGCCGAAGGCATCGTTGACGTAGGCGTCAGCCATCTCGGCCAGGGCGTGCGCCAGGTCCGGGTCGTTGTCGGTCTCGCGGGGGTCGAAGCGGACGTTCTCCAGGACGAGGATGTCGCCGGGCTGCAGGTTCTCGGCCAGGGCGAGCGCCTCGGGTCCGATGGGGGCGGGGGCCAGGGTGATGTCGGCACCGGTGAGCCCGGCCAGGTGGTCGGCCACCGGGCGCAGGGAGAGCGCGGGGTCGGCTCCCTCGGGGCGACCCAGGTGGGAGACGAGCACGATCCGGGCCCGGCGCTCGCGCAGCGCCTCGATGGTGGGCAGGGCGGCGCGGATGCGCGTGTCGTCGCCCACCCCGCCGTCGCCCTCCAGCGGCACGTTGAAGTCGACGCGCACCAGCACGCGGCGGTCCTCGACTTCGAGGTCGTCCAGCGTGCGCATCGGCGAGGGGGGCTCGGTGGTCGCGTCGTCGGCCGGGCCGGGGGCGGGCGCCACCCGGCTCAGACCTTCCCGACCAGCTCGGCCACGCGGCTGGAGTAGCCCCACTCGTTGTCGTACCAGGCCACCACCTTGACCATGGTGCCATCCATGACCGCGGTGAGCTGGGAGTCCAGGATCGCCGAGAAGGGAGAACGAACGATGTCCGACGAGACGATGGGATCCTCCGTGTACTCGAGGATCCCCTTCAGGGGGCCCGCGGCGGCGGTCCGGTAGGCGTCGTTGAGCTCCTCGACGCTGGTCTCCCGGGACACCTCGCAGGTGAGGTCGACGACCGAGCCGGTGGGCACGGGGGCGCGCACGGCGAAGCCGTTGAGCTTGCCCTCCAGCGCGGGGATGACCAGAGCGGTGGCCTTGGCCGCGCCCGTGGACGCCGGGATCAGGTTGATCGCCGCGGCGCGGGCCCGGCGGAGATCCTTGTGCGGGCTGTCCTGGAGCTGCTGGTCGGCGGTGTAGGCGTGGATGGTGGTCATCAGGCCGTGGACGATCCCCACCGTGTCGTGGAGCACCTTGGCCACGGGAGCCAGGCAGTTGGTCGTGCACGAGGCGTTGGAGATGACGTGGTGGGCGTCGCGGTCGTAGGCCTCGTCGAAGTTGACGCCCAGCGCGACGGTCACGTCAGGGTCCTTGGCCGGGGCGGAGATGATCACCTTGCGCGCCCCACCCGCCAGATGCTTGGACGCGCTCTCGCGGTCGACGAACAGGCCGGTGGACTCGATCACCACGTCGACGCCCAGATCGGTCCAGGGCAGGTCGCCCGGGTCACGCTCGGCCAGCACCTTGATCTCGTGGCCGTCGACCTCGATGCCGCCGTCCGTGGTCCGCACCTCGCCCGGGTAGCGCCCGAGGACCGAGTCGTACTTGAGCAGATGAGCGAGGGTCTTCGGGTCGGTGAGGTCGTTGACCGCCACCCACTCGATGTCCGCGCCCTGCTCCTGGGCGGCGCGGAAGACGTTGCGGCCGATGCGGCCGAAGCCGTTGATCCCGACGCGTACCGACATGGGCCTCCCTCCTTTCTCGTCTGAGCCGCGCAGGCGGCGACCCGGGTTCCAAATGGCTCTCGTCGATGAGAGACGCCGGCGGCGAGGTGCCGGCGGCGGAGGGTGGAGCCTAGCTCAACGGGGATGAGGGTGTCGGGGGGGCGGCGCGGAGGCCGATCGGGGGTCGCCCGGCGCAGGGGCGTGGCGCGCTACCGCGCCACCACCTCGACCGCGAGCCCGTCGGGATCGCGCAGATAGCCGGCGTAGCAGCGCGCGCCGTACTGTGGTCGCGCCCCCGGCGCCCCGTCGTCGACACCCCCGGCGCGCAGGCCGGCGGCGTGGGCGCCATCGACGGCCGCCTTCCCCGTGGCGGCCAGAGCGACGTGACCGTAGGACGGACCCGGCTCGCGCTCGCGGGCCACGATCCACAGCAACGGCTGGTTGACCCCGTAGGCCACGTGCTGGTCGCTCTCGTCGAGCCGCCGCACCCCCAGCGCGTAGAACACCGCGTCGTAGAAGCGCGCGGCGGCAGCGAGGTCTGAGACCTCGAAGGCGAGGTGGTCGATCACGTCCGCCGGCTCCGGCGGCACGCGCGGCCCTCCGCCCGGCTGGGCTGGAGCATCGACCATCACGTCCGCGGCGCGCGGTCGACGTCGCGGTGGACGACCTCGACGAGATAGGCGCCCTGCTCGCGGAAGTGGGCAGCGAGGTGCTCGGCGATGGCCACCGAGCGGTGACGGCCCCCGGTGCAGCCCAGGGCGACGACCAGGTGGGACTTGCCCTCGGCCACGTACTGGGGCAGCAGGTAGTCCAGCAGCGGGACCAACCGGTCGTAGAACGCCTCGAGCTGGCCCCCGCGCCCGACATACTCGACGATGCGCGCATCCAGCCCGGTGAGCGGGCGCAGCTCGGCGTCCCAATGGGGGTTGGGCAGGAAGCGCACGTCGAAGGCCAGGTCGGCGTCGCGTGGCGGCCCGTGCTTGTGCCCGAAGGACTGGAAGGAGACGGCCAGCCGCCCCGGCGCGCCCGGCTCGAGCAGCTCACGGGCGATGCGCTTGCGCAGGTCGGCGGCGGACAGGGCGGTGGAGTCGAGGGTCAGGGTGGCGATCTGGCGCAGCGGGTGCAGCAGCGCCCGCTCGGCGGCGATCCCGGCCGCGACGCTGCCCCCGGACGCCAGGGGGTGGCGCCGCCGGGTCTCCTTGTAACGGTTGAGCAGGGCCTGCTCGTCGGCGGCCAGGAAGAGCAGGCGGTAGGGGATGCCCATCTCGCCGACGTCGTCGAGCACCTCGGCCAGGCCGTCGAACAGGTCCCCGCCGCGGACGTCGGAGACGATCGCCGCGCGCTCGACCTTGGAGCCCTCGTGCACGAAGAGAGCGACGAGCCCCCGGATCATCTCGGGCGGAAGGTTGTCCACGCAGAAGTAGCCGGCGTCCTCGAAGACGGCGAGCGCCGTCGACTTCCCCGCGCCCGAGAAGCCGGTGATGATGACCAGGTCGGCGAGCTGGGAGGCCGATACGTCGTCCCGCCCTCCCCCGCCACCCAGCGCGGCCCTGGCGGCTGACAGCGCTGCGCTGGACTCGCCGTCGGGTCGCATCGTCGTCATGGTCGCGCGCGCGGCGGACGGGCCACGGTCAGCCTGTCTTGTGCAGGACGGCGTGGAGCTCGCGGGCCGCCCGCCCGGGCAGCCCGGGGACGGCGGCCAGCTCCTCCCGCGAGGCGCGCAGGATCGCCTCGGGTGAGCCGAAGTGGGCCAGCAGGGCTCGCTTGCGCCCCGGCCCGATCCCGGGGACGGCGTCGAGCACCGAGTTGGTCATCGCCCGGTCGCGCCGGCTGCGGTGGTGCTCGATGGCAAAGCGGTGGGCCTCGTCGCGCACCCGCTGGAGGAGCTGGAGCTCGGGCGTCTCGTGGTCGAGCACCAGCGGCGAGGCAACGCCGGGCAGGAAGACCTCCTCGATGCGCTTGGCCAGGGAGACGACGAGGACGCCGTGCCGGCGGAACTCGGCCAGCGCCCCCAGCGCGGCGGAGAGCTGGCCACGGCCGCCGTCGATGACCACGACGTTGGGCAGGGCGGCGAAGCTCGGGTCGTGGTCGCGGTCGTGGGGAGCGCGCCGGGCCTGGCTGCGCCACTGCCCGATGCGGCGCGAGAGCACCTCCTCCATGGCCGCGAAGTCGTCGGGCATCCCACCCTCGATCGAGCGGATGGTGAACCGGCGGTAGTCGCTCTTCTTGGCCACGCCCCCCTCGAAGACGACCATCGAGGCGACCGTGTGGGAGCCCATCAGCGTCGAGATGTCGAAGCACTCGATGCGCATGGGCACCACGTCGAGGCCCAGCGCGTGCTGGAGGCCCTCCAGCGCGGCGACCCGACGATCCCGCCGGCGCTGGTCCTTGAGGCGCTCCTGGTCGAGGGTGAACCGCGCGTTGCGCTCGGCCAGCTCGAGGATCCGCCGCTTGTCCCCGCGCTGGGGCACCCGCAGCTCGACCGGGCCGTCGCGGCGGTCGGCCAGCGCCTGGGCCAGGGCGTCGGTCGGCTCGACCTCCTCGGCGACGAGGATCAGCGGCGGGATGGCCGCCGAGCCGGCGTAGTACTGCAGCAGGAAGCTCTCGGCCACCTCCGCGGGCCCGGCGCCCGGCGCGTTGGCGACCAGGAAGCTCTGGCGGTCGGCGAGCACGCCATCGCGCACCTGGAAGACCTGGGCGTTGGCGTCGGTGCCCTCCACGGCGACCGCCACGGCGTCGAGCGTGCCCACCCCCTCGTTGGCCACGCGCTGGCGCTCGAGCAGCGATCGGATGGCCTGAAGCCGGTTGCGCGCGGCCGCCGCCTGCTCGAACTCCTGCGCTCCCGCCGCCCGGTCCATCTCCTCGCGCAGCTCACGCTCGATGCGCTTGAAGCGTCCGGACAGGAAGTCGGCCACGCCGTCGATCCCCTGGCGGTAGCGCTCGGCGCTGACGTAGCCGACGCAGGGGGCCTCGCAGCGCTTGATGTGGTAGTCCAGGCAGGGCGAGCCGCTCCGGCGCCCGGGCTCACCCCCCTCGCAGGAGCGGAACTGGAACACCTTCCCCAGGACGTGCAGGGTCTCGCGCACCCGCTTGGCCGAGGAGTAGGGCCCGAAGTAGGCCCGCTCGCGCCGGTGGCGCTCGCGGGTGAAGTAGACGCGGGGGAACTCCTCGTCGAGGGAGATGGCTACGTAGGGGTAGCTCTTGTCGTCACGGAGGCGGATGTTGAATTGGGGGCGGTACTGCTTGATGAACGCCTGCTCGGTGAGCAGGGCCTCGGCCTCGGTTCCGACGACGACGGCCTCGACACCGTCCACGCGGGCGTGCATGTCGGCGGCGCCACGGATCGATGACTGGCCGGAGAAGTGGGAGGCGACCCGCTTGCGGATCGACTTTGCCTTGCCCACATAGAGCACGCGACCCTTGGCGTCGCGGAACAGGTAGACCCCCGGGGCGTCGGGAAGCGCGCGGCGCTGCTCGGCCAGCCCAAGGCGGGCGCCGCAGGTGCCGTTGTCGGGCTGGCGAGGAGCCGCTGTCGGGGCCGGCTCGGCGTCGGTCCGCTCCACGACGCCGTCGGCGTCGTCTGCGGGCGGGACGGCGGGCTGGGAACGGCTCATCGGCTCTCGACCGAGGATAGGACCGTCCCGCGCGGGTCCGCCGCCCGACCGACGGTCGGTCGCGACGTTCGGCGGCGGGTCAGCCGCGCGCGACGCGCACGACGTGCAGGAAGCCCCCGCAGGCCAGGCCGAGGAGCACGAGCCAGGCCACGATCCCCGCCCCGGACTGCCAGAGCCGCGCGGTGGCGGCGAAGCCGAGCACGACGAGGACCAGCGAGCCATAGAGGATGCCGCGGGCGCGGTCCCCCAGCGAGAAGAGGGCGATGCGGTGCTCGCGGTAGAGGCGATGGCCCAGCCACCCCAGTCCCCCGAGGAAGATGAGCCCGAGCAGTCCCGAGAGGACGTTGGACGCGCCGCTGGCGCCGGGCAGCAGGTCGACGGCGGCGGCCAGCGCGAGCAGGATGAGGACGGCGCGCGCGGTGGCCAGCGAAGGGCGGGACATCCACCTCAGTATGCCGCGACGGCCGGGCGCGACCTCGAAGAGGCGCCGAGAGCCGGCCCGCTCAGACCGGCGGATGCCAGGCGCCGGTGAGTGCGCGGTCGCCGGTCAGCTCGGCGATCGCGGCGTCGGCCGCGCGAGCCGCCGGCCCGCGGTGGTCCGGGGCCACGGCCAGCGCCTTGCCGACCGCTATGGGCGCGTCGGCCGAGAACGCCTCGCCGGCGCGGGCAAGCTCGACGGCGTGGTCGGCGTCGAGGCTGGCGCCAGCGGGCTCGGCGGCGAAGCGGTAGCCGATGCCGAAGTGGGTGTGGATGTAGCGCCAGCCGGGAGAGGCCCGCTCGAGCTTCTTGCGCAGCTTGCGCACGAACACGTCGACGGAGCGGTCGCCGTGGGCCATGGCGTAGCCCCAGACCCGCTGGTAGACCTCCTCGCGCTGCAGAACCTGGCCGGCGGCCGAGGCCAGCAGCTCGATGAGCTCGAACTCGCGGCGGGTGAGGTCGACGCTGCGCCCGGCGACGAAGGCCTGGAACTGATCGGCCCGGATCTCGATCTCCCCCACCACCCGCGCCGGGACGTCCTGCCGGGCCTCGGCGCGTCGTCGGCGGCGGGCCACCGCCTCCACCCGGGCGATCAGCTCCTCGGGGTGACAGGGCTTGGTCACCCAGTCGTCGGCCCCGAGGCGCAGGCCGCGGACTCGCTGGGCGACGCTGGAGCGTCCGGTGCAGACGACGACGCCGAGGCCGGGCATGGCGTCACAGACGCGCTCGAGGTAGGCCCATCCCTCGGGACCCAGGCAGGCCAGGTCGATGACCACCGCGTTGAGCCGCATGGCCACGAGCTGGTCGAGCGGCACGCCGGTGGCCAGGACGCGGTGGGGCCAGCCCATGTTCTCCAGGCGCTTGGAGAGAACCTGGATGAAGCCCGAGTCGGTGTCCAGGATGGCCACCCGGATGCCGGACGGGGCAGGAGCGCTGGGCCCCGAGGTGCCCGTCCCCGGGTCGGCGTGATCCACGCTCATCTCATTGCATGGTAAACCGTGACCCCGGCGGTGGTCACGCGTCGGGCGGCCGGGGTCACAGGGTTTTCACACCCCGATTCCCGCAGCTTGCGGGGTTCTGAGCGGGAACGAGCTGGGAGAGGGCGCTGGATCGGCCGGCTCAGACCGAGCCCTCGGCCCCCAGCGGGGTGAGTCCCGAGGCGTCGGAGAACTCGCGGAACAGCCCGGACACCACGAAGGCCACCTGCTCCCCGATGTCCACCGCGTTGTCGCCGATGCGCTCCAGGGCCCGGGCGACGAGGATCATGTGCATCGCCCACTCGCGGCGGTCGGGCTCGTCGCCCAGGTCCACCGCACGGTTGAAGCACTCCCGGTTGAGCCGGTTGATCTCGGCGTCCTGGCGGACCAGGTCCTCGGCCAGCCCGACGTCGCGCAGGGCAAAGGCCTGCTTGGACTGCGCCACCTCCGAGGCGGCCAGGCGGCCCATCTGCTCGATCAGCTCGACGAGCCCGGGATCGCGCGGGGGCTCGTGACCGGACAGGGGGATCAGCTTGGCGATGTTCACGCACTGGTCGCCCATGCGCTCGATGTGCTTGGTGGTGTGCAGGAGGGCGGCGACGATGCGCAGGTCGGTGGCCACCGGAGCCTGGCGGGCCAGCATCGAGAGCAGCCCCTGGTGGACCTCCAGGTAGCGCCCGTCGATGCGGTCGTCGTCGGCGATGACGATGGACGCCAGCTCGACGTCCTGGTGGGCCAGGGCCTCCAGGGCCCGGGCCAGGGTCGCGCCCACGAGATCCAGGCCGCCCAGGGCCTGCTCCTCCATGCGGCGGAGCTCCTCGTGGAAGGAGTGGCGGATCTCGCTCTGGCCCATGGGCTGACCCGGGAGGCGGCTAGCCGAACTTGCCCGAGACGTAGTCCTCGGTGCGCGAGTCCGAGGGCTTGGTGAAGATGGTGTCGGTCTGGCCCACCTCGACCAGCTCACCCGACAGCATGAAGGCGGTCGTGTCGGCGACGCGCGCCGCCTGCTGCATGTTGTGGGTGACGATGACGATCGTGTAGCGGGTCTTGAGCTCCTCGATGAGCTCCTCGACCTTGAGGGTGGCGATCGGGTCCAGCGCCGAGCAGGGCTCGTCCATGAGGATCACCTCGGGCTCCACGGCGATGGTGCGGGCGATGCACAGGCGCTGTTGCTGGCCGCCGGACAGCCCGATGCCCGGCGAGGCGAGGCGGTCCTTGACCTCCTCCCACAGCCCGGCGCCGCGCAGCGAGCGCTCGACGCGTTCCTTGAGATCTCCGCGCTTGCCGCCGCTCAGCCGCAGGCCAGCGGCCACGTTCTCGAAGATCGACATGGTGGGGAACGGGTTGGGCTTCTGGAAGACCATGCCGATCGAGCGACGCACGGCGACCACGTCGACGCCCGGGCCGTAGATGTCGACGTCGTCGAGGCTGATCTCCCCCGTGGCCCGGGTCCCCGGGATCTCCTCGTGCATCCGGTTGATGCAGCGCACCAGGGTGGACTTGCCGCAGCCCGACGGGCCGATCATCGCCGTCACCTGGTTGGCCTGGTAGTCGAGGTCGACACCCCGGATGGCGTGGACGTCGCCGTAGTAGGCGTGGACGTCCTTCAGGCCCACGGCGCGACCGCGGGCGGTGCCGGACTGCACCACCGCCGCCGCCTCGGAGCCCGCCCGGGAGGCGGGGCGCTGGGGCCGGGGCGCGGAGACGCCCTCGCCGGTGCGCTGCTCGGCGCCGTTGGACGCCGGAGCGGTGCGGGCCTCCTCGCGGGGACCGGGGGTGGGCTGGGGTCCGGTGCTCATCGCAATCGGCTCCTTCGAGAGTACAAGCGGGCGAAGAGGTTCAGAACGAGGATCATGGCGAGCAGCACCAGCGCGCCGCCCCACGCCCGCGAGATCTGGGCCGGATCGCTCGAGGAGGCGAGGTTCTGGAAGATCTGGGTGGGCAGGGCATTCATCCTGGCGCTCGGGTCGAACGTGGTGGCCTGGACCACCGTGGTGGCGAACAGCAGCGGGGCCGTCTCGCCTGCCGCGCGGGAGATGGCCAGCAGGATGCCGGTCACCAGCCCGGGGCGCGCGGCCGGGAGCACGACGCGGGTGACCACCTTCCAGCGCGGCGCCCCGAGGGCCAGCGCGGCCTCGCGCAGGGCGTCGGGGACGAGCAGGAGCACGACCTCGGCCGCGCGCACGACGATCGGGAGCATGAGCAGGCCGAGGGCCAGGGAGCCCTTCCACGCGGCGGGCCCGGAGCCCAGGGCGTGGCTGAGCACCAGCGTTATGTAGATGAAGATGCCGAAGATGACCGCCGGGACGCCGGTCAGGACGTCGATCAGGTAGCGGATGATGTTGCCCGGCGTGCCAGCGCGCGCGTACTCGGTGAGCCACAGGGCTACGCCCATGCCGAGGGGAACCGTGACCAGCGTGGCCAGGACGACCATGTAGATCGTGCCCAGGATGGCGCTCTTGAAGCCGCCCTGGTCCTCGAGGAAGTTGCCCGTCGGGTCCTTGGTGAAGAAGTCCGCGCTCCACGATCCGACCCCCTGCTTGATCACGTAGTAGACGACGAGTACGAGCGGAACCAGGGCGATCAGGGTGAGGACGAGAAGCACGGCGCGAGCCACCTGGTCGGTGACCCGGCGCCGGTTGGAGGGGCCCATGAGCCCAGGGGGGCCGGCGCCCGCCGTGGCCGCCTGCGCGTGGGCGCTCACGCCGCCATCACCCCGGCCGCGCCGGCCCCTGCGTCCCGCCGGCCCCGCCGACCGCGGTTGACGAAGCCGCGGGCGGCGAAGTTGATCAGCAGGGTGAGGATGAACAGCAGCAGGCCGGCGGCGATCAGCGCCCCGCGCTGGCCGGAGTCGGCCTCGTTGAACTGACGGGCGATGACCGGCGCCAGGGCGTCGCCCTGGCCGAAGACGTGGTGGATCAGGGTGGCGTTGCCCCCGATCACGTAGGAGACGGCGATCGCCTCGCCGATCGCGCGGCCCAGGCCCAGCATCGCTCCGCCGGCGATGCCCGCCTTGGCGTAGGGGATCACGGCCATGCGGATCATCTCCCAGCGCGTCGCGCCGAGGGCCAGCGCCGCTTCCTTGTGGTCGGTGGGCACCGTGCTCATCACCTCGCGGCTGATGGCCGAGACGATGGGCAGGATCATCACGGCCAGGATCAGCCCGGCGATGAAGTAGTTCGGGCCGGCGACCATGCCGCCACCGATGATCGGGATGGCGCTCAGCAGCGACGCCAGCCCCTTCTCGAAGCCCTGGAGGTGGGGGATCAGGAAGGCGATGCCCCACAGCCCGAAGACGACCGAGGGCACCGCGGCGACCAGGTCGACGAGGATGGTGAACGGGGTGCGCAGACGACGCGGGGCCAGCTCGGTGATGTACAGCGCGGTGGCGATGGCCACGGGCACGCCGATGAGCAGCGAGATGCCCGAGATGACCAGGGTCCCCACCAGCAGCGGCAGGGCCTGGTAGATGTGATTGCCGAAGTCCCAGTTGTTGCCGAAGGCAAACGAGAAGACCCCCGAATGCGAGAGGGTCGGCTCGGCCTGGACGATCAGGACGACGAAGAAGGTCCCGACCAGCACGAGGATCAGCGCGGCCAGAACGGTCAGGACCACCTCGAAGACCGGATCGGCCCGGCGGGCCGAGGGCGACCGCTCTCCCAGTGAGCGGCCGCCCTGGGCGTATGTGCCCACCTCCATCCGTGCCCTACCTGCTACCGGCCGGCGCCGACGTCGCGGCTAGGCCGCGATCGGGGCACCGTTGCACTGCAGCGAGGACACCGCCTGCTTGGCCTTGGCCAGCAGCGGGCCCGGCAGCGGCGCGTAGGACAGCTGCTGCGCGTCCTGCTGGCCCTGACCGAGGCCGTAGTTGAGGAACTTGACCAGCGCCGTGGCCGTGGCCTGGGACATCCCGCCCTTGCACAGGTCCTGATGGACGATGACGAACGTCTCGGAGGCGATCGGGTAGGAGGCGGCCCCCGAAGCGTTGATCGCCGTGTAGCGCAGGTCCGACGGGACCTTCGCGCCGGCGCCGGCGGCCGAGGTTGAGGCCAGCGTCGGGTCGACGAACTGCCCAGCCTTGTTCTTGATGCTGGCGAACGTGAAGCCGTTCTTCAGCGCGTAGGCCTGCTCGACGTAGCCGATCGAGCCCTGCTGCTGCTTGATGGCCGAGGCCACCCCCGGGTTGCCCTGGGCCCCGGTCCCCGTGGGCCACTTGACCGACTTGTCGGCGCCCACCGAGCTCTTCCACTGCGGACTGTAGGCGGCCAGGAAGCTGGTGAAGCCCTTGGTCGTGCCCGAGGAGTCCGAGCGGTGCACGACGGTGATCGGGGTGGACGGGAGGGTGACCCCCGCGTTGAGCGCCTTGATCTCGGGGTCGTTCCAGGTCTTGACCTTGCCCAGGAAGATGTCGGCGGCCGTCTTGCCGTCGAGCTTGAGCTTGGAGACGCCCTGGAGGTTGTAGGAGATGGTGATGGCGCCCAGGATGGTGGGGATGTGCACGGGCTTGCCCTTGGAGGCGGCAGCGGCCACCTCCGGGTCCTTCAGCGCGGGATCGCTGGCGGCGAAGTCGGCCGTGCCCGCCGTCCACTGCTGGACGCCGGCGCCCGAGCCGACGGCGGCGAAGTTCAGGGTCACGCCCTGGCCAGAGAGCTTGGAGCCCCACGTCTGGTAGACGGGAGCGGCAAGCGTCGAGCCGGCCCCGTTGAGGGTGCCGCTGCCCGACGGCTTGGACGAGCCGCCCGAGCCCGAGGAGCTGCTGGAGCTGCTGGAGCTCGATCCGCAGGCCGCCCCGCCGAGCGCGAGCGCTCCGCTGGCGACGAGCGAAAGGATGAGTCGTGGCCTCACGCGGTTCTCCTTCGTTGAAATGGCATGCGGCGCCGACCCTCGCAAACGCCGAGGCGCCGACTGTTACCGACCTGTGGCACCGTTGTGAAGAGGTTGTGAAGGCTCGGGCGAGAACCGGTAGCCGAAGCCCACGTGGGTGTGCACGAACGACCAGCTGGGCAGGGCGTTCTCGAGCTTGGCCCGCACGCGGTGGACGTAGACGTCCACCGAGCGATCCCCCGGGCGCAGCGACCCGCCCCAGACCGCGGTGAACAACCCTTCGCGGGAGACGATGCGGTCGCGGTGGCGGGCGAGCTCGACCAGGAGCCGGAACTCGCGCACCGAGAGGGTGAGCGGGCGCCCGCCGGCCAGGGCGATGCTCTCCGAGGGCCGGATCTCCAGCGCCCCGGCTCGAAGGACCTCTTCCTGGCCTTGCGTCGACATGGCTTCGACGATCAGGCTGCCCGGGCGTCGGCGGCCAGGCGTTACCGCAGCGTGAAGTGCTTGTGAAACACCGGTGAACGAGTCGGGCTGGGCCGGTGCCGCGGGGGCGGTGGGGCTAGGCTCCGTCGATGGCGCTGCGCAGCCGAGGCGGGACCGACGAGGTGCTGCTCGGACTCTATGAGGAGTCCGGCCGCAACGTGCAGCGGGCCGGGCTCCTCCTGCGCGACCTGCTCGTAGAGTACCCCGAGCGCGCTGAGCTGGCCCGCGACATCCTGCTCTGCGAGCAGGAGGGCGACCGCATCGCCCACGACATCATCCACCGGCTCCACGGCGAGCCCAACGGCGCCGGTCGCCCCCCCTTCGACCGCACCGACGGCTACGAGCTCGCCCGCTCGCTGGACGACATCGTCGATCACGCCGAGGCGACCGCCGACCTGCTCGGCCTCTACGCCGTCGAGGCGACGATGGAGCAGGCGATCGCCCTGGCCGAGGTGCTGGTCGGAGCCTCCGAGCAGGTGGCGGGCGCGCTGCGGGCGCTGCGGACCCAGACCGACCTTGCGCCCCGGCTCGTGGAGATCCACCGCCTCGAGAACGAGGGCGACAGGATCGTGCGCGACGCCGTTGCCTCCCTGTTCGTCACCGGCATCGATCCGATGGTGGTCATCCGGTGGAAGGACATCTTCAACGGGCTGGAGTCCGCCGTGGACGCCTGCGAGACCGTGGCCCACGTACTGGAGGGCATCGCCCTGAAGGCACGCCGGCGCGGGTAGGGCCGGCCGGCCTCGGAGGCTACGCCCGGGCGCCCAGAGGCTTACGCCCGGGCCCGCTTCCGGCTGTCCGCCCGGTGCTGGGGACGCTGGTGCCGGTGCTTGACCGGGGCGCAGCGTCGCACCCTGACGACACGGCGGCGCACGCCATGCCGCGTGTGGACCCGCGTGACGCGGCGGATCGTCCGGCAGCGCCGCGAGCGGTGGCGAACGTGTCGCACCGGGGGCCGTGCCGGCGGGAGCCCACCCGGGCGCGTGAAGACATCGGGCCCCAAGGTCGCCAGCCCTGGAGTGCCGGCGAAGCCCAAAGGCGAGAGCCCGAAGAGATCCTCGAAGCTGCGCAGCAGGCTGTAGTGGTTCAACGCCGTCGCGACGGTCGTCCCGGGAGCGATGTAGGGCGAGAGGAACACGGCACCGGTGCGCCCGCCGCCGGGGCCGCCGATACCGGGCAGCGGCGAGTTGGGACCGGCCTGCTCTCCGCAGCACGCCGTGTTGTCGGAGGCCGACTCGTCAAAGACGATGGCCAGCAGCCCGCCGTCTGAGTAGGCCGGGGAGACCATGATCCGCGGCACCCAGGCGGAGAGGAACTCGTCGACCCCTGCCAGCCCCCCCTTCTCCCCCGCCTTGGCGCAGACCGCGTCGTGGCCGTCGTGGCAGAGGTTGGGCGTGATGAAGCTGTAGCTGGGGCTCGCCGCGTGGGACGCCAGGTCGCCGGGCAGGTTGGTGAGGGGCACCACGTGCGCCGAGCAGTTGGCGACGTCGTCGATGATCGAGTGGAAGTAGACGAACGGGTCGTGACGCGCCGCGTAGGCGTCGTTGGGGCGTGCAACCTGGGTGGTGTCCTGGCCGTTGAGCGTCGGATGCCGGCAGGTTCCCGGGGCCGGGGGGGAGTTGCCCATGTCCTCCATGTAGCCACGCCAGTCCAGGCCCCTGGCCTGGAGCTGGTTGGCGATCGTCTGCACCCCGGCCGGGTACACGCACCCCGTGCCGATGGCCTGCCCGTTGGGGGCGCCCGGGACGCCGGCGAAGTCGGCGTAGTCCTGGCAGTCGGCCTGGGTCTGGGGGTTGGGCCCCTGCCCCGACACCATCGCGATGTAGTTGTCCAGCGATTCGTGACCGGTGCCGTAGTAGTTGGGCACGAAGGCCCCCTGGGCGGTCAGCGTATGGGCGAGGTAGGGCGCGGCGGAGCTCGGCCCGAACGTCGTGCCGGCGTTCTCGTTCTCCAGGGAGATCACGAAGACGTGCTTGATCGGCGGGTTGGCCTGCGCCGTGGGCGTGGCGGCGACCATCGCCGCCGCGGCCAGCGCGGCAGCGGTCAGGAGCGGGCGGATCCGCGGAGGGTGCATTGCCCCCAAGAGTGGCGCACACCGGGGCCACCGTGTTGCAGTCATGTGACCGGCGCGGCGGGACTGCGCCGCTGCGCCTGCCTGCTGGCAGGGCGCAGCCCTGCCGCTGGGCCGCTGACAAGCACCCCGGCGGCTGCCGGGATAGCGGCCCCTGGCGGACCCCCCTCAGCCGCGCTGGAAATCGGTCTCGGAGAACGCAACGAGCTGTCCGCCCCGGACACACCGATTGCGCGACGGTCGCCCCGGGTTGGGCCCCTCTGTGCATCTGAACCCATGAACCCGGCAATGCCTCGGACGCGAGTAGCAAGACCCCACGCGCAGCGCGTTTCGAAACAGCGCGTGAATCAGACCATGGGCCGCCCGGCAACTCACGCCGCGCACCCGCTCGTTCGTCGCCTCGAGCTTTACCGGGCCCATGGTCCCCGACTGCGAAGAGCACGAGGCCGCAGCTTGGGCCACTGGCCCCCGCGATGCCCCAGCCACCGAGCAACAGCTCGACGCCATTGCGCAGAGAGCAATCCCCAGCCTGAACCGACTCGGCATCCGGGGCGGTCGAACACGACGCCCACCGGTAGCTGCAGAGCTCACGACCGACAGCCTACCGAGGGAGCAGTCAGCCCGGCAGGGTCACGGAGTGGCAACGCCGGCGCTTGACCTTGATCTTGCGCAGCCGTCCGTGACGCCGCACCCGCTTGGTCACGCGCACGGTCCGGCAGCGCTTGACCCGGTGGGTGCTGGGCGGCGGCGTGAGCCCCTGAGGCCGGGTGAACACGTCAGAGCCGAAGGTCGTCAGGCCGTCGGCGCCGGCGAAGCCGAGGTGGGAGAGCCCGAAGATGTCCTCCTCGGTGCGCAGCAGCGAGTAGTGGTTGTAGGCCGTCGAGACCACCGTGCCGGGCGCGATGAACGGCGAGATCAGGACCGCGCCGGTGCGTCCACCGCCCGGCCCACCCTGGCCGGGCAGGGGCGAGTCGGGCCCGGGCATCTCGGCGCAGCAGGCAGCGTCGTCGCTGCCTGACTCGTCGAAGATGATGTTGATCAGACCGCCGTCGCGGTAGGCCGGCGAGCCCGTGATCCTGGGGATCCAGGTGGAGAGGAACTCGTCGATTCCCGGCAGCCCACCCTTCTCGCGCTGCTGGCAGGTGGAGTCGTGACCGTCGTGGCAGAGGTTCGGCGTGATGAAGACGTAGTTGGGCGTGCCGGTCGCGGTGGACAGGTCGGCGGGCAGCGCCTTGAGGTCGACAACGTGGGCCGCGCAGTTGGAGGCGTCGTCGATGACCGAGTGGAAGTAGATGAAGGGCACGTGGCGCCCGGCGAAGGCGTCGTTGGGGCGCTGGGCCTCGGTGGAGTCCTGACCGTTGACATCCGGGTGCCGGCAGGCGGCGGGGGCGGGCCGGGAGTTGCCCATGTCCTCGCCGTAGCTGCGCCAGGTCAGGCCCTTGGCCTGCAGCTGGGAGCCGATGGTCTGGACCCCAGCGGGGTACACGCACCCCGCCCCCACCGCCTGACCGCCGGAGGAGCCCGGGGTGAAGGAGCCGATGAAGTCAACGAAGATCGGGCAGTCGGCCTGAGTCGCGGGGTTGGGTGCCTGTCCGGACGCCAGGGCGACGTAGTTGTCCAGCGAGGCGTGCCCGATGCCGAAGTAGTTGGGGACGAAGGCCCCGGCGGCCTTCAGCGGCCCGGCCAGGAACGGCGCGCCGGAGCTCGGCCCGAAGGTGGTGTCGCGTTCTCGTTCTCCAGCACGATGGTGAACACGTGCTTGATCGGCGGCATGGCATGGGCCGCCGGACGGGCGGCGACCATGGACACCGCGGCGACGAGGGCGGCGACGACGGAGCTCATGCGGGCGCGGCGCACGCGAACAGCGCGCCAGAGACCGCGGCCAAGCGGTCTGAGAGAGGTGATCCTGGCGTCCCCACCCTCAAGAGGCCGCCGCCTCCCACCGGGCCATGGACTCCTCGACCGCCCGCCTGGCCGCGGCGTGGCGCTCGGAGTTGCCGGCCGCCCGCGCGGCGTCGGCCCACGCCGAGGGGTCGGCCAGCTCCTCCTCAACCGCCTTCAGCGCGGTTTCGGCCTGCTCCACCTCGGCCTCCAGCTGGGCTCGGCGGCGCTCGCTGTGGCGCGTGGCGCGCCGGGACGTGCCGTTGGAGCGGGCCGACGGCCGCGCCGGCGGCGGGGCGTGGGCCGTTGGCGCCGCGGGGGCCACTGGCGCTCGCTGGGCTCGGTCGGCAGCGGCACCCGGTGCCGGCGCCGGCACCGGTGCCGGTGAGCGTGCTGAGCCGGCCCGCTCCTCGCGTGCGCGCATGTACTCGGCCCAGCCGCCGGCGTAGGAGTGCAGCGTCTGGTCCTCCACGGCGATGGTGCGGCTGCCGACAGCGTCCAGGAGGGCGCGATCGTGGGAGATGAGCAGAAGGGAGCCCGGGAACTCGCGCAGGGCGTCCTCCAGCGCCTCGCGCGACTCCAGGTCTAGGTGGTTGGTGGGCTCGTCCAGGATCAACACGTTGGCTCCCGAGGCGACCATCAGGGCCAGCGAGAGCCGGCGCCTCTCACCTCCCGAGAGCCCGTCCAGCGGCTTCTCGGCCCCCTCCCCGGAGAACAGGAAGCGCCCCAGCAGGGCCCGGGCCTTGTTCGGCGTCAGGCCCGTGGCCCGCTGCGTGGCCTCGAGCACCGTCCCCGTGGGCCCGAGCTCGGCGGCATGCTGGGAGAGGTAGCCGAGGGTCACGTTGTGACCCCGGCGCAGCTTGCCCGCCGCGGGCTGGCGCCGGCCGGCCAGGACCTCGATGAGGGTGGTCTTTCCCGTGCCGTTGGCGCCCACCAGGGAGACGTGCTCCCCGCGCTCCAGCCACAGCGCGGCGCCGTGGAGCAGGACCCGCCCCGGGACCTCCACCCTTCCCCCCTCCAACTCGAACACGACCCGCCCCGAGCGCTCGGGCTTGCTGAAGGCAAACGCCAGGGCCGCCGAGTCGCCGGGGTCGCGTCCAACGCGGTCGATCCGCTCGAGCTTCTTCTGCCGGGACTGGGCCTGGCGCGCGCGGGTTCCCGACCGGAAGCGCTCGACGAAGTGCTCCAGGCGGGCGATCTCGGCCTGCTGGCGCTCGACGGCGCGACCCAGTGCGAGCTCTCGGGCGGCCCGCTCGCGTCGCCATGCGTGCCAGCTGCCCTTGAAGAACCTCCCCTTCCCCCCCTCGAGCTCGAGCACGGCAGTCCCGACCGCCTCGAGGAACCAGCGGTCGTGGGCGACGAGGACGATGGCCGCGTCGAGGCCGATGAGGGTGCGCTCCAGCCACTCCAGCGAGGCGATGTCGAGGTGGTTGGTCGGCTCGTCGAGCAGCAGGAGGTCGGGATCGCCGGCCAGCACCCGGGCCAGCGAGGCCCGGGTCAGCTCGCCGCCGGAGAAGCTGCTCAGCGGGCGGTCGAGCTGCTCGGCGTCAAAGCCCAGGCCCCCGACGGTCCCAATGGCCCGCTCACGCCAGGCGTAGCCGCCGGCGTGCTCAAGACGCGCCTGGGCAGCGCCGTAGGCATCGAGCGTCGCCTCGTCGTGGGCGCCGCCGGCCATGGCCTGCTCGAGCTCGGCCAGCCGGTGCTCGACGGCGAGCAGGTCGGCACAGCCGCCCAGGACGTAGTCGCGCAGGCTGAGGTCCAGCTCGCGGGGCGGCCGCTGGTCGTGCAGGGCCACCCGCGCTCCCTTCTCCAGCACCAGCTCGCCGCCGTCGGCCGAGGCCTGGCCGGCCAGGACGCGCAGGAGCGTGGTCTTGCCGGCGCCGTTGCGGCCCGAGAGGGTGAGGCGGTCCCGGCGCTCGAGCTTGAGCGAGACCCCGCGAAACAGGGGAGCGCCCGCCACGTCCTTGGCCAGGTCGGAGGCGATGAGGACGGCCATCGGGCAAGGGTAGGGCCGGCTTGGAGCACAGATCGGCAGGGTCGGGCATGATGGCGGCCGTGGCCCTCGTCCCGATCGCCGAGAACGTCTGGGTGCTCACCACGCCCCCGGTCAACTGGGTGCTCGTCGCGGGTGAGCGCGGGCTGACGGCGATCGACGCCGGGCTTCCCGCCTCGTGGGATCAGCTGAACGCCGCGATCACCGAGCTGGGCCGCCTGCCCGGGGAGCTGCGCGGCGTGGTGCTCACCCACGGGCATCTGGACCACACCGGGTTCGCCGCGCGGGCGCAGCGGGAGCTGGGAGCCGAGGTCTTCGCTCATCCCGACGACACCAAGATCCTGCGCCGGCCACTTTGGCCCGTGCCCTCCGAGCGCCTCCCCCTCCCCTACCTGCGCCACGCCAGCGCCCGCTGCGCGCTGCGGGAGATGATCGCCGGGGGAGCGCGGCATGCGGAGGCGGTCACGAGCTTCTCGCCGCTGGTGGCCGGCGCGGTGCTGGACCTGCCCGGGCGCCCGGTGGTGGTGGGTACGCCGGGCCACTCCCCCGGACACTGCTCGATCCACCTGCCCGAGCCCGACGTGGTGGTGGCCGGCGACGCGCTGGTCACGTGGGATCCCTACACGGGCGCGACCGGACCGCGGCTGGTGGCCCGGGCCTCGACGTTGAGCTCGGCGGCGGCGGAACGCTCGCTCGACGCGCTGGCGGCAACCGGAGCGGGGATCCTCGTACCGGGCCACGGCGACGTCTGGCACGAGGGCGCGGGGCGGGCGGTCGAGCTGGCGCGGCAGGCCGTTCAGGGGTGAGGGCGGTAACACCCGGCGGTGGCGAGAGGCGGGCGGGCGGTCGAGCCGGCGCGGTGGGTCGCGTATGGGTCACGACGGCGCGGCGGGTCACGACGGCGCGGCGGGTCGCGCACGGGTGACGAAGCCGCGGCGGAAGCCGCGGCGCTAGGATTTCGAGCGATGCGCCGCCACCGGATCTGCCTGTGCGCCACGCTCGTCCTGGGCTTCACGCTCGCGCTGGCGTCGACGGCGTTCGCCCGTCACGGGCTGGGGCTGTACGGGTCGGCCGACGACAAGGTGGTGACCAACACCGGCTTCCTCCTCATCGCTTTCTTCCCGGCCTTCATCGCCTTCATGAGCTTCATGCAGTGGAAGCTGGACAAGCGCAAAGACGCGCGCAAGGCGCGGGCATCCCGCGAGAAGGGGCGCGCGGGCTGGTAAGGGGGCGGTCCGGTCCCATTCTCGGCCTTTTCACAATCGCCTCTCGCCGACGTGCGAAGTTACCGGGGCAGACGAGATTCCCTCCCTCGTTCGAGTTGCTCGGCCCCGGTGCTCCCCGCCCGGGGCCGAGTGCGTTAACCATGGCGGTTTCGCCACCGGGGTCGCTGCGGTAGGTTCGCGTCTGTGACCGAGGAGGATCCCGGCGAGCCGATCGCCTATCTCGCCCTGGAGCCGGGCACGCCGGTCTACGCCGAGGGCGGGACCGCCGTCGGCCGCGTCCGGCGGGTGCTGGCCGCCGAGGACGAGGACATCTTCGACGGGATCATCATCGACACCCACCACGGTGATCGCTTCGTCGACGCCGACCAGATCGGCGCGATCCACGAGCGGGCGGTGGCGCTGAAGCTCCCGGCCGCGGCGTGCACGGCGCTCCCCGAGCCCTCGGCGAACCCGGCGGTTCTGCGCGACGACCCGGCCGGCGGCGCCGAGACCCCCCTGGATCGGCTGTCGGACCTCGGCCGCTCGGCCTGGAAGCGCATCTCCGGCCGGTACTGAGCGGCGGCCTCGCCGTGGTCGAGTCCGTCCGCTACGAGCGCCGCGGGGCGGCGGTCGTGCTGACCATTGACCGCCCCGAGCGGCGCACCGCGGTCGACGGGCCCACGGCGGAGGCGCTGAGGGCCGCCTACGAGCGCTGGGTCGCCGACGACGAGGCGCGGGTCCTCGCGGGTCCTCGTGCTCACGGGCGCGGGCGACGTGGCGTTCTGCGCAGGAGCGGATCTCAAGGCGCTGGAGACCTTCGCCCCCCGCCTGGCGGCGCGAGGCGGCCCGCTCGGCTTCACCCGCCTGACCCCGCCCAAGCCGACGATCGCCGCGATCTCGGGCTGGTGTCTGGCCGGGGGTTTGGAGCTGGCGCTGTGGTGCGACCTTCGCGTGGCCGCCGAGGGCTCCCAGCTCGGCTTCCCCGAGCGGCGCTGGGGCGTCCCGCTGATCGACGGCGGCACCCAGCGGCTGCCGCGGATCGTCGGGTGGGACGAGCGTTGGACATCATCCTCAGCGGCCGGTTCGTGGACAGCGCCGACGCGCTGGCCATGGGGCTGCTGACCGAAGTCGTGCCCGCGGGACGACACCTCGACCGGGCGTTGGAGATGGCTGAGGGCCTTGCCTCGTTCCCGCAAGAGACGATGCTCGCCGACCGGCGCGCGGCGATCGAGGGCTTCGGGCTGCCGCTGGAAGCGGGGCTGGCCGTCGAGGCGAGGGCGGGGATGGAGACCTTCGAGGTCGCGCTGCGGGGGGCCCGGCGGTTCGCCGGGGCGAGGGGCGCGGAGGAACCGGGACCGGCGTATAGCGCTCGGCGGCCAACGTGTGGGCCGCGGGGCCGTCGATCTGCTTTGAAAAGACCGCACGGAGCGCCGAATTTCTGACGCTGCGGCCACATTCACGTCTGTCGCGGTAGCGTGCCGCCCTCGGTCTCGCGGCCCGGAGTGACGGATGCGAACAGTCGAGGGGAGGCCTGACCGGCAGAAGGAGCGGCAGTGTCATGGGTCCCACCACCGTTCACGCCCACGGCGCCACCGCCAGCGTGCGCGATGGTGGACGATGGACAGGCGACCGTATCGGGATGGAGTGGCAACCCGCCAACTATGTTCCGTGTCCAACACCACCGCGCGACGTGACGAGCGGGTGGCCATGGGATCGAGGCCGAGGCCGGATCTGAGTCGATGACCCGACTGGCAACGATGGGTGAGGCCTCACCAAGGGCGTCCAACGGCGCCGTCGAGCGGCTCCTCAAGGCTCGCGAGGAGGCGCCGCGCAGGCGACCGCTGCCGCCCAACCTCGCGTTCGCGAACTTCGTCGACGCCCACCGTCATGTCCTCGTCGACTGGATGGCCCGGCGCATGACGGCCCAGCTCATCGGACCGGACGCCAGCCAGGTCGACCCGGATGACGTCCTCAGCCGGGCGCTCGAGCGACTCTGGCTGCGCTTCGAGCACCTCCCGCCCGAGCCAGGTCAGCGCAAGGCCTGGGTGGAGCACGCGCTGCGCCTGGCGGCCCTCGACGCGATCAGATTCCAGTTCGGGCGCCACAAGGTCACGGCCGCCGCGCGCCGCCCGCCACAGAGCGCTGAGCGCGACGAGGTGCTCTACGTCAAGTCGCTCTCCGTCGATTTCGGTGCCCGGCCCACACTCCGTGAGCGAGAGGGGCTGGCCGCCGAAGCGGGCCGCGCCATCCAGCGGCTGGCGGCGGGCAGCGGAGACCGCTACGACGACATCCTTACGCGGGCCGCCGTGGTTGCCGCGATGGCAACGCTGACCACCTCGGAGCAGCGCGTCCTACGCCTGACCATCGAGGGCTGCGAGCCCAAGGAGATCGTTGCCCAGACCGGGCTGGAGCCGGCCGAGGTGCGAGAGCAGCTCACTACCGCCCGCTGGCTCGTGCGCAGCTTCGTCGACCACGCGGACGCGGATCGCGTCCCCCAGCGCCACCGACTGCAGCTGCACGCCTACCTCGACGGAGAGCTGCGCGGCCGAGCGCGGACAAGGCTCCGACGCCACCTCCGCGAGTGCGCGGCGTGTCAGCGGGCAGCCGACCTCTACCACCAAAGCGACCAGCAGGCCATCGGGTCCTTCGCCCTCCCCGCCCTGGTCGCTGCCGCCGAGCGCACATCGGGCGGTGCCGCCCCGCTGCACTGGCTGCGCCGGGCCCGGCCCCGCTCGGTCGGCCGCTCCGGCGGTCCAGGGGGCAGCAAGGGCTCCCTGATCGGTCACCTCAGTTCAGCGGTCCCCGGTGGCAAGCTCGCCGCGCTGTCGACCGTGGGGCTTCTGGGCGGACTGTCCACCATCGCCGGGGCCGCAGCGAGCGTCGACTCGACGCCCACCGGACAACCTGCCGCGGTGGCCGCGTTCACGGGCCGCGTCGCGCTCCCCGCAATCCACGGCTCGGCGATTGCCGCCCCCGCGGCGCGCCGGCCGCGGAGAACCTCCACGGGACCCGCGGGTCAAGGGCGCGTCCCGCGCCCGTTACGAGTCCGTCGGCCCCGCGCCGCCTCGACGACGATCTCCAGGGCCGCTGCCACGCGTCGGGCCGCACCGCTCGTTGCCGGCCGTCGGTCGCTTGCCTCTCGATCCGTCATCCGACCGATCCAGGCGAGTCCGCCAGGCACGACATCCACCCGCCCGACTGCTGTCGCCCCGACCTCCTCCCCCACGCGGACGGGTCAGTCCGGCGGTGGTGGCGGCGGGAGCCCCGGGGGGGCCCTGGGGCTCGGGCACTGAGCTCCAAGGCCCGCGACGTCATCCAACGTTCCAATCCGAAGGAGACCCAAATGCACCGCATCTCCCGCCCCTCCCCCGCCACGCTGATCGCCTTCGTGGCGCTGTTCGTCGCGCTTGGCGGCCCCAGCCAGGCCGCTCAGCTGGCGCGCAAGGTCACCCACCACCACGGCCTGCGCGGACCACGCGGACCCAAGGGCAGCTTCGCCAAGCCACAGCGCCTCATTGCGCCGATCAATCCCACGGGCGCGGCCCAGGTGCAGTGCCCGCCGCGCTCGATCGCCACCGGCGGGGGAGTCAACGCCGTCCAGGGGCAGTTCATCCAGAGGAGCGAACCGCAGCCCCCGCAGGGCTGGGAGGGGGCCGTCGCCAGCCCGCCCGGAGTCGGCGGGGCCCCCGCTGGGGACGTAGTCGTCCTCTGCGTACCCACCAGCTGACCACGCCCACCCGACCCCGGAGACCCCCGCTCATGACCGCACCCCAGACGGTCCTTCCCACCGGTAACTGCCGACGTAGTCGTCTCCCTGAAGGTGTCTGCGGGCGGCTGCTGTGCCTGCTCGCGCTCACCGCCGCGCTCGCAGCAACCGGGGCAGGGACTGCAAGCGCCGCGACGGTGACGACGACCATCTGCGGGGGGGCGCCGGACCACGTCTTCGCCCCCTACAGCGAGTACAACCGGTACGGGTCGACCGATTGCCAGGCCGGGGGCAGCGGGCCCAGCAGCCAACTGACGATTACGGGGAACGACGTGCCGGCTGGCCTGGCGGGGGGATTCAAGGTCGACGCCCTCCCGGGCACCGCCTTCGTCGACTACCACATCGCCTCATTCGGCCCCACGAACACCACGTACGCCGGCTGGCAGGAGGTCATCGACGGCTTGGGCGTTGGCGGCGACTACCAGACCCACTACCGCTGCGGCTACCAGGAGCCCCAGCCCTACTGCGCAGTGCCCACCAACACATACGCAAACGGCGCCGGCGCCCGCCAGCTGCGCATCCTGCTGTTCTGCGCACGCGCGCCCTACTGCCCCGGAACCGAGTACGTCGTCGTCTACGGCGCGGTGCTGGTCATCGAGGACGACCATGGCGCCGGGCTCTTCGACCAAAGTGGTGCAGTGCTGAGCCGAGGGATCTGGCACCACGCCAGCGACAAGCTCATCGGCCGGGTCAGCAACGGCGCCGAAGGGATCACCAACGTCACCGCCACCCTGGACGGCACCTCCACGACCACGACCACCGCCTGTGACTACCACGCACTCCGCGTCTGCCCCGACGCCGGGCTGAACACGACGCTGGACGGCGCGACCGACGGCAACCACCACCTGACCATCACCGCGACCACCGCGGCGGGCATCGTGACGACCCTCTATGACGACCCCACCTACGCGGTCGACTCCACCCCCCCCACCGCGCCGCTCAACGTCACCCTCGACGCGCCCGGGGAGCGCTACGCCCCGGCCGCGTCGCGCACGCTGAGCTGGACGAACCCCACCGGGCAGGTCTCGCCGATCACCCACGCAGTCGTCCACGTCTGCCGGGTCGACAACGGCCAGTGCCGCGATCAGACCGCTGATGGCACCAACGTCCAGCAGGCAACGATCACGCCATGGGGCGGCGGCGGCGTCTACCGCCTCACCTTGGTCCTGCAGGACCAGGCGGGCAACATCAACGACGGGCCCGGCGGTGAGTCCGCTCCGGTGATGCTGCGCTTCGATCAGCGCCCCTACAGCGCGCTGATCGCCAGCGCGACCCCCCTGGGGACCGTCTGCCATCGCGTGCGCCTCGGTCACCGCCGGGCGCGCCCCCTGACCGCCCGCCACCGCCGGTTCCGCGCCTGCCATCTCGTCGCTCACCGTGCGCGCAGGGTGGTCCGGGTGCGCTTCGGCGCTCGCATCAGGGTCTATGCCGCGCTGACCGACGCCGGGGGGCACCCGCTGGGCCACCAGCCCATCCAGGTGGTGCAGCAGGTGCGCGGCCCCGCCACCACCTTCACTGCCGTCGGCGCGGCGACCACCGACGCGGCGGGACAGCTCACCTACCGCGTGGACCCCGGACCCTCCCGCACGCTGCGCCTCGTTTACCCCGGAAGCGACGCGATCAAGGCCTCCGTGGGGGACATCAACATCCGCGTCCCGGCCCACAGCAGCTTCCACGTCGACCGCGGGACTGCGCACCTCCACCAGCCCGTGGTCTTCAGCGGGCAGGTCAAGGGCGGCCCGATTCCCGAGGGCGGCGTCGCCGTCCAGCTCGAGGGTCGTGACTACCGCACGGGGTGGATCCCGGTGTCACCCGCCGGCAAGCCTCGCACCGACCGCTCCGGCCACTGGCACTACACGTTTGCCGCCCAGCGTCAGAGCGGCCCCCGCTTCACCTACCCGTTTCGCCTGGCCATCCTGGCCGATCCACGCTTCCCTTACTTGCCATCCACGACGAAGCCGAAGCTCGTCACCATTCTTAACCCATAGGAGTGCGCGAGTCGCTCGAGGACAGCTTCGCGAACGCTGGCGAAAGCCCGCGTCGGCCCAGCGTCAGTAGGGCGGCTGTAGAGCCGGGAACATCGGGAAGTGCTTGAGGTTGCGTGTCGCGACTCCCGCGCTCAAGTGCTCAGCGGTCGCGGCGATCGCGAGGTCCGCGATGCCAATACCCGCGCGACTGCGCCGCCACGTTCGCCCGAGAGCTCCCGCGCGCCGCGCGATGGCTTCGGTGAGCGGGATCCAATCGATCAACGAGAAGAGTGCGGCCGCGACCCGGCTCTCCTCCGATCGCAAGCCTTGGATCACCTCGATTCGGCTCACCTCGGAGCAGCACGGGCGGTCGTCAAGCGCGTACAGGTACTCAGTGGCGGAGGGCACGGCGCGGAGATGATCGACGAGCACGCTGGTGTCGAGTACAACCGTCAGGGGTCAAGCTCCCGCAGCCGCTCGGCGTCGGGCTCCCGTATCTCGTCAACGTAGGTCGCCCCGTCCGGCAGGTAGGGGGCGGCCCCGGATGTGGCTTGCACCGCTCTCCGCCAGCGTGCTCGCCACGAGGCGGCATCCCACTCGTCGCAAGCCAGATATTCCTCGACCGCCTGTCGGATCATCGACGAGCGGGTGACGCCTGCTGTCGCCGCGCGTTGATCGAGGCGTTGGGCCTGATCCTCATCGAGGTAGATCTGGGTGCGGTACACGATGTATGAATATACATCGTTGGACGCGAGCAGCGCTACGTCAACCGCCGGCTTTCGTCCACCAAACGCGCCGCCGGTGACGAGTCGGGCACATGCGGCTGCGTCGTCGCCCAGCGCCCGACACGGAGTTCGAATGGCTGTTCGACGATGGGGATCCGGAGGACGGCAGGGCGCTGGAGATCGCCGAACCTCACGACCGGGGCTCGACGATCGGCGAGCCCGACCGCCAGCCCAGCCTCTCCGGCGTAGGGATGGGGCCAAGGGTCGACTCCGGTGCCCGCCGGCGGGCGCCGAGCGACTCCAGCTCCGCCTCCAGCCGACATGCCCCTGACCCTGAGCGATCGCCATCCGGGTGGGGCGCACGACCCATGACGTGGCTCGCCGCGGCCGCAGCGTTGCTGGTCCTCCTCGTGATCGTCCTGTGGCCTCGCGGCGAGCGCGCCGGGCCACGTCGATCAGCTCCCCCGATCTCGGCGACGGCAAACCCGCCGCGGGCGGTCCCGTCGCGAGGCCAGCTGGCCCGACCACCGGTCTCGCTACGCCCCAGCTCAGGCCAGTTGACCCGCGCCGGTCGACCGCACCCTCGACGCTGTCGGTCCCGGGGCGTTCGGCGTCTGCATGTGAGCGGCGCAACGCCGCCGCGACCGGTCCAGCGGCCACGGATCCGGACAGTGGTCGTCCAACCCTGGCGCCCCGGCCCTGATCAGCCGACGAGCGCCCCGGCGCACCCAGCAGCCTCAGCCGGGAGCACCCAGGGAGGCGGCCTGGCCTTCGGTCGCTGACCGGATCGCTCGAGCCGGCACGCCCATGAGGTCCCGTCAGCCATAGGGTCCCGGGTGCCGATGCCCCCAGACCGCCTCGACCCCTCGGTCTTTCGCCTCCCGCTGGAACAGCTCCGGGACGGCTGGTACTCCGACGCGTACTTCACCCTGGCCCGGGATCTGCTCGAGGCCGAAGACCACGCCGCCCGGGTGACCATGCAGATCTTCCAGCGCAACCAGTCGATCCTGGGCGGAATCGACGAGGCCATCGCCCTGCTCAGACTGTGCGCCGGTCGGCGCACGCCCGACGGCTACCAGCTCGGCTGGGACGAGTTGGAGGTCCATGCCCTCTACGAGGGCGACCGGATCGCTCCCTGGGAGACGGTGATGACCATCGAGGGCGACTACCGGCTCTTCGCCCATCTCGAGACCGTGTACCTGGGATGCCTGGCCCGGCGCAGCCGGGTGATGGCCAACGTCCGTGCCGTCGTCGAGGCGGCGCACGGCAAGCCGATCCTGTTCTTCCCCGCCCGCCACGACCACTGGCTGGTGCAGACCGGCGACGGGTGGGCCGCCCACGTTGCCGGGGCCATCGGGGTCTCCACCGACGCGCAGGCATCGTGGTGGGGAGGTCGCGGGGTCGGCACCGTTCCCCACGCCCTCATCGCCGCCTACGGCGGGGACACCGTGGCCGCCGCCCGGGCGTTCGCGCGGCGCTTCGCCCATGAGATGAACGTGACGGTCCTCGTGGACTTCGACAACGACTCGATCGCCACCACGCTGGCTGTGGCCGAAGCGCTCGGCGATGACCTGTGGGGCGTCCGGCTGGACACCTCGGGCTCACTCGTCGACCGAGCGCTCTGGGAGGAGATGGGCGACGACGACCCCACGGGAGTCAATCCGCGCCTGGTGCGCAAGGTTCGTCTCGCCCTCGACGCCGCCGGCCACGAGCGGGTCCACATCGTCGTCTCCGGGGGATTCACCGTCGAGCGCATCGGCGCCTTCGAGGCGGAGGGGGTGCCCGTCGATGCCTACGGGGTGGGCTCGGCGTTGCTGCGGGGGTCTGACGACTTCACCGCCGACGTCGTCGCCGTGGACGGGCGACCGGTGGCCAAGGTCGGACGCCACCTGCGGCCCAACCCCAGGCTGCAACGCGTCGAGTAGGCGGTTTCACCTCGTGGTAGCTGGTCGCCTCACGCATCGGAGGATCGACCGGTGCCGTGAGCACTCTGCAAGCGCCACCGAAGAGCAACGTCGGAGGCCGAGGTGATGCCGCGGGCTGCCGCCGGCCCGGCCTAGCGCGGCGGCACCCCGGGATCGTCCCACCGCCTCTCTGGGGCGTCCCGGGGGGCCACCGCAGCCATCAGCTTCTCACCTCGCAGGGCGTCGCGCTCTGCGAGGTCGCGTCCGACGCCCCGCCACGGAGAGCGCCGGGACCTTTGCCGCGAAGGGGGGTATCTATCTATTTCAGGTAGGATGGGGCGGTGCCTCCGGTCGTGGGCAGGGACTATCCGAGCTCCTACGGGGAGCTGCTGGCCTGGTTC
>JAABUY010000843.1_pt1 | contig 47340 bp, 41 predicted proteins | sample 5560271 | NCBI WGS metagenome assembly JAABUY01 (sample SAMN10711886, study PRJNA513374) | rock metagenome | isolation source: Antarctica rocks | place: Antarctica: Victoria Land, University Valley | reverse complement strand
GTGCCTCATAATCACATATCATCCGTCATCAGTCCCATTCCCTGTCTCAGTCCCAGTCCCATAAACAGATCTTCCCTCGTCTGCCCTCAGGCAAACGCACCCATAAATCCAGCCTTCTTCCCCCTACGGCCCAACATCTCTGCCGCTATAGTCCCAATCTCCCTTCCCACGTCACACCCTCCCGGTCACACCACTCACCCAAGACCGCCCAACCCACCCTCACGGCCTCCACAGCGCTCGACACGCCGCCACCACTCAGCGGCAAATAAAACTCCCCACTGTACGCGCCTGGTTCGAGCTTCACGCGCCCCACCACAGGCACGGCCGCCCTCTTCTCCCAGGTCCTCGGAAACTGCTCGCGGAGCGCGTCGACGCAGAGGCGGCGCGTGCCCTCTTGCCAAAGGGTTCGCGCAACGCGGGCATCCTCGACGAGGCGGGCTTTGAAGTCGGCGAAGTCTTCGCCCGGGGGCACAGGATCGGAAGCGAGACGATCGATATCATGGTTGTGGATGACGTCACGGCAAACGGCGCCGAGCTGGAGAACGAGGCCATGGAGGAGCGGGCTCTGGGGTAGTTGTTGGCATTTGGATTCGACGAAAGCCCAGTATGGGAGGAGGGAGCGCCAGCTAGAGGCGTCGCCGAAGGAGTGGCGGGCGAGGTGGGAGGCTTCGTCGGCGAGGGCGAACGCCAGCATGTAGCAGAGGACGCACTCGAGGGCGATGGCGGTACCGCGGTTGGCGGTGTCGGAGGAGTCGGTGGTGATGGCGGAAGGTTCCTTGGGCTTGATGAGGGCGTCGGCGGCGTGCTTGAGATCGCGGCCGAGCGCGAGGTATCGCTTGTGGTCAGCTCGCAGCGCTGCGATCTCTTCTTGTCGTGTGGTGGTGGCGGCGGCGGCGGTGGTGGTCGTGCTAGTAGATGAAGAGGAGGCGTTGTGGACGGGCGGCTTGGGTTTCTCCGCACTGGGCGGTGCTGTCGGGGTCCCGGATCTTGCTGCCGCCGGGCCCGACGGGGTCATCACGTCCCCGTCGCCGGATCGAGGGCGCCTCAGCGCCACGGCCGCCACGGCTTTGACATCACGCTTAGGCGTGGTGGCGGCCGTGGGTTTATTGGCACTAGCAAGGTGTGAGGACTGCGACTTGAACGACGGAGATTTGGAGGGAGGAGGAATCGGTGTTCGGGGTTGGTGGGGAAGATCCATACCGTGAGGCGCCCTCGGGCGTTTCGACGGAGGATCACGGGCCGTCTCGTCTTCGTCGGGCCGTGGCCGCTTGGCCCCAGCCAAAGCGGCCGGAGGAGGGGCATTCTCCGGCCGCTTTGGCTGAGGCTTTGTCTGGAGGAGCCTGGCCACGGTCTTCTGTAAGCGCCTGGGGATCCTCAGCTTCACAACCTTCGTTTCTCGCGAAGGCTGTGAAGCCGAGGATCCCCGTTCTTTCGCCAGCTCTTCTTCGACGCTGGTCGGGAGGGTTGGAGAGAGGAGAGGAGGAAGGTTGGTGGGAGGTAGAGGGGCGGTGGGGGCGACGGTGGGGGCAGCGGGGGCGGCGGAGGGGGTTGGGGCGGCGGCGGCGGCAACAGTGGGAGGGGGAGGGGTCCTCGTCGGGGCGGGCTGGAGGGGAGGTGGAGACATCCGCGCCTTCTTGGCAGGCGGGACGTCTCCACCTCCCACGCTCGGGGTGGTTTCCCCGCTCTCTCCAGCCCTCTTCCTCTTGTAGGCACTCAAGGTGATCTTTTTCCTTGGTGCCTGGTTGCGTGGAGGAGTAGAGGGCCCCGACTTGGACCCCTTGTCCATGATGCCGCCGTTGTCGTCCTCCCAACCCCCGACAGCGACGGCCAGGCCGTCCTGCCACTGGTCTGACAGGAAGGTCATGTATTGGAGGTTCTCCTCCGCCAGCGAAAATGGCGACCCCCGCTGCCAAAGACCCTCGTAATATGGAGCGGCCTGGTATGGCCTTGCGGTGGGAACGGTGAGAAAGTATGGTGTGATGTCGGACGTGTGCGGGATGTGTTGGTTAGTGTGAGAGTTGACTTTTGTGGTTGTACCATTGGTGGAGGGATTCTGAGATGACTTTGCAGTGACCGTAGACTTGGCGGTAAAGGTGGTTGTGGTGTTCTTGGAAGATGATGCAGCAATGAGAGTAGTAGACTTGGGTGTAGCAGTGGCTTGAGAGTTATTCTTGGAAGATGGTGCCGCAGTGAGAGTAGTTGACTTTGTTGTAGTAGTGTCTGAAGAGTTGTTCCTGAAAGATGGCGCAGCAGTGAGAGTGGTTGAATTGGTAGTACCTGTGGTCAAGGTATTGTTCGAAGACGACGCTGCAGTAAGAGTGATAGGCTTGGTTGTACCAGTGGCCAGAGAGTTTTTCTTGGAGGAAGACTTGGCTGTACCAGTGGTCGAGGTATTGTTCGAAGACGACACTGCAGTAAGGGTGATAGGCTTGGTTGTACCAGTGGCCAGAGAGTTGTTCTTGGAAGATGACGCTGAACTGGAGGAGGACTTGGTTGTACCAGTGGTCGAGAGATTTTTAAAAGACGACGCAGCAATGGAAGTAGTAGACTTAGTAGTACCAGTGGTCCAGGGATTCTTGGAAGAAGACGCGGCAGTAAGAGTAGCGGACTTGCTTGTAGCAGCGGCTGGAGAATTCTTGGACGACGACGCTGTACTGGAGGAAGACTTGGTTGTACTTGTGGTTGAGGGCTTTTTGGAAGTTGACGCAGCTGTGAATGCAGTAGACTTGGTAGTAGTAGTGGTTGAGGGCTTGCTGGAAGACGACGCAGTAGTAGGCTTGGTTGTAGTAATGGCCGGAGAGTTCTTAGACGACGACGCTGTACTGGAGGAAGACTTGGTTGCACTAGTGGTCGAGGGCTTTTTGGAAGACGGTGCCGCGGTACCCACATATTTGCTTGTTCCAGTAGTGAAGGGTTTCTTGGAAGCCGGTGCTGCACTGAGAGTAGGCTTGGTTATACCAGTGGTTGAAGGCTTGTTGGAGGACGGTGCTGCAGTACCCATATACTTGCTTGTGCCGGTAGTGAAGGGTTGCTTTGAAGACGACGCCATTGCTGTTTGGTGGATGTTAATGTGAGGACGTGAGGACGTGAGGACGTGAGGACGTGAGGACGTGAATTACCTTAAGACTGGTCGGTGCTGATCTGACGGCGAGACTGAATGTGTAAGGTGGAGTGTAAAGAGTGGAAGTGAATGGAGGGTCGCCTCGAGGTGGTATTTATTTTGATCCAGTGCCTCTATTGTCCCTTCCTCTATTCACAGATCACCACCTCAATAGGACCCCAGCACCAGGAAGGAACGACCCATGAGGTTGTAGCATGAATAAGGTAAGGTAAGGTAGGTAGGTACAGTATTGTGGGGTGCTCCAGGATGCAGTAACTAGGTACCTTAGCCTTCGTACCTGCCGCAAAGGCAAACTCAATAATAGTACCTTAATTACCTTATGTAAGGTCAGTTACTCCATACCTAGGTATGTCAATATACCTTAGTCATCAACTTACTCCCTCTGTCAGAATGATCTATCAACCTCTTTAAGGTCATTAAGAAATCAAGATGAATTGAATTAAATTAGTTTGACACAATGTGTAAAATAATTAATAAATTCAATTAACATTTAACTTATCATACTTGTAACTTTTAAACAGTCATTATTAAAGTAATCATTAAATTAAATTAAACTTAACTTTCAAAATCTGATTTGATCTGTTAGACTTAACATTGAGATTTAACTTAACTTGTAATATTGTGTAATTTTCATTGTTTATTAAGTAATTTTAATAATTTTTACATCATTAGAAATCTCTTACAATTCTTTACAAAATAAGTTTAAAATCATAAAAATCAAATTACTTTTAAACTTAATGCACATAACTAAAGTTTTATTTAAATTCTTAAGTTTCTGTTATTATGATTGTTTACAGCTAACAAGACATGCAAAATAAGTAAAAAATTAGCTTTAAAAAAGCTTAACAGTTAGTTTAGTCATTGTTGAGTGATGAGAATAAGAAAGAAAAGTGTAAACTTATAAGTCTTTTATTTATAAGAAACTGATAAGTAAAATATATAATAATGTAAAACACTACATTACAATAACTATTTAATGAAGTTCTGATGTTCAGATCTTGTATTGATAAAGATTAATAATTAAGAAACTTAAAAGATTTATATATAAAAACTGTTTATATAGTACTTTACTTATCAATTGTTGATTAAGAGATTCAACTATAATTTAATATAAATACATAATGATATTATAACAATTGTCTTCTCTTCTATGTGCTGATTCTTCAGTGTATTGACATATCATTAACATTATAAATATATTGTAATTTTATGAAATCAGATCAGTGAAATGTAAGCAATAATTTATTTAATATTTTTATGTATTTTACTTGTTATCTATCTTAGCTAAACTGATGATCTTGTGCAATACTTCAAGTTTGTTACATTTAGATAAATAATGATTCAGCTTTGTTCAATGATAAATAATATGTAAAATATAAATAAAATTAACTTTTCTTTATTTTTAAATTGATTAAATCAATAATCTCTTTGTTTAATTGCAATATATAAGAGACTCTTTCTCATATGTAACTTGCATTCATTTCATCTTCAACATCTTAATATATCAAAATCATAACAACTTCATATCTTTAAACAGCACTTCTCTTTCATAACACTTTGTAAACAGCATGATAGCAAAAGCATAATAATAATAATATTATAATTATTAAGAAAAATAAAAAAGATATTCTCTTTACTGTATTTTTCATTAAGAATTCAGCAGAATTGTTAGTGATTTCTGTATGTATAGCATTTAAAACATCAATGTGTTTTAACAATGTTGCAGTTTAAGAGATGCACTCATATAAGTATGAAGAAATATAATAAGAAATCTTTAAATTTTTATTACTTTCATTATTAAACACTATTCATCAATATAATTTTAAATACTGACAAATTAATAAACTTATTAAAGTCAGTTCTGAAGATCAAGTCTGTAAAAGCTAAATCAGTTAAGAATATAATGAGTACTATAAGTAACACTGTTAACATACTTGCTCTGCTGAAATGAAATGCAGAAACAGAATGTGATAAAGAAGAATATTAAGTATGAAAAATGTAAGCATTTTAAGATGAATCTGTTAACAAAACATTCATACAATAATGACAAGATGTACACTCTGAATAGTGTTGTTATGTAGAAGAGACAGCAGCAGAGATCTCATTACTGTATATAGATGTAATTGTATTTATTCAATATTTTTAATGATGAAGTATCATCTTTTTACATCTCACTTTCACTTTCTTAAGTTGCAAATAAATCATTGTTAACAGATTTAATTGAAAATGCTTATTTAATGATTATTGCTGCATCATTAACATTATAGAACATCATTTTTAAGATATAATTAACTTATAAGAAATCTATTATTTAGAAGAGTGTTAAGCTTAAGATTATAATTAATAAATATCTTTTTACTTTATATTATATGTAACATTTCTCTTCTGCAATAATGTCATCACACATACATTGTATTACATTATATTTCAATTCTATTTTTGTCTCAATTCTTAGAGATATCATCACTTTATAATATTATATTTTTAATAATTTCTTTATCTTCTTGTTTACTCACATTGACATTATCTTGATGTCACATTATAATTATTATATTAATAACAAATTAAATTCTCTCTGTTATCTAAATCTTTGCTGTTCAAAGCATATCAGCAACAACATTAATTGATATAACATTATTAAAAATCAGAATTGTGACTATTACAAGATGCTTTAAAAGCTGTATAACTCAGTTTAACAGAAAGTTTTTTGTCATTTTATAATGCATTAATGATAACAGATTCTTGTGTTCTTTAATTGCTGAGTTAATAACTTGTATGTACTTATTAACTATATTGTCATCATAGCAGTTAATGATGTCTGTTAATTTTAACTTCAGTGTTGTCTTAATTGTATATAGACATCATTTATTAAGTATATCATCATTTACATTATTTGTGTTGCAGAGTGTCACAGTAAACATTATAAGTCTGTAAAGATTCATAATCTGTTGCTGCTCATAATTTAAGAACAGTAGACAGTCACTGTAATGTAAATATTTATGTTGAATATCTTTCATTTTATAATTTATTCTTTTAATTTTCTTGCACTTTACTGTTATCATCATGTTACTTACTTTACTTCAAGTGTAAACTTCTCTTTCTTCAGTTAAGTGACAACATCTTAATTAACTCTTATAACTCAATGTTGTAACTCAATTATTTTAACAGTAATTATAACATCAATAAGCAGTTACTGTTCTTATCTTTTGCTTCTGATAGCAATGTGAATGCAGAGATAACAAAGTGATTTAATAACATTTTATTAATGTATTAATTATGTTTTGACTTTGCTTCTTTTAAATAATACTATATAAAATATTTTCAATAGAAGTTTTTAATCTCTTAAACTTCATTTATACTTGCACTTCTTCTTTATTCTTATGTCATATTCTTATTGCAACACTTCTGCACTTCTCATATTCTTTACTTAAAATTACTCATTATATACTATTAAATACTCTATTTACTTAACTTTATATTATAACTGTTCTTTTCTTTATTTCTTGCTCAAGATCTCTTCAATCTTGTATTCTTTCTCATCATTTATGAAATTCAAGAAGAACAGTTCTGACAAAGAATTATTGTTTAGACAGCATTTATGAAACTTTAAATATAAGACATAAAATATATTATAAATTCTGTAATGAGCAGACAGAGTCAGTTAATATATTTATTTATTAATAAGATTGATAATTTAAAAAAACTCAATAAATTTATATAATAGTTTTTTACTTAATCTGTGTTGCTTTAAGTTCTTGATGAATAATAGCATCAGATTGTCAACATTGTAGCTTTTTTAAACATAATTTTTGTCAAAGTACTTAACTTGCACTTTTACAGCAACTTATCATTACTTTATCATTATAATACAAATTTTCTTTACTTACTGTACTCAGTCTTTTGCTGCTGACATCTTTTCTTCATAAACATTATTCTTAATGTGTTGAGCAATTCTTAAATAATAGCTCATTAATATCTTAAATGATGTTCAATTAATTGTTATATGTTTTCTATTTGCATATGCAAACTCTATCATTAACAGAAAGAATATTTAATTATCTTATTCTTTATAACAATAACAATGTAAATAATGTTTTAAAGTTTGATTCTGTCTTTTAATTTAATCATCAGTTTATAAATAAAAGACAGTGCTTAATCTTCACTTAATTTAAAGTTAATAACAGAATTTAAATCAATATATATTGATAAAGATTAACTCTTAATCTAAGATAATATCTTTAAGTTCTTCATAATGACATATAATCTATTCAATATATATATTAGCTAACTTGATTGCAGTGAGTTTTTTAATGACAGAAATATATTAAGTTATCTTTGTGAGATAATTTACAATTATTAATATAAAGTTATAAACATCAGTTTCTCATCTGCTAAATAGCAAGTCAGTGATCATGTTTATTGTTATTTTCTTTTATAATTAAGTAGATAATGACAATAACTGTAATTTGTCATATAAGCAGTGTCTTGATACTTAAATTCTTAAGTATACAGTATATAAAGTGATATATTCTTAAACATTATTCATTATATTGACTCAATAATACTTTCTGAACAGCAAATTAATTATTTTATTTACTTTATAATGTTCTGTTAAAACATCATCATGATGCAGCTTTATAAGTTTATTCTTAATGACTTCATTAAATAATATGTATATCTTATTCTTATAATGAAGTAGTTCAGTAAAATTAAACATTCACAGACTATCATTAATGTCTTAATGACTGCAGTTATTCTGTAATTTTAAATTTTATTACATTTTTACTGTTAAAACATCAGTGTTCTGCAAGAGATGAATAAGTTTAAGAAAGAATAATTGCTTTTTATTATGTATTATTTTGTCATTAGTCACTTTCTGAATCAATATACATAAAATGAACTGTTTACAATCAATAATTTCAGCAATAAAGTTAAGCAGCTCTTCTACTATGTTGTATATAAATAAATTAAATATATAATCATTGTTCTTTAATTCATTTCTAAATAAAGACTTTTTAAATCTCTTATTAACTTATTCTTAACAGTCATGATCTTCAGTCTAAATACTTAATCAATATTCTTTTAATAAAATAATTAATGTAATTTATAAATTTAAGCTTTAAGTATTGATCTGACTAACTAAAACAATAATATTTAATTTTAATTCTTAAGATAGTGTAATTAACTTTTATTGCAATGTTGACAGCAATCTATTTATATTCTTCTTAACTTTGTAGTCAGAGTGTCTTAATAATATATTAATGAGATTTGTTTTCTTTAATTAATGTATAATTATAAAATCATAAGCAGCTAATCTTATAACTCAGTGTGCTTATCTTTTATTTAATGATTTCACATTTATAAATTCTTGTAGATTATTGTGATTCATAAATATCTCAATAAGATAATGACTACTTTTAAGATAGTGTCATCAATGTTTAAATGTTTTTACAATTGTTAACAATTCTTAATTATAAATTTTATAGCATGTTTTAGCTAAATTTAACTTTCTTAATCAGAAAACAACAGAATGTCATTGAGTATCTGTTTAAAGCTATAAATAAATATTTATTAATTCAATTATTAAAACATTAATTTCAATTTAAGCTCTTAGCTCTGAGTTAAAGTGCATCAGAATAGATGTTTATATAAATGCATTATGAAGTTTATAAAATATTTATGTTGTCATTTATAATTACTCAAAGATATCTATCTTCTTGTCATTCTTGCTGTCTTTTAACAGATCAGTTAAAGAAGCAGTGATCTTAAAATATCTTTGTATAAAGTGATGATAAAAGTTTGCAAATTCTAAAAATATTTATATCTCATGATAACTTCTAAATATCAGTCATTTCTTTATAATTTTAATTCATCATTGATTCATTAAAACATCAGTAGTGAAGATAATGAATTTAAAAAAATTTATTTATATAATATAAAAAGTGCACTTCTTTAGATTTGCATACAGTTTAAATTATTAAAGTCACTTCAAAATTTATTTTACATGACTTTAATGTTCTTCTAGAGAACTGAAATAGATTGAAATATCATTTAAATATATTATATAAAAGACATTAATTAACTCAGTTAATGCTCAGTTAATATAGACTTGAAAGATTGTCAGAACATTAATTAGTTTAAATGATATGATTATATACTTAAAATAATTATAATGTATATAAAATACAGTCTTTCACTTATTGTCTTTTTTAATTCTAATGTAATAATAAGCATTCTTAAAATCTAGTTTAATGAATATCTTAACTTCACTTAAACAATTAAGTGTCTCACTAATCAGCAGTAAAGAGTAACAATTTTTAATAATAATTTTGTTAAGATCTCTGTAGTCAATATATAGATGTAAACTCTCTTCATTTTTTAAAATAAACAGAACTGATACTTCTGCAGAGTTAACAAAATGTTATATTTATTTTTTTATTAAAATATTATCTAAATATTCTTTAAACACTTATAGCTCTATTTCTGACAGATTATAAAGTAAATTATAAAATAATTTATATCTTTTTGTCTTTATGACATAATTATGATCTTAATGAGATAATAACTTGTCAGCATTCTCTTTAGAGAATATATTTATGTATTTGTTATATTGTTGAGATAGCATCAACATATTATTAACAATATGTACAGCAGTTGTCAATGAGTCTGACTTAGACATTATCAATAATGTATAAATAGTAAATTGATTTTAAATGTTATTGATAAACATCTTAGACTCATTAATAATCAGAGACATTTATTTTATTTTATAATGTTATGTATATAAGTTACAATTAATATAAATGCATTGCTGTTTCAGATCTAAGAGATCAAAGATGAGTTTAGATTCATTTTTATTTAAAATATAAAATAATTACTCTTCAGTTTGCTCTTGTTTTTAACTGTTAATGAGTTTATGCTTCATTAAATATGTATTATAACAATAAATATATTGTCTTTTTAAAAGCTTTGATCTTAGAAATTCTGCATTAATTTGTATTAATTAATGAGTAACAACATATCACTAAAACATCACATTAATCTCTGCTGCACTGTTCAACAATACACTGATAAAGACTTAACTGAATTTAATTTAAACTTAATCTTTCTTTACAATGTTAAATTTCTTTATGATCTTTAATTTAATTTTTGTTGCTGAAGCATAATCAATGAGACTTTATCTTTTTTTATCTTAACTACATTAATTTTAATGTAATTAAGATTTTTTTAAGAAACTTCTACAGTTCTTTATGAAATGATCTAATCTTTTACAGTTATAATAGTTATTCTTCTTGACATCAATCTTAAAATGAGATTTATCTACATTATTATAATAATTTAATTTTGTAGTCTGTTAAAAGTGAGCATCACACTAATAACATAGCTATTATAAGTTATATATCTAACACTCTCTCTAACTCACAATCAGCTCATGATCAGTTCACAGATATAAAGAGTACATACAGATAGCAGTTTAAACTTGCAATCTTTGAGCTTACTTTCTCATCATAAACTTAAACTATCAACAAGATAATCTAAACACATATCTCTTTAAGGTTTTAGACAAGAAATCACTGCATTAACTTAAGCTTATAATCTGTTAAAAGTGAGCATTACACTAATAGCATAGCTATCATGAGTTATATATTTAACATAGTCTCAAAATTAAGATAATTATTCTGCTGCAGCTTTGCTATCTAAATAAAAGAATATAAACAGTATTTATAAATTTTCTTAATAATGTGACTTTAAACTATACAATTATCTATGAATTGCTGATTAATCTCTAGTTTAATGATCAGAGCTATTAGACTTTTTTTTATCTTTAAAAAATCTTAATAATTAATTAAAGTCATTTAAATCTCTAATTAAAGTTTTATAAAAAAATAACTTATTTTCTATTTCTTTGTATAGCTTAAAAGCTAATTCTTCAGTATATTAAGATATGTTGTAAAAGCTTAAACTAATTAAATAAATTTCTATATGACTTTTAAGTATTTCTATACTGTACTAAGTTTACAGTTCACTGAGTTCTCAATGAAATTGAGTAGAAACTCTGAAAAGAATATTTATAATTTGTTATTTAAAAGTTTATTCTTATTAATATAATGAAATCATGCATCTTAAGATTCTTCTGCTAAGAACTGCATGACAAAGTAAATTTTATTGTAATTATTAAAGAAGTTTTTAGAAATTAAGTAAAATGCTGTCACAGCATTATGTATAAATTCAATATGTTTATAAATAAACTTTTCATTATATATAAATAAGTTCTTTAGTCATTGAGTCTGTTTTGCTGAAAGTGCATACAAGACTTTAGATGCATATTATTTTGTTAAATTTAAAGAATTAATAAAAGCATAAAAAGATTCTGTATGTAATTCTTTCTCAAATAAAACTTAAAAATCTTTATCTTTCAGAAGTTCATTGATCTCATTATGCATGTTAAATGCTTATAATTCATAATTAATTTTTATGAATTATCATCTTTTCTTATTATTAATTTATCTAATTTCAGTCAGACAAATCTGTTCATTTAAATGTTAATTTTTTTTCTTTATAATCTAAATAATAGTCTAAATCTCTGCAGATTTCTGTTCTTTAAAAATCATTTAAGTCTCAATATAATTAAAGAATAACTCTATTTCATTTTGCTGATTTTTAGTCTGCATATTGTAATGTAATGAATTGTTATTCTTTAAAAAGAAAGAATTGTTAAAATTGTGAACTTATGAGTCTCTTATCTATAAGAGACTGATGAGTAAGATATATAACAATGTAAGACATTATATTACAATAGCTATTTAATGAAGTTCTGATGTTCAGATCTTGTATTGATAAAGATTAACAATTAAGAAACTTAAAAGATTTATATGTAAAGACTGTCTATATAGTACTTTACTTATCAATTATTGTGTAAGGAATTTGGCTATGATTTGGTATGAGTGCATAGTGATATTATGATAAAAAGAAAGAAAATAATAAAAAATAATGATAAAAGAAAGTGAAAAGATTGATTCTTTTAGCAGATTAATGATCTTAAAGTAAGATTATTAATCTAATATTATTAATATTGTTCAATAAAAATGAACACTTAATATTATTCATTTTTATTAAACAATTAAGCTTCATGTGTAAATTCTAAGTCTAAAGTCTTCAATTTTATAGAACAATATAAAGTCTTAGATCTTGAATAGACTGAGTATGCAGATTATCTATAGATTACACAGATCTAAGTTGAGTCTAAATGTTAAGTTAAATAGAATAAACTTTTTTTAACTTAAATTAGATACAGATTAACTCAATTTGACTCTGTGTAAATTACAGATTATTTATAAATTAAGTAAGTAAGAATTAATTTAATTAAGCAAGTATAAGTCAATATAAATATGCAGAAGTTTTTGTTAGTTAATTTAGTAGTGTATACATTAAAATTATGCATTAAAAATGAAGATTTCATTTTAAATTATAATATATATTATTCTTTAAAAATGCATAATGATGTTATCTTTAATTATACTATAACTTTATGCTACAAAGCTTAATCAGCACTTAAAATAATAATTATTATTTATTGATAAGAATTTATTTTTATTTACTGTTTAAAGATTTATATCTTTCAACATTAAAAGACTTAAAACATAAATAATCATCATTTAACATTACTTTATTGATAAAATGATGTTAAATATTACTTTATTAACAGAGATTAAAAATTCTTAATTATGTAATTTTACTGAAGATTAAGAACTTTTAATTATATAATTTTATTTAAGATTGAGAATTCTCAATTATGTAATTTTACTGAAGATTGAAGATTCTTAACTATGTAATTTCATTATAGATTGAAGATTTCTAATTATGTAATTTCATCAAAGATTGAAGATTCTTAACTATATGATTTTATCAGAGATTAAAGATTCTTGACTGTGTAATTAAGTAATGTGATGAATAATGAAATAGTGAAGCATAAAAAAGAAGTAATATAAATAAAAAATAATGTAATTAAAATTAATTTAATATTTATTGTTAAAAATTAACATTATTTACTGTTAAATTACTTTTATATAAATTTACTCATTACTTATCTTTCTTTATTTTCTTATTTCTTTCTACTCTTCAAATACAAATATTCTTTCTAATACACAATGTATTTCTCTTAAAAGCAAAGAAATTAACATTATATTCTGAATAGATTGTAGTTTTATGAATTTTTTACATTTATTAATATAATTATTAAGTAAATCTCTTCTAACTCTCTTTTTAGAATGAGCTGAGAAGATTGATAGTGTAGTTAATTATAAAGATGCTGTAATATTAACTGATTTATTTAGATTGTAATGTTTTAGTCTTTTAATGAGAAATTTTAATGTATATACATTAATTAGCTATCTTCATAGATATTGAGTCTTATATCTTTGTTTAAATCATTAAAGTCATCATTTAAAGTATTATAATTAAGATTAGTGTAATTCATTATGATTAATCTTATTTGTATACAGATATCTATGCAAATTATAGATAAAGTTAATCTGTACACAAATTTAACTCAATCTGACCTGAATTTTAGTACAGATTCAGGTTAAATGCACTTTTTTTTAATTTGACTTAACTTTACACTCAGTTTAATCTTAAAATTATTAAGTCAAAAGTCTTTAATTTTATAGAACAATATAAAGTCTTAGATTTTGAAATTACTAAAGTTAAAGTCTTCAATTTTTTTGAAACTTAGTTAAAATTTTCATTTTTATAGAAGAAACTCTGAAAAAAAATTGTGTCTGCAGCATAAATAGACTGACTATTAAGCTTTTTTAAAGCTGATTTTTTGCTTATTTTGCATGTCTTGTTAATCATGAACAATTATAGTAACAGAAACTTAAGAATTTAAACAAAACTTTAGCTGTATACATTAAGCTTAAAAGCAATCTGATTTTTATGATTTTAAACTTATTTTATAAAGAATTGTGAGAAATTTCTAATGATGTAAAAATTATCAAAATTACTCAACAAACAATGAAAATTATACAATATTATAAGTTAAGTTGAGTCTCAATGTTAAGCTTAACAAATCAGATTAAATTTTGAAAGTTAAGTCTGATCTGACTTGATGGTCACTCTAAGCATAAATCTATATATAATATTACTATAAGATCATCAATCTGCAGGCTGAAAGCATATTTCTAGTTAAATTCACTGTAATTTCAGTGAAAAAGAAGCATATTTCAGCTTATAGATTGACAATTCTATAGAATCTATACAAATTTTTTAATAGAGACATTGACAGTCTCAATTATACATGTTCATAAACTATTCAATTTTATAAAACACTTGCTATTAAATCTTTAAAGAACTGTACATAACTGCATATACATCTCATTAAATCTTCAGATTTCTCACTACATCTTTACTTTAGACATCAGAAAAGCAGATCTGAATTTATTAAAATTTATACAGCTCTATAAGATTACACATGTCAGATAATCTCACTAAAATCTTAAATGATCTTAATAAAGATTATTAGAAGATTATCTGACCTTTTGAAATATCTTAAAATTAATTGAGATTTAAATTCTTTAAATATATTATTAATCTATTCTGAATTAATTAACTTTAATTTTAATGTATCTAAAATGCATACATAATATATTTTATATTGCTAACTTAAATCTTTTAATTCTAATTACCTAATCTTAAACACTAATTTCTAATCACTAATCAGTTACAAATAGATTCTTAATAGATTTATAATAAATTATTAATGAATTACACAATCTCAAGTTTAGTATCTTGCTTGTTAGCTTCTCAGAAAACTCTATTTTAGAGAATTAGTGTAAGATCATCTGAGGTTTTAGTGAGATCATCTGACCTGTGTCTCAGCTCTGTGAAGACAGTGATAATGTGAGTTGAATCATGGGCGCAAAGAACTTGAAGTTTTTGAAGTTCTGCGTCAGTAAGATTCACTATGTGTCATTTGGGTTAGCGGTAACTTTGGTGCAGGGGTGGGACCGTCAATCTGAGCGAAAGAAGTCCCTATTCTGCAGGAGGATAGCCCGGGCACTGATTTCGCACTTTCTCATGCAAGCAAGCGCGCATGAGGCGACTGCGAACACAAACCTGGTACCTAAGGTACTTTGTACATCAGGCTCGTGCAAAGATCCCATGAGTACGACGTACCTACACCGAGGGAAAGAGAGGAATATCAACTAATTAACCTCATTGTACATGGCCAGTCGTCGTTGCTCCTCAGTGGCTTCAAGATGTATTGATAATCATTTGCGTGGTGACCTGCGGTTTCTTAAGATATGATATGTTGATCAAGCTCTTGCCTTAGCAACTCTTGAAGAGGAAAGATCAACCATCTAGTCGGGCCATCCCGTGTTGTCGCTGTGGAGATTGGCGAGAAAAAGCCCCGCCCGTCACGTCACTAAGGTAGGTAAGGTAGGGTCTGAACAGGACTTTACTGTAGACGTAAGGTAGTACAGCCACAGTAGTCCCCCTCTGTCCCTCACGAATCCCATATCTTGGGGCATATCTTGTTCGCCCTCTGGCCCTTTCAAAACGCGGCAGTCTGATCTATGATTTGTTGTTGTCGTACGCGTATAGAAGCAAAGCCCATAAAAAATGGTTTACACCATCGTAGCACACCTCTACACAAAGGATGATCCGACTTCCATCGAGAAAGTGAAAAACAAGCTCATCGAAGCGGCTCAGATTTACCGCAAAGACAAAGAGACGGTCCAATGGGAGGTGATGCAAGAGGTCGGTGACCCGCGGGCCTTCACCGTTGTCGAGCGTTATGAACGGGAGAGCGTGAGTCCCTGAGCGGTTTGCTCGGAATGTTGACCCTGAGACAGGGTGTTGGGGAGTACAGTCACAGAAGTACCATCTGGAGAATCCGTACTGGAAGACATTCGACCCATACGTGCTTCCGTTGTTGGCAAAGCCGATTGATCTGAGGAGATATGAAGAACTGGACACCACAAAGGAGGTAAAAGCGATGGATTAGAACACGCCATCAACGGTATGGAGGAGGTGGTGCCCTGTGGGTCACGCGGGTGTTAACCCACGCGATAATGGGTGATGCGGTTCTGGAAAGGATACAGCAAGGCGGTGCGATGGAAGGCCGAGAAGCCTATGTATATTTCTATAGCTCGTCATCATCAGTCTCGCCCTCAGTTTCTTCCTCCTCGGCAGCATTCTGTGCCTCGGTCGTGGATATGTGTCGTTGATCTTCCTCGAGTGCTTCCCTCGCTGTAGGCTTCTGGGTAAACGGTAATTCCCTCAGTGGAGGTGGAGTTGCTTTTGTCGATTGGGACTTCGCTTCGCTCTGTTTCTTCGCCATCTCAATAGCCTTGCCTATTGAGCCTATACCATACTTTTTAGGCTGTGTAGCAGGAGCTGGATCAAGATTGTCCTCAACCTTATCTTCGGTAGCATCCAAGTCAGATTTATCTGGTGTAGAAGCCTGGCCCGATTCCTCGTGCTCTGCTTCGGCTGCTTTATCCTTGTCGAGGTCCATTCTCTCAAAGGCATCCTCATCCGATCCGGAGCTTGCTGCAACAGGTTCTACATCTGCCTTGCGCTTGCCAGGGCGTGACGATGCCGCCTTTCGAGACCTGTTGGAGTCTCTGGTGTCCCTTACATGTTCCGCTAGGCAAAGTCAGCAAGGCACGTAGTACGACTTGAGACAAGCTTACCTTTACTAAAGTCCACTTTTGCACCTGTCAATAGCCGTTGTTGATCCCGAATTTTCAGTTTCTTAGCATTCAGCAGCTCCATGAATTTCTGCAAGAGTTCGTTCTCATGCTCCTCTTTTGCCTTTATCAAGCCTTCCAGCTGACCATTGAGCTTCGCAAGTGCCTCTTGTTGATCATGATACTTGGCCGATAGGGAAGCAACTTCGCTCTCGAGAGCGGTGGTCGCAGCGACAGCGGTACCGGCCCATTCGAAGAGCTCTATTGCTTGCGAGTCATCCTGTTTCAGTGTAATAGTGCCCAGCCTCTGCGTGATGCCACTGATATTTTTGCGAAGGGTAATCGTAAGTAGGGGACCGTCGATGGTTGCTACAGTTTCCAGTCCAAGTAGAGAGTCGGCTTCTCTAGTTTCCAGTCTCTTCCGTAAGAAAACCCAAGCAATCAAATTTTGCCATTCCTCGTCGTCACCCTGATAGTTCTTCGTACGGATTTTCGTCAGGGCACTGTGCGTGACTAGACCATGGCCTGTCAGCGACACTTACCCAGACGCAGTGAGATATGTAATTGTGGCTTACCACTCCCAATGTATGGAGCTTCCCCTTCTGTGGCTATCAGCTTGAGATCTAGCGGGGTAGATCCCTGGGAAACGACATTAACCAGCACATAATCGCCAGGGCTATCTGAACGTGGTATCCTGAGCACATTCTCTTCTGACATTATGTCTGACTTCCCTGAGAAATCAAAGCAGGTTCTAGCAAGCTGCAAATGGCCTTGAGTTTGGCGCAAATATATCAGCAATCCTAGGCTAACCATCAGCCTCCGGGGGGACGCGCCGAGGCCATTTTCGCGTTTAGTGCCTCGCTTACGTTAGCTTACTCAAGTTAACACAGCTTGCGACCGGCGGCCGACCAGCCACCTCCGACCTCACCAACCACAGACTTGATCACCTAGGTACAACGTAAAGCATCTCCGCTGAATCGTCTTCTTCTATCACAAATTTTCAACCTGTACGGGCGCTGTACTCAGGAAGAATTTGCAGCCCCTGTGCTGTCCAGGGCCAGGGAGCTGCTACCAGCAGCCTCCTGCATCAGCTGCGTACGACGACGACCTATCGCGGACAAACAGAAAACGGCTACGCGTCCGGTCCATCACTTCAGTACGCCACCTTGGATCGAGACATTGGGCTTGAATTATAGCTGTTCAACAATACTTCATACGAAGGCTCAATTCGATCGCGCAAAGATTTGTCGCTCCTTCTTCAGGACTTGTTGTAGGAACGACCTTAACACTGGAACACCACTACGACCATCTAGACACACGATTTTCACGACTCAAAGAAGATCTCTTCAGAGTGTAGCAACTATAACCTTCCGTGGCCACCAACAAAATGGAGGCCCTTACACAAAAGTCCCGCCAGAACATCGAAGACGTTGAATGTTGGGACAATGATGAAGATCTTCAAGGAATCGATGATCTCAACTTTCGCATGTCATCTACCACGACGGCAAGCAACAGCTTCTCCACACAGCCTTCACACCACCGAGATTCTATCTCTTCGCGCTTGTCGACAAAGTCAGACATAGAGAGCAACGGTGGGGTAGATGAAGACTGGCAGGTGTTACTACCTGGCGATGATGAGATCGCTACAACAGATGCAATTGCATCTGCGAAGAGTGCGGGTATACCGATACCGATGAATGTACCATCCTCGGCACTGCTTGGAGGTACGATCAAACGCTTGGGAGGCCGGAAATTGAAGAAGGTTCTTGCCGATGACTGGAGCGAAGGCCTGGAATTACCTGGAGCGGAAACAGGAGGGTTGAAAATCAAGAAGCCAGAAGGCAGAAACTACCCCGAGGCACTAAGGCAGATCAGTGCGGCCTTCCACGGACCTACTACTACCAAGTCACAAGTAGGTATGAACCTGATGGAGCGTCTAGCATCTGCTGCAAACGACAACCACAAAGGATCTGGCCTTGATAAATTTCGTGATGACGAAGATGAGGATAGCTTCTTTGGCGATGTACCCACAATCAAATTGGGGAAGACCCGGCCACTGCAGCAACCAATCAACTTCGCACCGCCAACGTTGAATATATCCAAGGACGTGGACAACTTCGAACAAGACCTTGAGCTCCCTGATACGGGAGAGCCATTGAAGCTATCTACGCGAAGAGAGATTCCCAAGACACCAGTCATTGCCAGCTCTCTGGATGATTTCGATACAGAATGGGCCGAAGGAAGCCTAGGTACCCGGTTCGGTGGTACAAAGCGCGACGGCAGATCGAACCGGAGCTCTTCTGTGTCGGCTTTGAGTCCAAGTGTATCCAGCTGTCTGACTGCAGAGAGCGAGGACGAGGGTCTCGACGGCTTGATTCTGCCCGATGGACCACTGAAGTTTGATGAGGCACTTAAGAAGCGTCGGGAGAACGCCTCGCCTGAGGCCACGAGCCTTGCAGTCGAGAAGCAGTCGGATAAGCCTGCTCCTCAGAAGGAGGACTTCTTCTCTGGCCTTGAGATTGGGGATGGAGCTGTTTTCGGATCCGGAAAGCTGACTCTCAATCGTAATATCAAGCACAAGATTACGCGATCTACGAGCCCAGCGAGACGGACGGCCACGACTTTGACCTTCACAAGCAAGGCTCAACACACTACTACGAAGCAGACCACGACGCGGATACCACTACCGCAACGTGGGCACGACCGCCAGAAATCCACGCTCGAATCTGTGTCAGAGGCAGGTGGCCCAGTGCCAACCTATCACCGACCTCGCTCAAGGCTGGCTGGGCATTCGACTCAAACTTCTCTCTCCAATATCCCAGCGCCAATATTGCCGACCTCTCCGCCAGCAATGCCAACGACGCCTAGTCGAAGAGGACTCGGTAGCAAGTCTTCGCGAGAGGGTCTCAAATCCGAGCCTACAACCACCAGCGCTCAGCTACTACGTGCGAAACGTTCAATGCCCGCGATGCGCTCCCAACAGGCTTCCCCTGCTAAGCTCCCGCCGACTTACAACCGTCCACCTTCTCGCGCCGATAGCGGGTCCCGACAAGCTCTGCCTTCTCGGCCCAAAACTCCGGTTGATCGCTCTGGAGCTGAATCCAGCCTGGGCAATACCCGCAAACCTCCTGTGCCTTTCCTCCCAGCCGGCAGCTCGCACTCGCAATCCCACCACGTCAGTGTCAAATCTTCCCGCCACTTCCGCCGTCACGATTCATCTGACTCTAACGAACAAGCGCCGCTGCGTCCTATCTCTCGTCTTTCGAATACTCAGCGACCAGAAACCCCGACCGGTCGAGGCCGCAAGGACTTGGCTCCCGAACACCTCACGCAAAAAGCAACTGCTAAGCGGACGATCACGAAGCCTACAAGACGTCGTAACTTTGGAGATGGAAGTGAGCTCGAGGTGTTCGACGATCTACCGACTTCCGCCAGCACCGAGAGCAAATTCGTCAAGCAACCCATCGCTCGTGGAGGACCGAAGGTCGGGCTGCGTAGCAGGCTCGGTCAGCCGTCGCACATCCCTCCCCCGTCTAGGACGGAGACGCCGTTACCTCCGATGAGTCCGACGAAGCAAGACTACACTCCACGCTTCGCGCGAGACACCAACGCGAGTCGCATCGCTAGGGAACAGCGCACCGGGGCGGCAAGCGTGAATGCTCGAAACGAAGGAGGCCCATTGGTACCCGTGAGCACCAACTGGAAAGCGCAAATCGCCGCGCGAGGTCTAGCCAGTCCGAGCGCGCACCGAGGCAAGAAGGCGAAGATCCCCGGACCCAGCACAAAGCCGTGCCTGATCAAACCGATGGGCGACGGCGTGCACGAGCCGAAATGTAAGCTCTCTCCCTCCCTCCCCCCTCCCCACTCCCGCATTCAACACCCCTATACTGACACCATCCATCACAACCACAGCCGTAAAAGGCATGCACTACAACCCGACCCTGTTCCGCTGGGAAGGCAACGAAAACGCCCTCGCGCCCTTCGACGCCCCGATCCCCTCCCCCGCCGCAGCAGCAACGACCACCTCCCCCGCACACCCCACCGCGACCTCGACCGCACTGAAAGCCGCCCCCGCGCTCATCACCAACATCAGCGCCACGCAGGGCGTGCAGGTCGTCGGCGGCATGGTCTTCGACCCGCAGCGCATGTGCTGGTTGAAAATGGTGCCGTCGCCCTCGCAAAGCCGCGGCGGCGCGAACACGCCCATGAGCCCGGACACGGTCGACGACGAGGACGATCCATTTGCCGGCCTCGACGACCTCGAGGATGCGAAACCGAAAGGGAAGGCGACGGATGGTGCTGGCGATGATGGCGAGGGGGTGGATGGCGCGGGAGAGGGGAGGCGTGGGAAGGGTGGAGCCGGGGTGGCGGATGAGTGGCTGGTTGGCGAGGAGTTTGATGTCGGACCGGAGTTTGTCAGGAGGCAGCGGGCGGAGGAGGAGAAGTGGAGGCGGAAGGTGGAGGCGTGGGTTGGGGTGAGGAGGGAGGAGAGTGAGCGGTTGGGTGCCGGTGCCGGTGGCGGTGGGGTTGACGGAAGGGGGGGAGAGGATTGGCGGTGGGCGATTCGGGTGTTGGCGGGGGAGGGCGGTAAGTGAAGGCGAAGAAGGGCGGGAGACAATACGAGCACGTTGGTGTAGGGTGGGATGGGGTGCGGGAGAGTAAGGAACGGAGGGTGCGTTTATCGCGCTGGGCTGCACTCTGCGGGCGTGAAACGGGGGCTGAGTACCTGACCTAGGCGATGCGACGACGTGACGAGTCCGATGATAATTTGACGATCATGTGCTGTTCTGTTCTTGATGCGAATCGAACGGTCGACCTTCTTTGAACCTTCTTCACCGGGGCTGTTCATCCAGTTCTTTGTCCCGGTTGTTCATTCGTGCCGACGTTCGTTTCGGCATAGGTAGAGAATGGTGTCTGCCGTCCCACAGCGCTTCTTTTTCACTTTTTCCCCAGCCCTACCTTACTCCAAGGCAAGCAGATACCTTAGGTAGCTGTACAAATACCTTAGTCAAGCAAGGACCATGTGCTCTGTACTTCCGTCCAAGACCACTGTGAACGTGAAACGTGAACGGTGAAGAAACTGTCCATCGAAGGCAGCATGGTCAGCCTGCCGTTCTCGACATCGAACGGTCGCCGCCTGCTTGCTTGCTTGCTTCCTTTCTTGTAGTCTGATTCGTACCTACCTACCTTAGCTAAGGTACAAACAGCTGGGCTGGAAACGCTCAAAAAGAAACAGTTGGCTGGCTGGCTAGCTCCATCTCTATCTCTACCAAGGTAGGTAGGTACGTGGGTAGGTAATGTAGTACCTTACCTCATACCCAAGGAGTACCGTAAGGTTGGTTGGTTGGTTGCCTTGGGGGAGTGTATAAGGTAACGTGATGTAGGTTCTTGAGTGGTTGAGTGGTGGGGTGTGCGGACGTGACGGAGGGGTGAGGGAGATGGAGCTCTTTGCTGCAAAATACGATACAATTGAATGGTGATTGATGTTGTTGCACTGTTTGTGGATTTCTTGGCCTTTGTACAATAGTATGTAGGATGGAGAGGTATAAAGAAGTCACGAAGCGCGGTTTTAAGGGCGCGTTTGGTACTTGTCAAACATAGGAGGAGTGGCTAGTGAAATGAACATGTAATCATAAGTATCTAGCTACTCTATGAAAATGTGGCCCTGTAAGAAGGCCTTCAATCAACAAAAGAAAAAACTTTTATTCATAGCAAACTGTTTATTCTAATAAACTTCACATGTTTTCAAAATCTCTGTAGAGCTCTGAATCACTAAGATAACAAAATGAGACATGACATTTTGATACATTCTTTCAGACTGTTTTAACAACAGTGAAATAAGATAAAAAAACAAAATTTCATAGTGTCTTATCAACTTTAAAAGTCAATAAAATGATATTGAAACATCTCTGACTCAATTTAAATGAGTATCTTTGAGATATTGAAATCTTAATTGTTCTATCACTAAATCACAGAGTCTTTGTTAGTGATTGATTAAATTAATAAGATTAATAAAATAAGCAAATTTCAGTATTAAAAGTAACTTTGTAAGTCTGTTAACAGCTATGTTGCTTGTGAGAATGTAATTAAGATAAATAAGTCTGCAAAATTCAACTTCTCTTATAAAGTAATGATGTATATCAATGTATTTCATTTTAATGTAAAATTCAGAGTTCTTAATCAAAGCAATAGCTTTCTGATTATTCATTTAAATCATAACTGTCTTAAATCTCTTTAGTTCTAACTCTTTAAGTAATTTCTTCATTTAAACTGCTTTCTTTGTAGTCTCTGTTAAGATCATGTATTCTGCTTTATAAAAGAATAAGATAACAGTTTTTTAATATTTTAAACTTCAGAATACTGATTCATTAACTATCTTAAATATATATTCTGATGTAAATCTTTTTAATTCAAGATCTTTCTCTCAGTTTGAGTCTGAATACTCTAATAATTTAAGTTGTTTACTTAATTTATATTTAAGAACAATGTCTAAAATTTCTTATACATATTAAAATATCTGTTTCAGAGTCTTTCAATGTGTATTGTTAAAGTTATGTGCAAATTAACTAAGAGTTAACACTGTATATGTGATGTTGAGCTGCATTTATGTCATAATGTACATAAAAACTTCTATAATCTTTTAATATTAAGTTATTAATTCTGATTCAGCTGTTCTGATAATCTTTGTAAGATAGATCTCAGATTTCATTGAAGTTGTGTCTGCCTTAACATTCTATAAACTGAAGTCTTTAAACATTTCTGTAAAATAGATTTTCTGTAACAGAATAAGAATTTGTAAAGTTCTGTTTTGTATAATTAACATTTCTAAATAATGCTTACAGATTCTGCAGTTAATCATTTTGAAATGATTACTCAATTTGATCTTAAGATTTAGAATTTTGTTCTTATTGAATTTACATAAAAGAATATCATCAACATAAACAGCAATAATTAAAGTTTTCTTTTTAAACACATTATTGTCTATGTAAATTCATGTGTATCTGAGATCAACAAAAAAGCAATATATCATCTTATATTATAGATAAGATGACTGTTTTAATTCATATAGAACTTTCTTTAATTTATATATTTTGTCTTTTTCTTTTTCATATTCAGTAAGTTAAATCACATAGACTTCTTCTTTTAAATCATTATGTAAAAAAGTTGTTTTAACATTCATTTATTTCAATTTGTAGTTGTAAAACACAGCTATGACAAAGATAACTTTATAAGTCATTGATTTGACAATTATTGCAAAGATCTCTTTATAGTCAATTTCAAATTGTTGTTCAAATTCTTTAACTACTCATTGAGCTGTCAGGTTCTCTTTTATAATAATAGACTTATTTATTTCTTAAAGCTCATCAATTAGATAACAATGTCTTTAAAGTTCATGTAAAGTTAATCATTAACAAATTATATTTACTATTCATTGCTTTCTTTCAGTCTTTTAACTCATAACTTTTAATTATCTGTTTAAATGTTTAAAATTTATCTCTGAAGTCTTCTTTCTTTTTTATGACATCAATGATTGCATCAAACACAGTTAGATAAATCATGATTGTTTTAAGCTTTAGCTTTATAGAGAATTGTCTTTCTCTTTTAAAGTATTAAAATTCAGTTAATACTGATCTGTCAATTATGAAGAAAATATCTGTAACATCTTCTTTTTCTTTCTTCATTTTTTCTAACTGATTTGACAATATCAATATAAAAGAATATGATGACACATACTTCAGAGACAGTGACAATGATAAAAGTTAAAAAGAAAATAAAAAAAATAACTGTACATCTTCTTGTTCTGCATTAACAGTATAAAGTTAAGTGACTTTAGAAATTAAGACTGCAACTTTGATGTCATAGATTGATGAATCTTCATTAAACTATACATTTCTTGCTTTAATTACTCAGTCTATCTTTCTCTTTTCAGAAAGTCATACTTTATATTGATTTCTTTCTTTATATTTAACAAGAATTTTCTTATTGCTTTAAGATTCAAATTTAGTCTCTGTCATTTAGATCTTCTTTGAAATATATATGTATATTGTGCATTTAAAATATCAAAAATATCTAAAATTGATGAGATTCACTGATCTATTCTTATTAAAAAATTTAAACAGTAGCTAAATTGAGATCTTATTGTTTTTAAGAGCTGACATTGAGAGTTAATTAAGAAGATAGCATGCTATTTTAACAGTCTTTAATTATAGAATTTTAAAGACTTTACTATTCAGAATTATAGCTTTAGCTTTTGCTGTTAAAAGTTCATTACTTTTTTCTGTCATTTCATTCTGCTTCAATTCATAAGAGACTGTTGTTTCATAGATAATTCTGAGACTTTATAATCATTTAATCATGAGCTTATTCTTAAATTTCTTTTTATTATCAAGTTGTATCTATGCAATTCATAGATTCATCTGAATAAAAAGTATATTAAGAAACTATTCAATTTTATCTTTTGCCTGATCTTTTATTTTTATATTACAAATGTATCATCAGCAAGTAAGATCATCTGTGAAGATTATATATTACAAGAATCTGTTATATGCTTTCAGTGTGACAAAGCTGACAACATCAATGTAAATTAATTTAATTATTTTTGTAACTTAATTTTACAGTTTTCTTGAGATCTTCTTCTTTTGATTTGCTCTCATGCAGACATCACACAAATGTAATGATGTTTTTATAAGTTCTTATAAGTTGAGCCTCACTATTTCAGAGTTCTTTAACACATTGTTAAGACTTAAATTCTTTATATAATTAAGATGTCAATGTTAAGTAACTTTTAAGATCTTATTATCTTTAATAACTAACATGATCTTATTCTTATCTATAGATTTTCTTGTTATTAAAGTTTAAAGATAATATAGCTTGTCTTTATGTACTGTATAATTAAGTATATCTTTTACTTTATTCTTTAGATGTAATAATCTGTTCTTAATTTTAATTGATATCTCTTTTGTTTTGATCATTTTAATTGAGAAGAGATTGAGCTCTATATTAAACATAAAATAAATATTTATTAAAATAATATTTTAAGTTCTTTTATCATTATTCTTTAATTATAAGTCAATCATTTCTATCTCTTAAGCATGCATCACTTCAGACACTTTCTTTATAGAAAGTTCATTATTGAATGTTTTGATTAAGTTAAATGCAGAGAGATCACAGCACATATATTATGTTGTATTAAAGTTAGTTATTCATGACATCTTATTAATTATAAGATTATAGTTCTCTATCACAGTCAAGATTACTGAGTTCTCATTATACTGCTTGTCTTCAAAACTTAAAAATTTCTTTTTTTCTTTCTTTTTCTTTTTCTTCTTTTTAGTCTCTTGTTTCTTCTTTAGCTCTTTAGACATCTTTTCTAAATGTAACTTTCAGTAATTGTTCTTAGAGTGAACTGCTTTCTTACAGTGAGTGTATATTTCATTCTTATTTTTATTCTTATTAATATTTCTTTTCTTATTCTTTCTCTTCTTGTCTTTATGATCTCTCTTTTTACTCATTAAAGCAAGCTTCTCATTTCTTTCTTTGAGACACTCTTTGTCAATTAATTCAACAATTAAGTCATTGAGAAATAAGATCACATTATAAGCTCTGAAGCATTTCACTGTTACTCATTGAGAATAGAAGAATTCTAGATTCAATAGAAAAGTAATGATCTTCAGAATTTTATTAATGATGAGATTAAAGATCACAATTTCTCTTAAGAGTGTCTTATACTTTAAAGTATAAGCATTGACAGAGAATTATTGATTGAGTTGACAGGCATATAGATTATTGAATAGAATGTATTTGAAATTAAATTTATAAAATAGATAGAGATGTATAAAATGATTTTACATCTCTTTTACTGTTTTTATGTCATCTATAATAATAGTGATCTCTAAGCTAATAATAAAAATAATAATAATTATAATCTTGTTGTTCTGTGTAATTCAGTTAGCTTAAGTGACATTGACTGAGACTGTTAATGTAGTTATTGTTGTTTTAGATATAGATTCTTTAGTCATTACTGACTGACTTGAAACATCTGACTTTAATAAGAATTCAATGTCACTTTTTAGTATTAAATTTCATAATTCAGCACTCATCAGACTGTATTTGATCAACATTCTTCATAATGAGTAATTTATCAATCTTTTAAGTTTTATAACTTTTGAAAATGTAAGATTATATGACATTGTGATCATTTTGTATAATGAGAACATCTAAATTAATGATGAAGTTATTTCTGATGTAAAGATCTAACTTTGAAATGATTATGAGAATTGTTTTTGACTGTTTTATCTGTGAATTTATAACAGTTTAATGTGAATAACTTCTCATTATACATTAAACTCACTTTATCTCTTAAAGCTCTTTCTAACATTCATGAAATAACAATAACAATAAGATGTTTTTCTTTCACTGTTTTGAATAGAAATAAATGATTTAATGAATGAATTTTAAAGAATATCAATATATATCTGAGCTCATAATCTGTCAAACATAGAAGAAGTGACTAGTGAAATGAACATATAATTATAAGTGTCTAGCTACTTTATGAAAATGTGACTCTATAAGAAGGCCTTCAATCAGCAAAAGAAAAAACTTTTATCTGTAGCAAACTGTTTGTTCTAGCAAACTCTGCATGTTCCTGAAACCTCTGTAGGGCTCTGAACCACTAAGGTAACAGAACGAGGCATGACATTTTGACAGTACTTAATGTGGCTAGGGTATTACACGGATTTTGGTTCCTGTGGAATTCGAGGATATCGATACTCGAACACTTTTCAAACGGAGAAGACGGTTGAGTCTCGTCCTTCTATCTTAGGTAGGTACAAAAAAAACCTTTACAAAGACCGTAGGTCAGACTTCTGGATCAGTGCCCAGTAGCAACGGAACGGCTGAGGAAGCATCAACCACCATTTTACCCATCCCAGCGCCCCACTGACAAAAGTCCCAAACACGCACGTCCTCCATCAATATCTCAACCCAACAAAGACCAAACCACACGAGCGTCCCATCCCATTTTCCCCTTTTTCCCATTCCCTCCCAAGTGAACCCATTTTTCCGTCTGTGCCGAAAGACCCCGGACCACCAAATGCCAGATGTATTCCGTACCGACACAACCAAAGCAACTTTGCCATCCACCCCTCCGACCGCACGTTCGCAAAACAGGGGAAACCAACCACACAACCACCAATGCCTTCTGGGGTGTTCGGGACACCGGGTTACCGAATGTACACGTAGCTTTTCCATTCGTACTGTCGCGCGACCAGGAAGAAACTGAAAGCAACCAATCCGGTCCGCCACGCAAAAGAAACGGGTTGACGACGCGAAAGACAGCCTACCAACGTGGTGAAAAGGTCAAGAAGAACTTTTGTGATGCCCACACTCATGCTCAACGTAAAGACGGGATTACAAAGCAGAATTGGAAAGGGACCACCACCGAGAGCACTCCTGAAACATAGCGGCAGTGATAAAGAAAACAAAGGGTTTTTTTATTGATGGTAAAGACGTAAGGGCAGACGTATCGACGGTGACATTAAGGAAAGGTTTCAAGTAAAGGTCGTCTGTCGTTTGTGGCTGAGTTTGACACCAGGGTTCAACGGGAGCGAAAATAGAGTTTGCACATCATAAGCGCCGATCGCTGAACCGTGCGTTTGACCGTGCGCATTCCCCACACTCCCAACGAGATCAGACGATGGACTCGGTGCAGGCTCAAGGATTGCTCGGTGCGTACGGTTGATCGAAAATAAATCCAGCAGATGAGTAATCACCCAGTCCATGGTCAGAGACTTGCGCATAATTCCGTAGCTGAGACGTTGGGGCACTCAGCATGGCGTACGTGAAGTGCTGGGCAGCCTGCGAAGTCCCAACGTTTTCCATGTGCTGCTCCATCGACACTGGGATGGAGAGAGCTTGCGTTTGAGCCCGGACGGAAGTCGGAGTGGCCGGTAAGGTGGTCACGGGTGGCCTCGAGAGGGTGGTCTCAGTCTTTATAAGGGATTGTCTGCGGGACTGCGGTGGGGAGGCGATGACGGGTTGGGTCGGGGTGTAGGCAACCGGAGATGTGTTCTGCGAACCTGGAGGGGTTTGTTGTGCGACCGTTGGCGACACTCTCGGGGTCGAGTGCGCGCTCAGGTTGTAGCCTACCGGATTCCTTCTTGCGGCACAGGTGGGACAGCTTTTGACGAAGCGTGCAATGAGTTCTTTGGGCACCCTGCATGTGACACCTCACATTAGCTGTAAGATGGAGACAAGCGAGCATGCACGGCGGGAGAGCCGAAGCCTCCGCGGCGCAGGCTGCAACACCTCATACGGTGCGACGACCAACGGGTTTGGGGGAAATGGATGACTACCCACCATGAATACCTATGCCGTACCTGCGCCGACGTCTTATCCCTGCCTCCGTGCTGGCAGTCCGAATGGGCACGAATCAGAATCATGAAAAGCTTCTCCTTGACGGCGACTTGTTTTCCTTCGTGGCAGACCACTTGTTGATCCTGTCCGTTACACGAGTTAGCGATCGACTGATCTCCCCCCTTGACACCAAGCAAATGCTTGCAGAAGGCTTGTGGCTCTACGACGCTTTGTGGGAGAGGGAGCAACCGACCAGTGGCTTATCAGGAGGTTCCAGCGTGAACATTTTCTTAGCCCAGAACCTGCAGGAAACGCCATATTAGCACGTTGCACATGTTTGCTGATGTGCCAATAGAGTGCTGATGGAGGGTGATCTGTTGAAGTGCATATCCACCTGCAAGGAATGGCGATCGATGTAATCTTTCATCTGGCAAAGCTTACCTGAACTGCGCCGATTCGATGGTGGTGCACTTCTTATCGTGTAATATACTTTTAATGTTCTCGCAGCGCTGTGCTGAGATGAGAGCTTTGTCCTGCTTCTTGGGCGACAGCGCGGTGACATATCTATTCGCCAAGCAACGTCAGTAAATTGGATGACTACTCTTTCAGGTATCTTGGAAGGCCGGTGAAAAAAATAAGTCCGAGACATACCGATTCTCGGTCTCTTCGTAAGACAGCAGGCTCGGAAAACCTGGCAGAGGGGTCATCATGGGCTCGCCCTGCCCTCGAAAGTACCCGGGCTCGGAGCCTTCTCCGTTGCAGGTCCGTTGCTTGGTTTGAATGTGTTCAAGTACACGGGAAAAGGGTCGCATCCCCTGTGGGTGAGAGTGAAGGCCGTTCAACAGGATCGCCGGCTGTGGGGAAGCTTGGGTGTAGACGATGGGCATCGAAGAGTGATGGGTCGCCAGCCCCAGCGACCCCTCGGCGGAGCTGACGACGAACTGCGGCACGAAAACGGCCCCCGATCCGGCTGATACTACTTCCTCCTCGGCCGAGGAGTAAGGGATTGCTTGATGTTCGAAGGTTCCCGGATGCCCATGTGTTGTAAAGGGGTTGTTGACATTGCCACCGTATTGCTGGGAACGTTCGGTGGTGCCGGAGAGGTCGTGCTCGTACCCCAGCCGTTGACGTTTCTGGCCATAGGAATTCATTGAGCTGTGCAATTGAGCTGTGCAATTGAGCTACAGACGTGTTCTGAAAACAATGAGTTTCGGCCAAGTAAGGATTGGTTCTTGACTGCAATCAGTTGAAATATAGAAGAGGGCTTGGAGGTTTAAAAGCGGTCCTCATAAATCTGGGAGACTGAGTCGAGACTGCTTTTTGTACACAGCAGGCGGGTAGGTGGTTGATGTCGAAAAGAATAGACCAGTCCCCTTTGGATGAGAGCTCGGGCGAATTGAAAAGCGAACGGTTCGAGAACGAATGGTAGTGTAAGGTAGTATAGAGTTGAGGGGACGAAGGAGAGCAGAATGACAAGTCAACGAGAGTATCGTATACGACGAATTAGATGTGGGGCAGTATACAGAGTAAGGTAAGAATGGTGAAGGCTCTACAGTCCAGGTTGGAATAATATCAATATCTGATCTGAACGACGGAGACGGAAGAGAATGATAGAGAAAATGTTAAACGGGTGTCTGTCTGTCTGTCTGGGTGTTTTGTTTCGTCAAGTTAAGGTACAGTCTCCTCAGTTAAGGTCAGGTAGGTACCTTAGGTAAGGTCAGGTAGTTATTAAGGTATATAAGGTAAGGTAAGGTAAGGTAGGTGGGGACTCTTTGTATTTGGACGTACCTTGCTGTTTATCTGGGCCAGGGAGGGCAAATCAGAGGCAGGAGCAAAGGAGAACATTGCAGTACAGGCCCTCAAGATGGTGTAGGTACCTTGCGTAATGTACCTGTAGGTATCTGTACCTGCCTTAGGTACCTTACCTTACACCTGACGGTTGGGCCTGGGGCAAGAGCTCGAGTCCACAGTGGTACAATAGCTAGAGTAAGGCAGTGGTAGCTTCAGTACGGAGGGAGGTACATCTGGGTACCTGTACCTTGGAGAGAGGCCCAATGCACGCAATAATAATGTGCGCCCTAACTTAAGGTACAGAGTCACCCTATGAGCCCGACTATCGACGCCACTAAACCCAAAACGGGCTATTTCAAGCCAAGCGAGAACTTTAGTAAGTTAGCATGATGGCGGGAGAAGAGGAAGAAGAAAAGATTGTGACTGGCAAGGTAAAGAGAACAATAAGTTACAGAAACCTTTCCTCACCTGTCAAATTCTGTTTTCAAAGCAGCTTGTAGCGTTAAACGTAATGATAGTATAGAGTGCAGTGGACTTGATTCTTGTTTGGGTACCTCTTGCATCTGACATAGATCCGCGCAAAAGAAGAAAGGAAAAAGATATGTGTCTTTCTTACGCGCTTCACAGTTTCCCTGGTTATTGTTTCAGATATACAAGTAACAAAAGTATCAGTCCGAGGGTAACCGCTGAACAATGTCACCTCTTTTGCACGGGCCGGGGTAGGGGTAAGGACGGAGGGATAAGTTGCTGTACGAGGGATGGAGATTTGCAAGTGCCGGGTGACGTGACGTGACGTGACGTGACGTGACGTGACGTGACGAGACATCGGATGGCGCAGTGACCATGTCGATCTCCCAGTCCGACCCTTGGAAGATCCAAATAGCTTACCTTACCACCTTAGCTCCCAAGGTACTCCACCTCACATACCTCAAGGAAACTTCAGCTACAGCTACATGACGGCGGCAGCTCAGAGTTTACATGTCATCGGCCTCAATGTTCGATTGGCGACCGGCTTGGTTACTACCAGGTTTGACTTCGCACTCTCGGAGTGGGGGACCTGATGGCCTGATGTCGATACCAAGACTGCAGGAAGACCGTTCAGGTCCGAAACAAGAAGCTTAAAAGCTCTTGCTCAAGCTTTCGTATCCAAACTCGAGTTTTGAAATAGAAAGGTCGCCTCAATCGCACATGCTTTCCGGGGTACATCCATGGTAGCTGCCGGTAGTGAGTCGAGCTCGGTTTGTGGAGCGCTTGGGAGCCTCGTCAAATACATCCTCTCCACTTGGAGACGACCTTGGTGACTAAATTTCCCATTGCGGCGCCGTACTTGACAAGGCAACCTAGGATTCCATGGTAAATGCGCGGCGCTTCCCATCTGGTCCGGCATTGCTGCAAATTTTTATACAGGCTAGCAGATACAACAGTTCGAGAGCCGCAAGAATTCTAGGAGGCTTGCTAGGTAGTCCATTGACTGCTCTGACATCCCTTGACCGTAAAGAAGGTTTAAGGTATGACTTATACAGGAAGGGCAAACTTCTTTCCCTTGAGGACTCTAAGTTTGCAACCACGTCATTAGCCACTTGCGCTTCCTGGAACTATGTGTGAAGCTGACGGGCGTTTCAAAGCTTACTTTGTGTAGTATATCCAGAAAAAATCTGAATAAAGCACCGTCTGAACGATGCCTGCGAGCACTGGGACCCAGACCCAGCGGTTCTCCGTAAAGTACCGGTATATCCAATTCGGAATATACAGCGCCCGATAAGCACCGAGAGCGAAGAGGTAGTGTGTCGTGATCGTCTCCGCCTCTCCGGTCCTCTGGAGCATGAACAGCTGCGGGAGGATGGCTACAGATTCCAGCCATATCGAGAATACCCAGAGGATCTAAGACGCTTCGTCAGCGCCAACTCGACGACCAACGCGGGTCTCTTCGTACCTCCGATATCACGTATACTTCGGGAAAGATGAGCGCCAAGATTGCACTCCCCCCAAGGAGGTACTGGACCTTGAACGTATCAAGGTTGGGATCGTGGGTCGGTTTGTACTCGTTGAGCATGAGGTAGCAGGTATAGGCAGAGGACGACAAAAAGATGAGCTTGAAGATGGTGTTGTACGGCGAACCGGTGAAAGTCCAGAATATGTCTGCGAAGGGAGCTGCGATCAGCAACGTATCATTGTTCCTAGGGGCTATAGGGACCCAACAACCTACCGACGTAACGCGTGACATAAACCATCAAGTACAATGCTTGCGACTTGAATGATATGCCTGAGCAGCTCTATAGGGGACCTCAGCAATCGGGTATGGTACGAGCAAGAAACGGAGGGCGAAGCGCGCACCTTGGATGATTTCATCTTTTGCAACAGGATAAAGATGGAAATAAGATGGGATAGGTCCCCTGAGCCCGAAAGCGCCGTTCAGCGATGGTCCCCCAGAGATTCGCGATCGATTGACAGTCGCGCAACGGAAGCCCCTACCTAATAACCTGAAGATATTCATGGTTCAAACGGCGCGTCTCGTCTTTCTAGTGTCCTGCGCAATGATTGTAAAGGTGAATTGACCGCATTCGTGGCAGAAGCGCAGGAAGAGTCGTTGCTGTTGAGTTGTCCAACCCTTGCTTGGCTTTCGATGTTGACACGCTACAGATTCCTGGTCCTGAAACCTCGATGCGGTTAGCCCTCTTGGCGGCAATGGCCAGTGCGAGTGGATGTTACATAACCTACCTCATGAGCTGTTGCCGTCGTAAATTCACATACAACGATCCTGTGCCACTTGATTCCGTAAAAGACGAATAGACCAAGCAACCCGACGTGAAGTTTCCTGGACCATCAAACTTCAATTCTTGAACACTGTTTGAAGGTATCTACTACGGGCCTCATCCTCTTGCTTAGTCACCTAACTATTGTTTACCTTACCTAAGGTATAGGTGTGGTAACGTTCCAAATCTTTACCTATAGCATACCTCATCTAACTTAGCCTTCATTCAAAATCCAAGAACAAACTTCTCCTGAAGGCCGATTGAGGCTTCCTAGAGGTCGAAGTTGAAGAGGCTTTCATTGAGGTAGTGGGTTATGGGCTTAGACTAGGGTTTATCATAATCCTTAAGGTACCTGAGGGAACGTTAAAGCCACCTAGATTCGACGACGTCCCCCTACAAACTAGAAACTAGGGTACCTACTGTATAAAGTACCTTACGTTCCGTTCTGGCTTCATCTCCAAAAGCAATCTTTGTATGATAGTAGATTTGAATATTATCATTCAAGGCTGGGCTAACCTTTCGCGTATCACGATAACAATATTGTCAAAGTACATGTTCCTGCGGGGAGCCGCATGCCTTGACAACACCGGCTGTACGTTCGTACTTTCTCGAGACTGAACATGATATGCCCTTAACGATGGCTACTATTGCTACTATTTTCCGATGGATTTTACAAGCAGTCGCTACACCACTCTCTGTCCCGCACTGGAAGAGGATAGGCTGGCATGTGGGCAGGAGACTGAGAGATATTCTTCGTGGATCCCCTGTTGACACTGGACCTTCGAAGGAAGAACGCTTGGCTCAGCGTCGACGGGATGCGCTGAGAGGGTTTGCTTACTTTGACCATTTTCAGGAGCTTGAGGACTGGCGTCCGGAGGACGTTGATCCCATTCAGATAGCCAATACCCCGCTGCTACGGCGAGGAACAGGAAAACCACAAGACTCAGCTGGTTTGAAGACCTCAAAGGTCTTACTATGTCATGATTACAAAGGTGGCTACCATGACTACGAGAGTGTACGGCCAGCAGAAGTCAATACGGAAGACTACAGTTGTGAATATCTCCAATATATAGATACCTTCATCTATTTCTCGCACAAACTGGTCTGTGTCCCACCACCGACATGGACCAATCTATTGCACCGGAATGGCGTCAAGGTTCTAGGCACCTTTATTGTCGAGCCACAGTCGCCGGACGTCGAGCGAATGCTTTACGAGAGTGATGGCAGCTTTCTAATAGCTAAGCAGCTTGCCCGCATGGCTGATGCTTTTGGCTTTGACGGCTGGCTCCTCAACATTGAGAAAGAGTTTCCAAAGGACGCCGAGGCCTGCATAGAACGACTAACTCGCTTCATCCAAGCCCTGAAGCAGTATCTCGGAGATGACAAGCAAGTTGTGTGGTATGATGCCTTGACTGTCGATAACCAAGTGAACTATCAGAATGGCTTGACTCCGAAGAATCTGCCTTTCGTACAAGCTGCAGATGCCTTGTTTACCAACTACGAGTGGATGCCAACAAACGTCTTCGAAGCCAGACAACTAGCCAAGAAGAACAGCATTAGTACCGAGAACGTCTTCTTCGGTATCGATGTATGGGCTCAGAATACGCACTTTGCTGGACCTCCCCGCGTGACTTATCCTCCGGAAGGTGGTGGTGGTACGAACACGGGTGTGGTAAGTCTATCGTTTGGCAAAGTGACTCGTCTCTGTGGCTCTTCCCATTTCGATAAGGTCTCTGTTTCTTGTGCTCTTGCATTACCGCTGGTGGAGAAGTCTTATAAGTAGACATTGTCCGTCATATTCAGCCGATACCTGTTCGCATTTCCCCGATCACTTACACTGGACCAGTACTATGTTCCTTATCTTTGATCATAGAATGTTAGATCTTGAAACCCTCTGCTTTGTTGTCCATGAGTTGCCGTTCTAGGCTACGTAAGCACTAAGTTACAATTCTGTGCTGATGGACTCCTCGCAGGCGATCAACGCCCTCGCAAATCTGAACTTCTCCACTGCGATATTCGCGCCTGGGTGGACCTTCGAACATTTTCGTGGGGGTCCAGACCGGACAGAGCACGCTCGACAAGCTCCACAGGCCGGTCGTCTCGTGGAACAGACTATGTGGGAGGGTGCGAAACTATCCAAGGACCTCCAATGCGACTGTACGAAAGGCATACAGCAACATAAACTGGATTTTCAGAACCATCCTATTGTACGGCACGCACAAGAGTTTCCGGCTGGCTCTGCAACTTATTTCGAAACCGATTTCAACCGGGCTTTTACTGTTGGACGAGGGTCGGAACAGGCAGTATGTATACTTTCTTTATCACCATGGTGGTATCCCTTTCGTACGCCAGAGAAAAGCTCTCAGATACCCAACAGATCTTCTCATGCAACGCAGACACTGATGTAAATTCTAGCTTCACGACAGCTTTAGTATAATTCCTCAAATTGGCGCCCAGTCAATCCTACCTCATCTCCTGCCCTTACCGCGGAAGCTATGGGATAAACTCCCCCAAGGCCCTCCCAGACAAGTGATCTACGGCGATAGCGTCGATGGAATCGGACTGAAAATCTACACCAAAAAAGTCGGCCAAACCAAGCAAGACCCAACTACATCCACACCATCACCACAAAGGCCCGAACCGGGACCCGACACACATCGCCTATGCCTCTACAACCTCAGCATGCCGACCCAATCCTCCCTAGTAGCACACATCACGTACCAACGAACCCGAGTATCTCGAAGTACAAAGACGGGCCTCTACCTCGCCTACCACAGTCCCGAAACCGAACCTCCACTCTCATACACTTACCATCCCACCAAGTATCCCTCCGCCTACACCGACGCAATCACCCAAGCCATCCCCATCCCCAACCTCCCCCACCGCAACCACCGCCTCGTCGAACTAGGCACCTACATCTCCTTCCCCAACACCCCCAACACCGAGCCGCCCCCCCGGCCCCTGCACCTTATGACGATCCAGCACATCTCCATCCTCCCCACCCCAGCAACCCGCAAACCTTCGGATCACCGAATCACCGACCTCCGCATTACGACGCGTGGCGCAGACCCCTACACGCAGAAACGCCTCGTCTGGCATTTCCATTCTTCCACCGGCACCACAGCGCAGGATGGTCTGCCGTATAGCAGCACCACGGGACCGTTCGCGTATTTTGTCGTCAGTGTTGACGGGAGACGTGTCGGTAGGGCGTACGCGTGCGAGTTCGCGCTGCGACGGGAGGATTTCGGTCGTGTGGAGGCTGAGGCTGGGAGTTGCGAGGAGGGAGATGGGGGAGAGAAGGGGGAGGGGGAGGTAGAGGAGGTGGTGAGTGTTGAGGGCGTATTGTTTGGGGGGGGGAGGGTCTTAGGACCAGGGATGAGGATTCGGATGGGAGACGTCTTTGGTTGAAAGAGAGGGAGGGAGGGAGGGAAGGAGGGCAGGGTGTGATGGAAAGATTGTGGAAGGAAGGAAAGGCCAAATTGCAGATCAGTGTCCGAACTCAGGCTGTGAGCAGCGCGTTTCGCTCGCACTCGATGTCCTCCGTTTGTCCGTCCGGGTATGTTGCGGAACAAGAACAGGACCTTCGTGCCTCCTCGTTGGGTGGTGTGGTCTGCTAGACGGCGCCATAAGGTACGGCGTTGTCGAATGCTGGGTCGGGGGGTGCGTCTGGTGAGGGGGACAGAGAGTGAGTGCAAAGGTACATATGTCGTAGGCCTTGCTTTCCAAGTCGTGAACGGATGCCGATGATTCTGAGCCTCGAGCACTCCGACACATCAAGAACACCGATTGAGGGGACACTCGAGACAAGCGTTGTGTATCATACCGAGGTCTCCTTGACTGTCTGGTCTGGATGACGAGGGGTTCATATTGGTGGGGATTTCCATAGGGTTGAGGCGTATCGAGGGCTTCGTATATACCACTGGCTTTGGTGACAAGCCACAACGGCGATAGATCACGAGCTGAAATCGTAGCTTGCACAGGACTGTAGAAACGGTAGTGGTCTCTGTCTAATAACGGCGATACTCCATCACCATATCTGAGTAAGTCATGCCCACGTTGGACTGCGATATTCCCGTGCGTGGTGAAGCGGCGACCGTGTCTGTACCGGTGCCATTGCGTCCTATATACACTGCAAGACCACCACAAACGGAGCCAAAGACTACGCCTGCGAATGAGGAAAACCTATGTCAAGACGCTCGCCATCAGACCTACCACAGCGTCGGATCCCCACCACCACCTAACCCTCGGGCGACCTAGCCATATGCGACCTGCGGCTGTGGATCCCCAGGCGCCATGAAGTTCGTCTTCGGGTTGCCCGTCGCCTTGGCCGCCGAGCAGCGAGCCATTGTCGGAGAACTGCAGCGCTCATCAGCCCCGACCCCATCACACCACACACGACCATGCAAACAGACAAAGACAACATACCTTCTCGAAATGGCATCCGTAAAATAAAAGTCCTCAATCACCCTCCTAAACGGCTCGCCCGACACTTTACTACCCTTATTCTGATCAACGAGCTGCACCCTGCCGAGCGCGCCCAACGCCGTCGGCTCCACGACGTCGTAGCCGCGCAACGTCGGGCTGATTTCCTCCATGCGATCCCTCAGGGCCTCGATGTCGTCGTAGGGCAACGGCGCACCGAGGAATTCGCTGACGGCCCGGATGATCTTCCAGTCCTCCCGCGCCGCGCCCGGCAGCGACGTCGCGGCGCGCGTCATCTGCACGCGGCCCTCGGTGTTGACGTAGGTGGCGCTCTTCTCCGTGTAGGCGGCGCCGGGCAGGATGACGTCGGCGAGCTGGGCGCCACGGTCGCCGTGGTGGCCTTGGTAGACGACGAAGGCGCCTTTGGGGATGTCGGCGGCGGAGATCTCGTCGGCGCCGAGGAGCCAGATCATTTTCGGGGTGGTGTTCGCGACGGCGGGGGAGGGGGTGGTGAAGCCGACTTCATAGGCGCCCGCGCGGGAGGCGGCACGCTGGAGTACGTTGTAGCCTTGCCAATCTGGAGTGATGAAGTTCGCGGCGTTCTTGTCGACAAAGCTGCCGACTGTTTCGAAGATGGCTTTGGCGTCCGGGTGCTCGACGGCGCCGCTGCCGACGATGATCATTGGTCGTTTGGCGCCTTGCAGTTTCTTGCCCCATGCTCCAGATAGGGCTTTCTTCAGTGCGGTCGCGTCGGTGCCGAGGTGCTCGACTTCGAAGGTTCCTTCGTATGGTTGGCCGACGAGACCGATTTCGAGGTCGGATCGGAGCCACTGCTTTCTTATACGGACATTGAGGCCAGCTGCTTCGTGCCGAGGGTTTGTTCCCACAAGGAGTATGGCGTCGGCTTCCTCCACGCCGAAGATTTTAGAGTTGAATAAGTAGTTTGACCGAACGTCTACGCCGTGAGCGAGGGGTTGGCTGCCCTGGGGTTGGTCAAGTGCGAGGTTGTCAGAACCGAGCTTGTTCGCAAGATCTTTCATAGCGACTAATGACTCCGTCTCGACAAGGTGCCCAGCAATGGCTTTGAACTCGTTGTCTTTAGGTGAAAGTTTCTGGTACGCGTTACCAATCTCCGTCAACGCCTGCTCCCACGAGGTTGGGAGGAATTTATCGTCTCTTCGGATTAGAGGAGTTGTGAGTCGTTGAGTTCCGAGTCCATCACAAGCGAAGCGGGACTTATCGTTGATCCACTCTTCATTGATGTCGTCGTTTAGCCTTGGCAGGATTCTCATGACCTGTAAGCCTCTCGAATCAACCCTGATGTTTGATCCAAGACCATCTAGAACGTCGATCGATTCGAAATGTTGCAATTCCCACGGCCGGGCGCGGAACGCGTAGGGTTTCGACAGTAGAGCACCTACAGGGCAAAGATCAATAACGTTGCCCGACATTTCCGAGTCCAGGCTCTTCTCGAGGTAAGTGCCAATTTGCATATCGTTGCCACGACCGGTCGACCCAAACTCGGGCGCACCTGCTACATCAACGGAAAATCGTATACATCGTGTGCAATGGATACACCGGTTCATCGAAGTCTTGATCAAAGGCCCGATGTTCTTGTCCTCTACTGAACGTTTGCCACCAATCTCGTGAAATCGCCCTCTGTCGGTGCCGTATCGCATTGACTGGTCTTGGAGATCGCACTCGCCTCCTTGATCGCAAATCGGACAGTCCAGCGGGTGATTCGCGAGCAAGAACTCCATAACACCCTCTCGAGCCTTGTGGGCAAGGGGTGAATCGGTCTTCACCACCATTCCGGGTTGTACTGGCCACGCGCATGAAGCTACTGGTTTTGGTGCTCTCTCAACCTCCACCAAACACATCCGACCTATTATCTATCAGCGGGGTCCCTTCCAAGACTGAACTATCCACCGCACAATTTCCAGCAATCATAAGCTTCCTGTTGAGTACTTAGCGATGTGTGGTCAGTAGAGTCCGGGGGCAAACACGTACTCATGGTAGCAGTATCTACAAACACATATCAGTTATACAAAACAAAGATAGAGCAGGTGTTGAAGAACAGACCTTGGCACCGTCACTCCGGCCTTTTCACAAGCCTGAATCAACGCCGACCCAGCTGTACCCACTGTCAGTTTCACCCGTCTTCTGCCGGACACAGCATTACCTACCCTCTATCGAGACTTTCTTGCCATCTAGAAAGCTAAGTCAGTGACACGCCCGACCGACCGAGAATCTCAACGGAGCCCCACCAATTGTGAGTTGCACCTCCGCCCCCCTCCGTGGCGTTGCGACAAATGTTCTCGCCGCGTTGCCTCTCACCAATCTCCCCGTCCGCGTCACAGACCTCGCGAGCTGTGTTCGTAGCATGCTGGCGGAAGAAGAGGAAAGACAAGCCTGACGAGGGACTCGGCGTAGAGGCCTAAAGAGTCTGTATTGATATTCGCTTCCAATTAATCATGCCGTCCTTCAAGTGCTCGGCTCTTCCAACCCTCCCACTGCATCAGCTAACCGATCTGTCCAAAGTCTGATTTGTTCGCTAAATCTAGCGTTACTAGTACTTAAGAGCCGTGGACGTCGGTTTTTCGTTCTCTTCTCTTCTCTTCATACTCATTACGGACACGAACTATTGTAGGGGAATTTGGACGACGACTGTACTCTATGTGCTAGATCATCATCATCACCTTATTCTCCTCTGCTACGTGATTCAAGATGCGGATGTGCCTCGGTACATGGCGCCGTAGCTGGAGCAGACGAGGGACACCGATGAAGTCTTGTTCCTTACCGACGGTTGCTACATCTTTCTACTCTAATCTTGAATCAGTCTTGCCGGCTTGGTATAGACCTGGAGCTGGGCTGGGTCTAGCTGTCGGTTGAGGTACAAGCTCTCCTCTGGAGCACAAAATTTGTTGTTACGTGCTGAGCTTTATATATCGAAGCCATTTGATTTGGCCCTCTAGATTATGACTACTAGTTAAATGTACTCGACCGAAAACACGTTTGTGCAAGACCTGGGCTACTCCGGGACATGTAGCTCTCTATGGAACCATATGCAGTATATCCTTCTTGAACGCCGTCGATAGTCCAATCGTACTCCATGAACTCTGTCAAGAAACCGATATTCGATGCCCAGCGCCGGTGTCTCTTGCTATCCATGTCTCCTCCTGCCTCGTGCCGGGCGGTAGCCAAGTCACAGCATTACTGTTACCACGTGGTCTGACAGAGCTCCCAACATGTTCCTTTCTCTCGCCTTTGAAGCCACCATCGAAACTGTTCTGGAACAGTTGTCCGGTCGTTGTGGAATTCGGAGAGCTGATGAAACCGTTTGTAGTTTCCCATGCCGGTGCATGGTCGGTTGTTAGAGGAAGCAATGTCCTTTCGTTCTTCAGTTGGTCAAGCCTGACCCTGCGATCCGCCTTCGCTGCATCGCTGGTTCGATCATAGAGATAGAGTCCGACGAATGTCAACCCTATTCCTGCTGCTTGGACGGATGTGGTGCGACTGCCGAACCAGACGATGGCTACCACGATAACGAAGACACGTTTTATTAGAGACGCAACTGAGTAGGTGACGGGCGAAACCATTGACAGAAGTACAAATGCAATTATGTTTTGGCCGAAATGAAAGACCCCGTTGAAGACGAACTCCAATGTCAAGCGCCCGTGATCGAGCGCATCCTTTTTGTTTGAGAGCTCCAGAGCGCCGTCATGGAAAAGATCACGAAGAAGTCCAAATCCTTCTGTCCAAAGCCAGAGTGGTACGGTGAGGAGAAAAGCCAGGCCGGAGCAGTAGCAGAGCAACGTCAGCTTATCAAGCTTTCGAGAGCGAGCCAGCTGCCCGTCTGCCTCAGCACGGGCGGCTTCATTGAAGAGTTTTTTGGAGAAGATATTTTGAGTGACGAAGATGATAGCGCCACCGAATGCGCAAAAGATGCCGGAAAGATTTCCGGAGAACTCAACAGAACATGACAGAATCACGCCGAGTGTGAGAGGTATCAGTGAGAGGTAGGTTGCAGTCGCGTAGTGAATGTGGAAGATGAACCGGTAAGCAAGGACAGTAAAGAGGGGAGAGAGACCTTTGATAGTATGAACCAGGGACACGGGAATCTTGGATGTGGCAGTCGAGCTGAGGATATGTCCACCGACTTGGAAAAGTGCAAGAGGTAGTGTGGTGTTGATAACCTCTCGGGTAGGGTAACGAATGCCGTTTCGGAGCGCGGGGATAGCGGTTTTGAGAGGACGGTATAGGTGGGCCAGATAGGAGAAGAATGTGCACCATGTGGAGACGAATGCAAACTGTATAAGCGTAAGGGTGATAGGTTTAGGAAAGGCATTCAGGATCGACTTGGACGAGGTGTTTGTCAGGGCCGATGACAGGTACCATATAAGACAAAGTATCTACAGGCCGTGTCAGCCGTGAAGCCTGTCTTGTGATGGTGCTCGAGAGCGGCAACATACAATTAGCTTGACAGATACTGGAGCTTTCAGAGCGTCTGCGATTTCGTGGGCATTTGCGCTAACGCTAGCCCTCCTTGTTCGGATTGTTTTGAAGGCTTCACTTAGACTCTTTTGCCTGCCATGCCTGGGAACGACATCATTGCCTTGTCTGCTAGCCCATATTGATTCGCTCTCGCTCCGAAGCTGCGATTCATTACCCGGCGAGGTTCCGTGCAGCAATGGAAATTCACGTGGACTCGGACGTCTGCCCGTACTTCGGCCAAGGCGGTCTCCCTCGGGCGTATGTGTAAGATCCGATAAACTTGGCGGCGGTGCTCCCATAATCTTGTTGGAAAGAGATCGAGAGGCTGAGGACGAGGAAAGGCGCCTCTCGGTACTGGTCGAGATCATGGTTGACATGCTAGGTAAGTGCACCGGCCCTGAAATCTTGAGCTCGTTGCGCACGAGCGCTCGCGAATACTCAGCATCGGCTCGTGGTGTGGGAGTTTGGGCAACACCGGCAGAGAGTTGCCAAACGATGGGATGTCTCGAAGTCGGAAATGGAGGCTCTATTCGGCGGAGGATTCAATGGCGCTGATGGTCGTACGAAGGTAATATATACGGCTCACGTCACGTTGGGGTAGGAATTTGAGACATGCACCTCGGATGAATTCAGAAGACCGGTACCAATGAGTTATTATTGCAATTAAGGTGCATCATTATTAAACCAGATGTTATTACATTGTAAAGAATCCATCTGTTGAAGCCCTCGAAAATTAGCATTGAAGTCATGCATGAATTGTGCAAGCTTTAAGGTACCATATCTGCTTACATAAGGGTACGGCGCTGGAATCTCGCAAGAGGTTGTATACTGTATCTGCTATTTTCGTATGCTTATTTTGATTGCTTCGACGAGAAATATTCTTGCTAGTAGGTAGGGAGCCCATGCTAGCTGCAAATCATACTGCTAAACTTGCGTGTCGCCCTCGCTGTCGCCCTCACTGTCAGCAATGAGGACTTGAGGCTAGGGTGTTGGGGACAGCGCTGTGGTCAGGTAGGTACAGAGCAGGGAAAGTGACTGCCCCATACTCCCGCTCCCGATTCGGCCCCCATTTCATTCAGCGCGAATGGGTCTAAAATTAGAGGCGGAGAGGCTGACGGATGGAGACTTGCCATTTATGTAGATGATTAAGGTCGTGAGCATATCCAGTCCTCTAATCCTTAACGCACCGAAGTCTTGACAAAATGAGCCACCAACACCCAGAGCAAGTCATCCACAGTCGCGATCGTATCAGGCCGACTCTGCAAGAGGCGCATCATCTTCTGCCAAATGGCTCTGCAGATGCGCGGAGCGAGTCCGAACACGATGCGTCGCTGCCTAAGCAGAAGGCCAACAGTGCAAGGTCTAGAGATTTGATCAGTGACATACTTGCCACCTGGTGGCTCGAGTTCCTCGCATGCGCATTGGTTATACTGGCTCTTTTTGCCATTGCAATCACTCTGGCGCTTCATCAAGGTCGTCCGTTACCAAATTGGCCATTTCACGTATCTATAAATTCTCTCGTCTCCATCTACACTGTTATACTCAAATCCGCGGCTTTGTACATCATTGCCGAAGGTATATGTTCCGCCCAAGTGTGGAGACAACACTGTTAACTTGATATTTCATTAGGCTTAAGTCAGTTGAAATGGATTTGGTTCGGGAAGAGCAGGCCTCTCCATCATATCAAAGCGTTTGACGAGGCGAGTCGTGGACCATGGGGTGCACTTCTGCTGTTGTGGACTCTTCGCGGCCGGTAAGATGATCGAATACCATGTTGCAGGCCCTATTGGCACTGATATCTTGCCAGACAAGTCGTTGCAGTGATAGGTTCAATCATCACAATTCTTGCCTTATTCGTGGATCCTACAGCCCAAGCGCTCATCCATTATTACTCATGTCCTGTCCAAGTTCCGGGTGTGTCTGCTACGATACCGAGGCGAAATACATTCAGTGAAACGGGTTTGCATGCTGGAGCTGGCTACTCTTCCTTGACATATGAATTCGAGTCGGCTATCAACGCCGGCCTGTTCAACCCAGTGTCGGTCCCAATAGCGTCAGCTTGTCCGACGGGCAACTGTACCTTTGAACATCCATATCATAGTATTGCCTACTGCAGCACCTGTACAGACATTTCCTCGCAGCTAAAGTGGGAATGCAACTTGAGATACAACCAAAGCAATTCAGATTTGGCGGGCAACAGCTCCTTGGCTTTGCAAACTTCATATTGTAACGTCACTCTTCCAGGTCGGCTCTTCGCTCTTTCAGGATTCCAAAATAACGGGACAACACTGACTCAACACCTGACGTTGAAGGAAGCTCCTGGTGGCCCGGCAGCTTTGACTTAATCGCGGCGAATGTGAGCAGCGCCTCGAAGAGGTGTACTACGGCGGCTGAAAACTCAACTTGGACATGCACCGGATCCGGAGCCGCTACATGTCGCTTGTACCCTTGCGTTAGGACCTACAAAGCGGAAATCACTGCGGGGACATTAACAGAACATCAATTATCGTCGTCAGAAGCGTTCGCACTGGATCAGTCCCAGATGGCCACGACTACGGTGGACATCGGTTGCCTGTCACCAAGCGAACGGAAATCCTTGACCGACCTTGGCTATACCATCAACGAGACGACCAAATGGGTTGGGTATAGAGGGCCTGGCGTTTTTGGCAATGCGACTGATGAAACCCAGCTGAACATGAAGTTGCCAAATGCCACGGTCCCCGAACGCTGTCTCTACCGAGTGTACGAGATATCGTCGAACAGTGTCGGCTACTTCATGACCAGCTACTTCGATGGGTCAGTTACGAACCTGCCCGGGAACTATGATTACCTCACCGACGGGCCTGTCCAGCTTAAAAAGATCTTCAGCTCTGGACTCATTACGTTCGAATCTGTACAAAGCACGCTTGGCGATATCGCAGACTCGATGACCGCTTACATGAGGCAGAGCGCAACGAAAGCAAAGTCTGGGGGGACGGACTTGTTCAACGACACGTACCCTCCCGCGGTAGGTGAGGTATTCGAAACTGAGACCTGCGTCAGCGTGAGATGGCCCTACCTCACAGTTCCCGCCGCACTCGCCGGCTTGACGCTAGTATTCCTGGTGGCCATGATCGGTCAGACCACCTCTCGGACTGAGAGGCACGACTGGAAGTCTTCTTCTCTGGCTTTACTATTCCATGGGCTGGACCCTAACGTCAGTGATCAAATCGGTCCTGTGGACAGAGTCAAAGATATGGAAGGGGTAGCAAAGGGTCTATGTGTGCAGCTGGGTAGAACTGAAAAAGGCTTGATGTTTTCGGCTCCTAGATGATTTCTTTACTTTTAGGTGCAAAAGGGCTTTGATGGCCGCTATGTTATTGACATCTTTGAAAGCAAATAGGTTTCAGGGGACGTTTTGAGCCTAAGTATGAACTTTCGATTCCCATCATTCTTGCTACTCCTGCGGAGCAAAGAGTGTTCTTTTCCGGCGGAACTGGTGTTTCAGAAGCGCATCTATTGCAAGGGAATATATCGTCTCCCATTTGATTTTAGATCAAGTTGAGTCAATTGCAACAACCGCGTCCAAAATGCGTTGTGGAGGCCGCAGCAAAGCGAAATGTACATATGTAGTATAAACCTACGTCGGTTGCTGCCATAATCTGCCCATTACAAATCAGAAGACTGATTTTCGACAAATAGTACGCCAGATTGTTTACAGTAACGTCTTCGCCACCCAGTCGAGCCAGCCACCCAGTCGAGCCACCCCATTAGCCACAAACATCCTCATCAACATTGTCATTCATCTTGTCATCATCACACATCCACAATGACCTCAGATGAATCAATTAAGTCAATTTCTGATATTTTCACACAATATAGCCTTGCCTTAGCTGATTTAAACAATGATTCATCAGTTTTTCTTTGCAAAATTGCTTAAATCTATGATCTATCTTGATTTATTCTATAAGCTCATTAAAAAAAAAGATAATCAGTAAAGATTTTTCAGACAGATCAACAATGACTGTTAATGCATGAGAAGAATGTTTTAATTTGATGAATTGATATTATGACAGCTTAAGAATGATCTTCATGAATTGAACAGCTGAAATTTATGATAAAATATTTAATGATGATTAAAGATGATCTGAATTCTTTAAAACAACATTGATATAAGAATTTTCTGTGTTGACATTTAGACTTTAAGACATGATATAGTTGTAATTTCAATTAAAATTAAAAGAATGTCAAGAATCTTGAAATCATTTAAAAATGATTTGATTTATATAACTTCATGTGAATTCAGCATGATATTTTGAAGTTGAACATATATAATATAAATGAAAAGAAATTTATAATGAGCATTACACACAGCTTTAAAGTTCTAATATAATGCATAGAAGCACAAGCTTTCAGTATTCAGACTGATAATTAGAATTGAGTGTTTCTTATTGAATATATATCATTTAATAACATTATTCTTTCACTTTACTTCATTTTCAAGAATAAGCTGATACAGCAGACATAATTAAATTCTATTAAGAATAATTAGACTATTTTATAAATCAGTGATAATGATTAAATTATTAATGTAATAAAGCTTCAGGGCTGGCGATGAGGTCCAGCTGTACGTGCTGCCGGCTACGAACCTTCTGCTTGTCAGGAGAGCCAAGAGACCTCCAGGGGATACTAGGATACGAAAACCATCCGACGTACGATGCTACCTGACCCG
>JAABUY010000842.1_pt1 | contig 47359 bp, 55 predicted proteins | sample 5560271 | NCBI WGS metagenome assembly JAABUY01 (sample SAMN10711886, study PRJNA513374) | rock metagenome | isolation source: Antarctica rocks | place: Antarctica: Victoria Land, University Valley | reverse complement strand
GGAGAAGAAGGATGAGGGGGTCGCGTCGTCGACGGGTGATAAAAAGGAGGGAGGGGCTGAAGCTTCGACGGGTGGCGAAGCGGGGAGCGGGGCGAAGGGGCAGGGTAGCACTGGCGGTGATGGCGGTAGTGCGAGTGGTGGGGGCGGGGATGCTGGAGGGAAGGCGAAGGTGGATATACATCAAGGCGATACGGCGCCGTCGTACGTCCATTCGGCTCATGCAGCGGGCGGGAAGCCGAAAGGCAAGAATTTGACCGAGGGAGGATTCGACGACGACGATGTCAGTAAGAATGCTAGTTTCAACTCGGATATCGGGGATGAAAACGATCCCGGCAGAGGGGCGGAGGAGAAGTTTGCGAGGGATAATGCGCAAGGTAGAGCGGGGGGTGGGCCCAGGCAGAAGGAGGTCAGTGGGGACGGACAGTATGATGTGTTGGAGGATGTTCAGCAGCTGTAAAGCTGTCGGAGAGGGAAAAGGACTGCACCCGTCAAGTTCGCTTGGATTGCTGAGCTGAGAATCGCGAATACGGCGAGTGGCAAGTATTGGCAACCTGAGCTTGCATACGTATGTAGCGCTTACATAGCCCCGAAGATATTCCAAGCAATTCAAACCTCCAGGCCATCGTAAACTATCCACATCACAGCCTCCCCCCCCCAAACAGCCTTCGCATCCCACACCCCAGCAACCAAATTGCCCCCCGCTCTCAACCACTCAATCCAACACCACCCTCCACAACCCATCGCCCAGAAAATGCCCGTCATCCAACACCACCCCCTTCCCCACCCTCCTGATCTCCCCGGTCCCCATCCGCAGCCGCCCCACCAAACAAGCATTCTCCTTCCCCTCCGCCCCGACCACCACCACCTCCCCCTCCTCGAGCTCCTTCTCCCCCTCCTTCTCCGGATCCGGCAACCGGCCGCCCGCCGAGGTCAGGCCGGGGGCCATGAGCGTCGCGCCCGACAGCACGAAGCGGATGGCGCCGCGGTCGACGCGCAGGGTGGGGAAGGCGTGCGGGAAGGCGTGCACGAGGCGCAGGTGCGGCGTCAGCGGGTCGTCCATGTGCTGGTAGAAGAGCGGCGTGCTGTGGGGGGTACTGGGGGAGGCGGGGAGGAGGTAGAGGGTGACGCGGTCCGGGCTGGGGGGGGTGTGGGGTGTTAGTGTTGGTGTTGGTTTGAGGTAGGGAGGGGAGTATGGATGCGACAAAGCGGGAAGGAGGGGGCGAGGGTGGATGGGGAATAGGCAGGGGGTGAGCTTGGAAGTGCGGGCTGGTGTGCTGGCGGAAGGGGGGGGTGGGTTGCAAAGAGCGTACAGCTTCACGACCTCGAGCTGGGATTTCTTCGGGAGGATCTCGTCGATGTGTGGCGTTAGCAGAGGGTAGGTATCCAGGATCTTGGCGCGGATGGCGCGCTGGACGGAGGATTTGACTTTGGATTTGGCGGAGGGGGTTATGCTGTTGGTGGTTGGGTTAGTGTATGTTTAAGGTCGGGATTGGAGTTGAAGGGGAGAAGCGGGGAGTAACGGAAAGATACGTACTCTTTCTTGAACATCTTGATTCGTGATGTCCTCGGGGGACTGGGTTGCTGCTTGTTGTTGCTGATCGGAGGTGCTCGTAAAGGACTCGTAGAGCGAGGGTTTGTGTGGGAGTGCCCCGCCGTTTTGCGGGAGTGGTGGCTCTCGGTCACTGCGGGGTATGTGCTTTTGCTTCCTCAAGCTACAAGTACGGAGGTACGTAACGGTTGAAATCTGGGCATGAATGCGAATGCCCTCAGCACCTGGTGTTACCCTGTCCCATAAGACTCATACCATGTAGTGAGCACGGCTACGCACCTCAAGAAAAGCAAGTGATTGCAGTCGTTCAGCCGCTCTTTCAGAAGCACAGGGTTGTTAAAGCTGGTGTCGGGAGGAAAGGCCGACAGTCTAAGATCTGTAAACGCCAGGCATGACACCAGCACTGACCGCTATAACGCCGTGGTAGTGCAGACAAGGCAACCCCTCAACTAGTGTTTGAATCCAGCTACAACTCCGGCAATTTTTCACCATGTGCCTCCCGCCCCTCAGCTATCTCCATATCCTGACCATCCGCGTCCTCGTCAAATTCTGACTCCCCATCATCATCGCCCTTTCCCTCATCCTCGAACCCACTATCTATCCTTAGGTTGCGCAATCGAAACTTCATCTCCTCCTTCTGCACCTCCTGCCACCGCGTCAACGCGGCCGCGGCATGTACCCGGAAGCCATAGATCTTCGGCTCATACCGCCTTTGTGACTTCTTCGGGATTAGGGCTGGGTAGACCTGGAACAAGATGTTCTGGAAGGAGGTACCGAAGTAGGCGCCATCGATGGCGGCGTGCCGGGAGGATTTCGGGTTGTAGAGATCTTCGCATTTGGCGCAGTACAGCTTGACGGCTTTGACGTTGGGGTTGTCGGACATGCCCATCGGGAGGAGGGGTTGATGGTCGCACATGACTCGCGGACATTTGCCGAAGTCGCCCTTCTTGTACTTGTCCAGCTAGACCGGTATCTACTGAGCATGTTCTCCTGAAACAGCACGTGTGGAGCATACCATCTTCGCTAACCCTCTTGTCGTCACTATGTATCTTGCATGTACCAATCCGTAGAGATGCCTAGCAGATTTCTCTATCTGCTCTCTCATGTCGTCGTCACAGTCGAGATCAAACACATCGATGACCAGATCAAGCGCATACTGGTAATACTGAACCTCGGTGTTGAGGCCAGTGAGGTTGAATCTGTCTGTAAGGTATTCTTCGTCAATCTCGCAAAAGTATTCATTGCCTCGTGAAGATATAAACTAGAGGAAGTCGGTCAGTATTGGTCTCTCAAGGGCTGCCATATCTAAACAAGAGAGCAAGCAAGATGAAAGAGGCTGAAAGACTTCAAATATCCAAGCCATATGGTTCGAGTCGGATGAATCGAGCAGATCCAGATGGTCTTCGAGCTTGATATTCCAGTTCTCAGGGCCAAGTCGGTCAGTGCCTGGAGGATTGAACGCATTTCTGTCCAAGTATATTGGAAGTTCTGATGAATCGGATTCGTCCATACTAAGTTGCGGTATGCCATAAGTCGGGGGCCGTCCCGGGTATTGTGCCTCCTTTAATGGTGCCTTTTCTCAGAAGAGATTTGATGCCAGCAGTGCAAGATCACCGAGAATATGACACGTTCCTGAGAATCATTCCTCCAGCCCAGATCCGACAAACATGGTATGCGATATAATGTGGCCCCTTCTGAGGATCGTGCTTGTTTGATGAGTCCGGTTGCTGTGTTTGCTCTCACTGACGTCCCAGCTGCCCGCTTCAACCCTTCATCCAAGGCATAGTGGGTCAAACTGAGTAGTGTTTCAAACCGAGAAGCTGAGATCCACGTTGACATGATTGCTCGTTGCGCTTCTGACTTATGCGACGGCTGTACAGGGCAACTTCCCAAGCGGTGATCATGGGCAGCGCTTAGATACCAAATTCGCAAACATCCCACCGGAGTAGAAGGCTGACCAGGGAACACATAAACGGTAACCCAGCAGTTGCGAGAGCTTTCTTGCATTGTGAGGGAAGCGCGCAAAATGACAGCCAGGACGAGAAAGTGCTTACCCAGTCTCTCCAATAGCTAGTGTAGTCGCTGTCCGTCTCACTGTTGAAGTCGTCCATTCTGTGCTCCGATCCCAAAGCTCATTTGAGATCTGACTGAAGACAGCGTTGCCACATACACGACCCAGTCTCGGCTTCGTTGATGGTAACGTTACCTAGAGGTATTTGTACCTAAGGTACCTAGTAGGTACCTTACCTTACTCTGCTTCTGGTGGGCCCAAAGATGCGGCTCAGTTATGCTCGCATTAGTGTCCCACGCTAACGAGCCTTACCGGTACAACCACCTGCTACCTCACCAGATAAGGCAATACTCAATACATTTTGAGCTCCTTGAGACACCTACCTTACAAATACCTACCTTACGGGATGAATCCCTCGGTCTTTGTATGTCTTCTACAGAGGGGTTACGGTCAGCGGGCCGAATATTGGGAGCTGTGACAAGGTACAAATAACTCGATATAGTAGATCTATGCGCTTTAACGAGAAAAGACAGTACCCGCTCGGCTGAACTCACAACAGACAAGGCAATCAGAAGGCAACGCCTGTACCGGAATCCTGCCCGCCCATGATCCAGACACCACGCTAATGCTCGTCGAATGGGGTATCCCTACCTCAGATCTCAAATTCCTCTTCTAGCCAATGCCGAACAACAACTTTACCCTCGTCAAAGGCCTTCCTTGGCCAGCGTACAATGATAGCCGCGTGGCTGTGACGCACGTTGTGGATGTAAACGGGAAACTTCCTAAAGCCGACGTTGTCGAGCGCTTCGATCATAGCGAATTGGTCAGATGTAAGTGCTAGGACAGGAAATTCGGGTTGCCGCGATCGGGTACGAAGGAGCTCTGTGGTAGAGTCGGTCAATTCGAGCGACTTCTCCGTTTCATCTGCTGCCGCTTGAGACAAATCAGGGCGTGACGAGGCCCTAGCTGATACTGAGCTACGCCGAGCGCCGAATGAAATGTCGGTCGGATTAGCCGCCTCCTCCGAGCCCGCAGGAAGATACTCTTGGCTTTGCCCAGCATTCATGTTCTCGAAAGCACCCTCGACGGCGTTGCGGACATCCTCTACCATCAATGGTATTCTGTAGCCACCAAGTCCTATACCTGTCTTTCCTTCCTCGTGAAGTCTGATTCTTTGACGACTCCTGACAGATTGAATCCCAGAATTGACGAGGAACACTACGGAGCCGATGGGAATCAACACCAGTAACAAGGCGAAGACCGGGATCCGCGTCAATAGCGCCTGGCTAGTGCCAGCGAGCCGTGCAAAGAAGGTTGGCGGCTCTTTGGGCGCTTCAGGCAAGATGGGATTGTCCGCGTCCAGTATCACCGGTTCATAGCCTGTGAAGGGGTTATTACTCTCCTACGCATGTGACAAGGAGTTTTCTTTCATACCTTTGAGATAATTGAGTTTGACTTCGTCGGGTTTGGTGAAGGGATCTATCCGTGAAATTGCGGTCGTGTAGTAGACCGCCGACCTGTCGTTGACGATATTGGAATATAGCACTCGGTTTCTGAACTTGGACAAGGCTGCTATGAATATACTATCAGAATCTGCCAAGACACTGAGCAGTGGTCGGCCAGTATCGCGGAACGAATCGATCGTGAAGAGCTGACGACCCGACACAGACAAAGTCCGTGCTCCAAGAACATTCCAAAGGTGGTTGTGAAAGCCCAGAAGCGGCGTACGAACGCCCAGATGAGGGGTGGCAAAGGTAGCGAAGTTGACCGGCTCTACCGTGTCAAACCAGTCCTTCGAATTAAGCAATCCGATGGCATATCTGGCAATCAGTCCGCCGAGAGAATACCCAACTATGCTCAACTTCTTGATCTCTTGCCCACTACGCGCTAGTTTCTCCAGTGTATCCTCAATCTCCTGTGCCACACGCTCTCCACCCAGTTCGATGCCGTCGTAGGTGAAGCTACCAGTGTTGCTTGTCGCGACTAAGATGTGTACCAAGTCTTCTGAGTACTTCTCCCGTAGGGCAGATGCTAGATAAGAGAGATGTGAAGGGTTGCCCCAAAGCCTGCGTGGAGTCAGTACTAGGACCTCAAGGGGAATGTCCCGCTTAGAGAAGCAGACCCATGAACGAAGACGCAAAGGTGAACGGCACGGCGCGGATCATGGTTCTCTGTCTCGGTGCCTTGCATCGGAGGACTGTAGAACAGCGATGCTCTATCTACACTGGCAAGTGAGAAGGGGAACATTGTGTTCGCACACAGAGTGTTACACCACCTTTGAGTTTGATATTCTAGGTCAAGTGAGTTTTGGTATGAACTTTGAGAGATTTCAGATGTGCTTGACGCCTTGAACTAATGCAGATGTTGCGTTCAGTAGTGACTAGGAGTGTGATTGAGTGGAGGTTGGGCTGCATGAATGGTTTACTCTAATCACCCGACACAGCGTTGAGAAACAACTGACTCGCTCCCACGTCCTGGTCCCCCATCCTCTTTGACACACACGACTTACACATTGGACTCAGAGGGAAATAATCTCCACAGCACTCGCTTTTGATTGAATACCAACAGCGCCGAGCACTTACGGTCTTCTGGGATCCTACTGAAGATCTGTGAGAAATGGGGTTGATTTCTGCCTAAAAAGGGTGTTGTTGCTTCTAGTCTCAAACGGGACACTCACAGAATCGAAAGAAAGAAAGAATATTTTGATTTGTGAATATGTACCCGGATGTTTTTCCTGTTGTCAGATTGGCTTCTACTCATACTACCGATAGTTCTCCTAAGTATCTGTGCGAGAATGTTTTCGATTACCGGCTTGTTTCAAGAGATATGTTGTCCTGAAGGCTCTCACTGTAGCCTTCTCAACTGCATGTTCTCACATAATACCAAAGATATTCCCAGCAAAGTACAGGAGATTCCCACCGCTCAGCATTCACTGCAGGATTGGGAAGCTAGGGTTGAAAACGGCAATATCGATGGACCCCGTAAACGGAGGCGGATTGGTTCAGACCAGGCCGAGGTTCACAGTGTCGAGATTCCTAAGCCTGCGCCTGCTCCAGCGCCTGTAGCAGCATCTTCGACTACAGACAATGCAAAATCGTTGAGCGACGAGAAGTCTACGCTGTTGAAAACAGCCACCCGGAAAGTCTCACCACCGCCTCGTCGTAGTCGCCATGAAGCTGTTGTATCTGCGAAGATCAGCGACCGAGTCGCAGTGGATGAGAAAGCAGCAGAGAAGCAACCTTCAAGACGGCCCTTAAAACAAGCTATTCAGGAGTCATTGAATCCTCGAATGCTGCCACATCCTCCAGCTTCACATACGATACGTCTGGCGATAATCAAGAAATTGCATGAACAGATTGTTCGGCTCAACAACGAACTTTTGAGCAGTGATGAGCCATCAAAGAGAGCTTTGGAGTTATCGGAGCAGGAGATGATTTCTATGGCGTTAGACGAGGAGGAGAAGACGGCGCGAGAAAGTCCTTCGGTTTACTCCAATGTCATCAAGCTACGGATCGTCGCACTCAAGAAGATGAAGCTGGAGGAGTGGAAGCAACAACGGCTTCAGAAAATCGCACTGGATTTTCCGGAGTCCAAACAGCAACCCTCGAGCGCACCGCCCCCCGTCGAGACTGGTCTGACCGTCCGGGAAGAGCTGTTACTCCTACCGAAGCTCTTCATAAACCAAGAGACGCTTCAGAAGTTCGGCTACGTCTGGAAACCGCCAAGCAAAGCAGAGATCATCCAAGCTGAGAAAGGCATTGAAGCTGCCAAGGGCTGGGAACAGTGTGATCGTTGTAAAACACGGTTTCAAGTGTTCCCTGGCAGAAGAGCAGAAGATGGCGTGCTCACTACAGGCGGTACTTGCAAGTACCACTTTGGAAAAATCCTACGTCCGTCGCGGGAGCGGACTGACGCTATCAAAGGTCACAAGGATGCGGTCTATTCTTGTTGCAACGAGTCCATAGGAGCTTCGGTCGGGTGCACCAAAGCGGATTCTCATGTGTTCAAGATATCTGAGGTGAAGAGACTGGCTGCAGTCCTCCCTTTCGAGCGAACGCCCGCCAATGAAAATAAAAAAATAGCAAAGGCGGTCTGTTTCGACTGCGAGATGGGCTATACCGTCCACGGTATGGAACTCATACGCCTGACGGCGACGGCTTGGCCAAGGGGCGAAGAACTCCTAGACGTGTTGGTAAGACCAATCGGCGAAGTCCTCGACCTCAACTCCCGGTTCTCCGGGGTTTGGCCAAAACAATTCGCAGCAGCGGTGCCGTACAAAGCCTCTCCGGACCCAAGCGAGGAGGGTTCTGAAGCAGGCGAGGTCTCGGAACGCCCTTTACAAATTGTAGATTCACCGGCAGTCGCTCGCTCACTCCTCTTCAGTCTCCTAACACCCGAAACTCCACTCATAGGTCACGCCATCGAGAACGACCTGAACGTCACACGCATCATCCACCCCTCCGTCATCGACACAGTGGTACTCTATCCGCATCCTCGCGGCCTACCGATCCGCTATGGTCTCAGGATGCTTGTGAGCAAGTACCTCGAACGGAACATTCAGATGGGTGGGGACCAAGGCCACGACTCCAAAGAAGACGCTAGGGCAGCTGGCGACCTCGTTAGACTGAAGGTTGGACAGGTCTGGAAGGTTATGAAGCGAGAAGGCTGGACGATACGCAACGGTGTCTTGAACTCGCCGCCTCCACCGTCTACTGCAACGCTCAACCACGCGAAGACGTCGTCACTCTGAGAGACCGGGCAGAAGGTGCAGCAATGAAAGCGTCATGGGTGAGCGGAGACTCGGCGCAGAAGCAATGGAGAATTTTGGTGTCTCTCTCAACGCCCACAAGCTCTTGGCATGGCATCGGTGTATCTTAGCCCTAAAGAAAACTGCTGTTATCTGGATCGTTTCTAATCTTATCACGCGCATGAGTCATGCCACATGAGGGCTACAGCTATGTGTAGCTCGTTCCACTGTTGGTCGTCCTGTGTGGAGAGATCACGAAGTCATCTCTCTTGTGTTTGTGATAATGGATGCTGCTGCTCCGTGAGCGGTAGACGGCTCCGAAGAAGTCGCCGAAAGCCGTAAGAACATTATAGACATCATACCCTTCCTTGTCAGCACGTTGGTGCCACTTACGCCGTCAATGACTTGTCCCAGATTCGAACTACGAGTAGTATTGAACGTACAATAAGCTGTGAGCGTTATGGATCGATACCAGGGACGCAAGTCCCTCAGCAAACCCCAAGACACTCAGAGGTCGTGGCACAACAGTAAACGGCGACTACCTTAACATAACACCTACAGATGACGTAAGAATAGTAGCATTTGCACCTAATCAAGTTTTCGATATTGCTCTTCGATTCTCATAGTAATATCAATAATAATTACCTTCGTAACTTACAGGTCGAACTAAATAAATATTTGTGAAGTACAAACTTCAGTTCTTGGTTCTCGGGTATTCTATCGGCCCGCAGCTGCATGACATCAAGCCTGAAATGAATTTTTGTCCCGACGTCAGCCTAAATCCTTAAATTCAAGAGCACGGCAGTTACGTTGAAAGTTTTGAGAGCGCATACTAGCCCCAATTGCCGGTAAAGATTGCTTGCGTTTACAATCCAAGTTTGATATCTCAATATCTTGCTAGGCATTTCTGTCCCAGATCATGGGTATGACTGCATGATTGCAGATAACGCTGAGGTACAGAATTTGTACCTGCCGATGGCTTAGGTAGGTGGGACCTCAACAAGATGTGGCACTGTAAGGCTGAAAATCGAGTATCATGGCGTTCAATCTCTGGGCCAATTCGGAGTTCGGATCCATCCTCAACTCATCCAAAAGCTTCCCGGGTCGGCCTGGGTCTATTTGAAATCACCGGCGTGTCAACCACAACCGGTTAAAGGGATTACACAATGGTCAAACTCACTTCACAACGGCTGCGACGCCCGAGTGTACATATATACACACATCTTATCATCATCCACTGTCGAGACTAATATTCTTTCCCATATCACCGTTGTATACGCTGCACAGATGATGATGGCGGTCATGTCTCCCCCAGTCGCTCCCTTGCCCACCAAGATGTCAGCCATTCGTCGTCTCTCATCCGTGGCAGCCAGGACCGAGGATGTCGCCACTGCTCCTCTGCTCGTCGTGCCGCCCAGTGGCCTGAAGTTTTCGAGTGATGCTCACGAGACGGCGGTAGCGATGGAGATGCCGAAACAAAGTCTGAACCGTACAAGCAGCCGCACCAGTGCCGTAAATTTACCACCCCAGTCTACCGTCACAGGAACGTACGCCTTCGCCTTCGACATTGATGGTGTCCTCATCCGGGGCGGAAAGCCTATTCCAGAGGCGATTGAGGCCTTGAAGGTGTTGAATGGCCAGAACGAGTATGGAATCAAAGTGTAAGATCCTCGTCTTTTCGCATTTCTGGATGCTGATGTATTCTAGGCCGTACATCTTAGTTACCAACGGTGGAGGCAAAACCGAGGAGGCCAGATGTCTGGACCTGGGCAAGCAGCTTGGGATCGAAGTATCTCCCGGACAGTTCATCTGCGGACATACTCCGATGCGAGACATGGCCAAACGCTACGGTACCGTGCTCGTTGTCGGGGGCGAAGGAGAGCAATGTCGCCATGTGGCAGAAGGCTACGGCTTCAAAGACGTCATCACCCCTGGCGACATCATCAAGGACAACAAGGACACCACCCCGTTCCGAAAGCTCACCGACGAGGAACACGCGCATTCGCGCGCTCGCAACTTCAACGAAGTCGAGATCGAAGCCATCTTCGTCTTTGCAGACAGTCGCGACTGGGCTGGCGATCAGCAAATCATCCTTGACCTTCTGATGTCTCAACATGGACGACTCGGGACCAGGTCGAAGACTTTCAACGAGGGTCCACCTCTATTTTTCTCACACAACGACGTAGTATGGTCGACATCGCACGAGCTTACGCGCATCGGAATGGGTGCCCTACGAGCGTCCCTCGAGGCCGTCTACAAGGCAGTCACCGGTAAAGTGCTGGAAACGACGGCATTCGGCAAGCCACAACTCGGTACTTTCGAGTTCGCCACTCGCCTCCTCAGAGAGTGGCGGTTGGATAGCCACGGTATTGACTCCCCACCGGAGACTGTATACTTTGTCGGCGATACCCCCGAATCCGACATTCGTGGCACGAACGAGTTTGACGAGTCGCCTCTGAGCTTAAATACTTGGTACTCAATCCTTGTGCGGACGGGTGTGTTTCAGGAGGGAACCAGCCCAGCGTTCACGCCTAAAGCGACGGTGGACAATGTCTTGGAAGCTGTCAGGCATGGAATGAAACGCGAGTTCCTGAAATCCATGGACGGAAAATCCGCTGTGACCGACCCATGACGCGACAAGTTTCTTCTGGAGTCGGAAACCGATATTCATCGTTGTTCTCCATGACTACTTCGCTTTCTGCTGAAATTCGTTGATGGAGTGGTCATACCTTTGGGGGTGTTATTTGATTGGCTACTCTGTGCGACATCCTGTCTCACAGTGGACATAAAGGCACGGACTGCTGGTTCTGAGGTGCGTCCTTTGGCACATTGGCGTATGGTGCACATGGTCAGGGTATTCTCCTCCTGCGGCAGAAAGTTCTGAACGCACACCTTCAACCTTTCGGCATTCGAGGCGGTTGCTTGACGTTAAAGAAGGATATTGTGGGGCGTTGGTGTAGAGGACTCGATGTCGATACCCGGTAGAACACCGTTTGGCTTATACTAGCTTAGAATGTTTTATGTTACACGGTAATTCAGAATTAGCTTCTATTATGGACTGCATTTCTCACACGATCCGCCTCTGCCGCAAATTTGCACCTCTTACGTATGCGTACGCCATACTTATAGAACAGGAACGGGAAGGGGACGCATGCCAGGGCCAGGAACGCCGGGACGGAAGAAGCCCAGTGTATACCAAGCTGGTCGTACAAGTACTTGATATCCCGCATTAGCTGGCTTCCACGAACATCAACAGCAGCGCTCCCCTACCGGCGTGAAGAGCGGAAATGCCAACCCCACCGCGGACCTCATGACCGTGTTCGCGGCGAGGACGCTCGCTGCATAGATCGTATACGCGTCTACCAGGTAGTTCTGCGACGTCAGATACACCAGGACGAAGCCGAAGCCGAAGCCGAAGGGGATCTGCCCGGCGATGGAGACCAGGAAGTGGACGGATGGACCGTTCGTCCACGCGAACCAGGAGATGCCGATTGGGATGGCAACAGAGCCGACGAGTGAGGGTGGGAGCCGGACCTCCGGATCGACGTCCCTGCCGCCGGCGGTTTTGACAACATTCTGGTATCGTCGATGGTCGGGGAAGCTGTAGGCTATGCCGAGGATGACGCCGACGCCGATGCCGAGGAATGCGAGGCCGCCGATTCCTTCACTCCAGCCGCGGTGGCCTTGGTAGACGATGGGGAAGGCGCCGAAGAACATGTATAACTGAGGGTGCTGTAAGTGTTTGACTTGAGAGGAATGGAGTGGTGAGGGGTACCGTCCCGTATAGGATGGCCATGTAGATGGACAGAAGCAGCACGATCGGCTCCCGGAAAAGTAAGACCCACGGTCTGGTCAGCGCGGTCTTCAGTGCTAACCTAAGGCTTTTTCCCTTGCCTTTGTTGAGTTTGGATATGAAGGTTTTTCCGGTCAGTTTTGAGAGGTTCTGTGCGCGCCGTTCCAGCAGCACGGGTGAGTAGGTTTCAGGCACCACGAGTGAGACGAGTATCCAAAGCGTGCCGCTGAGGAGAGTCCTAGTCCTCGTGGTGAACCATTCATTCCCCGCTAGTGTCAGTTTAGAATGCTCACAAGAACCCTTCCATCCAACGCCAGCCCAAGTTCTCCGCGAGGAAACCTCCTATCACGGGCCCGAGGACGGGTCCAAGCAATGGTGCGGAAGAGAAGGCTACTACAGCAAGCCCCCGCTGAGATGCGGGGAAGATGTCTGCCACGACGCCGCCAGCGTTTGTCAATAAGGACGAGCCAAAAGACCCTTTCAAGAACCGCAGCACGATGAGGCCCTCAAAAGTGGGTACCACGACGCTCACAGCATTAAAGACTGTAAACATGGCCAGCTGCCGACCTCATCAACAAGCCAGCTCTGCAGAATCCTATAGGGGACCTCTGAGCACTCACCGTGAAAAAGAAGAGGATCTGACGTCCATACATCTCACTCAAAGGAGCCCAAAGCAGAGGCCCCAACGCAAAACCAAGCACGAAGACCGAAAACCCCACTTCGAAAAGCTCCCGGTCCACTTGGAACTCGTCGATCAACGGTACCGCAGCTGCGCTATACGCCCTGGTGGTGAGTGCTACGGCGAATGTTGCGAGAGACTCCAGGAGCGTCCAGACCCATTTGCGCACGTCGCTGAATAGCATGGGGTTCTGCGGGTCGTTGTCGGTCCATTCGACCAGATACGGATCTGCTTCGGTGCCTGTGCCTGGATATGGATGATGGATGATGGATGATGGAAGGTGTGAGGTAGCCCTGGTCGAGCAGGAGCTTCAGATAGGGGATCGACGGGTTTCTATGAGAGGCCTCGCCGACATCACGGTAGTCGAGATCAATTCACATAGTATTCAAGTACCAAGAAAAGCGGTAAGGAGAAGAAGAGGGCTGCTTCAAATGGCGATAACGCAGGACCCGGTATCCTGCTGTCGAGTAAAGTCTGTAACAGATAAGGTAGGTCCAAAGATCCTTGACTACTGTCATATGATTGGTCGAGTCTAGGCTAGGGCGAGAATTGAGCTCGCTCTAACCTGATTCGCTTCTGCCTCTTCGCTTATGCCGGTGATCCCTGTCATCCAGTGACGCTGCCTGGACTCTGCACAATGCTCTCATACCTGCCGTGACCAGGGCCTGTGACACATGCTTGTTTGTGTTTACCCTTCACTATCCTCTGACCTCTGACGGTGAGGTGTAATGCACCTTCTCCGAAGTCCACGACAGAAGCACAGCACGAACGAAATTTCGTTGATACTGTTGAAGTGAAGGGACCTACGGACAAGCCAGGGAGTGTTACAGCAAGGCATTCACTTATCGCTCGTGAGTCTACGGCTTCATTGCGGTCCCGCCTGCACTGCACCTGCTCATTCACTCTGACTCATAGTAGGCTTTATATAGTGCCTGAGGTGTACACTACACGCAATCTAGTGTAAGATCTTGCTGGACAAGATCAGCATCTGTTCGAAGCTCAGAAGTTGTTTGTTACGCTTTACGAGACTTCTGAACTCCCCACATCAGTCGAACCGAGGTGTCGGAGACAGCATCAACCCCCTCGATCCAAAGTTCCCGTTAGTTTACAAGAATATTCATGAAGATGGTGCCACGAGCACTCCCACCTCCAGCAGACATGTCTTCACCTCCTCCGGAAACTCTTGACGAGCCTCCAAAAACATCTGAAAATCTGGAGTCTGAGACGAATATAACGAGACCACCTAATCCTCGTCGATCCACTGAACCAACGTCCGAGACAGCATCGAAGCCGTCAGGAAACTTAACGCTTCCCATACGATCCCGCAACCGTTCTCCTTGCTCACGGACTCATCTACGCTCTCGGTCTTCTACGAGTCCTCTGTCCGCTCCACCTATGACAAGAGCGCACTCCTCTCCTATGATGGACACCACAAGCAGAGTGCTCATGTCTCCCATCACAGGTCGCCCTGCAAGTCCGCTGGGACCGCCGGGCCGTCGAGTTAGTCCACTAAGACGGCCGATCGAGGACACATACCCAAGCTTTGGAGGATACTCAGACATCTGGGAGACCATATCCGAGAACCAAGAGTTGGAGCTGACACCAAGAGCCTCGACTACGGATGCGGATCCAGTGCTGAGCTCACCATTATCCATCCCCCACGCCTTCCCACGGCACCGGCGACGGCCATCGTCTCCGCTGTACCAGTTCGGACAATCTGCGCCGTCCACTTCGAGTACGAACTCTGCCTCGGCCTCGAGCGGTTCATCCCCTTCACTGGCACCCACAAAGTTCAACGAATCTTATCCGTCCTCCATCTCCTTTTCCTCTTCCTCGATGCCTTCAACGCCTACCTCGTTTCGATCTCGCTCACCCAGCATCTCTTCCCTCGAGACGATTCCGGACTCTCCCGATGCCGAAGAGGCAGCTCTGGAAATCGAGAAACTTGCACGGCTCAAAGCTGCGGCGGACGAAGAGGCGGACGGCACGAGTAGCGGTGATGCGCAGCAACGAAGGAGCAGTGTGGAATCCCCCACCCCGAGAAGCATGGTTCTTGGGACCAACGGTTTCGGGGTGGTTTTTGGAGCGCGGGACAAGCGGAAGAGGTGGAGCGTCTGTGGGGCGGAGAGGCGGGGAGATCTGGATTTGGAAACGATCTGGGAAGACTGAAGGCGCCACGTCATAGGAGAAGCTGGGATTGTGTTTCCTTTTCGGAAAACCTCGAGTAGGAAAAGAGGATCGAACAAGCCGTGCTGAACGGTTCCGTTCCATACCTGCCCAGCTCGCTTGACAGCTTTCTCGTTACTCAGTCTCGGTTCCAGCACCGTGTACAGAACGAACACCTACTCACGCAGTCACTCCCGTTATTGCTTCGGTATACAGCACAGGCGTCTTTCAGCATCAACCGGCATTGTTATGCGCGCAAATGTCTTCGGGTTCTCTTTCCTGAACAGCACGCGGCCCACGCGAACATCTACATGAGCGACACGACGATACCCAGTCTACGATCCGTCTCTAAGCTACGGCTACGTCATCTCTGTCTGCTCTAATTATGGAAGATGCGAAATAGGCGCTTCACGGAAGTAGCTAGCTAATGTTCTTTCCCAGCTTTAGCAAAGATGTTCACAAGAACTGGCGCAACGCTCCGTTCGAGTGCCGTTCTGGTGCTCACTGATATGAAATATATGAGATGCCTCAAGCTCGTAGCCTCGACGCAGACTCGCATCACCGTCACCCTCGGGTTTTATAGGAGTGGATCGACAGGATCACGGTGCCCGCGAAAGCGACACGTGTGGCGGTCATTGAGAACTGCTATTGAATTCCCATATAACCCCCCAGGCCAGTCTACATAACTCTTTCACATAACTCTGCACAAACTCTAACCCTGCCCTTGTCTCAACTCCCTTCATTTCCCTAGGGCCCTAACGCCCCGAAGACATTACCCTTACCATGACACAGCTCCACAGCCTCACAACCCTGCACCCCCATCGCCCTGCTCCTGCCCCTGCTCCTGCTCCTGCCCTTGCTCCTGCCCCTGTCTCTGACCAGACCCAACCCCATAAGCCGCCGCGATCCGCATTGCGACCCCCTCCCCACTCCACCACGCCCCCGTCACCGTCCCCAACGCCACGAACGGCGCCGTATGCTCGCCCGCCAGCCAGACGCCTCGATCCGGCATGCCGGCCCGCAAAGCCTCGATATCCTTATCCAACTCCACCCCTCCTCCTCCGTCTCCATCTCCATCCCGCTCCTTCCCCTCCCGCACCTGCTCTCCTTTCCCAGCACACGGCCCGCCCCTCCCACCGTCCCCCTCACCCTCCCCCTTCCCCTCCGCCTTCTCGCTCGCCAAAACCTGAAAATTGCAATACGACCCGTACCCCGCCAAGGGATCAGCCGCCCACTGGGTCGCGAGGGCGGCGACGGGCTGGCAGGTTGGGTTTTGGGCGGCGAAGTGCGGGAGGCGGGAGTAGTAAGGGTAGAAGAAGGCGGCGAGGGCGCGCAGGTAGGGCGGAGAGTCGGGGGCGTGGTGGACGGTGAGGGTGGCGATGTAGGCGGCGCAGGGGCCGTAGATGTAGAAGAGGAGGGTGGAGTGGGCGGTGGGCGGGGGGAGGGCGGCGAGGTTGATGAGGTCTTGGGACCAGTGGGCGGGGTTGGTGTGTGGGGCGTAGGTTGGGGTTAGGAAGTGGGTGAAGGCGGGGTAGGGGGGGGTGGTTGGTGGGGGTGAGTTGGAGGGGAGGTGAGGTGGGGTGGGTGCGGTGGAAGGGGAGGAGGGAAGGGATGGTGGAAGAGGGGGAGGTGGAGAGGCCCAGAAGGCAGTGGGGAAGGTGAGGTAGACTTTCTCGAGGCGGCCGTAGGAGATGTTGTCGATTGCTTGGGAAATCCGTGCTGGGAGCGGTGGTGTGAAGGCTGGCTTGTTGCGTTTGAGCCAGCCTAATGGAGCGGTGACGACTACTTCGTCGAATGTTAGGGTGGAGCCGGAGCTGGTGCGCAGTACCGTTCTGGGGTTTGTGTCTTTCGTGTGAGACGCGAGAGACTCGATTGAGGTTACTGTGCTGGAGAAGTGGATGTCGGCGTGGGCGATGGCCGTTTCCGCGACGCGGTCGAGAATCGCTTTGTACGTGCTGGCGACGAAGAGGTTCTCTGAACGACGTTAGCCTGACTTGGAAGGATGGCTGGCTTGGATCAGATAACGCACCTCCCTCGATACACTCCTCCAACCAGAAGAATTTAAGGCTTTGCTTTTCAATCGGATCTCCCACGAAAGCACCCCACATCTGAGCCATCTGCAACAGGATAGTTTGCTCGTCTTCACTGACGTCTTTCTCTTTGACCTTCTCCCTGAAGAAATCCATGAGGCTCTTCTCTGGTGGGATATGGACCGAGTCTTCGTTGCTGTGTTTGAAAGCGTCCGCGACGATACCCCAGACTAGCTCGGAATTATTTGCGGCTTTATCCTCGTCCATAACCTGACCAGCTGAGTCGAAGACGGACTGCCGGTCGCCGATCGAGTATGTGATGGTCTTAGTCTCTACGGCTAGGTCCAGGATAGGGTTATGATTCGTGCCGTGGATCCAATTCGGCCCTCTATGTCTGATGAGCCAGTCACCGCCTGACAACGATTCAAGGAACTTACAGGTCGACGAGGTGGCCGAGGTGGTTGCTTTGATGAACCTATGTAGATAAGCACTGCCGACTCGAGCATGCTGATAAAGCCTTACACGCCCACCTATTCGATTCCTTCCCTCCAGTATTGTGACCTTAAAGCCATGCTCAATCAAGAAATCTGCACATCGTAGCCCTGCCACACCGGCTCCAACAACGCAGACGTGAGGAACACGGCCCGGTGAAAGGATTCGGCGCAACATTCTAGGTTGATGTCCGTTGGGTTCAGAGGGGACGGTATTGTGTGGACTTGCGGATAGGTCTTGTTCTATTCGAGACATATGACCGTTTACACTATCGACACAAGGACGATGAGCTTTGTACTCCATGACTGATTGAGACGCTTCTGGCGGACAGCAAGATGCAGTTCTGATATATGGTGTGATAGCAATCGAGCCAGAAAATAACGGAACAGGAAAACAGCACAATGTCTAGGATATATAATCCATTACCTGGGTAAGTTGATTGTGTCATGTTCTCAGCTGTCTTGCAAGAGGGGGCCACAATCCGAGGTCTTGAGAAATGGCGCAAAAGTGGAGTGAAAGACTCCTCGCACCATTCACTATCCACTTGTAACGAAGACCGAGTCTCCGGAATGTTGCATAATGAACTGCGTGTCTAAGCCCGCAACATCCAAATCAATCAACAATTGGTGTTGCTCTATAGCTGAAGTCAAATGACGATAACGACGAGATCCGAAGGTGTCCATCCTCGTATTGACTTGTAAGAAGCCCTCTGAGAAGTATAAGAAAACGACAACAGCATCATAAAAGAGATATCCGGGGACTGAAGCCTGGTAATCAAGCATATACAGAAAGTGATGGCGCCTGAAACGAGACGGAAGCTTAACAAGGCGCTCTTACATGTTGTCGCGGCTTACAGAGTCCTCCGTGTAGGCAATATACGAATTTCTCCAAAGCAAGCAGGCAGTGCTGAGGTTCTATGTGCAACCAAGAGAAATCAGTAAGATAAGGTATGCCTTAGGTGCCAGGGTCAGCCTTATGAGATCGATGAGAGTGCACGGACCAGCTATCGTCAACCCACCCCCTCGCACCTTTCCTACCAGGTAAGTTATACAGCACCTACCTTACCTTAGATATGGCCATAACTATCTTGAGAAGTCATGACCAGCTTTCAATACTCCGACAGGGTTGGATCAACCTGACCAGTGAGTAAAACTGACATGCTGTCACCTACCATGTTACACCAAACAGTCATCATGAGGGGACGTCGGTATCTGTTATCAAACCTCTTGCAGCCAGAAGGGGAGCGTGTTGATTGAAATTACACCCACAAGTCACACTGCCGACTTGAACTCTTCAGGTGCCACTATGCGGATTTCGGAGACTGAAATGCAACAAGGTCAATGCCATGGTCCGACTCATTATATCTAACCAGAACAGCAAGCACTGCTTAAGTGCAACTATTTGTTCCGTCTCGCTGAGTTCAGGGACATACCCAGGGGTTATGACAAACACAAATTTTGTCTAGAGTGAATATGTCTGGACATACTCGAATTATCCATTGCTACATCAACAACACGGCGCTTCTCTTCGTCATATGTCCTGATGAGCACAACACGACCTATCGCCATGCGCCCTGACTCAAAGAAAGCAAGTTCTGCACACAATCTAGGTCTTCCTCTTCGCGCGGCACGCTCGACTCTCCCATCAAGGCCGGTACTTCTGTGTCCTTCTCCCCGCTCGCCGCCCTCGTTCGACCACCGCGGCGAGGACTTATGTTCTCACGATTCAGAACAGCACCGAGGCTCGAGGAGTGACTGATGACGTGAAGGTTTTCTTTCAAAACCGGTCGCTGGCGATTATTCCCCGCTTCTGGAACTCGCCGCCGCCTGACGTTGGCTACTTGTGTTCCCGGCTCCCAATTCTCTTTATCTGAGTCTCCCGATGGGGATCGAGAAATCGTTGGCTGCGAGTCATTATCCATGCCCTTCTTCTTCGTATTTGAAGACTGATCCTCATTGTCATGAGCTGTTTCTAGGCGAGCCAAGGACGAAGCAGCCCGAGATAGCTTGGGCTTCCCCGCGCCGCTTGACGACTTGATTCGCTTTACAGGTGCTGCCCTTGAAGCCTGCAGATTCCGCTTGTTCGCATTCGGCGCTAGAGCCTTCTTGTGACGAGCCTTGATGAGGGCAATCGCGCCCACGGCAGATCCGCTCTGCTCCTGATCCGCCTGGGCCGTCAATGCATTACGAGAATCGCTATCACAATAGAATTCCCAGGTCCGAGCATCACGCGACCTGCCTGAAGTGGTGCGACGCGGCCATAGTATGGAATCCGTGTTGCCGGTTTGTTGTGACACAGTACCAGATGCGACCAAACTCGTGCTTCTTTGGAGCGTACTGCGCTGCCCAAGCTTGGCAGGTATTGATAAGGGCTGGACCCTAGGTGGGGACGGAGAACCCTCGTCGTTGGTGGTAACCTTGGCCTTGCCGTCGAGAGTCATCGAGAGTCTAACAAGCGAAGAGGTCCGTTTCAGGACGTGCGATTTTTGTGTACTATCACTGTCGAGCCAGCGCGGCCCGATGGCTTGGTGAAAGGGACCAGACGGTGGTTGGCTCAACGGCTCTATGACGGAAGCATGGGCAGCGGAAGGAGCACTACGTCGGTATGAAGTATATCCTAGATGGACAGGCGCCGGTTCGCCATAGCCTGATGAGAATGCTTTCATATCGGAGCCGATGTTGTTGCATGTTGCGACATCCCTGTGTCCTTCGTGGTGTGACGGGTCAGTGAAAGGATCTGGATTATCTTGTGTGCCGGATGATGCGAGGGTAGTCTGGCTTGAAGAGGTGGAGTCGACTTCTTGAACACTAAGGTTCAAAGACGCCCCAGTTTCTCGAAGGTTTGAAGCTGATTCAGCATCCCTCCGATCCATACCAAGGACATTGGGCTCTGTAGCTCCCACCGAATGGCTGGGTGTGTCTCCGGTACGACGAAGCATCGCGGGAGTATTGTCCGACGAGAAGCTTAAACAAGCATGGTCTTCAGTACTTGGACGCCGCATTTGAGGAGAATCGACGATGTCCTGTGCCAGTAGTGGACGCGATTTACGCCTCGTGTTCTGACGACGATTCTGGAACCAGATCTGAAAGAGCGGTCGTCAGTTTCCCATGCCGCCGTTGCACGCGTCCCATCGCTGGTAGGTTTAAGAGAGAAAACAAGAAGCTTGTTGTGCTATATCTGCCCGAAGATTACTGACCTGGACCTCCTTTTCTCCTAACGCGACCCGCTCCACAATTTGCATCCGCGCGCCTTTGTCAGGCTTCGGATTCAGGTGATACTCGGCTTCCAAGATCGCATGATCTTCCGCACTATACATCCACGGAGGGTCAGCAACGTACACGGATATCAATACAATCTGGCTCCTCCCGCAGACCTTCGCCATTAGGTCACGCCATGGAGGGTTTACAGGGGAGACGCGCAGGGCGGCAACACGAAATTAGGACCATACCTTGTACGCCGACGTTTTTGACGGGCGAATCCTCTTCTGTCTTCATAAAGCGGCAGACTGTGGCTTATCGTGTCTTGGGAATGAATGTAAAAGGCAAAGCTACCGTTCGAGCTGTCTGAAGACTGTGTTGCAGAGCATTCGGACACAGTGGAGACGGGACGTTCATCACTCATGGTGATGAACGTCGCCACTACCAATGTCTGTCAAAGAGTTGCTGCGTAAGAATGAAAGATGATGATACAGTTTGAGAGAATGCAACATAACATGTAATCGCGTGTTGATATGTGTATGTGTGCGCGTTCCCAAGCTCCTCTCCACTTGTAGCGGAGTGCTCGCTTGAAGCCGGCGACCTAACCACATACGGTTCTCGTGGAGCTTAGTGCACCCTGACGCGCTTTGCATAAAGCACGTCTAACAGCGTTTATACAGCTTCGTAATGGTCTACGACTTCATGACGTCCAAATATCATGTTCTATAAAGTCCTAAGCATCTATCAAACAGCTGAGGTACGGGAATAGTTTAACGATTGCTTGGGAACTTGGAGTGGTGGAACCAAAGTATGACGAGTATGTTCTTGGGCGTAGAGATAGATCTCTTCGTAGCTGTCGGTATAGATTATATCCCAAGAGGCTCGGTCTTTGAGACTCGTAGGAACCGATTGGAATTGTAGGTCTTTTCTCTTCTACCATAATCTCACACGAGAAAGCGCGCAAAACGGCATCCTCTCTCCTATCTGATGCCATAAACAATGGAAAGCAACTTCTCGACTCAAGATTCGCCGCCATACTGTGCCCTGCCAATCAAAAACCTAGGGTCGGTTTTGCTTCTCAGAACTTCGAGCTCTCCCAAGTGTGTACTGTGCGGAGACTTCAGGGAGACGTGACGAGCAGCTCGCTTGAAGTATCCCGCTAAAATAAAACACGAAAGCACGTGATCTTACCCCCGCCTTGCAGGGCTGACCGACTTTGACTTCAGGCACTCTGTCGCATCCAACTAAGGCGTCGACCTCTGTCAGCAACATCTCGTCCGGCAGATGGCTATGCGGTGTGACTTACAAGCTACTGTAGCAGACAAGCTTTGCCACCCTCTTCATTGAACATACAAATATCTTACCGGCTCGGCCTGACCGTGTCACATCAAGTCTCTCCCGGTAGATTCTTCAGGACAACACGGTTGCACTTAATTGGAATATAGGAAGGCGTCCAAAAAGCATCTTGTCACAGCTGAAGTTCCGTGCCATTGATTACACTCAGGCCTCAATTTCCGTGGTCCTTCTTCTTGCGAATCTCTATTCCTTGCGAATACGCTTTGGCATAACGTCCCAATCTCTCTATATCTATCTCAAGTACGGCCAATTAAGTTTTTTTTGGAATCCACACGGTACTTTGTATGAGCACTCAAGGTGTCCGAGCTTTCAGAGCTTGAGTAGTGTGATGATATGCACATCCTTCAGAGGTTCCTTCAACGTCCGAGGCCTCTAAGGCTGCATTTAGTCTATATAACGATCTCTGATCTATCCAGAGGAGATATACCCCTCTACTCCATTCATCACTGGAGGGCCTGCCCGGGCAATAAGCCCGCATCCGATATCACACGTCTGGCTGCTGGCCAATCATCACCGCAGAAATGGGTTGACATTCTGCAACCACTCCGGAACTCTCACCCAGGATGCCGTCACCCTGACAATCGTTTAGGCAGCGGCAGATAGAACGGCCAGGCGGCCAGGCGGCCCCCACACCATCTCTCTTTCTCATGTCTATTGGCATATCGTGAGCGCCACACACCTCTTCTCTACCCTCTACTTCTGTCTATGAGATGATTGCCACTTTACTGTACTTTTGGTCTAGTGGCGTAGCTTTCTCGCGGTCTTTTCAGCTTCTTGAACTTTTTACAGTTATCGATATTTTCTGGGCTATATGGGGAGGGTTCTGCATGATCATTTCTCCAAGCATTTGCAGAACCTTTGCTCTAGTTGGATATGGAATCAGCCAATGCGCTGACATGCGCGACGACACACAGGCATAGCCGCCAGGCCACCCTTTGGCAAACGGCTACAAAGGTGATCTATTGGCGATTCTGATGCTTATACGTACTTACTCCAGGCTACGATGTACCCTGCCTCGGGTGGGACAACGTTTGCAGGAACGGCCTGATTGCCATTATAGTCGCGATAATGGCACACACCTGTTGGTACGCATGGTATAGACGGGATGGCTTCCTTCGCACGGTCAGCTGAAACACGTTCGAGAGAGGGCGTCATTACAGCTTGTACCCTTGATCGAAACAATTGCCTTGTGTACACTCGGTGCTTGCCAAGATGCCTTTCGCTGGCCCAGAGGGTCGAAGCTGCAAAAGGACCTGGTGTACTCCGTACCGGCACGCTTACGACCCCTGATCAGCCCCGTCGCAATCCCCGGGGTGAGATGCACCCCAAACCTAGTTGACTGTGGTAGTTTCCGTTCGGAAGGTCGTACTACTGCCTAGCCAAGGCCTGTTCAACGCGTTCTAGATATGTATTCCATTTCTGTTTCTTCCATTGGTCAGTGCTGATCAGGCTAAGAGACGTGGGTATATTGCTGCAAGTCTGCTTGAGCTTTCACCACCCTATGAACAGCCTGCAGCTCTGGTTGATAGGGCTATCGGTAATCATAAGAGGTGTCTCTGCTGTCCACGGCTGAGTAGCTGACATGGGACGGGGTTTTTGAGTCACACCTGGCTCGATCTACCCTAGTACGCCCATTCGGCCACGGAGGAGCCACACCCAAGCACTATCTATGAGGCTCATTGACGTTCGAGCAAACTCATTATCAAGCTCATCGGATAGTCTGCCTTTAGACATGTCTTGTCGTTATCCTCAGTCACAGTCTCCCGCGGCATATCTAAGCCACGATGATGAAAGTCGCAATCGCCGGCACCGGCGGACTGGCTCAGTATATTGCGCATCACCTAGCGGCAGGAACATATCATCAGTTTATTCTTCTCTCAAGAACGGTGGGTTCTCGCTTCATATGGCTGATCGGATCGCTAACGTTCCCAAAGCCCAAACCACTGCTCACTGCTAAGGGATGGCAAGTCATTGTCGTTGATTATGCCGACCCGAACAGTCTCCGCTTCAAGCTTTCGGGGGTGGATACCGTCATCTCGACAATAACCGGAGCCGCGCAAATTGCCCTTATTGACGCTGCCGCCAGCGTCCACGTCCGACGCTTTGCACCTGCGGAGTTTGAGGGTCTTCCTGCGCTCAGATCACCACAGAACCTGGCGGATCGAGACAAAGATGCCAGTCTGGCACGCCTTCAGTACTATGCTCAACACTCTCCATCTAGGATGTCGTACACAGTGTTCGTATGTGGCATTCTTTACGAAAGGTTTGCACCGGGTGGTATGGCCGCTTCGGCCATCGGGCTTCAGTGCGGTACGAGTGGCGAGGGCGAATACCTAATGGATATCCGACGTATGAGAGCACGAATACCCCATTACAATGCCGCCGGCGAGATTGTCCATATTTGTATGACCTCCGCGGAGGATGTGGGTCGCTTCGTCGTCGCCGCGCTCGATCTGCCGCAGTGGCCCACGGAAATGAGAATGTGTGGTGAGAGGATGAGCGCTTCTAATGTTGTCAGAGTCGCGGAGCTGATGATAGGTTAGCCCCATCTGCAACCCGGTCGCAGTCCTCATCTGCTAACTCATATTTAGGACAAGATCTCGAAAGAGCGCACTACGCACCAGGAATGCTGCAGGATGCCCTCACCTACGCTCAGATCTCTCAAGACGTTGGAGAGCAGCTCCGTCTCCTCACCCTCATCGTAACCGCCGAAGGCCGATTCGACTTTGGTGACCCAAATCTCAACGGTCTTGTCAACGTGCAGCCCATGCGCTTTGCAAACTGGTTGCAAGCCCGATGGGCCGGTCAATAGCCCCGTTTCTGCTTCCTGATGGGAGTAGAAACCCATGCAAGGAGACCGATTGCACAACGCACCATGCTGGCCATGGGTTGTGTATCGTGTCATCTGCCTTTAGCCGTTGTCAGGTAGGCGGGAAAGAGGTCTCTGCCGAGTTTGTAAGATTATCTTGGTCCGGAGTTTCCGACTTATAGCGAAAGGGTCAAATCTGGGGGTTTTTAGGGCAGTGGAAGGATCGGGCTTGATCAAGATTTCTTTCTCGATGGAAACAGCGGTGCTCTTCCATTTGTACTGCTACTTTTGAACTATGGCTCATCTCACGCAACGAAGTTTATAAGCTATGACCGACTAACACACATCATCCCTAGCTCCGCACACCGTCTTTGATCATCAAGACTAGAGAGTCTCCCCTGTCCGAGAAATGACCCCAGGAACGTTATCCGAGACGGCCCCAAAGAACGACACCAAGCACGATCCTACAAGCCATTAGAATAATTACCTTACTCAACGCTTTAGTCGGAGTCAGCAGCCGCAGGCCTTTACCATCGCTTCGCTTCGCTTCCCTTCCTTTGACCTCCCTTCCCTTGCATTAATAATATTCACTCAATTAGGTACGTAGTCGACAGAAGAACCGGCCTTACCACGCATCCGCATCTGCATCTGCATCTGCAAGCACTCCGATGACGCATACCCGCACCTTCCGCGTACTAACGTGACTCTCCACTTCCCTACGCCTTACAAGGCTGCAGGCCAGCCCTTGCACGACTTTACAAGTTCGGATACCCGCATCTGCACAGAATCACGTACGTACATGTATGTAGGTAGGTAAGTAAGTACTGTACAACTCATAGGAGCTAGATGACGACGTACATATTCTAGTCTAAAGGTGGGGGCCAGACTTCCAAGACCTACTGTACACTACTGCAATCCTCCATCCCGACTCATAGACTGACACGGACATCGACCTTACGGCCTTCACCGCAGCACAGAAGGTAGTCGAGTCCGAGTCCGAGACCAGATCCAGAGCACCGCACCCCCAAAGTTGCCCCCTCTTTCCCCTCCCGCACAAATCCTAGCTCTTGGCCCCTCACCGTCCCCACACCCGGCTCCCGACACACATTTAGCTTCGGGATCGTCGCGGTGGCGCGGTGCAGCCTCACGGGTATGACTTCGGGCCTCCGTCCCGTAGCTGCACCACGGACGTACCGGATTGGGAGACGTGCGAGTGTCAGGGTATGTATGTAGAGGGGAGGGAGTAGGGCTGGAGAGGGGGGCGAAAAGGGTTTGGGGGCCAGAAGGATGGGGGATGTGGCGTTGGACTTGTGGCTTACTTTGCTCTGTAAGCTGTCGGGATACCCTTGGGTACCTTATGAAGTGGAGTTGACTAGGGACTTCGTACACCGCTTCTTGGGTAGGGGATTGGAGTGGGGATTCATGGAAATGGGTGAGTTGGGTGCGGTGTGGTGGATAGGGCTGGCTCGCGGGAGCCGGTGGAGGGGTCGGTGAGGTAGTGCGGGAGGGGGCTGATTAGGTAAGCTTAGATGCATGTGGTATTATGTAAGCCTATGGGGACCCTTTACATCCCGTCCGTTCTTGGTCTACGATCTACCTATTGAATAAGAACTTATCATTATCTCAGCGGTATGAAAGAAGGACCGGTTCATATGTATCAGGTGTGGACAAGTGTTCTGGGTTTGTCATTTTCCTCTTTTTCAGGTACAACATACGGGATGTCCTTCCCACAAGAAAGGGGATTGAAGTAGTTGATCAGCATGCATCGTCAATGACGAGATCTTCCGTTCTTCGTCGCTCTCTCTTATCTCTCTTTCCTCAGTGTCTGCAGAAATTCGAACAGCAGCTTTGGAAGCTTCATCAATAATTACAATCCGCGAAGCTCACCTGTGCCAGTCTTCCACATGAGAATACGTTGTTGATAGGGTTATCCAGCTCTAGCATCTTCGCTTTTGGTTGATGCGGATGGTTCGAGTGAGCTGTTTTGAGGAGGCATATCTATGGACACTTTCGGGTAAGATTGAGTTTTACGAGGAGCGCCATGGTATGATCTTGTTGCGTCTTAATTGCACAGAAAGAGGCCGTGGAGTCGGTGCAGGCATGAGATGTACGCTTTAGGCCTGAGAGGTTGCCTATCTCGAGAAGAGAATCTAATGATGGCCGGAGCGGAGTGGAGTAAGTACAAGGGATCGAAAGATTCGATAAATTGCTCTTCAAGACGATCTGATAGATTTAACCGGCATTGCTCTATATATCTTGTTGCGGGACAGGGCAATATAGCGCGACTGGCAGGCTAAACATTCTACATATCACAACAATCTGTTGCAGACAAGCATTCTATCATTCGCTCCTTAACTTACCATATCGAGTGGCTTTCTAGTCCACAAACACGACCTCAGGAAACCTCTCGTCAGCGCCCCGAAGCAACCTCCCCTCAACACCCCTCAGAACAAAGTCGAAAAAAGCAATCCCATAAGTTCTCACAATCTCCAGCGCTCTCCCCCCATCCAGCGTCCCAAGTAGCGACTCCGCCTCCTTCGACAACCTGCCACCAAGCCCCAATACCTTCACCAGCAGCGGTCCATCCGAAAACGTAAGATGTTGCGACTCCCGCAACTGCAACTCGACCTTCCACCCGCGAAGACGCGGCCAGATCGCAGCCCAACTTTCGTCCGTGGAGCGATTATGGTCTTGATTGCCGAAGATGAGGAACGGGCGGTCGAGACCTTGCTCCACGACGGGGCCGAAGAAGGTCCCGTCCAGATTCGCGCCGCCAAGGATTCGGGTGTCGTTCAGCATCGCAGCCGCCGTCGCCGCGCCGCCGAGCGAGTGTCCAAACATGGCTACTTTGTCCGTATCAGGAGCGCAGCTCGCGCCGGGAAAGAAGTCTCTCGCTGCGGACCTTTCCTTCAACTCGTCGATGACGAAACTGGCGTCCTGCGCGCGAGTGCGAACGGCCAGTTCGATGTCGGCATCGGTGCTGATGTTCGGGGCGAAGACCAGCTCACCGTCCGGGAATTCGACGACGTCCGCGTCGTACGGGTGGTCGATCGTCACAACGAAATACCCGGCACTTGCGATCGATTGGGCGATGGCGCTGTAGAGTAGGCGCGGAGTCCCTAGTCCGGGTGAAAAGAGAATGACGGGGCATTCGCGGTCGCGGTGGTGGTGGTGTTTGTAGGTATCGCTGGAGGAGTTTCGACACGACACCTGTAACGAGAGCTTCTCGAATGTACCATTCGGCACGCCGATCGGCGCAAAGTGCCGGTCTTCGAAGACCGCTGTGCTGAACGGCATGTACTCGGCCAGACAGCACCCAGAATCTTTTCCGGCGGGATAGAAGAAGGAGACCATGAGGGCACGCGGACGCCGGAATGGGGCGAAGGGATCTAGCCTGCTCTTATCTAGTAGTCTCGCCGTCTTCAGCCCAACATCGTATCGGCCGCTTGGCCGGGGAAGTAGGACCTTTGACTGCGAGGCCGAGAAGTATAGAGTGAAGATCAAAAATATAAGGGCTATAGAGCCTTGTTTGACATCGAAGAGAGCCATGGTGAGAGTCACCGTGAAGAGCTTGAACGTCGATTAGAGATGAAAAGAAAATACGAGTCGAAGAACATTTGATTTTTATAGTCATACGGGCTCATGTTCCCGTCCTGTACTACTTCATTAGGCATCAATGAAGTGCTGACGATGCATGCTGCTGACACCACACAACGCATCAACATTCGGCCTTGGCTGCCAGCCTCACAACCTATGTATCCTCCACAGTATACCAAACATGGTTCTAACCCCCTAAGTCTAGTTGATAGACCATATATACATACCTCTAGGCGGTAAATGATGCCAATCTGGAACACTCCACTGCAGTAAGAACCGGACGGGACTTCAACAGAACAGCATGCTAACAAGTATCTCTTGAACAAAGATGTACATAGTATATGTGGCTTTGATCCATAGCACTAGTAGGCCCCAATTGTAGATGTGACACAAGGGTGGGCGGCCCACTCGTTGCCGCTTTGAGCCGGCCACAGTGCACAATCACTACATCAATATCGGATCTCGTGGAAGATACATTGACATGAGACATTCCCAAATATAGGGCACTTCAGCTTACTACAAGACGATCAAATCAATTTAGTCTCTTCCCTTGTTCAGCAATAGCAGAGAGTAGCAGAAGCCGTTGAATGGTAAACCATGGAGTCCCTCTGAAACATGTTACTCGCTGGAAGACGTCTCATCAAGCTCCACAGCTAATCCCTTCCCCTTCCTCTTCCTCTTCCGTGAGCCATTTCGCAAGCTGCTAGTGTTTGCATCTTCCAAGATCTGCAGGATTTCGAGAAACCCGCGGGATTCCGCAAGCTGGAGCAGTGTCTTCTGGCCGTGGAAGGCTGATGGTGGAGGATTCAAGTCTGCATCAGCCAATAGTAGCAAGCGTACCGCGTCTGGATTGCCGCAAGAAACTACTGCCTCTAAGGGAGTGCAGTCCCCTGAACGGCGTAAGCTCGTGGGAGCATTGGGATCCGCGCCAGCTAGTAGGAGAAGTCGCAAATTTTCGACATAACCATGCGCTGCTGCCTCCCAAAGAGGGCTGCGGTAGGTGGCATGCACTGCATTTGGATCAGGTTCTTTCCTGAGCAGGGCCTGCACTACCTTCAGGTGCCCCCGCTTCGCTGCCATAGACAGTGCGCTTTCAATAAGGTTAAGTTTCGTTCCCGCTTCGAGAAGAATTTCAACCACCTCCAAGTGGCCCCACTGCGCCGCGCTTACAAGTGCAGGTCTACCAATACTGTAGACACTACCCTCCGTTGCGTTGAAATCTGCGTGCTTGCTGAGAAGCAACCTCACCACGTCAACAAACCCATTACTTGCTGCCGCCGCCAAAGGGTTCCCAAGATTTACGTCCGCGTGGGCCGTGAGAAGTTTTTGTGCTGTTGCAATGTTTCCCCAAGTGGCAGCCGCTCCGAGAGGTGGGCTCAGCCCTTGGAAACCGCTACATGCGTTGACATCTGCTTGCGCACTCAACAAAAGATCCACGAATTCGACAGTTGACCCTGCCGTGTCACCCCCAGAGGCTTTTTCAAGGGCTGATGGCTTGTTCCTTCCTCGCTTGTTGATATCTGCGCCGAAAGAGAGTAGCTGCTTTGCCATGTCAATGTTGCCCACGCGCACCGCTATCGTCAGCGCAGTCTCTCCTGCCAAGGAGTCTTCAGTGAACTCTTCAGTCAGTGCATTCACATCCGCTCCAGCCGTTAACAAGTGCTTGAAAATGTCCTCTTGATTGCGCCCTGTTGCATACTGGAGAGGTGTCGGTCCATACTTGGAGCCATTGAGATCGGCCTTTGCATCAAGCAACAGCCTCACAAGTTCGACATGGCCGTCCTTGGCAGCGCCCTGGAGCGGTGTCAGACCACGTGAACGGTCGGCTGGAGAATTAGGGTCTGCGTTTGCCCCGAGCAGTAGTCTTACAATCTCAACATTCGCCCGAGAAGCTGCAACTTGGAGCGCTGAGCCGACACAGTTGGCATGTATGAGGTTGACATCAGCATGAGCGCCAAGCAACAACTTCACAACCTCTAGATGACCGCGTTCCGCTGCGGCCTGGAGCGCAGTATGTCCATCACGATATCCGGGGATAGTGTTCACCACGGCTTCTGCTTGTAGTAATGATTGAACAATGCCAACATCTCCACACCTGGCAGCGATCTGTAGAGGCGTGTCGCAAGTCAACCACTGAGGCCGAGCGTTGACATTAGCACCGGCGCCAAGTAGCAGTTGTACGACCTGGAGCTGGCCCCCAGCTGCTGCGTACTGAAGAGCTGTTGCTCCATGTTGAGAAGCTGCTGCATTGACATCTGCGTGTGCACTGACCAGTAGGTGCACGATAGGAACATGTCCACACCTTAGCGCCCTTTGAAGCGCTGTCTTCCCACTTGTATCCCTAGCAGGGGCGTTCACATCGCTATCGGCCTCCAGCAATACTTGGAGAGTGTTCCGGTGCCCTGCCGAGGCCGCAGCTTGTAAAGCTGTCGCAGAGCATCCTGCAGGCATGGCATTGACGTTTGCCCCTGCTAAGATCAGAAGCTCTACTGTTTGCGTTTGGCCTCGGCCAGCTGCGAGCAATAAAGGTGTTACGGTAGCATTATAACACCATGGAGGGTGTGAGAGTTCTTCATCAGAATCATCCCAGTAATCCTTGACGGATCTCTCATAACCCAGATCATCGGAGTCCGGATGGTAGTACTTATCGGCCCGTTCTTCATCAAAGTACTCTTCATAATACTCGCGTGTAACCTCCATATCCTTATCCGGTGTGTTGAAGGCATTGATATTCCCACCTGCATCAACAAGCGTTTGCACGATGTCCACCAGTCCTTTGCCAGCTGCTATATGTAGCGGTGTACAGCAAAAGTACCTTTTAAATGACACTTGCCGACTTGAGGCCTCCACATTAGCCTTAGCTTGAAGTAGCCGCGAAACAACAAGTAAGTGTCCTCCGGACACTGCCTCCAGTAAAGCTGTCGTTCCTGTACAGTTGATATCCTCAATGTCTGCGCCTGCGTCGATGAGTGCATTGACTGCATCAAGCTGACCATTCCTCGCAGCTGCGTTCAATGCCCGATTCGTTGTTGAGCTCGAAGCTACCAACAGCAATAAAGTGCGCACATGTCCTCGTGCCGATGCGAGCTCTAATGCCGAAGCTACCCTCTCCATGGAAGCTCGCTTCACCCAACATGTAGCATTGACATCGGCACCTGCCTGTAACAATATTCGTGCTATGTCGTAATGACCGTAGTAGGCAGCTCCATGCAGCGGTGCCATCCCCGAGTATGTGGAGTAAGCGGAAACATCAGCCTTGAATCGAAGGAGGTGCCGAACAACTTCTAGGTGCCCGTTACCAGCTGCATGACAAAGGGCGGTCTTTCTGCGGCGCGAGCTATATAGAGAGGCCTCTGTATCGTTCAATTCTGCACCAGCTATCAATAGAAGGCGAACAATCTTCAAATGACCTGATGCAGCTGCCATCTTCAGCGGAATGTTCCATATGTCCTTCTCTGTACTGCAGAAGTTACCTTCGACAAGCAACAGCTGAACCACAACTGCCAAGCCTGTTCGCACAGCCGCTATCATTAGGAGATGCATCTCCGCGTTGTCTCTCTGCCATGTTTCCTGTAGGCTGAGCAGGTGCCTGATAACCATGATATTCTTAGAAGCGATGGCTAATCTGAGTGGTGAGCCCGGGAAGAGTCCAAGAGAATCTCTCTCCAGAATCGAGACCGGGAACCCTTTCAACACAAGTACAGCGTTGCGTTCGACCGCAACATGCACTATGGTTCGACCCAAGTAGTCCTGTGAATTGAGGTCCGCCCCACGACGTAAAGCGGCATTGAACAATTGTAAGTGATTCAGACGTACCACACGATGAAGGATCGGCGCTATAGAGATACATATATCGACGTTTAGCTTTAGCCGTGGGGCAACCCTGGCTACGATGTCCAAGAAGATGTCGTAGAGAGCAAGAAGATGTTCTGATGCTGCCGTAGCTTCTGTACTGTGAGCATTGAGCAAAAACTTTGAGACAACAAGTTCCTGCAGCACAAGGGCTGTAATGGAATCTCTGGTTGTCTCATGGGCTAGCATCAAGTCTTCCAGCTCGTCCAGACATTGGTCAGGTTTGGCAAATGCTTGCCAAGCAGACGAGATTTGTGCGAGAAGTGCGGCCGCTGCGAATCTGTAACGAGCAGCCTTCAAACGGTCGAACTGATGCCGTGCTCTAGTTATGGCTGATTTGTATGAAGTCATAAAGTTGTCAAAGAACAGGTCAACACTGCGCAGAGTAAGATAATTGAAGGTACAGTCGAGTCCATACTCTGAGCGCAAGTGCTCAAAGTGCCTCAGATCCTGCCATAAAAACCGTAGGCATGTAAGCTCTTCGGTACTATTTCTTCTATCAGCGTTACACAAGCACCGAACTAGAAGGGGAAAGTAAGAGTGCTCCACTTACAGCTGGATTGTCTGTTCATACTCGGACTGTGTGCTTACTGTTGAATCAATTTCCACGTATGGATTCAACGTAGGTGCCAGCACATTGCCAGATGTCAGCATCATCGTTGGCTCGATACCGATACTTGAAAAATCTGCGCCCTGAAGTGCGTCTGCCGTCCGAGAAACCTCGACCTCGTCCATTGTAATCGATCCTTGTTGACCATGTTTATAAGTTCTTGGAGAACAGGCGTAATCGTATTTGCGGCAACGCTCGCAGGGCTCTAATGGCCATGGCAGCGGCCCAGGTATACACTAACATTTCAACGTTTCAGTATGTGAAGAGAGAAACGTGAAAAGGCAGAACAGATACGCCAAGAGACCTTTGCTTTACTAGTCCTGCATTTCAAGCAGCGCAACTCTTCTCGCGGCATGACTACCTGACGGTGACCTGAGGGGACAGTGGTCTTCAATTGTCCTCATCCACGAATATATGTGTGGATACTGGGTGCGATGCAAGGACGCGGCAGCTCTTGGGGAGGAATCCTCTAGCTGGTATGACACTGAGGAGGACCCCAACCATTTCGGCGAGGTATCATAAGTTGTGCTGGAGCGGTTGAGCCGCATGACACAAAAACACATCTCGGTGGCTTCTCGGGGCTGGCGGGACTTTTCAACGAGACAGGGTTGGAGGTATGGAGGTGAGGTGGGTGGTCGAGGCTGAACTTGGCTGTGATGGGTGACGGGGCGGCTATGCAATGCACTTTTGCGACTGAACCATGCAACGTTCGCACATCGGAGCAGGCAGAGCTTCGACACCCTGTCTCGTACACGCGGAGCACATTATGTCGGTCAAAAAGTCAGCAAATCACACACCTTGAAGGCATCAATGCACGCTAGAGCACACTGCTCTACGGCTTTGGCTCCATTCGCAAATGGCGTTCGCAAACACAACAGGGGAGCATTTTTTTTTCTCTTTTCTCACTGTTTGTTTCGGTTCGCTCTACTCGTTACTTGGTATCATCGAGAATCCAGCAACACAAATGCGTTTAGAGCTACGTATAGCTATAAAACCGCGGACAAATCTCTCAATCAAAATGCTCTACCCATTCATACCAGAACACAGCTCAGGCATTTTCCCCGCCCTTTTCTTCCTATCGCTTGCCTACACATAGGGCATCTCTCCATTGATCACTCCATATACGGGCTGTTACGTCCATAGCGGAGTATATCGCCTTACCAGCAATGGACCCGGTCAACATCAATGCACCTCCTGCCTTTCGACAGTCGTCTGCGCTCCACACAGCGAAGCTGAGCGTCGTCCTACAGAGGAGCCAGTGTACCGGCTCTCTCTATGTCCTCGACTACAGTCCTTCGGACTCGAGCGAGACAATTTTACGGAAGTTGCGGATATGCTTCTATCAGCAAATGTCGACGCCCTGGACGCGGTTCTGGTCTTATAGCCTTCCGTGCAGGAAGGTCGCCGTGGGGACGGCCACACTGGACGCTCCGGGTCTGGGCCACAGGGTAACCCTACCTACTAGACACACGTCTGGGTCTAGCGATCGATACATGAGACTGACACCTGCGCAGACTGGTCAGGTGTATCCAATTGTGGTCAACGTACTCAACAGCAAGCCTAATAGACTTCTCACAGAGGCCTTCCACAACCCCAAAGTCCTCCAGCACAGTCAGCAAACTGTTCTGCCTCAGGATACGGAAAGTACTGTGATACTATGGCCTGTTCTCGATAAGGTCCGCCTGTGTTATTTGTTGGCTGCCGTACTCGTTGCCTCCCAGGCGTCGGCGGCCGTGGTGGCTTGGTACACTGCCAAAGTAGAGCTCGGCGTTGCCGTATGTGTGGGTGTGTTCACGATGGTGTCGACCGTGCAAGCTATGGTCGCGTGGGTCCAAGAGTGAGCAGAAAGATTTGGCGTATGTGGAAGTACATAGTTTTTGACGCCTTTCAATATACAGAGATTCCCCAGCGCTGTACCTTCTCAATTTTCCTTTTCGCCTTCTCCCGTCCAACCTTCATAATCAGAAAAGTACATCTCATGAATCGTCTCCACATACTCCACCAGCGCAGGAAACCTCCGAACCGTCTCTTGCGTCTCCGGATTCCTACACCACCATCCCAACAGCAAATTAGCCAAATCAGATTCGAACGACCTCAGCCTCACGGGGCCAACAGGTCTCAACTCACGCCGAAGCAATGAACACAGAAGCCAACATTCCATATAAACTCGCATCCGCCTCCGTAGGCCTATCGCCCCCAAGCACCCAAAACACAGCACCACTGTTACTCCTGTTCTTATTATTCGCCACCAAAACATCATTGACAGCCCTCCAGCTTTCCTCGCTGATCATTTTCCTCTCCTGGTCCGTATACCGAGCCACGCCCTGCCCGTCGTAGTTCCGCGCCAGGGTGCGGTGGACGAAAAAGCCGACGACGACGCGGATGAGATAGGGGATGTTGGCCAGCGGGCCGTCGTCGCGGGTACGGTAGTAGTTGGCTGGGATGCACCAGCGCTCGTAGGCCTGTGTCAAATATGCTCAGCAGGAACATTCGCAGACCCGAGCCCAACACCGAACGTTCTCCAAATACGCAATGGAACTCGGAACCCCAGCAACGCCGCCTTCGTCTTCACACTTGTATCCCACGCCCTCATCCAGCACCTCGCCCTCTTCCGAACAACGAACGAACAGTAAAGATAACCTTACCCCCAGAAAATAAATCCTCTCCTCCACCAGCGCCCTAATCAGCACATCGCCCGCCCGCTGCACGTCGCCCAAGCCCTTATTCAGATCCTCCAACCATCCCCTCTCCACCAGCGTCTTGATGATCATCGCCGAATCACCCACCATCTCCCCCTCTCCTTCCTCCCCTCTTTTCCCCTCCCCACTTCTCTCAGCCCCGCTTCCCCCTCTCCTCCTAACACCAACCCCCTCGCCTCCCTCGCCCTTGGCCCCATCCAGGGCCTGCCCTCCTTGAGGGAAAAACTCGGACGGGATGCGCGCATAGGGGATCTTCCCCCTGGGACCCCCTCTCGGCGACGCGTTCGGAACGACGGTGTACGCGAGGTGCGAGAAGCGCAGCCGGGCTTCGAGTTTGATGCTGAAGGACGACCAGGAGTATGTGCCCGGGGAGGGGGAGCCCGTGTAGAGGGTTATGGGCGGGGACATTGTTAGTAATGTCAAGCTTTGCGTCGGAGGTTCTCTGGAGTTGGGGTGGTGAGCAGGAGGGGGTTGGAGGAGAGGAATGGGTGAGAGTCGGGAGTTGATCGGAGGCAGGAGGGGGGGGTTCAGCGTGTGGATGGTGGGCGAGGGATGTGCTGACGTCTCTGTGCGACTGCGGTTTTCATAGATTAACTTGACGTTAAGGTATTTGTATACCTCTATCAAACTTAGCACAGGCCTGATCAGAGAGCGTGTTGTGATAAGATACCTAGTTGTCCGGGTTACCGCTTAAGTTATAGTATGACTTGTTCGGGTTGGGGATAAACAATTCACCGAGGCGCCGCAGACATAAGGTACAAACTACCTAGGTAAGGTAGATATAGGCCAATGTCATTTCTCTTAGTCTTTTCGCTACACATACACCTGATCAACATTCGTCTTCCTAATTTCCAATGTTCGCAACGGCGCCTGTCAAAGGTCCAGGAACCATGATATAGGACGGGTAGCCTGCATCGACAGCCACCCCGGTCTGCGACCTGTCCGGCAACTTCACAACATTGACCGACCCCCCGTTATGCCCGGCACTCGACCCACACCCTTGAATCATATGGTAGTAGATATGGATCACGCACTGATCCCAGTAGGGGCAAGGTGCATCGCCCGGTCTCTCGGGCAACCATACACCCAACGCGAACCCGGCCTGCGGCATTGCCCAATACCACTTATTCGGTGGGACTTTGCCGCTGTTGATGGCATCGCAGATGACAGTCGCGGTGTAGTAGCTGTTGGGAGCGGACGCGTCCAGTTTGTTGGGTGTCCCGTCGGCGAAGCAGTTCACGTTGTAGGTTGCCGGGGCGCCGGTGACGTTGACGGTGGTGAAGCAGGTGTCTGCCAGAATGCCGGGTCGGCCGGTGGGGCCGCAGCAGTCGCTGACGCCGGTAGTGGTGATGCATCCTGGTCTTGGCCCGCAGGTGGAAGCCGGAGCCTGGCGCGCAGCGAGAGATTCGGCTTGAAGGTGAGGGGAGTCTTCGGCAATGGCTGTTCGGTCGAAGAGGGAGACTCCCGAAGCGTGAGACAGTGACAGGAACGCAGCATCAACCAGTAGAGTGAAAAGAAAACGTGAGATCATGGTGAGCATCATCGTGTACTGACGGATCAAAGGTCGAAGAAGAAATGGAAAGAGATTTCAGACTCGACCTCGCTATGGGAAAAACGACGAGCATGGGAAAACCCCCTTTATGCATCCTCCTATGACATATACCAACGAGGCTGACGAGCGACGCGTGTATGATCTAAAAGTCCTTCATCACTACATACCAGCTTTCGATGATTTGTTCAATCATCGGAGCTGTAGCGATATGCGACCCGTCGGGGCTGAGCTTTGACCAGTTTCATGAAGACATGGAACACTTACCATTTTTGACAGCCGTGTTTTATAGTAGGTGCTAAGCCACGCGCCTTTGAGTTATAGACCGTTTCCACCCTTGTGTCCATTCCTGAATAAGGATCTCAAGCCTCTCACAGTCTCTACATGAACTCTCATGAGGTTTCATCATGTCTCCGCAGTCAAACGCGGGAGTAGATTGCTTGCCGTGTCTGAAGCCTGATGCCGTCAACAGGAAGCTTACTTGGACGTTGTGCATCTCTCATGCTTGCAAGGGCCAAATTCGTCCGATTATATATATTCAAAGTTAAATACAACCACTCGAGCCAGCTCTTTTGCAATCTATTGAGATCTTCCTACCGTCAGCATGACTGGTCTTTTCAGGCAACTGTCGTCTTGGGTTCTCTCCGCCGCATTTCTGACCAGTTCACTCGTCTCCTCGACGAATCTGCCTGAACAAGGGCATTCGCTCTCTGCTCGACATCTTCACGGCACCGGAGCGGACCTACAGTGCAGTGAATACTATGGAAGGCCGAACCCGGCGGATTGTCAGAGCGTCGCAGAAAAGATCGAGAGTTTCAGGATCGACCTCTACGGCGACAGGTTTGCATACAATGAGAATTACGACGAATTTATCATCCGAGGAGGCGAAAGGCAGCATGCAGATTGTAATCTGCATTGGTTCACCCCATTCTACTGGAGGACAGGTCCTTAACACCTGTGAATATTCCGATCGTGGTTTTGGTTTTGCTGATACGCTGACGCGAGGAGTGTAGGAACCTGTATTGGCGCTTTGTTTGTCGATCAAGAAATCAACGGCGCCACTGCGGACGTGGAAATATGGCTAAACATTTATGAGACCGCGCAAAAGGTCGTAGGCATATGTGTTGCGCGACACGGGTTCGGAGGGAGGAATCGAGGAGACTTGGGTCAGAATCATCCTATGCATCACTCCCTCCTATATGAGGGGATCCTAGCTTCCAGCTGATCTGATAGCTGACGGTCGTCGCACAGGTGTCGAAAGACAAAGCTTGGTGACCGTATTCTACGGCCCCGGCTCGCAGGCTGAGCACGACGTCGGTCAAGCAGTGGTCTGCCCAACCTGCAATCAGGAGGGCTGTCCGGCGACCGCGTCCACGGCTCGATGCCCGTGGTGGAACTTGAGTCCTGCCCGGGTTCCACGCACACATGATGATCATCTACCGAATCTGCACAACCCTGCCGGCGCAGGAGTTCAATACGACGCTGGAACTGTCTGTGGGTCTTCTTGCAAATCCCAACGGGACTGTGGCTGCGCAGACTATCTTTGCATGGCGGACCATACAATACTGGCCAGGTTGCGGGCAAACAATATGGCGTGTACATTCATTCCTCTCTCGAGCCACGCTTTCCCGGCGCTGCATGGCTTTGGGATGAAGAGAGATCTAAGCTCGGCGCTCGATCCTGAGATCGCGGCAAGATGTGTGTGCGATGTGGATCATGTTGGACCTGAATGCTGTGTCAAAGAGTAACGGGAAGCCCGGATAAGCAAAGACATCTTGTTCGTTGTAGGGCGTAAGAAAAACATTGGCAGTGACTTCAGCTACGTTGTGCTCAGGGCCTCCAGCCTCAGCTAGATTGGCAAATACAACAGCTCTGATATCAATTTCTTCGCCGAGTGAGATGCCGACTATAATCTACTGAAACAGCACGTAAGTCGGCTAACGGAACCACATTTGTTGATTTGTTCCGCATGATGTTGTGGTTATGTTGCTAGAGTTGTCGGTTTAGTCACAACCCTCAGAGACGATGCAAAGACAAGACGTTATACGAACGTCAACTTCACGCACACGACCAACTGCAAAGAAGAGACTGCATTTCTAGCGTTTCCATCTACCACGGCGTGAGTGTCATCTCAAATATGTGACACGCAGGACAAAACTCCAACAGCCCAAGCCTTCGTACTGAGATAGCAAACGCAAACCAGTTCCCCCGTAACCCCACCCTAAGCGAACGAAGAGAGAGCGAAGCCAACCGGGAACCTTTATAGAGCAAGAGCAGCCGATGCAAAACCGGATGATAAACACGCCATTGTTTCCAACGAGGGATAAGCATGCATGCATGACAAAGGCTCCAGTACCACCGCCAAAGCCCAACCCGCAACGTCGCCTCCGTCGCGGTATCGGAGTGAGTAACAAATAGGTGGCCGACGAGTATAGCAGCGCCCCATCACTTCGCTCTGGTCATCACGCCAGCACCGACGCTCCCGATCCTCCCACTCGTCTTCCGAACCCCCTTCCCCTCGCTCCTACTATCCGCGCTGCGTCTCGGCGTCGGCCGCACTTTCGCCACGCCAATAGTGCCGCTGCCGCTGCCGCTCTTGGTACTCCCGGGCGTCTTGGGTCTGGCGGTGTCGGTGGTCCAGTTCTCGACGTCTTCGGTGGCACCGGCGGCGGCGGCGGCGGTGCTGTAGCTGGTGTGTGTGGTGGTCGTGGTCGTCGTATAGCTGACGGCGCGCTTCCGCTCCGACGACAGCGGCGAGCGGGATGAGGCCCGTCGGGCCATGACGCGCAGCTGCCACTCCTCTTCGCTCTCGGACCCGCCTTGGCTCTGGCGGTGAGCTTGCATCGAGACAACCTCTGTGCCGGGCTTGCCTTCCGTCTCATTCTCGACGCCGTAGCCTGCTGATGCTGCTCGGGAGTAGGGGTGGTGTCTTCCGTCCAGCCTGCCGGTTTTCCTGGGTTGCCCTGGCGTCGGCGCGGGGAGGTTCTCGTCTATGGCGCTGGCGGCAGCGGTTTCGTTGTTGTCGATCTCGCCGAGTGCTGCGCGCTTGCTGCTCTGGCTTCCTCCATTCGGTGGAGTTGCGGTCTGGCTGTCGGTCACGATGCGTAACCTTTGGCTTGTTTTCGTGGGTGTCGACGGCAAGACGAGTGCGAGCTTCTCTTTCATCGCGTCCTCGAACCACCACTCCCGGAAAGTCGCCTGGTTCAGATGCAGCCAATGTTGCTGCGGCCCGACGACCATCCCGGGTCGCATGAAGCGCATGAAGGCGATGATCTCATTCGCCGTGAATCCGTGTCTGTAAATCAGGTATGCGCCTATCAAGCAACCTGTCCTGCCTAACCCTGCCTTGCAATGCACCGCGATAGCTTTGCGTTTCACCGTGATCATATCATGCGCCAGCTTGATGAACTTCTTCACCAGTGGCAGTGGTGGGCAGGTGCCATCATCGAAGATCATGTCGATGTGATTGATCCCCAGAGCGGTGAAGTAGGATGGAGAGTACAGCTCCGAATTTAGTCGGACCACAAGACCTATGTTCCTTGAAGTAAAATGCGACAGTACGTTCTTGAACGGTGTTGGCAAGTTTGACGCTCGAACAGCCGGGATTGTAGTCGGCAGTGAAGCGTATAATGGAGATGATGGCGTAATGGGAGCGGTGGGTTGGTGCTGGGGTGATGCAAAAGCCAAGAACTGTGGAGTGAGCCAGTTGAAGTCTCCCATGTCAACCCTCTCGAATCTTTCATATCTGTGCACGTATGAGCAATCAATGAGGTTTTGGGTAAGGATATAACTTACTCCTCGAGGCTGAAGTCTCTGAGCCCACAAAGACCTTCCTCTTTCGCCTTCCATACACCATACACCACGTCCTGTACACCGATGACATAGTCCGCTTGACTATACCCAGCATCGCGAAACGGCATCAAGGGCGGGTCCGCCTGCGCTATTGGCGCCAGTGCCAGATGTGGTGGCCATGACTGGATCATGACCATGTAGCAGGCTAAGATGCAGGCTGCATTCGCCCTACCTGCAAGTAACATGTCAATCAGTATGTTTCTCCGTGGACAATTTGGGAAATGAAAGTGAGTAGTACTTCTCGAATCCGCTTTACTCCAAAAGACCACTCCCCTCTCATTGTTTGCTGGATCTCCGAGAACATCATGTAATTGTACGGCAAATCTGTAGAGGTGACCGATGTGCAACGGACCGAAGTCGGCGTGGAAGGCATTGTATAACAGGTTCTCATCTATCGAAAAATACACAGGTGGGTGGACTTTGGGACCGCTTGTGACAGGTGCCGGCGTCGGGCCGTGCTGCGATTTCGACGAGCGCTTCTGCGCTGGTTTTGTGGTGCTAGCGGGATATGGAAACGGCGTGGTGACATTGGGCGGATGAGTGTAGGAGGCAAGGTAGAGCCGGTCTGTTATGGGACTGTTGTATCAGCAACGATGAAGATATCGAGACCCGTGCGATTGCGATAAGCGTAGCGATGTACCTTGGATATACTCTATGACCTGCCCATAGCTAGTCGCTGCGGAAAGAGACATCCCACAGCAGAAAGTGTGGTGTACTTTCTCCGACTGCGAGGAGGTAGTCGCCGAATGTGAGTTCTCGGTCGTTGTTGTGGCAGGTTCGATGTACCAAAAACGCTTTATACAGCAGATGAGACTGTGCGCAACCTGTCTTTCACCTTCTCAAGATTATGGATTACTGTATTGTATGGATACTTCTAACAATACAATGAAATGAAGTGAGCGTGGTGCGTATGTGTGTAAATGTGGTTGCAAAAACGAAGGTTGTTGATTGTAAGTCTGCACAAATTCGAGCTCTATAATAGGGAAAGGGCGCTAGGCTTGTTATGTTGCCGTTTTCGGACTACCGCCGTGGTTGTCATGGACGACGGCACTAGCTGAGCCACTGGATGGTTCCCGTCCGCTCCGCTCCGCCACCCCACCATTTTAGCTCACACCTGAAACCTAAATCGTACATCACGTACCGTGCATGATAGGTCCATGAGTTACATTAGGGCTTGGACTCGCTAGGATGTGATGGCCTCTTCATTCATCGACTCAGCCTTTCCCTGCTCCTTGTACAGTCACCTCAGATAATTCTTCAATACCTGAGGGTACTTACTAACCCACATCCAGAACAATCGACGTCCCGCTCCCAACGCACCGTCTTGCCCTCTCCGCCTTTCGTGCTCTCCAGGTCGATGCCGAGCTCTCCTCTCTGGTGTCGCGGAGCTTTTCTCTCACAGCTCCGTCAAGTACACCAGCATCAAACAATGGCTTGAATGGGTTTGCTGGTGTGGATACGCATACCGTCGGGATGGAGATCGAAGAACATGAGAAGACAGTTCTACGTACCGAGTACAAGGCTACCACGAATCGCATGTTGAGAGTGGCGGTCAATGGCTTCATGGAGAGCTTGGGGGTTGTGCTGGGAATCATGGAAGAGTTGGATGTTGATGTCATCGGTGGTGGAGAGCCTGTACCATAAATCCGACCTAGGTTTCTCGATGAGACCTCCTGTATAGGGGCGCTATAATTCGAGGCACGGGGGAAGTACTATCGCATTTCCCGAGGGCTTTGTCGCTATCTCCAATGGGACAATTCTGAAACCTTGGATCACGGAGGCTGGTGGTTGAAGAAACAGGTGTGCCACTCAATGCAGCAACCCGACCGGACCTCCCACATTCGGCGACAAAGTCCCTACCTTATAAACCATGCCAGGTTGCTTCAGAACCATCCACATCTAGAGGGTTTGGCTTCCAGAAATGGAGGCGCTGAGCGAACAATTTTGCGGAATCGGAAGAATCTTATATTCGGACCTTGTTATCATCCTTAGCTAATCTCTTGGTAACCATGTCAAATCGTCGCATATGGTAGATCATTCTTTTCGTTAAAAGTCTTCTACTTCTACTTTGCAAGCGACGAAGCTGTTGTCAGCTACCAGACCAGCAAAAGAGACCAGTAAAAGAGTCGGTTTCCTGATTCATTTGCGAGAACTCGAAGCATTTCGCTATACCGAAACCCAATCGACACCTGAGTCATGCCCACAATACACAATGAATGTACTATTCAGTATCGATTCAGGGCTCTTGATGGGTCATTGGATGTCATTTATACTGATCCGCTTTAGAATCAGAGTGAACGCTTGACCTCATTCAACGAGTCCGCTCTCAGCATTACGGAAAGTGGCCAAAGGACTTGTTCATGCCGATTCAGTCGTCGTGCTTCTCTGCACACAAATGGCCCTGAGACTAGCCAGCTCGTGGATAGTATGGATGTTACAAACTGATTGCCATCTTCTACTCCCTCAGATCTTTGTAGAGACTTAACCCCCCCGCTAAAACAATGTTCGAAGCTTTGCCCGGAAACTGCTCCATGTTCGATTGCCGTTCTTGGTGTCCAAAATGCCCAACGCCTGGGCTGCCTCAGCATCAGAATCACCTGTACCCGTTTCCGAAGCTGATTGAAGATCTCTTTGAAATTCATCCCATACCGAGCGTGTATGCTCCTCGACACTGAGAGCTCGCTTCAATTCATCTCTGTCCTCTTGAGTTGCGGGCTTCCTGCGTTCATAGTCTCGATCCCACTGCTCGCGCCTGTTCATCTCCTCCCATAGATTGGCGTCCACAGTGCTGTTATCCACTATTGATTGTTAATCAATCAACTGACACCAATTGTATTCAAGAAAGTATATCTACCTTGGCCATCTTTCATTTGCCGTAACGTTATGTACACTGCGCTCAATCTCATCATACCCCTAACACTCAAACGATATAAGGAAGGATTGAGTTTGCCGCAAAACGTTCGCTTTTCAAATCCAGAAACTATTATAGTTATAATTGACACATCAAAATCATAAGTGACAGCTGGAATGTAATCTCACCCACGTTCATGGTATAGAGGAAACTCCAATGTATCAGCTGAGAACAAACAAGTAGGTGGCATCATCCAAGACTTCGGCGGCCGAGAACACTGCATCGACAACATATAGCTGGAAGACTTTTCGCTGACGCTGCAAACCGATATTCGTCCAAGTCCCCGATATGTAGCCGTGGCACTTGATATCAGTTCCATCTGCGAGCCCTAGTAGAGGCTCGTTATTCGGTGGACGATGTAGAGTGAAGTGTTTCCAATCGGCCCATTTCGAGGAGACTAGATTAAGCTGGGGCCCAACAGTCTCTCCTAGCACCAATGAAGCATCTGTAGGTATGTGATTGAAGAAGCCTTGGACTTTCGATACATGGCCATCAAATTCGAGCTGCAGGTGTACGTCAGTCATGTAGACAGTCCGGATGCAAAGAACATTTACGCACATTGAGGCTCAAGTATTCCCCTGCATTCGTGGTTTGCTCCTTAATCTTTACTGAATCCGGTTCGAGGACTTCCATGAACTTATTGATCTTGATCGGAGTGTTTGGTTCAGCCTCTTCATGGATTAGCCGAGTGACATCAACGTCCTTTACTGCTTTCACATATTCGAGGTACCGTTCGCCGTTTTCGAAGCTCGCAGTGCTCATGAAGTGAGAATATGGAATGTATGGGACCCGCAAGTCGACAGACAGGTCGTTACGCACACTGCTCAGAAACACCAAAGCTTCGGCTTCAGCATCACGAGTAGACGTCGGTGAATCAATTCCCTCTGCCGAGGCCTGGAAACTGAATCTCCATGCACGATCCTTCTGGTCTTCGGTGGGAAATACGGAGGAAAGCTCGACGTTGCGTACAGGCAACGTATATAGATTGTGATGTGCCCACGCAAAGTGAAATGGACTTTGGTGACGCGAGAGCTGCTTGTTGAGTAAGATCATTGCTCTCCAGCCACGTTCGTCCGTGTGCGTTCCATATACAGACGCCTCCCAATTCTCTAACATATATTCGCTGACGTTGAGCCTCGAAATCGCCTCCCAATGCTCTGATATATATTTGTGCACGTTGAGTCCGGCCTCTTCCGACCGACCCTGTTCAAGAAGCAGGCTTGACAGTTCCGCTTTGAATCGCAGCGTTTCACTATGCTCTTCTCCCAGTTCCTGTTTCGTAACGTCGCACATCTCTCGCAACTTGGATTCGGCTGCACCCGCGTCCCGGCACCTTCTGCAGAACATCACAATCTCATATGCACAATCGAGTGTGGGAGCCGCTGTATATCCATGTAACTTTTGAAGCCCGGATAGAGCACGGGAGAGTAAAGCTTCGACTTCATCCTTCCAGTATACCCTGCTCTGAATCCAATATCCCGGAGCCTCCTTCCAGCTCAAGCTCCGTCCCTGTTTCACTTCCCATTTCAGGATGGCCTGAGCCGAGCCTTGCAGGAGACAAATGACGTCGGGGTGTTCAGAGCCAAAGATTCGCTCGGTACAGTTCAGGGCCTCTCTGTACATCTTCAATACCCATCTCTCGTCGAAATCACTGGCCGCGTAACAGAGGATGACTCGTATCGTGTATAGGACACGGGGGTCTTGAAAGTCGCGTTGCTTCTCCACTGCATCCTCCAAAGGCCTTTTCCAAGCTATAGGTTCATCCTCCTGGCCTTGTAGAACATCATTCAGCTCGGGATACTGCGTAAAGTAACTATTGATTATTCCACCAATGGTAGTATCGATCCTGTGTTTCAAAATGTCTTGTTTCTTGTGAACCTCCCCGTAAGCCCAGACATCCTTGGGAAATGTGTGCTGGAGGTCTGAGAGGTCTGAGATGTATTGTTCCACAATCTGCGCCAAAGAATTTCGAGATCCTATGTGGTCGCTCGCTGTATGTTGGACGTCGGCGAGCCGGCGTAGTCGTTGGAGCTCAGGAGCCTCTGGAGATGTATCCTGACTTTCTTGCTTTGCGTAAAAGTCTCTGTTGAGGTCGAACGGACCTATCCAGTGTCTTTTACACGGGCTATCAGGCCACGCGATTGAATCGCTTGGTGCGAAAGGGCTGAACCAGGACATTTGGCTTCTTCCTCCCTTTTGGATCGTGTCAGGTGAGCTTCTGTATGGAAGTAGAGACATAATTAGAGAAGATTGAGTGTCAGTTCTATGCAGTGCCGTGAGACAGTCGTTGGAAGGAACATCTGAGGATCTGCATTCTTCTCGCGGGCATAAGTCCTTATGAACAAACAAGGTCAAGAGATCGGGGAGTGGACGGCTAGGCAGCGACGCAAGGCTATAATCTTGGGGTCCTCCCATCTGGCGACAGCCCTGCCAGTAAGCACGTCCTGCATATGCCCAATCCGCAAGCCCCACCTGCGTCTGGCCCTTGCCAGGGGACCCGGCGTTGATGATAACGTGTAATGGTTACACGACTTGAAGGCGTACGGATTCAGGCTCGGTGTCAGCCAAAACCACATCTTCAGACCGCGATACGCTCTCGCTTCAAAGTGGACTCGCTTCGCTGATGTCCAAGATGTCAGTGACGGACGAAGCATTTGGCTATGAGCGACTCACGAAGACATTAGCTTTGGACGATGATCTGTCCATGTTTCGACGCTTTGCTGCCCTCAACATCCGGAACATTATTTACTTGCAAAGCGAGCTGTAATCGCTAGAGCTCAAACTACACCATGTCGACAACGAATCTAACGACATCAGCAAGGGCAATGCAGTCTGGGGACAGCCACGAAGTTGGTATTGTGCGAGCAGGGTCCAGGGCGTTCCGGACTCGGGAGAGGAGCGGGAGGGATACTGGGATTTAGTGCTGAAAATACGAGAGCTGCTCGACAAGTACAGTACGTCAGTCAGTCAGTGTCTCGTGCCAGGAATTTCGAGTGATATGGAACAAATGACTCAACATCCATCTCTCCTTATATGTAAAGATAATTTCATATTGAATATGTCGATAATGAGGTGCTTCCCCTTCCTAGATACGGCGCTTCGTCACCAAGCTTGGCTGCTATCCTTCAAAGCCCCTTCCGAGCAGTCCTGGTCTACCCTTCACTCGTTCATTGAGAAAAACAGGACTATGCTCTCTGAAGCGGATGCAAAGTACATGGACGTAGGCACTCGTCACGATCTTGCGGCTCTATCGTGGCGCGAAAAGGAGGTTTTAAGCCTCTGGATGGAGGAGTACTTGAGGAAATTATTCAAGAAAAGGGTATGACTACGCCACAAGTAAGTAAGTAAGTAATTTATTCCGCCCGGAGGCACTACGCCTAAAGGGCTCTAGCGCTATCATCCTGTCAAAACTATTGCTATGTCCATGTCCCACGAAAAGCCCTTGCTGAAACGTCTTTTC
>JAABUY010000841.1_pt1 | contig 47385 bp, 49 predicted proteins | sample 5560271 | NCBI WGS metagenome assembly JAABUY01 (sample SAMN10711886, study PRJNA513374) | rock metagenome | isolation source: Antarctica rocks | place: Antarctica: Victoria Land, University Valley | reverse complement strand
ATTCAGATTTATAGAAATAAGTGTTTAGTTGTGATTTTAACATCAAAATGCTGTTGTTTGAGCTTGATTTTGAAGAAGTTTCAAAAAAAAAAGTTGCGTGAGTGCTGGAGCCAACTTTGTAGGATCCGCTGTAAGGGACTCGTGGAACCAATATTTTAAATAGATCTGGATCTTGTAGCCACCATCTTCATTTAGCTGTCCAAACTCTGCTTCATCTCCCCATCCTGCCCGTTGGGCTCCTCTTGATGGCTTCTTCCACTCTTTTTGACCGCATTATTGAACGGACACAGACGCTGAATTATACCTTCAGCCATGCGCTGGGCCATCTCGGCAGAGCACGGCGCAGCAGAACAGCACTTTTTGTACTGGTAGCATCCGTGATCCTGGTCGGATTGGTCTTGAGGGGCGCAGGCGATGTACGTGCAAGTTGAGCGTGAATTCAAAGCAATTCACACGGCTGAAACTTCCTTAAGGACACTGTATCGAAGCCAGCCTTATCTGGCTATCGATTCCCTTCCACCTTCCCTCGTCCCTTTGGCTCTGGGCTGGCCAATAAGAATGGACTAGCCTTGAACGTAGCATCCAATGCCACTTCAAACATTATAACAGCCAGCGCAGCGAGCGGCCTGCAGAAAACAAGTCCTTCCTTTCACCTGGTCATTCCTGCTTCGGAGGCCAACGCAAACCTTTGCAAGACAATTCTTTCGGCCTCCATCCTCAATTACCCTGCTCCGACACTCATCAATTATGGCAAGAACTTCACAGGCGACAGTTGGGATAAGGGTACGCACACAGGCAAGATTCGTGGCATATATGACTTCCTTGAGAATGCGAAGCACATTGCCGATCAAGACCTGGTCCTTATTATCGATGGCTATGACGTCTGGTTCCAACTGCCACCAGAAGTGTTGATTGAGCGCTACAATAGCATTACACGGAGAGCGAACCAGCGGTTGAGGAAACAGTACGGCGTAAGCACCTCCAAGGAGCCGGCGGAAGATGGACAGAAAGAGCAGATGTCAATGTATTCCCAGAGGGTCATATATGCAGCGGACAAGCTATGCTGGCCAAACGCAGAGGAGGACCCTGCGTGCACAGCCGTACCATTCTCGACATTACCCAAAAACACTTACGGTACGGATACGGACAAGGATCCTCATGGCTTCTTGAATCGACCTAGATATCTCAATTCTGGGACGGTGATGGGCCCTGCGTCAGATCTGAGAGCGATCCTGGAACGCGCTACAACTAAGGTCGAGAAGGACGGGCGTGGTGATCTGGGAGATCAGTTCGTCTTCAGTGAGATATTTGGGGAGCAAGAGTATGTCCGGGAAGCTATACGCCGTGCACGTCAGAGTGCCGGTGGCAAATGGCTTTCTTGGTTGTCGAATAGTCTGGGTACTTCTGAAGCGTCCAGCAACGTCACCGTGAAGAACATGACTTTTGTTCCGGGCCAGAGGTATGAATTTGCACTTGGCCTCGACTACGAATCTCAATTGTTCCAGACCATGACGCATTCTCATGGCGACATTGAATTTCTCTATTACAATGACACCGAGACTCTCACTCACGTGCAGGAGCAACAACACATCCCATCCGCGCACTCTCTGTCTCTTCCGCTTGACGTTCAACGCTCTGCACTGCCATTAATAGCACAACCACCGGCACAAACTGAAGGAACGGGCAGTGAGTCAAATGCATACGACCTGGATCGGGTCTCTATGAACATGTCATGGTCGACCATCGCACTCGCAACAAACCCTCATGTGCCGTCAATTCCCACCATGCTCCACTTCAACGGCGACAAGACCTATCTCTCATCCTGGTGGACCAAGATGTGGTACCAGCCCGACTCTCGTGCCCTCCTCCGCCACTACATGCAGTCCACCCGAGGAACCTCTGCCGCACATGCCGCTGCGGCTGGGACTGACGGCTCATGGAACAGTCGAGGAGGCAAGGGTGGCGTGTGGACGGATACAGCGCAATGGCTGGGCTGGGGCGAAACATGTAGAGGATACGAGGAAGAGGTGTTTGGCGACGGCAAAGGAGTTTGGGGTCAGGAGGATGGGGTCAAGAAGGTTTACAATTCCTTCGGCAAATTGATTGAAGGCGAGCCGGACGAGAACGACATCTTACAGTGACTTATCGTCTGTTCGCATTTCCTGATCTGGCTTGATAATTTGCTTTCAGCGGGCTTATTTGGGAACTTTGATCTATGGAAGAGTGGAGTTGGTGCTTTTACGCTTTGGGTGGGCGGATTCTGTCAAGACGTTCTTAGATCTCGCAACCTGTAACCGTGGAGGAAATAGCTGAGTTAGGGACCAGCTTTGAATGCTTTGCTCTCTGAATCTAACACCATCTCATATAAGAGTCTTGCAACACCAGCATATTTTCTTCTTGACTTGCCTCGACACAGCTTCCAGAGGTACAAGAAAGTGCAGAACAAATCACTAGAGTGTCTTCGTCGTCACGACGGTCCTCCTCGTCGAGAAGAAGCCCATGTTCTGCTGCGATCTGAAGGATGAAACCTAAGGTAGCTACCTTACCTTATTGTACGTAGAAAGGAGAGTTTGTAACGGCTCGGACAAGTTGCCGCATCGCCGTAAGCCCCCCAAGCCACACGGGTTGATCTGCCTGAACTCTCGGGCGGTGGATCACGGCCGGCGACATGATTGGTAAGGACGGGAAGGACTGGGGGTTCCCCACATCCACCTGGAAGCTTTCGGTGCAATTGATACCGCATCCATCAGTCAGAGACTTCTTTCACGTCATGTGCCTCTCTTGCAGCAGCATAGATCACCTCTTCGCTCGAGTCACGTGCATGGAGCTACATTCGACTTTCTGTACGGTACTTCTTCGTGTACCTTACCACAAACTTATCTCGCTTTCTTCTGTCGTCCACTAGAAGCTTCCTTCCTTGACGTTGCATCCCGCTGTAGGAAGTATTTCATACTCCATACCAACGTAACCGCTCACACAGCTTTTTCCGCAAAGGCGGAGTCATAGTGGATGTGGTGGTGTCGGCGGTGGTGGTGCTGATGCTGCTGCTGCATGCGTGTGCACGATCTTACCCCATCGTAAACAGGTCCAATCCTTTTCTTGCGATCAGTTCATGCCCGCCTCGTGTTCCTCGTACCTGGCAATAGACCAAGCCAAAAGCTGTCTATAAAGCTTGTTCCAACCCCGGAGACCTTCCTTCATTCCTATCAAGTACTTTTCTCTCCCTTGGAAGCCATCTCACAGCCTCAATTGCAATCCTTTCGTGGTTGCAACAACCTTACTAGGGTAGCTCAGGATGTTGTTCCCCACATTTCTCGCTGCTTCCGCCGCTCTCCTCGCCGTATCCGCTCAGAACTCCTCATACTCATCTCCAGCACCAGATCCATTCAAAACGTACACCATCTCGGCGCCAGGAATCAATGCGACGTTCATCTCATATGGCGCACGCCTTACCAGTTTACTTGTCAATGATAAGAATGGAAAACCGCAAGACGTGGTGCTTGGATATGACAATGCCACAGACTACCTCAAAGATACAGAAGGCCCTCACACCTACTTCGGACCGATAGTTGGCCGGTATGCGAATCGCATCAAGAACGGCACCTTCACCGTCAATGGCGTTACGTCGCATATCCCGGAGAACGAGAACAAGGGTCTCGATACCCTCCACGGCGGCAACGTAGGATACGACCAACGCAACTGGACCGTCTCTTCAGCCAACGCATCCACCATTACTTTCATGCTGTTGGATCAGGGATTTGAGGGGTTCCCGGGAAATGTCATCACTTATGCGACTTACACTGTCTCCGCCGGACCACGATGGACTGCACGGATGGTCTCGATACCGCTCGATGAGCCAACACCAATCATGCTCGCCAACCACGTCTACTGGAACCTCGATGCTTTTCTGGATCCATCGAATCCCACCGTCCTAAACAACACACTTTGGATGCCTTACTCGTCTCGTTACATAGAGGGTGACAACATTCTGGTTCCAAATGGTACCATTGGCGTCACCGAGGGCACGGTTCTCGACTTCACTAAGCCGAAGCAAATCGGGCAGGATATACAAGCGGCAGTGAACATCTGCGGTCTTGGCTGCACAGGTTACGATACCTCCTTCATCCTGGACCGTCCACGCTACTCATCCCCCGAGGCCACGGATTTGACTGTCTTGACAATGTATTCGAACTTGACCGGCATCCGACTCGATGTCCAGACGAACCAGCAGAACCTGCAGATATACAGCTGCAACGGGCAGAACGGAACCATTCCAGTCAAGCAGAGTCAGCAACACGGAAATAGCACAACGTATGTGCCAAAGTACGGATGTCTTGTCATTGAGACGCAGCAATGGATCGACGGTATCAACCATCCGGAGTGGGGTCAAGATCAATATCAGATCTACACTGTCGATTCGGAGCCTGCGGTGGTGTTTGCTCAGTATGACTTTAGCATCATGCCGTAATCAAAGTGGCAGGGGCACAAATGTTTATGTTATCTGCCATTTTACAAAAGCAGGTGAAGGAGATGTAAATAAGAGGAACTTGTTACAAGACGCGTCCGTGTATGGTGAATTGATGAAATTCCTACCAACAACTACCAATCACACGTGCAAAGAGCAGGAAAAATGCTGATTCTTCTGAAGATACTCTTCTGCTAATCTCATGACAGTCCAAATAGTCAATCCTCGTCAAGTCCAGTTGTTTTGCTAAAACCTCAAATCCTGCCAAGTCCTTCTGTTCCTCTGATTTGACGCAGACAATTCTCTCACTTCACTTTGCACGCTCGACGCGAAAACAGCGGGCTCTCTAACACAGGCACAATAAGCACCCGTCAAGACCACCGTTCAGTTATCTCGAACGCGCTCACAAGCCACAAGGGAATTCACCACACCTCACGACACGTCTCCACACCTCACCTTTATACATTCGCCTCCGCTCAAACACCCCCTACCATCCACCAGAGTCAACGCATCCCACATATCCTCAGCTCGTCCTCAGTACCGTACCGAACTCAACACCACCCCATCAACGCGCCCATCCAAAATGGCATACGCCTACCTCGACACGCCCCCGGACCACGACCCCGACTCCACCCCACGAATCTCCACCTGGAACCTCCACAACGTTATAACCAGCAGCACCGCCCTCCAATCACACCTGGGTCTCAACAACCCCACCCCCTACGCCCTCCCACCCCTCCCTCCCTCTCTACCCGACGCACCGCAGCTCGATCTCTACGCCCGTCTGCACACCCACGCCACAGTAGCAGCACACACCACCACCTCCGTACGCATCCTGACGTTCGTCGACACCACGCCCAGCATGACTGATCCGGACGTTCGGCGCAACGAGCTGCTGAAGAGGTTGGTGGTTGGGGTTGGGGGGGTGAGGGAGATGGGGTTCGGTACTGTTTTCGTTCCGTCGCTGGATGATGGAGAGGGGGAGGGAGAGGGGGAGGGGGGGAAGTGGGTTTTCGTCACCATGCGATGGGGTCCAGGCGTATGCGAGGGTGACGAAGAGGGAAGCGGGAAGCGGAGGAGGAGTGGGAGGAGAATGTGTTTTGCGCTTCCGGAACGGGGGGTTGAGAGATTGGAGGGTGTGGGAAATGACAGACGAGATGAGGTCGAGATGGGTGGTTCGTTGTACTTTTTCTTTGCCTTTTCTTTTTGGGCTCCCTTTCACAACAAACATTGGGCCAATCCTGGCATCGTATCTTCTGACCTACTGGATATAGACCCGACGGAGATTGCTTCATTCTCGGTGCTGTTCTCGAGGGGGGGAGTGCCGGTCTTTGAGTTCGGGGCTGTGGATGAGATTGTGGGCGAGGAGGCGGAGATGAGAGATGGAGGGGAGGATGAGTGTGTAGATGAATGTGAATGTGAGTGCGAGGGAGAGGCGAAGGGAGTGGGAGATGAATGGGGAGCGTTCTGGCCGGAGGAAGAGGATGATAGTTGGGGTGATGAATGGCCAGTGGACGAGGCAGAGGATGGAGGAGAGGTAGAGGAAGAGGCAGAGGCAGAGGTCGAGAATGTAGATGAGACAGAGGAGGAATGGACGTCTGTTAAGCGGGCGATGGCGATGGGAGGGTGCCTTGTGGGGTTTTATGTTTGAAACTTCACTCAGAATTGTGGGTAGTAATGTTAAGGGGAGTCGTACCGTGGTGGGTGCTTGTAAAGGGCGCTTGTCATTGTGGTCAGGCATAGGCACTCAGGATAGTGCTGGATCAAATCCACTACCACTCCTGATGAATCAATATCAGGAACCCCCAGCCAAAGCTTCTCTGCAGGCATAGACGCGTGACATGCCTCGCGAGCTATTTTCAATATCGATCGCACCATCCAGCCAGCCAGGCGAGACATAAGACATTCGAGACGCACGCAGTTCAAGGTCTGCTCTCCAACCCGAACACGACTCGACGCAACGAAACACCTCCGCCCACCCACCTAAACCCACCCCAACGCCTTCACCAACGCCTCCCCAACCCCCTTCGCACTCGCCGGATTCTGCCCCGTAATCAACTTCCCGCCCTCAGCAACCACGACCTTAACCCCCCACGGCTCCCCCGCCTTCTCGAACTTCCCGCCACTCTTCTCATTCAGCTCCTTCTCAAGCGAAAACGGCATCGCCCCCGTCAACCCCACCGCCTCCTCCTCGACGTCCGAAAAGCCAGTCACGGGCTTGCCCGCCAGCAGATACGAGCCGTCGGCGAGGCGGGCGCGGGCTAGGGCTGCGGGGCCGTGGCAGACGGCGGCGATGGGGATGTGGGAGGCCCAGAAGTCCTGGATGAGGGCGTGCGAGGTGGGGGAGGTGGCGAGGTCGAACATTGCTGCGGAAGGTTACCTTGGTGTTAAAAGGCAGGGAAAGTAGGAAGGGGAATGAGGGACGTACGACCATGTCCACCGACGAAGAAAAGGGCGTCAAAGTCCTTGGCGTGGCCGACGAATTGCTCGAGTTTGGCGGTCTGCTTGTAGAGGGCTTCGTGTTGGGCGAGGAAGTCCATGGAGACTTGGTCGTTTTTGTCGATGGAGCTGGGGTCCAGCGGGGCTTCGCCGCCGGCGGGTGAGGCGACGGTGATGTGGGCGTGCGGGGCGAGTTCTTTGTAGGGGTGGGCGAATTCGGGCTGGGGTGGTGTTAGATGGGGGAGAGGGTTCAGGGGGAAGGGGGAAAGGGGCGCTTACCAGGTACCAGCCGGTGGGCTTGCCGGTGTTGCCTAGTTTGTTGTGGGAGGAGAGGACGACGAGGACTTTTGGTTGGGTCATGGTTGGTTTGTAGAGGTGGTTGGTAGGTCAATTGGGTGGATTGGATGTGACTGAGGTTTTGATGATGTATGGTTGTCGCAAGGAGTTAGGATGTCTTCAATTAAAGAAGAGGGGATTACCTAGACATTGTAATGACGAACATTTGCGTGGATTTCAAAGCCCGACGTCACCGAGGGGCAACTGGCCCCACCAGGGTTCCCTTTGCGAATGTTCGGTCATGCTTCCGTCTACGCCTTCCGCTGCCTTCCGTCGGAGTGGTTCGAAGAAGACGGCGAAAGATCCGCCGCTGCCGAGGTTGATTACTGAAGTCTTTATGCAGTCGCATGGACCATCGGAGTCCTTTACCCTACTGTTATTTGGTTCTACCTAGGTATAGAGAGTCCACCAACAGCGCCACACGACCATAGACGCTTGTAACGCCACGCTTCAACGCTTCAACGCTTCAACGCCGTACGCTTAAAATCTTTAATCAAGTTTTAATTCTCTTATTTGCTATGTTGAAGGTATCACTTGGCCAGCTGTCAACTCTGGGTGAATGCATGAAAGAGATTGAAAGTTAACTTACCTTACTTTGTACTTGAGAGATGATCAGGTAATATTTGATGAACCAAAAGATATGCATATGCATGGCTTGTTCCTATGTACCTTAGGCATAGCCCCTACACTCGCAGTCCTGGGTGGGTAACTAAACAAAATTGGACCCGCTGACGGGGATTAACCGACCTGAAAAGTGATGATTCCGATACGAATACCATCTTATTAATGTCATTCTTTCCATAGGCTTCTGCCGTTGTGGCTTTTTATATACCCTTTCGGCTGACACTAAACCTGTGAAATACTCCATAATTGATAGATCTTAAGCCACCTAACCTTGGCAGCAAAGAAAGCAAGCAAAGCAAAGCAAAGCCCCGAGGAGGGAAACCTGACTCATCTTCCTTGTACACCTCAGTCAGCTTATCGAGTGCCAGCTTGACGTTACCTTAAGTTATACAGTAACTGTATCTTTCAACTATTGGGGCTGTGTTTGTGTGGAGACACGCCGTACTTACGGAGTACTCCGTACATATACAAAGATTGTGCAAGTCCAGATTTTGATATCTGTTCAATTCCACCCATCTTCATCCCTCGACCGAAGCAGAGGAAGGAATATATAATTATTATCAAAGACCTTGCCAGTTGTTTTTCCTGTCTGATTGATACATGTACAGTGCCGGCGGAAATTCTGGGCCGCGCAGAATGCTCACAAAAAAAAAAAACCACTTTTTTTTGAAAGCTCAAAATCCTTAAAACACATAAATACTGTAATTACTTCATAGCCACAGTGTATACAGACATTCTGAATATGCAGAATGATGAATTATATAAATCTCTAATATTTATGAAAGTTCTGAGTCAATTAATACATAAATGATGTTGTTATTGCAGTATTTAATGAATTTTTCAAGTTTTGCCGCTGTTTCATCATCAAAACTCACTTTTTTAATAACTACACATACAATTGCTTAATGATACATCTAAAAATTACTGATTTAATAGATTTATATAATTCATCATTCTGCATACTCAGAATGTCTGTATACACTGTGGTTATGAAGTAATTACAGTATTTATGTGTTTTAAGGATTTTGAGCTATCAAAAAAAAAGTGTTCTTTTTTTTTTGGTGAGCATTCTGCGCGGCCCAGAATTTCCGCCGGCACTGTACTGTAAGTTACAAATACTCGACGTCTACCTTACGTAGGTACCTTATGTAAGTAAACATGGGCCGGTCTGGCCCTCGTGGATTTTGACCTGTGCTTTCTCTCACGGGCCAACCTTCCTTCACCTCTACCTACGCTGTACACTCTACACTCTGTTGCTTACCGACACTGCCTGATCTTCTCGTCTCCACCACAAACAGGCCACTTTCAACCGCAAACACTCTTTCCAAAACTCTTTCCAAATCCTATCATCGTTCCGTAACACTCCTACCATCCACAACCAACACAGAAGTCGAGAACTGATAGAGTTCAAAGGCTGAGCTATTGCCCGGGGAATTGCCACGAACCCATCGTAACTTAACGCAAACGTATGAGCAGTTCGACACACCCAACCTTTCCCATCTCCAACCTTGGTCTTTGTGATGGCATGGATACGGTCTCGTCAATAACAGTGGCCTCCAACATGGTTGAGAGGAGAAGTTTGACCGATTTACGAGGATCCCAGGGAGCGTTGTCGATGAAGAGTAGCCTGGATCAGAAGGATGGCTCGTTAGGGCGCTCATCAATCCGACGTTGCATGTGGGCGAAAACAGCACCAAGACAAATCCTTAAATCGCGTTCGAAGACGAGCGGAACATCCATTGTGCCCTCGTGGGAAGGATTTCGGAATCCCGAAGGTTTAGGAAATTCGGACGTGCCGCTCGTGAGAAGAGCATCCACGGACGTAAAACCCAGTCACAAACTTCAGCTGCCGCCGTTCCAAACCCTAGGCATCGCAGCACCTCATCCCGATTACTTCTGCACGCGTCCAGCTCTTTCACAACCTCCAGATCCTCCACGAATATACCCAGAACTTGAAGACGCGGCAGGGCTCGGTCTTCACGATCTCACGGACTCTGGCAACAAGGAGTACAGACGACCTAATCTGGCTGCCTTGCAGTTGTTGACACCACCAGATGATAGCGGCACGATTGATTGGAGACTTTCTTCTACTTCTGCAACGGATCCTACCAAACTAGCTCCCTGCACAGCTTTACGCCCTATGCCAACCAAACAAGGCGCCACATTCATTACTGCAACACATCCTGGCTCCTCTGAAGGTGATCAACCTTCAGATGCACGCGGACAACATCCCGCCGACGAGAGCATGGCCGACAGCAATGACCTACCACCATCTCAGACCGACGATGTCGATTCCATCGGTCAGTCCCTGCTAGAGCAAGCCATCAGCATCACAGGTTAGCACGTGCCTTTGGAGAATCATCCGATCACATCGCTAACTTAGAGCAGTGTCCGGTATTTCGGCGTCCAGTAACTCCAGTTATGCGATACGCGTTCTTTCCCACGCTCTACCATGTCCGTCTTCGGATACAAGTCTTTCGGCAGCCTCGACCTTCACAAATATCATAACCGCCATCCAAGCCGAACTGCAGCCAAGCCAGAGACCATACATCAACATCACCCACGCGGTACCCTCCAAGTTTAGCCTGACGAACTTGCCCTTCTCGCCGCCGGGCACCCCCAATCTCCCCCACGGTGGTGAAGATTATTTCAACATGACTGTATTTGCCAGTGCAGTCCCTGTCATCGATCATCACGACACCAGCCGAGGATTGACGAGCAGTCCGGCACCTTCGTCGCCATGTCCCATCGTACCACCGGCCAGTGTTCATGTCGCCTTGGTGGAGCGGTATATACCACCCAGCTCGTCACAAGAATATTTGGATCTCTCGTCAGCAACCGGACCATCCGCGCTGGTCGACCGGCTGGTGGAGCTTTCGGCGGATGGAGGAAGCATGTTGTTCATCTATCCAACGAAGCGGGGCGCTCTGACATTCGCGACCGAGTATCTCGGACCGATTCTCGATCCGTTGTTACGAAGCATCGTAGTCCTCCACAAGCTATCTGCGGATGTGGGTCTGACCCTGGGCAAAATGGCCGCCATTGAGCACATGGTCGGGTTTGAGATGATGAAGAAGAAGATTAGCCTCCTCCTGCGGAAACTAAACCGTGGTAATATCTCACAGACCGTCGGCCCAGGCACGGCGAGCCTCCGGGGATCCTACAACCTCGTCTACTCCGGAACGCAAGACGTCCCGCTCGACCGGAAGGTATGGACGGACTGGTGGGCCCAGCAGGAGACCCTACGGATCAGAGACGTGATGGGAAGATATTTCAAGAGAGCTCAACGGCTCCCAGAGGATACGGACATCACTTCGGCGGTCTTGGTCCGGGAGATCATTGACGGAGTCATGTCAAGACCGTATGGGGACACACCAGCGCCGACTACGGGTGTGGAAGTTGGAGTGTTTGTCATCCAGAGAGCCTTGTAGGCGGAGTACAGCGGACATTGTCAACTCGGAACCTTTCATAAGATGAGGTGTTTCTGTCATTGTCGGGTTCAGCATGGTTCTCCGCCTCACCGTGGCGTTTTGTCTTGTATGGTTTCATGTTTACTATACACTTGAGGGAGCATTTGAGCGAGAACATCAGAGTACATCAGTAATTGTAATGGACTTGCATTGCAAGGCCTTCAATTGATACGAGAGCAGGGTTTGAGCACCGCACCGTGGGCGTTGTTCTAGCTTGAGGAAAACAGGTAGCTTCAATGAGGTACAATGAACTCATAGCTCGCATAGTCAATGAATAAAAAAAACACTCGCAGACACACTGTTGTTCTGGTACAATAAGAAGCGGTTTGTTGCCAATAGGACCTCAATCCTCAAACAAGTTAGTCGATATCTGACAATGGAAGCGAGATCTCGGCGCTACGTTTGGCCGATGATGGGACACCAAAAGAGTAATTCATGTACACCAACCTCATTGATTTATACAAGTGTCACAGCTCATCCAGGTCGCCTGACATTTTTCCAATACTTCTTTTCGATCGCATCATCAGATCCTATATCCTCCGATCAGATTCAAGTCCGGCGCCGTCTGGACTACCAAGGAAGGCGACACCCGCTCCCCACGGCGAATTACTCTCTTACGTCGAATCCGAGAGACTCCAGTAAGAGATCTGACACTCAGGTCACTGACGATCAAGCCGAAATCCAGTGATCTGATATTCATAGGTGTCATAGCCGTCTAGGCACCAGATTCCTTATACTATAGGCTCAAATCCCTCTGCAGCACCATGGCGTACTCGCCCTCGCCCCAGATCTCTCCCACGGTAGCCTCTGGCAGCGCACCTCACATCAGTCGTCTTTCCGCAACCCCGCCTCCACAGCAACTGTCTAAGCGTGATAAACGGCGCAACGCCCTTTCCGAACGCCTCAGTGATCTCACCAATCAGTTCACTAGAAACCGCGACGCCCACTTTCGCAAACAACTTCAGTCACTCCAGATCGATATGAACCTGATAATGCGGGCCGATCCCTACAAGGAACACCCTCTCGAAGATCACCCAGATGAGATAGCGGACTTGATCGCTGCAACCGTTGGGGCGAACATTCATGGTGGTGGTCATGGCGGCCATCGCAGGGCGGAGAACGATGCTGCTCCGTATGCTGGCAAATGGTACCAGAAGTTTGTGGAGGAGATCAATGACGCACAGGAGAACCGAGACGCTCAATTGACGCTACTTGAGGTAAGCCAAACGCCTACTACAGCCATCTAGGGCTTCCAGCTGTGGAGAGTCGATCGTAGAGGATACCTAGCGAGGACAACGTCTGTTTAGCGACAGCGGCTGACATATATTGCTCCACAGCAAAAACACCAACGTACATTAGCAGTTCTCCAACAGGAGAACCGATACAAAGTCCGCCTGGCGCAAGAAGAGCATCACCAGCTTGCACGTACAATTCGGGAACGGTTGATACAGTCCATCGCACATCGCAAGAACCGCTTGATGAAGGAGAAGGAACACCTAGATATTGCAGATAGCAATGCTCTACTTCTACATCCGAGCCAGTTCAGCATCACACACCCTGGCAGCCCTGGCGGGGCACAGAGCAATCGCAAGACGCGACATACCCGACACCGGCTGGAAATGGACGACTTGGGCATTACCATATCGTCTGCGGACGGAAGCTACAAGCGTAAGAGGAGAGCTCTCGCAGAGGATGAGAACGGATCACCAGGCCCTGGGGGCAGATTTGCCGACCCTGGGGTCTCCTCACCATGGAAGGAGTCGCAAGGGAAGATGATCTATCATCAAATGACTGCACCAGCCTATTCGGTGGACCGCCTCTTCACCGAAAAAGAACTAGCCATGAATCTCAACACCGCCGCGCTGGCCACCGCCCATTTCTTCGCCGCCGAGAAAGCCCAAGCGAAAGCCTCCAGCGTGAAAGGCACGACGACGAACGGACCGAATACGGACGGCGAGGACACCGCCGGTCCCGCTCACGAAGCGGAGGCAGACGACGACGGCGCACAAGCCGTCGCGCCCGAAATGGACCGCAACGGCAACCAATCCTTCCACGCCACGCGCTCGACCCGCAACAACAACAACAACAACAACAACGGCACGTCGGCCCTGAACCTACTGGGTGACCTCGCCGAGCGCAGCTCCGCCCTGCCCACCAACCTCCCCATCATCCTCCCCAACATGGGTAACATCAAGAATGGTTGGGCGCCCGTACCGCCCCCGCTCCGCAACGACGACGCCGACGACGACCTCGCGAGGATCGCCTCCCTCTTCGACGAAAACAGCCCCGCGCCCCCGGGCTACGTGGACGAGAAGCTCGTCGACGTCCTCTGCGCCCCGTTCGCCTCCCAGGCCCACCGCAATCTCTGTAATCCCCCTCCCACGCTCGCTGGAGCCGCCGTGGTGATCCCTCCGGCTGCCGCGGCGAAACTGTCGGCCGCGCCACTTGTCGGTCTCGGTGGTGTGGCGATGAGCGCGCAGAGTAGCGTGGGTGGCGTCAGTGATGCTGGTGGTGGTGGTGGTGGGGTTGCGATGAGCCGGAATGGGAATGGCAGCTCGATGGGTTTGACGACGAAGAGGAGTGCGAGTGGGGCGGGTTTCGTGAACGGTGAGGGGGGGAAGCGGATTAGAAGTCGGTGAAGTGGGAGGCAAGCTGGATGGTACTGAATGGCTGCGCGTTTTAGATCTGTATGGCGTGGTACCGTCATAGGATTGGATGTATTGTTTATGCGCATATATGGCGTTTCGCGACGGCGCGATTGGAGGTGCGAAGGGTTAGGGTTGGCTCTATGGCGTGGGGAGAAACATGGCTTGTCTGGCGCTCTGATGTCCAGGTTCAATCTGGCATGCCGGTACGATAACCCAGGGAAGGAAATAGGGTGGCTTTGCATGGTGGTCTTTTCCCGGATGCGTCATGACCTTCACTCACTCGTTGCGGTGTTTTCATCGGGTGTCCACATGTATGGTTTAGTCTTCCCTATGTATAGCCATGAAGGGAGAAAGAAACATTGTGTAAGTGAAGAATCACGGACCGACCTTCCATTCAAACTCTGAGAAATAGTTTCAGGTCAGCCATGAGAGCTATTGTGGCTCGTTGACAAAGTGTATTCCATTCAAAATCCTTGGCATCTACAAAAGACTGTCAAAGAGACCTTCATATCATACGAAATGCTTGTCTTGAAAATCCCTTCCCCTGATGTTCTCAACCTGTCAGAGTGCTCCAAAATCCAATACCAACAATCATTCACGACCGTAAAGCACACAGAACCTCCAAACCCACCACCCAACCCAACCCCAAAGCCCACAGCCGCCCCCGCCCCAACAAACCAAGCCGGCAAACCACCCACCAACCCACTCACCCAAAAACCAACGCCCGAACCTCAATACTCTCCCTCGCCCTCGCCCCCACCGGCGTCCTCGGATGGACAAACGCACTATGCGGCGCCCTCCCCCTTGCCCCTTCCCCACCCTCACTATCAAAGCACTTCAACAACAACCTCTCCCCGCCCGTCATCCCACTCCAATAAAACCACCGCTGCCGCTCGCTCCACCTCACCCCCGCCGTCTCACCCGTCCGATCCGGATACCGATGCTCGATCCCCACCAGATCCTCATCCGCCACGCTCGCCGAATCCGCAAACGCCAGCGGGAAACTCTGCACCGCCCCGTTCAGCGGCCTCCACACGTTCACGATGCGATACCGGCCTTGCAGTAGGCGTTCGGCTTCGGCAGGGTCCGCGATGTGGTGCCGCACGCGGGCTGCCGCCGAGGCGGGGGTCTGGTCGACGTGCACGCGCGTGACGGGGGCGCGGGGCGCGGAGGGGAGGGCGCGGCGGACGGTGTGGTCGAAGAGGAGGATGCGGGTTGCGGTAGGGAGGTGTGCGTGCAGGAGGTGTTCGATTTCGGGGTAGTAGTGTTTGCGGATGGCGGCGTCGTCGGTGAAGTCGAGGTCCGGGTTGGTGGCGCTGGGGGCCAGGTGCGTGAGGGCGGCGAAGGCGTTGGCGTCGAGGTTGTAGGTGCTTTCGTGGCCGCGGATGTCGTGGATGGGGACGAGATGCTCGGCGTCGGTGAAGTTGCGTTGCGGGTGGCCGGGGGGTGGCGTTTCGACGTAGTTGAAGGGGGCGCTGCCGTCGGTGGGGGGCGAGTAGAATTTTAGGGGGGCGGTGACGGGGCCGGTGGGGATGTAGGTTGCGGAGGAGGGGTTGGTGGTGGTGGTGGTGGTTGGGGGTGGGGCGCTGTTGGTGAGGGAGGCGCCGTTGGTGAGGGTTTGGGTGGTCGTGGCCATGGCGGATTCGGTGGGTGTGTTTGGTTTGTTAGGTAGGCAGGTACTTGGAGGGGCAGGCTGGCAGTTGATGTGAGACTCTGCGGGTTCGTTCTGGTTGCTACCTATGTGGGTCTGAATGTACTCGAGTCAATGGAGATCTGGAGGGAGATACAGAGAGAGTTGTGAGGGGTAGGTTATTATATACAAGAAGGATGTGACTGAAAGATCTTTCTGGAATGAAAACTAATGCAATTGATATTGTAATCGAAAGTTCATTACAAATGAGAGTACCGGTTGCCGGCGCGTCATAGTGTTGAATCGAGGTATTCCTCCCCGCCGGGTAAATGGCCGAGGTGTTTGGTTGTCGGAAAGGGTTCGTTCGTCATATGGAAGGAGGAGCACACCATGGACTGCTGACAAAGCACCCCTACGAAGAATGACACCAATCAGTGACATTATTGAAAGCTCAATGGTTTTCCGTCACTCTGTATATCCATCGTATTGGAAACAGGGTATTCAGGTAATTAGCTGTCAGTACGAGAAACGGCGCAAGTAAACTCTCATTACAGTCATACCTGTGAGCTAACGACGGAGTCTCGTGACTGAATCAGCTTCGAAACTGAGTATGGAGGTTTTGCCACGAAAACAAGTCCTCAGACAAGTCATCTGGGTGGCTGCCCATTGTAGTTAGTAGCTGAGCTAGACTATAAATCAATTACATCAATAATTAATCATAATTATTGTCACAGCATGCAGAAGTGACGAAGGTTTGTCTAAATTATCTATCTAACTATATCGGTAAGACCCTAACCTGATATGTGACTTGATCCTCGGTTACAACTGTTGTAAGCGAGGATCAAGTCCTACCCCCTGTGACTGCCCGAAACGGTTGCCTCTAGCCCGATTAAGGACTTTTCTGAGGACTTGTTTTCGTGGCAAAACCTCCCTAGTAACAGTAATCTAAGGTACTCCAAGCGGAGAGAAGAAGTGTGTTGAATAAGGTACCCAGCGATCTTGCCCATGTCTGATGATATTTAGACCATACACTATCCCATCCCATCCCATCCGATTCGATCCTGAAAATAAAATGCTAGATCGTATCCGCCGAAACCCAGTCTTTCAAAGTAAAGCAGACCAGTCCACTTCAAAGCCCAGCCCTTTTCCAATCCAGAGTATGTTCCTTTTCTTTGCCCCAAAAACCAAACACCTCCTCCCTCGGTTTCGCTTCGTTTCGTAAATTGATGCTCGTATACTTGTACATAGGTAGTCCGCTGATAGATGGCCTCAAGAGAGACAGGAGTAGAAAAGGACAGGCGCAGATTAAACACAAGCAGATCTAATGGCTGGCGCGGAAAAGCTTGATAGTGTCGTAAAAAGGCTGCATACGTGTTCGCTGAATTCGCAAAGATAGGGATTGATCAATCCACAGGCCAGAGTCCATACCTGAACTCCCTCCTCGTAGTCGTTGTCGTAGTCGTATTCGTAGTCGTTGTCGTAGTCGTATTCGTAGTCGTTGTTGTTGGAGGTTCAACTCCTCCGCTCCTGAACCCCTCAGCGGTCCCATGCGACGAGTTATAGACATGCAACAAATCGCCCGGGTGCATGTTTTCCGGGTCTCGCCACTGCTCCATGGACATAACACTCTCGCGGTTGTTGAGACGTTGCGGTTTGGCGGATTGGACGGCACGGCTAGTGTCTTGGCAAGGCTGCTGCTGCTGTTGCCATGGCTTTCCGCTCATGTTGATGTCAAGGTGTTGTTCTGGTGTGGTCTTTCCATTTGAGTGGGTTTGGAGGGAGGTGATTTGCATCGAGTGGGATTCTTCGACGGCGGTGCGGCGGAAAATGAAGCGCTGGAGGAGGGGCTGCATGACGGGCAGGCACGCGCTGAAGATGCCGATGCTGACTTCGACGACGGACCATGTCCCGACGCCATACTCTCTCCCTATAGATCCGTTAGGTTGTAATAGTATGGTGGTTGGGCTGACCCACATGTGATGTCTGTAGGAGACAACGCCAAGAGGATTGGGATGCGGATAATGCTGACAATAACAACACTGAATGTGAGCATTAGTTGGGACCGGTTGCTTTACTTCCGCCATAGGATGGGGCAACTTACGAGGCACCGAGCATGAACATTCCGGATACGGCAAGTTTCCGCCCCCTTGAAACACGAAGATGCCACACCACTGGTAATGGTAAGGTGAGGAGAACGATGTTGATGAGGACGTTGATGACAGACGTAACATTGCATATGGTATGAAAGTCAACGCAGTGGCCGTTGATGGACTTGTCGAAGGCGTATGCGAAAGGCTTGCATTGGCACAGAAGGATGAGGAACGCGGTAACCCAACCGACGAATGTCAGAACTGCCACAACATACACGGCTTTGCCGAAAATCCGACTGAGAGAGCTGAATAGCCGGTAGTAGAAAGATAAAATCGAGATCTTGATCGCGAACAAGCATGTGACGTAGATCAAATCGCACGCCATTAAAACCTACAACAAGTACGTTAGCTCAAATGATCTCGGACTTTCTGGAATCAAAGGCGATGGGTGCCACTTACCTTGAGATTCTTGGTGATTATTTCAGAGTTATGGTCTGCTGCATGCTTCCCTGCTCCGTCCTCAATGGCTACAAAGACACAGAGTCAACGAAGCTCGACGGCGAGGCAATAAGGGACAGACTTCGGTTCCATACCGATGATTTGCGTCATAAACAAGCCGTAATCGAGAACCTGACTCCATGTAAGTACTAAATACAAATGCCAACTGTCTTCAAGATCCCCATCTGGATGCTGACCAACGCCGTTATAATTCCATAGTCATCGAGCTTCCATGATGTCGCCATTGACCATCTAGTAAACAAACGTAGAGCCACCGCAACTGTAGCCAGCCCGATCATAACCGAAAAAACAGCGGCGACCTGGCCGCTTCTGTCATGGTGAAGATGAGCAACCCGACTCTCAATGTTCGCTGAACTCAGCTCCATGGAGGCACAAGGGTTGGGAAGAGATCAGCTTGAGTTGTAGATGGAGCAAGCTTGTGTGTGATTGTCCGTGCCATGGAAAGCTGTGCTTGAAGAGTTCGAGGAAGTAACAAGAGACATATATATTCTGTCAGAGCCACATTGTGGCATGGAGCCATCTGCATCTCTAGCCCCAACCATCTCTTTCAACATGCGACAGAGCTATAAGTTGATAACCCTAGGCACGTTGCTACCCGCAATGGCTCTGCTGTAGGGCAATAATGAAGGGAATAAATGCGGAGTGGCGGTCAACCTGGGCTTGCGCCTATACAACGGGAGATTTATGACGTCCATCACAGACTGCTGACGGAAGATTTGTTTTGCGAGAAGCCACACCCAAGCCAGTGGGTCGATCCATCTTACTTTCGACAAGCCTGCCGTCTGGGGTAGTATGGCGGCTAAAGGTGATTTGTGGGTGATATTTAGACTATTGAAGCCATCTTCCACATCTCCTGTCAAACTCCGTAGTGCTTGCATTCTGATTGAGTCGCTTCTGCATCGTCAAGCCACTCAGGGTAAATGCCGTTCAAGCCCGAGACAACAGCAGTCCCACTAAATCAGTACCGTTCTCAACGGCTAATGACCTTGGATGATCTGAAGCGCCAGGATCAAGTAGTAAGAGGCAGCGTCCTTTTCAGAGCTTGTGCTGCAATGGCCAGTCAAATCGGTAAATGCTCAGCACAGACGGATATGCGCCGTAAAGTGGAGTCCCTAAGTGTCTCTCGGTCGCATATGCCGTGCATGGTCACGTCAAAGTATTGCCATCACTGAGAAGGCGGGATGACCTTCGTACAAGCCAGAATAAAGGGTCTGACTGGATCCGGTGCTCCAGCCCTAACACGTCTGATCCCCATTTCCAGGAGGGTGGTGGCACCCTGATCAGAGATCCGAGCACTAATCATTGTCCACTCCCCAGCGAGTGTCAGAGAGCACTATTCCGTATACTCCGTAAGGCCCTAGTTGGAAAAAACGGTGATGGGTGTGTGAGCCATGTCCTGAACGGCGGCGGGTAAATGACTAACGCTAAGGCGCTTATATCCCTCCGACAAGTATAACATGGAGTCGTAGCAAGATAGGAAACCATTGCAGGGCTGGATCTCAGACTAGGTAACTACCGTAGTCTGTATGATTTGATTTATCCCAGCCAGTGAGAAGCTATTCCTTGCCTTCGACATTATTCAACAATATTAGTATGGAACGCATCCAGAACACAACGGCGCCGCTTAGCTGCCCTGTGGCTCGATTCTCCGAGCACAGTCTCTTTCCATACGTCATGCTAGAATCGTCAAGAGCAAGGCGTTCAGATGACAGAAGGTCCTGTCACGGTCATGCAACCGCGCCCAACGTAGATTCCAACCGTTCACACGATACTTTACTCCGAATGTCAGATCCTAACAGGAAGGGTTATGTATGACTAAGCAAATAAAGCGACCAAAGCAGCCTAGTGCTGTCTCGAGTCACCGTAAACAACATGCCCCCTTCTCAACCACAACATCAAAACACGCAGTTGCAACACGTTGGTTCGAGCATCAGCCGCCACAATACCGACTTCCCTCGGTCTAGGTCAATGAACTCGGAATTTCTTTTCATTTAGGTAAAGGATCTTAGCAATTATTCAGCTGTTGCATCTGAATTCAGGCTACCCAAGCGTGTCGTTCTCCACTTCTATCTCCTGCGGTCTACACGAACAAGGCGGCAGTATGCCTCCAAATTTTGATATATCAGTCCCTTCATCGCCCGATCCTCTTGGCAACTCTTCATTGGCCGAAACGCCATTCCTGTCGCCCACCAAGTCAGCCATGCGTCGAACGCCGCCCGACAAGACAATAACACCCAGCAAAAACTCCACCAACAACATCAAATTACAAGACTTCATCTTGAAGACGCCTCCTGCAGGAATCCTTAGGAGAGGTCAATCGCCCACGAAATCGACCGCGAAGACGGAGAATCTGCTAAGCCCATGGCGGATTCGCGTCACGGTTGAGGCCGAGAGGGATGAGGATAAGCAGGGAGCGGGTGGTCGCACAAGCGGCAGGGTTGGAAAGTCGTTGGCAAAGAGCGGCAGTGGGCGGACCACTACGACGCTGGTACCGTTGAAAGGCTTAGATGATTCGTCTCCGCCGCCGGCGAGTATGAGAAGCGCTCGCTCAACGAAGTTGGACCGTGGATCGTCGCCTATAAAGGGAGGTGGGGTCGCTGCATTGGTCAGGAAGAGGGGACTAAGGTCGGGTGAGGATGACGCGGGCAGAGACTTGTCTGTCGGTGCGACGCCAGGAAAGAGGGGTCGTGGAAGACCCAGGAAGAGTTTGCCAGTTGAGGTTGATGAAGACGTGGTCATGACGGAGGCAGGGAGAGTAAAGCCTACAGCGACACCGCTGGCAAAGAAGGCAAGGGGCAAGAGGAAGGCTATGAGTCCGGTGAACATCGCGGTAGATGAGGATCTCGATGGAGACGTATTCAAAGGGAGGGGCAAACGTCTGGTTCGCAACGCTTCTGTCGGCTTAGTGGAGACATCACCGAACAGGTCCTTGTCAGCCTCGCCTCAGAAGGTGGTGTCAGCTCCCCGCTCAAATCCAACAGCCGTCTTCGAAAGTACACCGCCTTGCGATTCCTTGAAGTACTCTTCCGAACAGGGAGCGAACAACGCGGCGAAGGAAATGCGACGCTCAGCAACACCAAGGCACCCTGGCCATCAACTACTAAACACCGGGAATGATGACTCCATAGGTGATGATCAGGCAATGCATGCAGACCCGACAAACGACCACCTGGAGTTTGACTCGATCCTAGAGAGTGAAGGCTTCAGTATGGTTTCCCTAGAGTCGATTGAATCGGCAAGACAGAATCTGAGCAGCATTACAAAGACGAAATTCCTAACAAATCCGGCTTTACATCCGCCGAGACTAGGTCCTGAGGTACCAGAGACGGTTTCTCTAACAGCGGTCAACGCTGCTCAAAAGGGCGCAACAGCCAACAATCCGCAGGAGGCTGATCTAGGTGGTGGAAAATCTTTGGTTCACGACTCTGACTTACAACATTCCGCATTAGGTAGGGGTGATAGAAGCACATCCTCTCCGCACCAGTCTAAATATGGTACTGGGAAGAGCGTTTCATTCTCGACCCATCACCATGTTCTAGGGCCGGACTCCTCGGAAGCCAGTGCTCGCCAAGTATCGGTATCAACACGATCTTCAACAGAGAAACAAGCTGTCCAGCAAAAGACTCCCCTCGGGGTCCAGCCGACCCCAAGACTGCCACCGCCTATCCAGCCGAGAGCTCCATTGAACCCATCAGATCCTACAAGTAAGCCCAAGCCGGATACGCCTAAACTCTGTCGTGTTGTTCGGGCAGGTATTGCTCTGCAAGGAGTACTAGACAGTAACGCGCGAGAGACCAATGCGCGAGGTTCATCGCTCAAAAGCCCTTACGTCAGCCCTGCGAACAAGAGATTGTCTAACAGTGTAACTGGAAAGAGCCCCAAGGAACGTCTCGACGATTTGTTTGAAGGCTTTGGTGCTGGTACAAGGAGGGAGCTCCGGGCTGGCCTGAGACTTGGTGAAGAGTTAGCTAGGCGACACAAGTTGGCAGCTCAAGCCCAACAGGTCGGTGGGTCCTCTGGGGCGGTGGCAAGCGAGGACGATGTGTTCACGGAGTCGAATGAAACGGGATATCCAAAGCTGCCAACGCCGGAGGACAAAGATGATTATGCACTCGCCGTACCAGCGTCTGCTCCTCAGCAAGTGATCGAGTATCCTTCCCTACAACCAGAGCAGCTTCTGAGCCCTGAGCGAAGTGAGCGAGAAGAAGATGAGATGGACTGGCAGGTGGATACCCCTGTCAAGACGCAGAATTCAAATTTATCCGACTTTAGTTCGGAGCAACATATATCAAACGAGACGGTTGGGAGCATTTCTAAAGAAAAAGAAAGACGTGAAGCACAATGGCAGCGGGAGAGGGAAGTCGTCAGTCGAGAGATCGATATGGCAAATTCGAGCCAGGTCATCGTCATTAGCGGTGATGACACTGAAGCCGTGGATGAGTCACTCACGCTTGAAGAAGACGACAACGACGCAGCCGATGTTGACATTTGCCAAGCTGAAGCCAATTCTAGCAATCACCCGCGAGCTTCGCCATCTGTTGACGGCGACCTCTTCCCAGAGGATATTGCCAAGCCACGGCGTGGCAAGATTCCAAGCCCTTGGCGGCGGGATAGCCAGATGGTTTATAGCGATGAAGCGACTGAAGATATGTCCGGCCTATTCTGGCAACCTGACCAGCGGGCGATACAACTAGCGAAAGAAAGAGAGGAAAGGAGGAGGAGGAAGGAAAGCCATCTCGATGTGTCTGGCATGTTGAAAATCGCCGACAGAGTCAATGAAGAATCGAGAGTCAACATAAATGACTCGACGGATGGCAATACCCATAAGGTGCTACAGACCGAAGTTGAAATTACTATTAAGGAGGAGCAGACCTTGCACGTTGAGACCGTCGTTGAGGGTTCTTGTCATCGGGAGGAAGCTATGGCGACCGAACAGGGGGGGTCAAGCTCGGAGGTAGAGTCAGATGGTGAAGACACTGATAGCGAGGATGCTATGGCGCCGGTGTCTGGAGCTCAAAGTCCCGAGCTTGCGTCAAGTCCTGGAGACCTGTACGACAGCGAAGAAGTGGCGATTGCAGATGGAGGACCAAGTCCGGACACTGAGTCGAATGCTGAAACCACATACTACAGTGAGGCAGAGGCAGAGGCAGAAGCAGAAGCAGAGGAAATTCCGCAAGCGACCGCCGACAACGAATCTCCAACAAATGACAGCAAACCAGCCAAGATAACAACCGATCGCTACGTCGAAGCCTATCTAAGATTAATCCGCAACGCTCATCCCAAGCCCACAGCACCCCCACCCCCGCAACCAACCACGTGGCTCGGCAAACTAACCAGCATCGCCTCCTTCCTCCAGGACACTCTCGAACCCCCGGACTCCTGGACCAACGCCGAATACCGCCTCCTCGACGGCCTCTACCAGCGCGCCAAAGTCGACGCCACCATCTGTCCCTACAACCCCAACGGCGGCTACTGGGGCTTCCGCCTCTGCCTCGGCCATACCCTCTACTACGGCAAAAACTACAGCGTCAAGATCGCGAAACCGCACCTCGGCATTGTCGACGCGTTCCGTGAGATCGTCCGTCTTGCGAGCTTGAGGAATGGAGGGGATGGCAGCGTCGAGTGGAGCGAGTATTATGTCGTTCAGAGGCTGTTCAGTGTGATGGTCGCGGAGGATATGCGGGCGAGGGGGATACCGTTTCCGGACCGGGAGGGAAAATCAGATAGGGTGGGGGTTGAGTAAGAGCTGAGAGAGTTCCGTAGCCTTTAGTACAGATGGCCGGGGGATTCGTACTGTACCTACGGTGTACCCTGTACCTGTTTAGCCAACGGACAAACACGCATGCGTTTTCTGCGCACATGGCGCACCATTACGTTGGAATTGGTCATCTGGCGTTGCGGACTGCCATGTCGTTTACGGGGATTTGTGTAAAGTGGAGCACGAGCTAGCTATCTTGGTCCGGACCGGCAGACGGCCCCCGAAGCACATGCATTGCATGAAAGACATGCGAATTACTGGCCGTATACCCTTGCCTTTCTCTATCTTCTCAACCCCGCCCTCCCTGTACTCGTATGGGTCAAGGTATCAAGCCAGATACCGTGGAGACACCATCGCCGATTCCCAAACTTGCTCGTTGGCGTCCCGATGCCTACAGAGCCCTCCCTGCACCTTCATCCACGGCGGCACAAACCCCCAGATCACGCGCCCACGGTCTGACACCGTACCCCTGTCACGATGTACGTCGTAGATCGCCCACGACCAATGACCAGCCCGTCGACGAGCTCGTCGACGCCGGCCACCGTAATTGAGGTCTCTGGACCCCCACACATTCTCATCATGCATCAATCCACCCACTACCCTATCCCAACTTCCCACACCCGAATCCCACCGGCTCCCATCCTCATCCTCAGTCTTCCCACCACCCACCGAGTACGACGAGCCCCAACAACCCCGTCCCATCCACCCAAACCAAGCCCACCAGCCCATCCGCAATTCCACACACCCTCGCACGAATACCAACCAGCATGGGCACGCCAACGACAACAACCGCGCCAACCACCGCGCCAACCACCACGCCAACAACCACGCCAACGACCACACCAACGACAACGACCACGACCGTCTCAAAATCCACACCCCGCCCCCGCCACCTACAACGACAAAGCGTCTCCTTCTCCGACGATCCCCTCACCACCAGCAACAGCGCGGTCCCGCCCGCGCCCGCGCCGCGGGCCAAGTGGACGGCGGCGATGGCGGCGCAGTTGGCGCAGGCGCAGGCGGAGCTGGACCGCAGCCAGAGGCGTTGGAGTCGGGGCCAGGAGGAGTGGTTGGGTGAGGTAAGTGTGGGTTGTGCGTGTTGTTGCTCCCATTTGCGGTTGGAGTGGAGTGGAGTCGGGGTCGGCTTGGGGGTTTGTGGTGGGCGAGTCTGCTGGAACGGGGTCTGCTGGCTCGGGACCAGGGTTTGGGGGTTCCGGGGCTCGGGGTTCGGGGTTTCGGGGGTTCAGAGTTGTGGATTCGGGGTTGAGGGTGGAGCAGAAAGAAGAAGAGAGGAGGGCTGACAGTCGGGGATTGGCCAGGTTGAGAAGCTGCTGGAGACCAAAACGGAATACGAGCGGTTCGTGCGGCGGAGGGAGAAGATGGTGCGGAAGGAAGGGAGGCGGGTTGCCAGGCCGGCGGTGGTGGAGCGGGCGGCTGTGGGCGTTGGTGGTGAGGATGAAGCGGGGCGCGAGGTTGGTTTGATTTGCTTTTCCTTGATGGGAGGGTCGTTGATTGTCGGTTCACTGATAGGGTCACATGTGCAGACGGCCGGAGGCTTCAACGGGTTGATTCGTCTCGTCAGTTCGGCGACTACTTCTTCTGTGGAGAGCCCGACGCGCTCGAGCTCGGTGCAGAGCGGTTGCGGTGAGGGGCCGCGGCAGGTTAGTTTTTCTTTTGCGAGTTTTTCTTCTGCTGGGAAGGGCTTGGTCGGTTGCTTATGGTTTCGGGTGTAGGCTGGGAGAGGCTTCGGGAAGCTCTTTCGCCGGTTTAGCTCAAAGTGACCGGGACGACCTGGTGTGACGATCGGTTGGAGACCTCCGACATGAGGAACGAGTCTGCACTGAATCGTGGAAATTATCTTTGGAACAGATCGTACGGGTATGTTGGCAACATCGCCTATTGCGGTTGAAACAGAACAGCTAATCAAGGTTTTGGAGGTAGCTAACAATACGTACAATGATCGAAACACAAAACCGGGATATATAAATATTCAAATATAAACCCCAAACCTAGCCCAAACACCCCTATCCCAACCCGCTTTTTGTATCGTCATCACCACGACCTCAACGTATCGCCAACCTCGACGTCGTCAAAGCACTCAACAAATCCGTCACGAAATCCCCGCCTTCCTTGACATAAGCGCCAAACTCCTCGTCCGTCTGCAGTTCCTGCAACCGGCCAACTGCATGCGCGACCACGATATCCCTCAGCTTCTGCACCGTATCCGCCCGCCCATCCGGTCGCGGGAGCTCGTAGATATCCCGAATAAGCAAAACAGCATGGCCCGTATGGTTCGCGGACGGCTCCAGCTCCGAAGTCTTGAGCGCCGCGCGCAGCTTCTGCAGGGAAAAGTCGCGCAGCGGGGCGAATCCGTAGCGTTCGGCGAGCAGGTAGACCTTTGCGTGGGTGCGGAAGGTAGAGGCGATGGTACTCCCTCCCGCGACGGGTTGGTTTGACGCCTGGTCGGCGGCAACGACGCCGCTGGTGGCTTTCACGGATGCGGGATGGGGATAGTCGCTGGTGACTGCTGACGACTGTGGTTGCGATGGCGGCGGCGGCGGGACTTCTTCGTAGAAGGTCGTGTGCACCGCGGCTGGTCGTCCCCAGATGCCTAGACCCGATGTTCGAGCTGCGATGACCATTGGATGCGGCTCGGGCTCGGGCTCGGCTGTGCGCTGGGGAGGGGCTCCATTGTAGCAAGGCGTGTAACGAGGGGGCTGCTCTCGAACGGGACTGGTGGGGGTGTAGTCACCGGTGTAGAGATACTCGAGGAGGTAGCCGACCGTCTCGTCGTCACGGTCGAATTCCACGTAGCGGTCCCGGCTGCATACGTGCAGGTCGCACAGGCTGTGTTGGAGCAGCTGGCGGTGGACCACGAATTCTTTGTCGCCGCTGAGAAGCCGGACGGATCCGGATTGGAGAACACTGGCGGGCTGGATGTTAGTCAAACTCTTCGCTGTTCAAGCTGGACCTTCCAATGGCAATCTGAGGATCGTACCTTGCGAAGGATGACATCGTGATCCCTAATCCAGCTGTTTCCTGGCGGAGTAGAGTGCTGAAGCAAGCTGTGTTGGTGGTATAAAGGAGCTCAGCCCTCTTCCTTAAGGTGCCATAAGATTTGACTGGTCCAGGACGGCCCACCTCCGGAGTCGGAGATGCTCAGGCACATTGCTTTTCTCTGCTCCTCTCTTTGCTGCAGCTTGCTGTTCCTCGAGTGGTACCTTTCGAGCGGGTACTAGCCGTGAATGAATTTGGGTTTGGCTCCAGCAGATCGCATCACCGCACGTGCCCTCCAGGGGCTATGGTACCTTAGGTACACTGTACCTTAGGCATTGCTCCAAAATAAGATACTGTCAAACTTTCAGCCTCATTTCGTTACCTTAGTGGTTTCGGAGCCCTATGGAGGTTTCAGGAACATGCAGAGTTTGCTAGGGCAAACAGTTTGCTACAGATAAAAGTTTTTCCTTTCACTGATAGAAGACCTTCTTATAGGGTCACATTTTCATAGAGTAGCTAAACACTTATGATTACATGTTCATTTCATTAGTTACTTCTTCTATGTTTAACAGATTATGAGCTCAGATGTATATTGATATTCATTTATTCATTAAGTCATTTGTTTCTATTCAAAATGATGAAAGAAAAACATCTCATCATTATTATTATTTTATGAATGTTAAAAAGAGCCCTCTAAGAAATAAAGTAAATTCAATGTATAATGAGAAGTTATTCACATTAAACTGTTATAAATTCATGAATAAAACAGTCAAAAACAACTCTTATAATCATTTTAAAATTAGATCTTTATGTTAAAAACAACTCTATCACTGATTTAGATGTTCTCATCATACAAAATGATTATGATGTCATATGATCTCACATTTTTAAAAGTTATGAAACTTAAGAGATTGACAGATTACTTATTATGAAGAATGTTGATTAAATACAGTTTGATGAGTGCTGAATTATGAGATTTAATAGTAGAAAATGATGTTGAACTCTCATTAAAGTCAGATGTTTTGAGTTAGTTAGTAATGACTGAAGAATTTATATCTAAAATAATGATGACTACATTGACAGTCTTAACTGATGTTACTTGAGCTGACTAAATTATATAAAATAACAAGATTACAATCATCATTATTCTTACTGTTAGCTTGAAGATCACTGTCATTATAAATGACATAAAAACAGCAAAAAAGATATAAAATTATCTTATATATCTTTATCTATCTTACAGATTTAATCTTAAATACATTTTATTCAATAATCTATATATCTGTCAACTCAATCAATACTTCTCTGTCAATACTTATGCTTTAAAGTATAAGACACTTTTAAGAGAAATTGTGATCTTCAGTTTCATCATTGATGAAATTCTGAAAATCATTACTTTTTTATTGAATTTAAAATTCTTTTATTCTCAATAAATAATGATGAAATGCTCTGAGACCTATAATGTGATTTCATTTCTTAATGACTTAATCATCAAACTAATTGATGAAGAGTGTCTTAAAGAGAGAAATGAGAAGCTTGCTTTAATGAGTAAAAAGAGAAATCATAAAGACAAGAAGAAAAAGAATAAGAAGAGAAATGCTGATAAGAATAAAAATAAAAATGAAATGTATATTTACTGTAAGAAAGCAGTTCACTTTAAGAATAATTACTGAAAGTTACATTCAGAAAAGATGTCTAAAGAGATAAAAAAGAAGCAAGAAATTAAAAAGAAGAAAGAAAAAGAAAAAAAGAAATTCTTAAATTCTGAAGATAAGTAGTATAATGAGAACTCAGTGATCTTAACTGCAGTAAAGAGCTATAATTTTGTGATCAATAAGATGTCATAGATAGCTGACTTTAACATAATACAATATATATACTGTAATCTCTCTGCATTTAGCTTGATCAAAACATTCAATAATGAACTCTTTATAAGAAAAGTGTCTGAAGTGATACATACTTAAGAGATAGAAATGATCAATTTATAGCTAAAGAACAGTGATAAAAAGACTTAAAATATTACTTTAATAAATATTTATTTTATATCTAATATAAAGCTCAATCTTTTCTCAATTGAAATGACTGAAAAGAAAGAAATATCAATTAAAATTAAGAACAAATTATTATGTTTAAAGAACAAAGTAAAGAATATGCTTGATCATACAGTATATAAAGATAAGTTATATTATCTTTAAATTTTAATAATAAGAAATTCTGTGAACAAGAATAAGATCATGTCAATTATTAAAGATAACAAGATCTTAAAAGCTACTTAACATCAACATCTTGATCATATAGAGAATTTAAGTCTTGACAATGTGTCAAAAAATTCTAAAATAGTGAGATTTGACTTATAAGAACTTATGAAAACATTATTACACTTATATGATGTCTGTATGAGAACAAATTAAAAGAAGAAGATCTTAAGAAAATTACAAAACTGAGTCATAAAGATGATTAAACTGATTTACATTGATGTTGTTGATCTTATTATGCTGAAAGTATATGATGAGTTCTTATAATATATAGTCTTCATAAATAATCTTACTTAAAGTGATCATCAAGTCAGGTTAACCTGATCTGACCTGAACAGAGCTTTTAAGTTAAGTTAAGTTAAACTTTAATTGTCAGCTTGAGAGTCTGAGTCAGACTTAAACATTAAAGCTTAACTTAATTTAGAAGCTCTGTTCAGATTTTAAGAATTCTGAGACTGATTAGTAAGTAAGCTCTTGAGACTTGACTCAAGAATAGAAGTTATGAGCTTAAAGATTACTGATATATGAATATTATAAGTGAGCATTATATATACACAGTTAAACAGCTTTCAATTTAGTCTATTTATTTACTACATTGAAAGTCAGATATTCTCAAAATAGTTTAGTAACAATTGCTTTAATCTGCATCTTTAAATGTGATATTTCAGTTATGCATGTATCTCTTAATGAAAGACATGTTCTTATGCTAAATGATAACTTACTTTATATAAATTGCAGTCAGATTGACATCTGCATTCTGTTAACTGATAAATGATAATTACTGTACAGTTCATTAAACATACTTTTAAAGAAAATAACAATATATACTTTTACTGTCTTCTGCAGACTGTCAATGACTGAGCTTTGAAAGCAAAACATCTTATATTGAGAGAAAATTCTCTTTAAATAATCTTAAATTATCTCTCAGCAAAGTCTTTAAAAAAATAGTTTTGCTATCAGAAAATCTGTTGATTTCTGATAGTAACATATTTTATGAAGAGTAATAGCTGTAGAATAAAGCATTATTATTAAACATTATATTGTATGTTAAAATTAAGCTTACTGCCTAACTTTCAGCAATAAGCTAACTTAAATACTTCAGTATCTTTTTCTGTATCTATAGCATTATTTTCTTTTCTTTTCTCATCAACATCAGTTTTTTCTTTTTAAATGTCTTTCTGAATGTTCTTTCTGCTATTGCTGTCTTTTCTTCATCTAATACAGTCTTTGTAACACTGCATCTTGAAGTTTTCTTAATACATATCATGACATGATATGACAATACAATGATGCTTTAAGATTAAGTTAACAAAAGCATTATAAAAAAATAATTTAAATGCATCTTTGAATGACAATGAGTTCTAAAGTAATCTTGTAGTTTGAAGATGCATTGTAGTTTGAAAGTATGTTATAGTTTAAAAGTATGTAATTAAAAGATGTATTAAGAGCTTTTAGATGTTAGCAATACTTAAATGTTAAATTGCTGATAAACAACACATTTACTTATAATATGTACATCAATGTTATAAGTAAATATATCAACACACTCATTTCTAACACTCAATCTAACACTTTCTTATCTTCATCTTTGTTACTCAATCTACTACATTCATTCTGTCTCTACTCAGTCTCTATACTCAATCTCTATACTCACTAAATATGTTGCTCAGTGCTATTACTTGTTTTACTGCTCATTTCTTAAGATTTAATCTTATACATTACTTTTGTACTTCACTCTGATGTGTAGCTGTGATGCACACATATAATGCTTAATTATGTCACTCAATATAGAACTCAGCAGCTAACTATATATTTTAAACTCTCATCATGATGAATTTAAACATTAAGCTTTCATTGTAAACTACAAAATACTTAACTTTCAATTCATTCTCAATCTCTGAAGAGAGATCTAATCATCATGATTGTTTATAGAAGTCTATATATGATTTAAAGAAGACATTTAATGAGTATTTAAATAATTTAAAGACTGTATATGCAAGAAAGAAATGACAGAAACATATGAAGAACAAGAACTTTAAATGAATTGAAAATGCAAAGACAACAAATTGCAGAGCTGTAAAATGAGAAAGAGATGTATTGAAGAAGATTGATGCATATCAGACTGCAAACTTAGCATTGAAGAAGATTATGAAAGAGAAGATTAAAGATGAGATCTTAAAAAAGCAATATAACTGTAAAATTTCTTATAAGATTTCTTTAAAATTATTATGCTCAATTATATTGCTTTTAATTATCTGTAGATGTCTACTATGAAGATGAGTTGAGAAATAAGTTAATGAAGAATGAGAACTGAGCTTAACTTAAAGAGAAAACTAAGAAGAAAATATTATTTGCTGAAGCTTTTGTGCTAAAAGAAGAGTGAGAATTCATAAAAGTGAAATAAGAAATATGTTATATCTATATCTTTTATAGACTCTTTGACATTCTTTAAAATATCAATAAAGATGAAGTTATTCAGTAGAAGTGCATCAACATCAATTATTAAATTGAGAAGTATCTAACAGTTATGATTAAGCATTGAGAATAAGTTCTTAACAATACAGAAAAACAGAAACTATACAATATTGAAGACTCTGATCTCATTAAGATCATATATTACTTCTATAATGAAGTTCTTGATTCTAAATACATTAATGACTTCAATTATGTATAAATATTATATTACTTAATTATAACACTTCTTAACTTTAACATTGACTAATTACATTTAAGAGTCTGTACTTAATCAGAAGAAAGAAGATGAAAAGAGTGTAATTGAAGATGTTGATGAAGCTTGTATAATGATGTCTAAAGATGAGAAATTTTTAAATGATGATTTTATTGATGAATTTATTCTTAATGATTTGATTGATGACAGTGAAAATAATGAGAAGAATGTTGAATCTATTAGTGATGAAAAGAGTAGTAAGAAGAATAATAAGTAATCATTATTAATTGAATAAAAAGCTGATCTTTAAAGACTAAAGATGTAAGATAAAGAATAATTAAATAGATTTTTAATTATTAATTAAAGATTTTTTAATGAGAAATCTCTTCATTGATACTTAATATTTGCTATACATAGTAATTTTTGAATAGTATTTATCATAATTGATATTATAAAAAATTCATTTTACATTTAGATACATATTCTGTCACATAACTACAATCTTATATATATTAATTTTGAAACTTTCACAACACATTATCATCAACACATCACTTAAAGTACAACAAAGTATCATTTATTTACTTAACTTACTACAATAACTTAACATTATGTCTTTATACAGCTCATCATTCAGTCAGATCTTAAGCAATTTAGAAAGATCATTTTTAAGTGCTTTCAGTGACAGAACTAAGTTATTTTAATTAAATTAATCTTGTTCTTTAACTTTTACAGACACTTTAAATTCAAAGTATGTTCTTTAAAGATCTGCAATAAAGTAAGAGTTTTAAGACTGATGAGAAATAACTGTATAAAGTCAGAACACAGACACAAAGATTAAGAATTATGCTTAAATGACATGAAATAGTTTAGCTTACTCAGTAAAGATTTGGCAGTTCTTTGCTGAAGTAGCTAGCAAATGTGATGAAAGATCAGATATAATGTGTATTAATTATTACAATATTATGAATTATTCAGCATCAAAAAATAATGAAATAATTATCATAAAACATCATCTGAAAAGCAGCAGTTACTGAAAGATAAAATCAGCATTAAGAAGATAGGTTTCAATCTTTGAAGTAATGAATTTAAAGATATGTTATAATTTTCAATTATAATACTTTAATATAATGCTCACTGTTTGACAGACAGCTCAAAAAATCATTATTAAATCATTTAATTTTATTTTTAAAGTCTTTGATCAGCAGATTCTTCAATTCATTATAGCACTCAATATATTCTTTTATGCTGTTAAATATATAAAGTTTCAAAAGCTTATCTAAATGTGTTGTGTCAATATTAAGATTTTAGGTCAAAGCAAGATTGCATAACTTTTTAAGTGTTGTGCTGTAAATGTTCAAAAAGATGTACTTACAGAGCTTAAGATACAGATTAAAGTCTTTATTGCACTTAATAAATAAAGCAATTTAAATTATCTTGCATTTCTAGACATTACTGCATACTTTATTGATGTTGAGTAAAAATACACAGAGATACTTTTAGTTTTCAGAGAACTAAAGAGTTAATATAATGATGAAAATCTTGCTGAGTATGTTCTTAAGATGTTAAAGAAGTGAAATTTGATATATTAATTGCTGATAATTACAGCAGACAATGCATTCAATAATTATACATTATGATGTTATCTGAGTCAGCTTTTAAGTCAGAAAAATATCATTTAAAGTAATGAAACTGAAATTATAAACTATATAACATATATAATTCAGCTTATAGTCAGTCAGCTATTTATATATCTGAAAGTGAATGCAAAAAATGATCAGCTCATCATTACATTTAATGATGATGAGTTACAAAATTTTATAATTGACAAAGACTACTTCTTTGACATCATACTGAAAAAGATCAGTATATCTTTTATAATACTTTATTATAATGCTCATATCTGTTGAGTTAATATTCTAACAAAAGTCTCATATAAATTCAATTATTAATTATTGTCATTATGACATTATCACAGTGTCTAGAGTTGTTTAAAGATTTGCAGAAGACAAATTCATAAAATATAATTGAAAATATAAGAATTCAGTAAAACTCTTTATATGATATGCTGAATTAAGCATATAAGCTATAAATTAAACTTTCTTAATGAATAGAACATTTAACTTTGACAATAAGTAGAATGAAACTTCTTAAATGCAATATAAAAGAGTGACAACATATTAAATATATACTGCATCTTTTGAAGCACTTTAAAGACTAAACAGAAATAATGAATGCTATCAGTAAGTTAACAATTTATAAGCTGTAATATATATACAATAATTTATTTGATCATCTTAAAAAACAGAATGAAGCAATTAAAGAGTTTAAATTGTTCTTCAGTGCTGAGCTGTAAATGTCATTAATGTATTAAAAAAAAAACTGACTCAATATTATAAAAAGATAAAAGTCAATCAAGAATTATTCTGTAATTTTGATGTCATATTGAATTCATGCAATAAGCTTAATATGTACAATGTAGAATATTCTCAGTTCTCAATAAATATTATTAGAGTGGCCATCAGGTTTTTTCAAAGCTGATTTTTTACTTATTTTGCATGTCTTGTTAGCCATGAGCAACCATAGTGACAGAAACTTCAAGAATTTGAACAAAACTTTAGTTGTGTGCATTGAGCTTGAAAGTGATCTGTTTTTTGTGATTTTAGGCTCATTTTGTAGAGAATTGTGAGGGCTTTTCAACAATGTAAAAATTACCAAAATTACACAAGAAACAATGAAAATTACCTAATATTATAAGTCAAATCAGGTTTCAAAGTTAAGCTCAATGAGTCAGGTTAAGTCCTAAAATCTGAGCTTAACCTGACCTGATGGCCACTCTAAATATTATATAGCAAGACTGACATATTGTTTCAATAAAGAAAAGACTGAAAAGATTTATATTTAAAGTATAAACTTAAGTTTCAACAATATTACAGAGTTAATTATCAGTACTTGAAGAAAGAATTATTAAATGATGATTTGAGAATTCTTGACTCAAAGAAGAAGAAGATGATAGCAATGATAAATTATATAAAAAATGTAAAAAAGTATCAAGACACATCTGTAACAGAAGAAGTCTCAGATTATTTGTAAAAGTCTTCAGTATTAAATGTAAACATTTTAATACTTAATTACTGAAAGTTAATGAAGAACTTAAAATCAGCAATGACACAATTTATAAAAGATATACTTATAATTTCTGCAGCAGATATTAAAGTTAAATGCTTGTTCAACACAGCTTAAGATGTGATTACATATTGTTGAAATTGATTAAATTTAGACATTATTAAAAATATTATGCTGATCAAATATTATGATATGTTCATTCTTGCAGCAGAAGTGATAAAAAGAATTGAAGAGAGATCTGTATTAATAATAATTATTAATAATAATGAAAAAGATTCATCAGCAAATAAGCTGAATTTAACAGTAACTAAATCATATACAGAGCTTTTATTAAATCATTACTTCAGTGATAATGATCTTTATGATGATAGTGATTATAAGAACAATATTAACTTTAAACTTTATGATTATGATCAAGATAAGAACATTGATTTAAGACTTAATAATGATGATTATAATTAAACTTTAAATATAGAAGTGATACAATTAAGTATTATAAATATCTTAAACAGTATACACTCAGAATATGTAATCACTGATGATGATTATAATTATGAGTTAAGAAAGATTAAAGATTACATAAATTCATTATCTAAAAGACTCACTACAGCAATTGATGCATCAGCTATTAAGATCATCAATGATGACTTAATAATCATCAGTCTTAGTTTTCAAATTATTTACTTAAATAACTTTGCTCAGAATACATTGACTGTCAATATACATGCAGTCTTGAATACAATACAACATTAATTAAAAGAGAAAAGTCTTCTTTATTAATAAAGTAGAAAATTATTAAAAGCACTGTACTTACATTTAAAAGCATAAATAGAGTACATGTTAGATATATAACTCATAATAGCTGTGCTATTAGTGTGGTGCCACCTTTTAACAGGTTATGAGCCCAGGTTAGTGTGTGATAACTTGTGTAAAGTGGTGCCTAGGCCACCTCTGCTGGTGGTTCAAGTTCATGGTGAGAGAGTAAGTTCAAAAGGTCACAAGTTCAAACTGCTGTCTGTGTGCACCCTTTACACCTGCGGGTCAGTTGCGGGCCGATCACGGGTTAGGGAGAGTGTTAGATATATAACTCATGATAGCTGTGCTATTAGTGTGGTGCCACCTTTTAACAGTACATTAAGTTCTTAATTACTTCAATATTACAATTTTATAAGAGACAGAATCTTCTGCTTATTGATATCATTAATAATTATTTAAAGTTAAGAAAAATTCATTCTTTCTTATCTAAAGATAATGTTAACATTCATCAATTTAAGTGTCAACAATCTTAATAAATATATGCTTAACATAATTTTTAATTTAAACATTAAATCTCTTTACTCTTTCTATGCAGTTTATGAATACTTCAATTTTCTTAAATTGCTTATAATAAACACAAGTTACATGTAAGCTAATAATATTGAGTGAAGTATTAAAATTAAATGTACTTAAATGTAAAAAACAATGTTTAAGAGTCTTTAAGAACATTCAGCTTTGCTTAAAGTCTTAGAGTTCATTTTAATTCTCTGTATTTTTGTTAACATTATCATTATCATTATTATGATGATCTTCATTCTTCTCATCATTATTTTATATCTTCACTGAGTCTTCTGTCTCTTGATCTGCATCATTAATGAAGATTAAAGCTTATAATGTTGACAGTTAATCTTTATTGTTAATCTTAATTCATAAATATAGTTAATCAATAAAAAGCTAATAGACAATTGTAAAGAGTGTTATAATAAAGTAATATAATTATATTTAATCAATTTATATCTTAACTTCATCACTCTTTGACATTGAAATAACAGTCTATGAAGTTTAAAATTTAGTTAGATCTCTGATAGATAAACAGTGCAGAATTAATATATTTTATTTTCTTTTAATATTGTCTTTCTAATATCTGTGTACACAAGTTCATCAGATTTAAGAAAGATGCATTCATCATTAATATTTTTATTCAGCATCACTTAAACAGAAAAAGTTACTGTAACTTTATTTTCATCATCATTTAATATTATTTCTGTTTCTTCATTCTTATCTGCAGAGACATTGAACACTGTTGAGAGCTAATAATTATAAAATGAAACAACATTAACTTTTGTCTTCAGAGTCATTATAAAGAAGTGTTAAAAATATAATATACATTAATAATTCTTCTTGTTTGCTATGTGCTCTGAATCAAGTATGCTGCTATTAAAAATCTGTATAATAAGATTTAAATTCTTATCTTTAGCTGTAGTAAGTTATTTATAGCTGTTAAATTAAATGATTTATTCTTAATGCTTAACTACTTCATCTAAACAATTATCTCAACAGCTTTGAATATATTTGTTTGCTTTTTCAATTTAATTATATCAGCACAGATTAAATGTCAAATAAAGTTGATATATCTTTTCTTTAATTATTAAGAAAGCACTCTTTGCTTTAAGAAGCTTATGTAGAGCTTGTGTTTCTTTAATAACTATAATTAAGTTGTTTTGCTGAGCAGTATCTTTATTTTTCTTTTACTCAGTAATTATATTTTAATCTGTGAAAAAGATCACTACAAATGAAATTAAAGTCTGATACAGAACATTATAATTATTTATTAATATTCATCATACTCATTCTTTACATATCTCTTAACAACAATTTTCTTTCTTATCTTAACTGCATATTTCACTCTTTAAACTCTCATCTTAAGCTTCTTATATTCTGAATTATGTTTAAGATCTATATTCAATCTATTTATTGCTATATCATTCTGCTCTTAAGTCTCTTCAATATCAGTATTTATGAATGCATTAATCACTGAAGAATGTGATGAAGTCAATTTCTGAGTGATATCAGAACATAAAGAACTTAATAAAAAAATAAATAAAGAGTTTCTGAGTTCTTGAATACAATTTAATCTCTGATTTAGTATATATTTTATGCATTATAATTGAGTGTTATAATAAGTGAAGTTACATACTAGATTTTGAGTCAAAAGAAGTAAAAGAAGTAGCTAAAGTACTTTGAGGCAGTGCAGCATTGAATGTGAATTTAAAGTAATTAATAAGTGCTTTTATTCTTTCTTATTAATCAGCAAAGTCTCTTTTCTTCAGATGTGCAGCAATGTTTAAGATAAATAAATTAATTTTATTGATTTTTTTCTTTCTCTTCTTCTCAGATTGAGATGAAGAATCTAATGTATTAATAAAATGTGTTTTTTTGCTGATGAATTATTCTCATTTAATAATGAAAGATGTAAAGTCTGATGCTTTTGCTATGTTGATGAGTTGATTTAGTTCAGTAATGAGAAATATGAAGTCTGATACTTTTACTACATTAATGAAGATAATCTTTGCACTCAGTTTTCTCTGTTTTGATGATGTATCTCTAAAATGAAAGTCAGCATCATATTTCTTCATTACTTACTTTACTTACATGATGCAGAAAGAAAATATAAAAAGCTTAATACAAAAAGTAAGATGTTCTGTAGAAAGAAAATGTAAAAAGTGTTGTATTAAAGATAAATGAACTTACTAAGTCTCTATACTATCATTTGTTTACATGAATGCTGTGTTTTTGTTATCAGTAAATTTGTAGATAACTAAGATCAATTTAAATTAAACTGCACAATTATTTAGATTTATTAATTCATAATCATTTCTTCTTAAGCTATTATCTAAGAAATTCAAAGCAATACATACAATTTGTAAAGTGTAGTATCTTAATCATGTTAGTTGTAATTTCTTTACTAAGTATAGATCTTCTCACAGTAAAGAAACTGACATTAAAATTATGTTATATAGTATGATAGAGTCATGATGAAAGTCAAAGTCATAAAAAAATATTAAGCAGACTTTAAAGTTTGTGAATCTGATAACATAAGATTTATTGAAGAGAACAGAATATAAATTATAGAAAAAGATGTATGAGACAGAATTAAGCTTATGAAATGAAAGTAAAGAACAGATTAAGCATAATATCTTTAAAGAAAAAGATTGAATTATTAACAACTCTTTTTCTTTTAAATCAGTTTCTGCACAAAAAGAGTCAAGTAAGTCACATAATTACATCATTAAATTAGATTAAAACACTCAATTTTAATGCTTTTTAATCAGTTTATACAATGCAGCAGCAGCAGTATTGATAAAAGCTGCATTCTTTCACTTTAAATTCAGAATTCTTCTTACTGCTGATTAAAGAGATTTCTGATCAGTATAATGACAGCTTAAAGTGAAATTAGTTAGTCATCATAAATTTGTAGAAGGCAAGTGAGATATATCTTCATATATTTTTTAAAAGTATAAGTTCTTGCATATTAAGAGTCTCTTTCATGACTTATTTGTGATATAGTTGTCAAGCTACATAAGAAAGAGAATCTAATAATATTAGAAGAATTGTAAAAGATGAAAGCAATCTTTTATACATTGCAGACTTACTAAGAAGATAAAGTGTACTAATTAATGTATTTTTGCTTTATAAAGAATGAATGATCTGATAATTAAGTTAATAATGCTCACATATAATGCTCATAAAGCAGACATGTAGTTAAACAAGAAGAGTTGTATGCAATGTTAATTGAAAATGTTGCAATAGTAACTGCTGTCAATATAAAGCTGCTTAATAACAGAAGTTAATTAATTCTAATTTAATTCAGACTGTCAAGAATAGTCTGATCTGACTCTGTTTAAAACTTAACTCTGCACAGAGTCAAGTCAGATTGCAAAGTAAAGCTTAGTAAGTTAAGTTAAGTTCTAAAATCTGAGCTTGATCTGACTTGATGGTCACTTTAATCTTACTTGCTGACAATACATTTATAATATGAAAATGAAAGATCAGATAAAAGATAAAATTGAATGATTTCTTAATATGCTTTTTACTTAGATGAATTTATGAATTGCATAGATACAACTTAATAATGAAAAGAAATTCAGAGATAAGCTCATCATTAAATAATTATAAAGTCTTAGAATTATTTATAAAACAACAGTTTCTTATGAACTGAAGCAGAATGAAGTGACAGAAAGAAGTAATGAACTTTTGACAGCAAAAGTTAAAATTATAATTCTGAATAATGAAGTCTTTAAAACTCTATGATTAAAGACTGTCAAAACAGCATGCTATTTTCTTAATTGACTCTTAATGTCAGCTTTTAAGAACAATAAAATCTCAATTTAACTACTGTTTAAATTTCTTAATAAGAATAAATCAGTGAATCTCATCAATTTTAAACATCTTTGATGTTTTAAATGCACAGCATACATACATATTTCAAAGAAGATCTGAATGACAGAGATTAAATTTGAATCTTAAAGTAATAAGAGAATTTTTGTTAAATATAAAAAAAGAAATCAATATAAAGTATAGTTTTCTGAAAAGAGAAAGACAGACTGAGTAATTAAAGCAAGAAATGTATAGTTTAATGAAGATTCATCAATCTATAATGTTAAAGTTGCAGTCTCAATTTTTAAAGTCACTCAACCTTATACTGTTAATACAGAACAAGAAAGTGTACAGTTATTTTTTTGGTTTTCTTTTTAATTTTTATCATTGTCACTGTCTTTAGAGTACATATCATCATACTTTTTCATACTGATATTGTCAAATCAGTTAAAGAAAATGAAGAAAGAGAAAAAAGATATTATAAATATTTCTTTTACAATTAATAAATCAGTATTAGCTGAGTCTTGATGCTCTGAAAGAGAAAGATGACTCTTTATAAAGCTAAAGCTTAAAGCAATTATGATTTACTTAATTATGTTTAATGTAATCATTGATGTCATAAAAAAGAAAGAAGACTCTAAGAAATGAATTTTAGACATTTAAATAGATAATTAAAAGTTATGAGTTGAAAGACTGAAAGAAAGCAATGAATAGTGAGTATAACTCATTAATGATTAACTTTACATAAACTTTAAAGATGTTATCATTTAATCAATGAGTTTTAAGAAACAAATGTGTCTATTATTACAAAAGAAAATCTAACAACTCAATTCTACAGCATAAGACTCAATGAATAGTTAAAGAATTTAAACAACAATTTAAAATTAATTATAAAGAGATCTTTGCAATGATTGTCAAATTCATGACTTATAAAGTTATCTTTGTCATAGCTGCATTTTATAACTATAAATTAAAATAAATAAATGTCAAAATGACTTTCTTACACAGTAATTTAAAAGAAAAAGTCTATGTGATTTAACTCAATGAATATGAAAAGAAAAAAGAAAAGATATATAAATTGAAGAAAGTTTTATATGAATTAAAACAGTTTTCTCATCTTTAATATAAGATGATGCACTGATTTCTTGACAGCCTTGAATACACATGAATTTACATAGACAATAATGTATTTAGAAATGATACTTTATTTATTGCTATATATGTCAATGATATTCTTATATGCAGATCAGATAAGAACAAAATTCTAGATCTTAAGATTAAATTAAGTAATCATTTTAAAATGACTGACTGTGAAGCATGTAAGCATTACTTAGAAATGCTAATTACACAAAACAGAACTTTATAAATGCTTATTTTATCTTAGAAAATCTATTTTACAGAGATACTTAAAGACTTCAGTCTACAGAATATTAAGATAGTCATAACTTCAATGAAATTCAGAATCTATCTTATAAAGATTATTAAAACAGCTGAATTAGAGTTAATAACTTAATATTAAAAGATTATAGAATCTTTTATATATATTATGACACAAACTTAACTCAACATCACATATACAGTGTCAATTCTTAGTCAATTTGCACATAATCTTAATGACACACATTGAAAGACTTTAAAGTGAGTGTTTTAATATGTATAAAAGACTTTAGATGTCATTCTTAAATATAAATTAAGTAATCAATTTAAATTATTAGAGTATTTAAATTCAGACTGAGAGAAAGATCTTAAATTAAGAAGATTTACATCAGAATATATATTTAAAATAATTAATGAATTAATATTCTAAAGTTTAAAAAGACAAAGAATAGTCATCTTATTCTTTTATAAAGTGAAATATATGATCTTAACAAAGACTATAAAGAAAGCAGTGTGAATGCAGAGATTACTTAAAGAACTAGAATTAAAGAGATTTAAGACAGTTACAATTCAGATAAATAATCAGAAAGCTATAGTCTTGATTAAGAACTCTGAATTTTACATTTATATGAAGTACATTGACATACATCATCATTTCATAAGAGAAGTCAAATTCTGCAGACTTATTCATCTTAATTACATCTTAATAAATAATATGATCATCAACAAGCTTACAAAGTCACTTTTAACACTGAAATTCACTCATTTTACAAATCTTATGAGTCTCATCAGTCAGTGAAAGGCCTTGTGATCTAATGATATGACACTTGAGTTCAAAACTCAAGAGACATCTGTTTAAATCAGATCAGAGAAAGTGTGTCTTCATTTTCTATTTCACTGTTGTTGAAATGAGCTGAGAAGATATATCAAACTTTCAGTCTCATTTTGTTATCTTAGTGATTTTGGAGCCCTACAGAGGTTTCAGGAACATGTGGAGTTTGTTAGAGCAAACAGTTTGCTACAGATAAAAGTTTTTTCTTTCATCAATAGGAGGCCTTCTTATAGGGCCACATTTCCATAGAGTAGCTAGACACTTATGATTACACGTTCATTCCACTAGCCACTCCTCCTATGTTTGACAGATACTACCTTACCTTGGTACTCTCATGGCTATGGAGTGACAATTCAGTATGAAGATTAGACAGCCCTTCACACATGGGACAAGAAAAAGCTATCAGCCAAGTAATCACTATGAATTCGACGAATGCTACGCTGAGTTCTGCTTGCTATGCCACAATAAAGCAAAATGCAATTGTCCGTTATGGACCAACCGCTGTGCCCTGACCGACTATTTTCACACCAGCACGAACGCCTCTCTTCCATTCGCTCAAAGGTATGACGCCCCCCACTCGACGTCTCGACACTGTATGTACCGATAGCATAATATATAACACAAGACGCGAAAGCATGCTCGCATGCCTTGCCTCCGAAGAAACGAATGCGAACAAGTGACGGTGTTGTGTTACAACCAGACGATGAAGCCGAGCATGACCCCGGCCAAACCAACAGTCATACCGACAATTTCCTTCCCGCCGCTGGCGGAACTCTTCTTTGTAGCCGTAGCGGACGTGCCGGTTGCAGTGCCGGTAGGAGCGGCACGGTTCAGAGTCTGACCAAGAGTGGGTAAAGGAGCGTTGCCGTCCACAACCCACCCCCCTGCAGTCGAACTCGGGCAAGCTGGAGGAGAAATCGTTGCCGAGGCAGAGTAGGCAGTAAGCTTGACGCCAGATGGTGTCAAGTGAGCCCATTGACTCTTCAAGTTACTGAAATCCGGTGACACAGGCGTAGGCGTTCCAGACCTGGGGTAGCCATCCGGAGCATCCGTCGCAGTTTTCGGATCTACTTTGGCGCCGTAGTTCACAAGACCGTAGTGGTTCATCTCTTCGATCCACTCGTAGATGATGGCTCCGGACCACGTGTTGCTCATGCTGTCACCGAAGATACTGGCCTGATCCGCAAAGGTGCGAGGGGGAACGGTGTTGCAACCTGTCTCGGAAAAGAAGATAGGGACATTGTAGTCAGTGGCGTTGGTTTCAAGCATCGCGTAGCCTGAGGTCCCGTAGGAGGAAGGACCACACCACTCATAAGCGTTCAATGAGAAGAAATCCACGGCTTCGGAAGCATTGTTCCCGCACGCCAGGTAATTTTGCAGCATCGGACGCAAATCGGAGATATCAGCTAAGAATAACATGTCAGGACCGATGGCTAAGTAGACACCCAGGTGAAGAGCCTACCAGCAGAGTATCCTACCGGTATCTTGCGGTATTTCTTCGAATCCCGGTATGCCTTCACATCCCTTACGGCAGCTTTGACATAGGGCGCGGCATCGGAGCCATTGGCTAGGTTGGCAGGTCAGTATACAGATGTGCGCACTGTTGGTAACTTGTTCGCCTACCGAATGTGAGGACCTCGTTTCCGACAAACACCCCAGCGGTATTGTCGTATTTCTGAAACTCGTCCAAGACCTTCTCGAACGCACTAAGTTGTGATTGATTCCACGTCGGCGCATCCTAGTCACGATCAGTGATTTGGTCTGTCATATGATTTTCTCGTCCATGAAATTACCTGGGTCATCTGTGTGGTAAATGTGTCCAAGTCCACAAACAGGTATATCCCGTTGTCTGAAAAAGCACTCATACATCCGCTGTGGTCCCCGTTAGGATCCACGTGGTAGACGCGTATTGTGTTTGCCCCCAAGTCCTTCATCAAAGAAGCGTCCATTTTGCATTGATTTGTGTCGATGAGAGGATCATGGGATGTAAGTTGATATGCAACGCCTGAAGAAGGTCAATCGCGATTCCATAAAATGTTGGGTGAGAATCACCTTTGATGTAGAATTGACTCCCATCATCCTTGAAGAACTTGGAGCCCACAGCAGATATCTTAGAGATCGCGGTCACCGTCTCAACAGCCAACGCCGTGCACAGAACGAGGGCGGTCAAGGCTCTGGAATACATGATGTAGGAAATTCAACCCAGTATCCCTCTCAATTAGTATTGTTAATTAGCTGTAGATGGAGTTTCGTTGTTACACAAGAATGTTGAGCTCAATCGCGAAGAATTGAAGAAAATGAGTGGTGTAGTCCCGAACGTCTTGCGTTACTAGACAGGACAAATATGAGCAAAGAAGGTTCTTGCTCGTGTAATGGCAAAGCGAATGGACTCTTGACCGTCTTGAATCCTTCCCTGTGACAATCTGAAAAGAAGAGGAAAGGACAACAGATGCTGGAGGACGGAAAGCGAAGAACAAAACATGATGAATACCGAGAACTCGTCTAACGGTAACCGGCATGGTACCCGTTGAGCCCCTTTCTTCAGGAACCGACGCCCCGCCTTGGCATGGGCATGGGCTTGAGTTTTAGCCCTACCTTACCTGGTAATACATGCACGAAGTCGGTGGATATACCGTAGGTACGTCTTTGTTTTGCAACTACCGACAAGTGAGCGACACAGATGCAGACTTTTGTTCTCCGACTCCATGTAGCTCTGATCAAGCACAGGCGCAGGTAGACGGAATGCCAAGTGCGTTCAAAATGAAAGTAGCGGCTTCGCTGTTCTACAACTTGATATCCTTCGAACCTGCAATTGCTACAATACGACCTTGGGAATGGCACATAATAATTCTTGATCTTCCGAGTCGGCCAAAGAAGTGCTGCTATTAGGGCAACTCCCTTCGAAGGCTGAGCCCTGAATATGTACAGATGAACAGAACTGTAACGTACACGGTACCCTGCCGTTCGGCCACCTGTCCATCAAGGACATTTAGCAAGCATATCTTTTGCATGCTGTTCCACCAGAAGCAGGTAGTCAATTGTGCCAGTGTAAATAGAATATTGATCGGAGGGGCTCTGTCCGTTAGAAAGACCCGTGCCGAACTGCCAGAACGAGTCGTATGCGATGTTGGTTTTCAACACGGTCTGCTGCCATGGTGCGGTGATGGCAGCATGGGGTGAATTTGGCGAACCGTACTCCTCGAGGACTACGGGCTTGCAGGCCTCTTTACCCGCTTTGTCATGCTGTTCGATCCAGGTATTACCCCATGTGGAGTTGTAATCCCCTTCACAAATCATCAGTGTTGCCCCGACATCAAGTATTGCGAGTCACCAAACTTACATTGATCAGGGTACATGTGGAAGGTGCCATAATCCAGCGTCTCTATTTCGAGGTTTTTGACAAAGTCGACCCCCTCGTAGCCCGAATATGCGTATGATCCATCGCTCTCTGGCGGATAGAACCAGCCCTCGTCGCCGAGTGCTACCATATGGCGCGAGTCGAGAGATTTGATATATCCACTTATGTCCGAGGCCCAGTTGGTGATAACACTGCGGTCACAGCCTCTACATCTTGGCTCATTGCAAAGCTCCCAAGCGAAGATCGCCGAGGAAGACTTGTATCGATTGACGATAAACTCGACGTAGTTTTTGTACGCAGCTTGTGACTCAACGTCGGTGTAGAAGCTCGTTGCACTACCACCGAAAGCATTGTTATATGTATTGATGCCACCAAAGTCGTCCCAGTTGTTGAGTAATGGTAGGACAAGTTTCACACCATACCGCTCCGCTGCTGAGACTACGTAATCGAGACGAGGAATGCCTGTCGGTGCTTATATCAGCCGGGTGTTCATGTTGGTTTCAGCGGCGGTCCGTACCGGTGGTCTGGTCGAAGTTGAAGTATTGGCCAGTGGAAGACAATCTTTTGTTGAGGACTTGAAAGTATACAGAACCTTGTACGGGTGTGTTGACATTGCCAAAGCCCCATACTCTGGTGACTTTGAGCCCAGCCTGACTCAGGTTAGTATTACCCTCCAAAGGGCAGAACATGCGTCACCTACAGCTGCGATTTGTGACAGTGTTGTGTCCACGTCGGCATTGCTTGTCAGATGTGCGAGCCACCAGGTGTTGGTTCCTGCGCTGCAAATCAGCACTTCCCTGATATTGAAATCTGGTAAGTGTGATTACCGGCAAAGTACTGAGTCTGTCCGTCAATATTAAAGAGTCGTCCGTCAACATGAGCGAATTGGCCGCTGCCCTGGCCGATTGGGACCGATGGCGGAGTGTTTGCTGGTGGCAGCGGCACTCCTCGCGCTTGCAGTGGTGCTGCCGTTGTGACGCTTGCAAATGATAAGAGAACAGCACAGAGGTCTAACCGCTGGATGAACTTGAACTGCATATTCAACGTGAGTTGACAACCGTCATAGGGTGGCAGCGGAAACATACCCTTTTTATAAAGCTCAGGTGAGCGGTTCATTTGTACAATTCACCCACAGGAACTGATGACCACCATGAACCTCGGAGATTCAAAGTTAAAGCAAAGTCCCTTGTGCTACTTCTTGATCCGTAGCTGCTCTCTTAAGCACAGCACTCCGGCGGTGTGAGGTGACTGATCTCACTCTCGCCTTCATGTCTGGGGCCGTTATGCCAGAGAAAGTCTCCCTTCGGTCCTTGTGCCGTCCTTCCAATGATAGAGAGAGGACACACCATACTAAACGGCGGAGTATAGCTGCAAAAGTCGCGTAGTGATCCTGATCCGGAGAGTGGATTGTTCGGAGATCCATCTCGTTTATGCAAGTCGATGCCTGTGAAATGTAGACGCCTGTGACCAAGCTCAATTGAGAAGCCTTCCCGACACCTTCGGGGAACCCCAGTCGGAGGACAGGCCTTACCCCGTGTACCATACAGCGGATCCTACAAAGTTGGCTCCAGCACTCACGCAACTTTTTTTTTGAAACTTCTTCAAAATCAAGCTCAAACAACAGCATTTTGATGTTAAAATCACAACTAAACACTTATTT
>JAABUY010000840.1_pt1 | contig 47411 bp, 89 predicted proteins | sample 5560271 | NCBI WGS metagenome assembly JAABUY01 (sample SAMN10711886, study PRJNA513374) | rock metagenome | isolation source: Antarctica rocks | place: Antarctica: Victoria Land, University Valley | reverse complement strand
GTGGTGATTGGCCTCCAGCCAGAGCGCCAGGCGCGTGATGCCCTGGTTGCGCTGCTCCAGCGCGCGCAGCCGCTGGCCCCGCACCGACGCCATGCGGTCCAGCTTCCCTGCGGGCGGTGCAGGCTCGGGTCGGCAGTAGGGTTAGGGTAGGGCATGCAGGCGGGCCGCCCGCCTGAACGCTTCAAGCACGGACTTTGGGCTTTGCGGCAGCCGCAGGGAGCTCCAGGCAGCACTCTGTGAGCATTGCGCTGCTGGCCTGTTCCCACCTGAGCCTGACTTGGCAGGTGCCAGCACACTGTCTTGCGCGCATGCACAGTTTGCTTGCGCGCTGCCAGCGCTGCGCAGGATCGCCCCTGCGTAAACGCCACAGCACACAGGACAGCCATGCCCGACAGGCAGGGGTTTCCGCCTGCGAGCCCTGACGCGCGGGCGCGCCTTGCAGGTTGTTGTGCGCGGCCTGCTGGCGGCCCTTGTCATCCTGCAGGGCGTGGCGTTGCTCCTCGATGCCCCGCCTCTGCGCAGCGCTGTCCCGGTCAGCGCCATGCAGCACTGGGCCAAATTTGGGCCCCAAGCTACAACTTACAGCTTGGGCACGGTTTAGACAGGCTCACGTAGCCAACACGCCAGCCACATGCCTCTCTGCGCATATGCACTCCAGGCACGCGCCGCGCACTGCCACGTTGCTGTGAGGCTGATCGCGGCGGCGGCATGGCGACACCTTTGCCACGCTCGCGCGCTCGCTCGATGCCAAAGCTTGCCCCGCGGCTGCATGGGCCTGACCACCTACCTTTCACAAGTGCTGTCATGCAGACGGTTGGGGTTAGGGTTAGGACCAAGCGCGGCAAACGCCGGACGAGCGCGCACGCACCTCGATGTCCACGACCTTGGCCTCATCGCGCAGGCGCATGATCTCATCCGCGGCCTCGCCCTGGCTGGACACGCTGTGCGCGGCAGGCAGCGCGGCGATGTCCGCCTCCACCTGCGCGCGCCGGCGCACGCGCGGCGCGCTCACTGCGTGCTCCTGCGCCGGATAGGTGCGCACTCGCGCGCGAAGCGCCTCTTACCGGCTGTCTCCAGCTGACTCCGCCCAAGCCAAGGCTGCCTGAGGCACACAAGCCGGCTACCTAAGTGGGTCACCATCAGGAGCCGCTTGTCATAGCACCGCCATCCTGTGGCACATGCGCTCAGTGGCTGTGACCTCCGCTGCGTTCAGCGTCCATCCTCTATCACGCGAGTCTTTGGGCGTTACGTTTATCCACAGCGCGGAGGCGTGGCGTGGGCTGGTGAGAGCGCGCGCCTTGGCCACGGCGTCCGCGGCGGCCTGCAGCTGGCGCGCCTGCTGCTCGGACTGCTCGCGCAGCACCTGCACCTCGTCGTGCTTCACCTCGATGCCGTCCGTCTGCGCGGCGCGCGCAGGTCTGTCAGAGACGCGGCGCCGCCGGGCTGCATGCTGGCGGAGATCCAGCGACCAGGCGGCTCCCGATCAGAGCCTCCAGCAGGTTCTGCAGGGCGAGCGAGGGGGACGTTGCAGGACATGGTTCGGGCTTCCAGTCCAGAGTGGGGGCCTTGTTGGGGAGGCAAGCCCGGAGCTTGCGCTTCTGTTCTGTGCCGCCTGGACACAGCCCGCAGCACGTACATGCAGGCAGGCTGGACACTGACGCGCAGGCTCGGCTCATCGGCACACCAGGGCAAGCCCTCCGCCTCCGCTGCCCGCTGCTAGTGAAAAGTGCCGCGCTCGGCGCTTGCTGGCCTCTGTCAAGCGGGAGGGCCCCATGACAGCCACGAGGCACTGAGGGAATGGCGCGCCCTGGAAGCGCCGCACCAGGTCGTTGGCCTCTGCGTAGCGCGCTTGGAACTCGCGCTCCAGGCCCCTGGCCGCCGCGGCTTTGGCCCCGTACGCGGCCTTGGCGAGCGCAAGCCGCTCCTCCTTGGACCTGCGCGTGCAACCCGGCTGCAGGCACGGTGCGTGCAGGCCTGCTCCTGCTGCTGTGTTGCAGAGCCGTGCACGGCAACAGCGATGCTACAACTGTTGCAGGCCGCCGGCAGGGCAGTCAGCAGAGCCAGGCAACCCCTCGGCGGCTCGTCTGTGCGCAGTGACGACTGTCGCCATGCACGCAGCCGGGGACGGCCAGGGCTTCTGCAGGGCCTCTTCCTTGGGCGAGCACACCCTTCGCCATCGAGCGCGGTTGACTGGGGCGTGTGAAGCGTGCGAGGGAAGCGGGGGAGCGGAGCGCGCGCGCGCACTTGTAGGGCCCCTTCTGCCGGGCCTGCTCGCGGATGCGCTCGTCCAGGTCCTTCGCGTTGCGCTTGGCCATGCCGACGGACTTCTCGGACACCGCCCGCGCGCGCTCCGCCTCCAGCCACAGCAGCTTGCTCTGGCGCAGCCGCACCTGCGGCCGCGCGCGCCGCGCTGGCCGCAGGCTGCAAAGCGCGCTTCGCGCTGGACGCAGGCCGCGCAGCACGCCGCGGCCGCAGGCGATCAATTTACATAGTTTCATCAAGTTTCATCAACCCTCGTCGATCCTGCAGAAGGTTTTGTAAGCCTTGCCTGCAGAGCAAGCAAGCAAGCAAAGTGGGGTCAGTCGCTGAGCATGTCACAACGAGCGCCGGGCCGCGCGCCTCCGTCAGCAGGCGCTCGCGCTGCTGGAAGCGCTCCACGTCGCGGCGCTGCGCCTGGTTCTGCTGCTGCAGCGTCGCCAGCTCAGCCTCGGTGGCCGCCAGCGCCTGCGCGCAGCGATAGCCCTACCCTCGTATACCCTACCCTATGGCTAGACCACGGCAGCTTCTGGTGCGTAGGCTGCAAGCAGACAAGCAGCTCGCCTCGCACGCCGCAGCTGCGCGTCTCAGGAGCAGGACTGTCTTGCACTCTGCCTGCTAAGCAGAGCCGCAGCAGCCGCACTCCCGAGCACACACGCCGCTGCCTGCAGGCTTGCAGCGGCACAGAGTGGTGTCAGCGCCGGCTCAGGCGCGCCACAGCGCCGGCTCTTTCTCAAGTCCAGACACGTGTGATCTACATGTCTTCTGGAGTCCAGACACCGCGGCAGCGCGGGCGTGCGCGCCCGCTCGAGCGCGGCCAGCTCGCCGCGCGACTCGATCAGGTCCATGTGCAGCGCGTGCAGCGCGGCGTCGCCGACCGCGCGCTCGGTCTCCACCAGCAGCTCGTCCGGCCGCAGCTGCGCGAAGCTGGCCACCTTGTCCTGCGGCAGGAACTGCCGCCCCGCCGCGCAGCAGGCCCGCCTCAGCGCAACAACGAGCTCTTACGCCGCGTCTGACACGGGCTGCGTGCTGCCGACTGCCTGCCCTGCGGCGGGGGCCGCCGCAGCATGCATGCTCAGGCGCAACGTGGCGCCTTCAGCAAAGTGAGCTGCGCGCAGCCGATGTGCGAACGAGCAGGCCGAGCGCCGCAGGCCCTATCGGGGCTTCTTATGTTGGCGGCAGTCAGGAAGGCCTCATCCAGGGCATGATGAGGACACTGCCGAAAGAGGTGCGGTCAGTGCGTGCTGGGAGACGCTGCAAAGACACGTCGTCGCACCTGGCACAGGTTGTCCAGCTGCACGTTTAGCTCCTTCATCTTGGCCACTACAGCCGCTTTGGAGACCCCCACGCCTGCGCCCCCCGCTTACGTCGATACGAGGCGGGAAGCTTGCTTCCCTTTTGCGCAAAGGGCTGCTGCGCCCCACTGCCTTTTTCTTTTATAACCCAGCAGTGCACACCAGCCGCCAGAAGTGCAAAGCCGATGTGAGGCGGGCGCGCCGCACACAAGTTGTGGTTGTGTGACACAACCACCTTGCGACCAGGCTGCGCCCAACGAGAAGCGGTTGGTGAGGAAGGCGGGCGCACCGTTGAGCTTCCACTCGGAGACGGGGGTGCCGGAGCGCCTGATCTTGTGGAACACCCTGACCGGGTGGCCCTGGCCGCCGCCGCTCAGCGTGATCTCCGTCAAGCCCTCGGCCGCGCCGTGGCGGATGAACTCCTTGGGGTCCTCCGCGCGCCCCAGCAGCTGCGCGCTACCTCTTTTTTCAATTTCACACCCCGCTTCCCCACAGCCCGGCGGGCACTGTCCGGCCCCGGGCGCTGCTGAGGACCTCGCTGTTCGGTGCGAGCCGCGCGGGCTGCTTGGCGCGCCGCGCGGTGCGTGCTTGCTGAGTCCCCAGGGCAGGTGTGCGCGTGCGGGGCGCGCCTTGGTGTTGCCGCCGAGGCCCAGGCACAGCGCGCACACGAGCGAGCTCTTACCGGTGCCTGCACGCCTGGGCCATGTGAGCGTGGCCAGACCTCGGGCGCCCGCTCCAGACTGCACAGGCCTGCATGGTCCAGCACTGGTGCTGTGTGGCAGACAAAAAAAGCAAGACTGGGAGCAGGTGTAACGGGGAGGGCACCATTGGGCCCCAGCACCACGTTGAGCGTAGGGCCGGGCTCGATGGTCACATCCACAAACGTCTGCCGGACGTGACAGCTCTTAGCCTGAGAGAAACTGCAGGTCCTTGCAGACGCACAGGCTGCAGTCCGTGCCGCACCATGAACTGCTTCGCGCGCGCTTTGATGATGCTGCCCTTTGCAAACTCCCTGCGTGCGAGCACACAACGTCGGCCCCACATCCAGGTGCTCAGTGCCGGTGCCAGCTGAGGAGCTGGGCTCGCACTCAAGCCGACGGCGCTTGGGGCTGAGCAGTCCATCTGTGCTCCCCTCGCGGCCGCGCCGCAGCGGCATTGACATTGTGGCTCCTTGGCAGCTCGAGAGCCACCTCGGCAGAGCTGATGGTGACGGGGAGGAAGGTGGACGAGTTTTAAATGTGCTGCCTGAAGGTTTGGCAGCAGGCCTGCCAGGGCTTATTACACAGCAAACTCCTGCTGACTACTTGGCACCAGGCACGCCTACACATCAGTCATATTGTTGACACGCGCCAGGGCCTGTTTCTCTTGTCCGCTCACGCGTTGAACCGATCTGACGTTGATCTGCGCCGCACACCCGCGTGTCTAGCCTGATCGGAAGCACTGGCGCGGCAGTGCGGCGCTGCCGGCAGCCGCGCAGGCCACTACTGCCCAGTGAGCAGGAGGCAGGAGCTTGTCCTCCTGAACCGCATCCACCAGAAGACCGGAAAGAGGCTCAGCCGCTGCGGCAGGGGAGCATGCGCCTCCATGGCACAGCGTGATCAAGGTGCTCAGGCAGAGCGCTCCCCTGCCCAGCACGGCAGCCCTGCCTCGGCACCCAGCCGGCAGCGCGCCCTGGTGTACGCCGGCGAGGGCGCCGGCACGCGCTCCGTGCTGAGCGCGCTCGAGAGCCTGCGCGCGGCGCTACCCCTGGACGCACGGGTGCGCTCTGCGCGCTGGCCCGGCGACTGCAGACCGGCAGTCAGGCCTGCTCTGCTGCCTGGCTGAGCAGTTATGCACCAGTAGCAGCCTACAGAGGGATGAGGGGGGGCCCTCGGCACACTCACGCTGCACAGTCTGCGCCCCCGAGCTGCGGCCGGGCGCAGACTGAGCAGCGTGTGCGTCCGAGCGCTGGCCGCAGCAAGTTCCCTGCTGTGCAGACATTTGAGAGCTCTCCTGCGTTACTGCGCCTGGCGCACACGCTGCGCCTGGTGCACGTACGCCCGGTGACGGCGCAGCCCTCGCTGCGCAGGTGGAGAGCTTTGCAGAGGCGGAGCTGCTGGAGGGCGCGTGGCTGGCGGACTGCGCGCTGCTGGTCCTGCCGGGCGGCGCCGACCTGCCCTACTGCCGCCAGCTCAACGGCGGCGGCAACCGCCTCATACGCCGTGCGCCGCCGCCGCCCCCGCAGCCCACGTGCTGCAGAGAGGGTCGGACTGCGCATGTCCGGCCTATCAAGCGTTGTCACCCCATACGCCCCCCTGCCCTCGATTTTTCACCACAGCATATCTCTCCCGCTTACTTGTGGCCCACATGCAGCAGAAAGGGACGGGCCTCGCTGTCTGGCCCCGTCAGGCGTCCCCGCCGTCGCGGCGAGGGACGCGCCGCGCGCACTCCCGGCTGGCCACCGTGGGTCCCCGCAGGCCTGGTGGACGGCATGCGTCCATGCATGCATGCTCACAGCCGCATGCCGCTGCGGCCCTCCCGCTGGCCAAGCTGAAATGTTGCGCTGACCGCAGAAGCCCAGGATATGTGCATGCTTAGAAAACCCTGTGCCGCGGCCAGGGTTTGTGGAGGGCGGCGGCGCATACCTGGGCCTGTGCGCGGGCGCCTACTACGCCTGCCGGCGCGTCGAGTTCGAGGTCGGCAGCCGGCGCGCCTCCTAGCCCGGCGCGCTTGATTCACCCGGTCAACCCTGCGTGTGTACCGGCTCCCACGCCTGGGCATATCCTCAATCATCGCGCGGGCAGTAGGAGCTTGCAAACACGCAATCGCGTCAGGCAAGTCTGCTGTGGCAGGGCGCTGTGTTCCGGCGCGCTCGACACGTAGGGCATCATCTGCAAGGGAGGACGGCGATGCTGGCGGCTGACGCCAGCATCAACAAACAGCTGTCACATGCCCTGATGCAAGGGTTGCAGCGCCAGGCTGGAGGTGGTTCATGCGTGCAAGCAGCTGACGCAAACAGGACCTCGAGCAGGAACGACTGCGGCGCGGGGCGACAGGCGGCCAGTCATCAGACTAAGCAGCGTATCTGCACCAGTGTACATGGTTACACCAGCGCGAGGCCCGAGTGGCGCGCTGCGAACTGCAGGCTGGAGGTGGTCGGCGAGCGCGAGCTGGCCTTTTTCCCGGGCGTCGCGCGCGGCAGCGCCTTTCCCGGCTTCCAGTACGAGACGGAGGCCGGCGCAGTGGCGGCCGCGCTGCGCTTCCGGGCGCCGCGCGCCTGCCCCGCGCCCGCGTGCGGGGCGCCCCCCGGACCCGCCGACGTCGCCTGCCGGCCGAGCGGCGGTGGCGGCGCGTGCGGCGGCCCGCCGCGGCCGCCGCCTGCTGCAGCGCATATTCCGGAGGCTGTGCCGTCGCATGCGGCGCGGAGCTGTGCTATTGAAGCTGGGACCTTGCCCCACACGGCGCCCACTCGACAGCCGGGCTCGGAGCCGCCGGCGTCACGCGCCGGCGCTGGCGCAGGCCCTGCGGAGCGCGCGGGGCCGGCGGCCGCCCGCGCGCCGGGCGCGGCCCCCGACGCCCTGGCAGCAGCGCCCGATCAGCGCGGGGCGGCCTGCGCAACGGAGGAGGCAAGCAGCGACGACGGCTGGGTGCTGGTCACCCGGGAGGACGCGCTGCCTGGGCCGCGCGGTGCGCCTAAGCGCGCCGGCAGCCATGCGAGGGGCGTCAGTGAAGGCCCGGCCGCGCAGCGCAACGCGGCGCCAGACGCCTGGGAGCGCTGCGTGGACTACTGCAACGGCGGGCCGGTGTTCTGCGCGGAGCGGGATTTGCGCGGCCAAGACTCAGGGTCTGGCTCACGCTTTGCCGTCCTGGCCGAGTACGCGGAGCTGGGCGGCGCGCCCGCAGCGGTGCGCTGCCGGGTCGGCGCTGGCCGCGCGGTGCTCGTCGGCACGCACCCGGAGCTCGCGCCGCACTGGCTGGACGCGGCATGTGCGTCGGGGGGCCCTGACGGCGAGGGGCCCGGGGCCGGTGCGGCGCCCGCGCTCCAGGCGCGCGCGGCCGGCGTGCGCGAGGTGCTCGCTGCGGGTGCGGCCGCGCGGCGCCGCCTGTGGCGCATGCTGCTCAGCGAGGCTGGCATGCACGGCCTGCGGATCTAAACGTTGAAACCGAATGCACTTTGCTGGAAGGAGAGACTGGAGGGCTGACGAGTGATAGGTTGCAACAGGGCCTCAGGGCCTGCTCCCATATCAGGATCATCGATCAATCTCACTAGACCTGTACATTTGTCCAGGCACCTTTTTTTATCTTGTGCAAGTTGTCGCCCGGGTCGGTGCCGATGCGTTTTTTAGCACGGCGAAGCGAGTCCAGGTGGATGAGCGTTGCGCGGCGGCAGCAGTCGCCCAAAGCGCGCGCCGCTATGTCCCTGCTGTCCTCGCCAAGGAAGCACAGGATCAGGAAGTTCAAGTGTACGGTGTCATAGATGGGTTTGAGCACGTACTTGGCGGCGAAGATGTCGCCGCCCTGCGCAGCAGATGCCGCCTCCCCACGCATGGCGTGGTGTGAGGCAGGGAGGTGGCATCTGCTGTGCGGGGCGTCGACAATTTTGCGGCGAAGTACGTGCTTGTGCCCATCCACGACACCGGGCACTGGAGCTTGCTGATCCTCTGCTTCCTCAAGGATGACAGCTGGGACACGGCGGCGTGCGCATCGGGCTGCTACCGCCGCGCAACGCTCATCCACATGGACTCGCTCCGTCGTGCGCTGGCCCCGCCGTGCAGCTGTTGGCGCTGCAGTGTTTTACACCCCGGCGCAACGTTGGTGGAAGGCTGAGCGTGCCGCATGCGTACGCTCACGACTGCTCTTTCCGTGATACTCGGTGCGATGCCACACTCGGCCTCTGTGCAGTGCAGTTCACGACATGGGCACCGTGCGCAAGCGTGCGCAGGAGGACTTGAAGCGCAATTAGGCAGCAGAGGTGCACGTATTGCGCGGCGACATGCATAACACTGTCCTACTGTTGGCTGGCGTTGGCACCCTCCACCATCGCTGCCATGCATGCTTGATCCCAGCGCGTACTGCGTGCGCAGTTGTTTGAGGGGCCCAGTAGCGACAACGCCGCCAAGCGCTGGCAGTTGAGACGGCGCACGCCCAGCAGCGTGTCGCAGTTGCACTCGCAAAATTCTAAGTGTTTGTGTCTAAACTGCCAGCGCATGCGTGCCAGTGAGGCACCATTCTGTCCGAGCATTGGCACGTGGTTCAACTGCGCCCAGGGCAGGGGCGCACCATGGCTCTCCTGACTTGCATACACGACAGCCTGTCGTCGACAGGCACGGGGCACCAGAGGCTTTCGCTGGGACTGTATATGGATAAGCTGTGCACCTTTGCCTATCACGCCCGTTGTGCCGTGTGACTATCTCCGCCCCGAAACGCGCGTGCAGTGAGTTGAGCAGGCGCAGCCCACAGCGCACGACTGCGGGCTGCTCGAGTCATGACCTGTGCGGACCACTTTGTGCCCCCCGTCGCCGCTGGATGGCCTGGCCATGAACGACCTTCCGGCGGACCGAGGGCGGCGATGCCTTAAATTGGGATGTGGGCATAGACTGTGGGGCCTTGCAGCAGAAGAATCGAGGTACGCAAGATGAGACTTGGAGTGCGGGCATAGGCCCTGAAGAGCTTGTAACGTGCAGTTGCGTGGCACAGGAACAGCATCCTGCATGCCAGCACCCCGTTGCTCCAACGCCTTGCCAAGGCATTCCCTGTAGAAATGCATGTTCCCAAGGGTACAGACTTCAGAAGACTTCCCATGAGTACCTTGTGAAAGGAAAATTCCCACCAAAAGGGGCTCCCAGTCTGATTCTAGCACTTCCCAGCCCGGGTCCACCCACTTCCCAGCAGTTCCCGAGACGCCCCCAGGCGTATCCACGGGGTCCGCCCGCACGGGGTGAGATGCTGGGATGTGCTGGGATGGTGCACGGAAGTCTTCCATGAACTGGGAGGTAGCCTGACCGAAGCTCTTGAAAGGCTCTGGGCAAACCGCAAGTTGATTAAAGTGTGCATGGCGTTGCATGGCAATTGCCATGCAATTGCCATGCAACGCCATGCGGTAGGGTCTCCGGATAACCGCTGCAGTGCAACTCGCCTCCAAGTGAACCGAGTGCCGGCACCAACTCAACCAGCGCGCCACCTTCGTGTCAAGCTATGGTCAGAATGGAAATCTGGGAGTGCAGAGCGTGATGGACAGGAGGAGGTGAACAGCCCAGTGAAAGCAGCCGCGGCGGCGCCATGGCGGCCGGCGGCGTGCGGGTGGCCTCGGAAATCAAGGACTTGACGAGGATAGAGCGCATTGGCGCGCACTCGCACATCCGCGGCCTTGGGCTCGATGACGCCTTGGAAGCGCGCAAGGTGTCGCAGGGCATGGTGGGCCAGAAGGAGGCCAGGAAGGTGTGGCCTTGCTACTGCAGTCTGAGCTGGCAGTCTAAGCGCCAGTCATGCATGCCACTGCTTGCTCACCAGAGAGCATCTCTCTGGTGATGCTTACAGTGCACACGTTCTACCTCTGTCACTGCATAGCAGTGACTCCACTGTATATCAGGGCAGACGCGCCTCTGCGCTGCAATTAAGTGTTTCCGATGCCTCTACCACATGCGCTGCCAAGCAGCGGATGGACCAACAGCCTACCTGCTGCCTGGCACCGATAGTGTCTCCCGCTTGGACATACGCTATAAGATTGCTCCCACCAAGCTCGTGACTGAGCACGTGGCCGCCGGGGACGCCAGGCGGCGGGCGTCATCCTCACCATGATACGTGAGGGCCGCATCGCTGGCCGCGGGGTGCTGCTGGCCGGCCAGCCGGGCACCGGCAAGACGGCCATCGCCATGGGCTTGGCCAAGGCGCTGGGCGACGCGACGCCGTTCGCGATGATGGCCGCGTCCGAGATCTTCTCCCTGGAGATGTCCAAGACGGAGGCGCTCACGCAGGCGCGCCCTACCTCTTGCCGATGGCACAGCCTCTGTGGTCGCATGGATGGAAAACTTGTGTGCATGCAGGGTGGGAGGCAGATGCGAGGCGCAGGCCTTCCCTGTCAGGCTTTGTGTTTGCTTGCAGAGGGGCACAGCCAGCCTGCAAGCCCTTGCAACGGGCAGGGTAAGGGAATCCATCAGAGACTGTGCAGTTTCTTGATCATGGCATCTATCCGCATATGTCATGTAAGTCAAAGTGGGCACAGCATGCACATGTATCGGTCACCACTAAGGAGAAATATAAATACGGATGTGGTAGGTGTGCCACAGTTTCTTCCATGTAAAACACCTTGCAGGACTGCCCGCTTCTCTGCGCATGCTGTCCATGTGCTCACACTGCACTGCCTCGCACAGGCATTCCGCAAGGCGATCGGCGTGAGGATAAAGGAGGAGACAGAGGTGATTGAGGGCGAAGTAGTGGAGATCGAGATCGACCGACCCGCAACCGGCAGCGTCGCCAAAACGGTGTGCGCATTGGCCATCACGCGCTGGCACATGTGGCAGTGGTGGTCCGCCATGATCGTTGCGGGGGTTGTACAAGTGTTGTACAAGTGTTGTACAAGTGGGAAGTCAGCTTATTGCTGTCAAAAGCATGTTGCTCATGCTGTGTTGTGGAAGGCTTGGTAGTGAGTCATCTTTCTGCCTACTTTTGGAGTTCCGGAAAAGGCACACACTGATGTTGAGGACAGGCATCCTTAAGCTGTGGACACACCCTACTCCGGGAGGGCACTCACTGAGACCGGCATGATCAAGGCGCCGGGCGCAAGTCAGAGCCGCGGCGCACGCGCCGCGCGCAGGGCAAGCTGACGATGAAGACGACGGAGATGGAGACGGTCTACGACCTGGGCGCCAAGATGGTGGAGGCGCTGCAGGCGGCCAAGGCGCAGGCGGGCGACGTGATCGCCATCGACAAGGCGTCCGGCAAGGTCACGCGCCTGGGCCGCTCGTTTGCGCGCTCGCGCGACTACGACGCCATGGGCGCGCGCCCGGGGCCCCTCCCGGCCGCCCGTCTCGAGGGGTTGCCACAGGCGGAGCATGCCCTGATGGCTGCACAGCCTCGACTACGACGCCATGGGCGCGCGCCCGGGGCACCTCCGGCGGCCCTATCTCGAGGGGTTGCCGCAGGTGGAGGATGCTCCGTTGGCTGCACAGCTCGGCCTCTAAGCACTGTTTAGCAGAAAGCATGGGTTGCTGGGCAGTGGTTGACTTGGTTGAGACTCATCCACATTGTAATTCATGCGCCCAGTTGACACACTGTGCATTGTGATGAGTCGTCGTGATGGCGGCCGTGTGCGACAGGGCCGACCACCAAGTTCGTGCAGTGCCCCGAGGGCGAGCTGCAGAAGCGCAAGGAGGTGGTGCACGTGGTCACGCTGCACGAGATCGACGTGATCAACTCGCGCACGCAGGTGCGGCCGGCACAGCAGGCTGGCGCAGTCGTGCCCTACGCCGCCCTCCACTTTTGGATTGCTTGGCGACGGCTTCATCCCCACCGCCAGTCATGGCATGCTGCCAGCTATGCGCGCGCGTACTGGGCGGTTCTCACGCATTAAGCGCTTGAGCACTGCCTCACACCTCACACACGCACCCTGCAGCAGCACAGAGCGGGAGAGCCTGCAGGCCGTGAGGGCTGCAGGTATGGGCGTACCTGAGCTGCTGCACGGTGCGGGCATGAGGAGTGAGGCAGTGCTCAAGCCGTAGACGAGAATCGCCCTGTGCGTGCGCGCACAGCTGGCTGCATGCCATGACTGGCGGTAGGGGTGGCCTGCAGGACTGAATCATGCGGACCGCTTGCGTTACATGGCCGCATGCCCATCTCAGCACAGAGCACCACACGCACACATCTCTCCTAACCCTAACCCTATCCGTACGCCACATGCACACGCCGACGCGCTGCATGTCATGGGGAGCCTGATCAGGCGCGGCGCAGGGCTTCCTGGCGCTGTTCGCGGGCGACACGGGCGAGATCCGGGCGGAGGTCCGCGAGCAGATCGATGCCAAGGTGGCCGAGTGGCGCGAGGAGGGCAAGGCCGACATCGTGCCCGGCGTGCTGTTCATCGACGAGGCGCGCGCGGCCCACTGCGTCTGCATGCGCACATGCACGAGCCACACAAGTTGTCGCATCCAACAAGACACTGCTGGTGGCGGCAAAGGATGCCTGCCAAGGAGGGATGCGTGCTGAGTTCTGTTGCACCAAGCAGGAGTTCTGTTGTGTCAAAGCATAAGATGCATGGTACTTAAACTTGCCCTGTTATGAAGATGGATGCTTGTGTGACGTGGCGTGCGGCCCAGGTGCGCATGCTGGACATTGCCTTAAACCATGATACAATAACATGCCCCTTTATTCCAAACGATGCTTGTGTGACGTAAAGTGTGCGCGGCCCAGGTGCACATGCTGGACATCGAGTGCTTCAGCTTCCTGAACCGCGCGCTGGAGAACGAGCTGGCGCCGATCCTGGTGGTGGCGACCAACCGCGGCATCACGCGCATCCGCGGCACCGCCTACCGCTCGCCGCACGGCATCCCCATCGACCTGCTCGACCGCCTGCTCATCATCTCCACGCAGCCGTACTCCGAGCCCGAGCTGCGCACGATCCTGGACATCCGCTGCGAGGAGGAGGACGTGGAGATGGCGGGTGCGGCGCGGCCGGCCGCAGCACCCTCCTGGGTGCCTGTCGGCAGCGGCTGTTGGTGCCAGGCAGTCGTATGGGGCCGCCGTCGCGCTCAGACCCTCCTACGAGATGCACGCAGGCGCAAGCAGTACTGCAGGTAAACCAGGACAGCAGCCGTGCCTGGGCTGCCCTACAACTGGTGGCAGAGCCGCTATATATACCCGACGTGACGCTTGACGGGAAAAGGTCTTCTGCGCGTCGTTTCGTATTTGTTTGCCCGCCAACCTTAGTCCCAACTAAGGCACAGCTCCATGGTTCCACAGAGAGCCTTGTCAAGTTGGTGCAGCCACATGCACCTCCGGAGGCCAAAGCGCGCCGCACGTCTCGCCCCTGGCGCGCAGACGACGCCAAGGAGCTGCTGACCAAGATCGGCGCGGAGACGTCGCTGCGGTACGCCATCCACCTGATCACGGCCGCCTCGCTGATCGCCACGCGGCGGAAGGCTGCCGCGGTGGAGATCGAGGACGTGTCCAAGGCGTACCAGCTGTTCATCGACGTGCGGCGCAGCACGCAGTTCCTCATCGAGTACCAGGCGCGCCTGACCTGTGCTGCCAGCTCGGCAGGCTGCTGCCTGCATGGATATGAGAGGGACGTTCTCATGCGCGCAGTGTATATGCGAGCTGCACTTGCTTGTTGCCCCTTAACAGAAAGCACTCCACGGAATGGTTGTCTTGTCAGCTTCAACGTCAAGTGTTCCTAGTTCAGACAGACGTGCTCACAGGGAGGTAAGAGCAGAGGTGCACGATAGTATCCCTTGTGTTGGTATTAATGTCGCTGTCACTTTATGCGCCGTGCAGGACCAGTACATGTTCAACGAGCTTCCAGACGGCGTACAAGCGGCCAGCGCAGAGGACATGGAGGCCTGAGCAGCCGGTGTCTCTCTATACTCCCGGGATGGCGGCCCTGGGACACATGCATGGACGGCATGGGGCAGGCCAGAGACGAATCACGTGGAACGAACCTTTTTGGCGGCACGGCACGCTGTCAGAACACTGCTATTGTAGCAGCTATGTAGCAGCAATGCATGCCATCAGGCGGTCCATGCTGCGACATCGGCCTCAGCTGCTGCACCATGCCGCGCATCCCTTAGATGGTGTGGCACTGCATGTCATGTTTGCCTGCTTCTGCATGTTCCAGTGCATCCTGCAGAGACGGGTAGTTTCCACAGACTCTATGACAAAGGCGTCAGCTTCAAGTTGCAGCTTTTGAATCATGCAACTTGCACGCGCTAGGGACGTCACAACGAATAGTCCGTTAATTGTTCGTGCTGTGGTTGGGCAAGCTGATCTGTTGCAACAACGCTGAGCAGAACACATAGCCATGATGCTCAAAACGCCTGACAAGCTGACACAGGAGCCATGTCAGTATGAACAAGCTGAACCTGTAAACCCATGACCCGGGCATGTACAGGACTGTAAGCGATAACCCGGCAGATTGAGAGCAAGTGCAAGGTTCGCGCACTCATGTGCAGGACCAGACAGGTTCACACCTCAGGCGCGTTTGCAGCTGTGCAGTTGGCCTAATGCGTTCCTGCTACAAACTTCCCGGGCAGGCGGCACACCTGCCATATTCCAACCACCACCAGCCTTAGAACGGAGCTGGCAGTGACCGCTGCTGCTTCCGCAGTGCTGCCAATGCCGACAATGGCTCCACCATCCTAGCTGCCCGGTCCTCGCTGCAAGGCACCCACTTCGTCCCTACTTCTTGCGAGTCAGCACGCGCTCCGTAATGGCCAGCAGCGCGTCCCGGCACTGTCGCGCATGCGCAGTGACCGCTGGCGGCATGGCTTCAACCTGCGCAAAACTCACACAGACGTGAGAGCATGTGCCTGCACAGTCACAAGGCCAGGATTAGTGCAGGATAACACACCGCCTGCGCAGACAGGCTGACGCGCGCGTAAGCTGCAAGTGAGGCTGTAAGAATTGAAATATCTGCCAGATCAGGGTGGCGAAAGAGCGCACCGCCTGCACGGCCAGGCCTGCATGCTGCGCGGCCAGCTCGCGCGCGCGGTCAATCCCGCGGCTGGCAAACACCAGGCGCTGCGCGGCGTCCACGTCGCCATTCGAGCGGAACTTGCGCTGAATCATCGGCAGCAGCTCCGGAAACTCCTACGCCCCCACGGGCGTGCGCGGGTGGATACCTGACCCCACCTTCTGAAGCAGGCGAAACGCAGGGCAGCCACACATCTTGTAATAATAATTTCAACGCAATCTGACGTGCATAAGATATCATTTTTAGTTTGTGATTGTTAGGTGTCCGTCAATAAACATTCCAGCTTGTGAGGTGAACAAGCTACACTGTGCTAGTGCATTCGAGGTATGATGGAAATGACTGTGTGCGCCCATGCGTACTACCTTGAGCAAATACCTGGGGCGAAGCACTTGAAAGGCAGGGGGTGAGCAGCACATGCGCACCTCAGCGGCAAAGAGGACGGGCGCGGTGGCGAGGCCGGAACGCAGGTCGTTCAGCGCCGGTTTGCCCAGCGCGAGCGCGCTCCCCGTGAAGTCCAAGATGTCGTCCACGACCTGCGGGGCGGCTCATCGAGTAAGAGGCAGTGCATGCTGCACTGCACTGCAGCGCCTGTACGCGTTCCCGAGCACACCGCGCACTGCTGCTGTGATGCACCGTCACCAGTACCCCACCTTCTTTGTAGCACGATCACTGCCATTGCTCGGCAAGGGTCAGGCCGCGCCCCACGACTTGTGCAGGATCGCACTGCGCTGGCGGTGAAGCAGCGAAGCAAGCCTGCAACCCCTGGGCCGATGGACTTTTGGGGCACTGCTGCCAGACCACACCGCCCGAAGCAATCCTGTGACCAGCCGCGCCTGGAAGGCCAGGCCGAGGTGGCGCCCATAGTCATGCGCCAGCTGCGCCACCGCGGCCGGCTGCCCGCCCAGCAGCGCGACCGCCTTGCAGCTGTTCGCCATGAGGCTGGCCGTTTTGAAAAAGGTCTTCCGCGCGTAAAAGTCCAGGCTCAGCAGCTCCTCCTCCGTCGACGTCATCTGCCGCGCACGCAGGCCCAGCTAACGGCGGCGGCCTGTGATGGCCATGAGGCAGGGCCCGCCCCTACCAGAAATAGTGCAACTACCACAATCATTGCCGGCACCGCAAACCAAAAAGATTACAGCGCTCTCCATAACAGCTTCAAGACGTTGGCGCACGAGGCACTGACGCACAACGGGCAGCTCCTGCATGCCCGCGCCGCGCTCCGCGCAGGGGGGCGGCGGCGGGCCGGCGCGCGCCTGCAGGATCTCGCCGGTCACCAGGTCCTCGATGACCTGGCTGAGCAGCTGGATGACCTCGCTGTCGCGCAGCGCGGCCAGCGTCACGCTCGCGCGCGCCAGCAGGAAGTCGCCCGCCAGGATCGCGACCTGGCCGCAGGGCGCAGTATCATTAAGGGTCATGCATTAACCTCAATCCAAACCCTGGTCATTCTGCCCTCTTCACCACAGAGCTCGCATGCGCCAGCAGGATGCTGTCTGCCAGTACTCTAACCTGGCCTCACAGCTCGGTTGCTTCCCTCTTTCCACACTCCACAGCTTACCTCCCCAGCGTCACGCCGCGGATACGCTCACAGAGCTGCAGCTGCTGCAGTGCTGTCGGCGGTGCAGACGCAGGAAGCGCCTCTGTCGCTGCGCAGCCATGAGCCGCACCTTGTTGCCGAAGACAGAGTTCAGCGCCTGCAGGCCCCGCCGGGTGTTGGCGGTGTCGATGACGTCGTCGTGCATCAGCGACGCCACGTGGATCATCTCCGTGATCTCCGCCACGCGCTGCTGCCGCCGCCGCTCCTCCAGCTGCCGCGAAGCGCGCTCAAATACACACGTCACCCACTGCACACATGTTCCTGTTAAAAGCTTTCATTTCGCGCCTCTGCGCCTCCTTCAGCTGCCAGTGCCGTATCTCCGTCCGGAGGATCCCACACAGCGCTTGTGTCAGTCTCCAGACAACCACAGGCTCATCACATATTACTTTACCATCTTAATACTGTGCTGCCCGTCTCTCCAGTCCACCCACCTGCATGCGTTATGTCTTGGAGACCAGCTGCACAGTGCTGTCTCAATACAGCAGCTCGGTCGCTCATAGCAAGTGCATGCTCTAGCGTAGGCTGCTGAGGAAGTGGCAGAGCAGCGGTGCTCCTTCACCGCCAGCACCCTGCCAACAGCGGCTGGGGATGGCAAGCAGCGTGCCACGCAGCAGCAGGCGCACCGGGTGGATGTTGGCGGGCCGCAAGTCCACCGACAGGAAGAAGTCAGCCGGCGGCCCCACGCTCGACAGCGCCGACGCCAGCAGCAGCAGCATGGTCGGCCGCAGGCGCTTGCCCTCCGCGCCAAGCTGCGCGCGCGCGGGCACCTCCACTGTCGGCAGTTGGAAGGGAGCGACGCCTGGGTGCTTGCTGATGCCTCGCAACAATCAGCGCTGGCTTCAACAGCGTGTCACTCGCTTGCAGCAGCAAGTCTCCACTGACCGCGCGGTGCGCATCCATACGTGGCTGAGGGAAATAGCAGCCACGCCGGCGGCCAACACCCAACTTGCAAGGCGTTAGCAGCTTTGCCAGCAGGGCAGGGCGCGCCTTAAAGAAATACTCCGCCGCGCGCTCCAGGACGGGGATGCCCGACATGACTCCCCGCCGCAGCCGCTCCGACACGCTGTCAATCTCCGCTTTGACCAGCTGGAAGGGGTCCACGTGCCCTGCATACTGCACGGCCTCCCACCCCTGCCAGCCCCCCCAGCACTGTTTAGCTACGCCGTCGAGCAGAGGGAGCGGAGCGCCGCAGCCCCGTGCTGGTTTGCAGCCGCGGACAGCCAGCCAGAGCTGCTCGCGATATAAGAGAGCGCACTGCACTGCTTGGTTCTAAACGAAAGAGCGTGAGCCAGCGGCTACCGGCCGCGGCGCACCTGGACAAAGGCCGCGTGCGCCGCTGCTGACCCAGCGACCTCCCGGCAGGGCGTGCTAGAGCCAGCCGGGCCAAGCCGCGCCGCTGGCCGCCTGGGCTGCGGCGCACTCTGCAGGGACAGGCAACCATTAAGAGCGCCGGCCACGGTGCAGGAGCGTTGTGAGAGGTTGCAGCCGCATGCGTACCTGTGCAGCTGCTACGCACTCTGGCAAAACACCTGCGCAAGCGCCCACCAAGCTTCAGTGCTGCGCAGGTGCCAGATAGCCTGAGCGAAGGTGTTCGCCTTGCACTGACGCGCGCTTGCAAGCGCAAGCACGCGCCTGGTGCTAGGAGAGCCCTGCCAGCGCCGTGCCTTGCTGATAAGAGCGCTGCTGCTAACCTGCCAGCCCGCTGCATAGGAGCCTGCGTCTGCAGACACTTGGGAGAGTGCGCTCGCCTGCCTTGCACATCCACAGCAACCTGCCTGCACCGCACTCTCAAGAGCAAGCCAGCGGCGGCAGCAAACGCAGTGCGGTAGATCTGCAGGCCTGACTTTGCCGAGCAGAGTTTGCTCACGGGAAGGTGCTCAAGGTCTCAGACTCTCCAATTGGCTAATAGGTAGGGCTGCACCACTAGGGCATCAGCACCGACAAGACTGCTTTGCAGGCCCCAGCGGTTTTTGGGCAGCACACCATCCCAGCACTCCGATTGACTGCATGTCATATGCCAGTGCTGAGGAAAAGGGCCAAAGTAAGTGCTGAGCCACGCGTCAGACGGCGTCACTGGGCCCAAGTCGTGCTGCCTGGATTCGCAGGGGAAACTGTGGTCATACATTTGGTGAGCTTGATGAAGCTCAGGCTTGCACACTGGACAAATGTCTGACAACCAACGGAAAGTAGGTGCAAACAGGAAAGCGCATAGGTCCTGGCAAGCAGGTCTTACCAGGGGTACCTGGCAAGCAAGTATCAGTAGGATGCTCGCATGAGTGCACCACGCATGATGTGCAGCCAGGCCCAGGCCTGCTGCAATGAAAGCTAGTGCACGCATCTTGTAATGCAGGCCACATGCAATGGCAGTCACGTGCGCCCATGGGCTGGGACAGTAAAAGCTCCGCTGCACTTCACTTCGCTGCCGTCCCTGTCTCCTCCACAGGTCATCACTTCCCCGCGCCACCCTTACTGCTTCCTGCCGCCGCTGATGCGGACAGAGCTGCCATACGCTCAAAGAGCTCCAGCTGTGCCGACCGCGCCGCCGCGCGCGTCGCCTCGGCGTCGGCGGCAAAGCGCCCGTCGCGCGCGGCCGCCGCCTCGCGCACTGTTGCCAGCGCGACGTCCCAGTCCTGCAGTGTGTGATGTGTAAGTGCGAGCAAGGAGGGAATCAAGGGCATAAACAACCTGCTTATTGTGCCGGCGCAGCACGGATAGTCAGTGGACACACTCCGACAAGGACCCCACATTGCGCGCCGGCGCCAGGACAGCTTTCCAGTCATGCCTGCGGTGCGGCCGCGCCCCCTCTCATCTGCCAGCCTTTATGCTGCGCAGCGCTGCGCTGCATGCACAATTGTCTGTCTAGGCTTGCTGCACGGCGAGCAGCCAGACCTGGACGCTGGCCTCCTGGCCGCCGCCGGCGGGGGCAGGCTGCACGGGCTGTTCGCCCCGGAGGCGGCGGCCCGGGAAGAGCTCCATCGGCGCGCCGCCCTTGACGCGCGACGGCCGTACCTCCGGCTCTGCAGCGCCGGGCGCCGGCTTTATACCACGGCCGGGTCGGGCTGCATTGGTCGTGCAAGCTGGCAGATCAGGCACTTTTACTCCTTCAATGTTGCAGATGCAAGGGTGTGCGGCGGCGGGACGCCGGAGGGCCGGCGCACCTGGAAACCCTGCGCTGCGCGCGCGCGCAAAGTCTGCTGCAGCCGCCGCCGCCGCCGCTGGCCGGTCCTTCTGGCCAGCATTCCAGCTGGCGATGGTAGCCTGTGCGTCACAATGACGATTGGCGTCCGCCCCATCACAGTTCTCCTCAGGACTTGCATGTACATCAGACCGGCACATGCACTTCACCTCTGTGTCGAGTCCCCGAAGGCAGATTGATCAGGAGTCCAAGCAGGGTCTCCTGCACGACGTCGCGCCTGGATATTGCGCGCGCGAGTCGTCCTCCGCCACGCTGCACGCCCTCTCGTCCGCGGCGGGCGCCACACACAGGCGCCAGGCGACTGGGTCGCCGCGCTCACTGCCGCGTGGCGGCCCCAGCCCCAGCGCGGCCGCGCCCGGGGGCCACCCGCAGACCCCCGGCCGGTCGGGCTGCCGGGGTGCCGCCGCGCCAGGGGGCGCAGCCAGGGCCAGCTGGAGCAGGTAGCGCCCCGGCGGCAGGCGGTGCGCGGGGACCTCGACGGCCGCCCCGGGCTCGCCATCCCAGGCGCTCAGCACCTGCCGCGCAAGAAAGACTCCGCTGTACTGTCTTGGCGTATGCATGTATCCTTGCCATGGTGAAACGCAATGTAACCTTGCTCCATGAACAAAACCTGTGCTGATGAAAGGGAAGGGGTAGCAGGAGGGTGAGCAATGATAAGTGCCCGAGGCATAATGGGCCGCAGCATGCTCCGCACGCGAGCTGCTTGGCCTGGGGGCTGCGCGGGTGCGCGCCACCGCGGGCGGCGGCAGGGCGACAGGTTCTGTGAGTATGGCCGCTCTCAAGCTCTGGCCCTAGGCGGCCGGACATGAGCGGAAATCTCTCTGGCTTATTGGGGGCTGGCGTGCGCTGTGGCAGCAACCACACTCAACCGATCTGTTCATGCATGTTCTCAGGTTTGCCAAGCAAGGTGGCAAATGCTGAGGCAGCGCGGGGCTGGGCACCCCGAGCGGGGGGACGCACGGGCGCGGGGACGCCCCACTGTACAGGACCGGACGGCAGGGCCTGGACCTCCAGGCGGCACGCGGCCGGCGCAGACACATGCGCATGCAGCGCGAGCTGCACATCGGCCGCGCCCGCGACCGTCAGCACGTAGCGGCAGGCTATGCGCGCCGTATTCGCTGCGTACATGCCTGCGCCGCGCGGCGCGCTGCTGCAAATCCTTGGATAGGCAGGACCTTCTTCTTGTCTTTGCCGAACTAACATACAGTGCTACGCTCCACTTTTGCACGCTCGGTATGCTCTTCATATTGGCGCTCCGCGGCGGGCCCCAGCTCCACTGCGCGCAGCACTGCCGGGCGGCACTGGCCCGATGCTCCGCGCATCGCACGCATTCGCCGCCGATCCCACCCACATTGCACACAATGCCACCATGCCCGCGGCCCCAACCCTTTGCCGCGCACCCTCGAAGCGCTCCACGCGCACGCACGGCAGCTCCGCCAGCGGCGCCAGCGGCCGCTCGCACAGCACGGCCAGGCGGCAGGGCGCCTCCAGCGCGCCGGCCGGCCGCGCCGCCTGCGTCGCCACCAGCGCATAGCCGCGGGCATTGGGCAGCAGCGCGCGCGCGCACATGGCCAGCGGGCTGCCGTGCACGACCTGCGCGCACGAGTGAGGTGAAACAGCAGGTCCTTATTGAGGGTGCGGCAAGAGGCCGTGCGCCGCACGGCGAGGCGCCCCAGCCTCGCGCGGCCTTCGCGCTGCCAGCCGGGTTGCCACCAGCAAGGAGTGACCCTGGCAATCGGGGGAACTCGTGTGTACCCGCTGCCAGAGCCCTGGCTGGCTGCAGCAATACCCGCAGCTAGCCTGCTGGGAGCTTCCTGAAGCTAGGCACAAGTCTTGCATGCAATGCCTGCGCAGTCACTGTCCACGTCTGTCCCGTGCTTGCCTGGAAGGCCGCCGCGCAGCATGTTTGCACGCATGTGCATAGCGGGCCTACGCATGCCTGCGATGTGTCGTTGTCAACGACGTACAGCCGCGCGCCGCGGCGCGCCGCGGCGCCGCCGACCGCCAGCTCTACCGCCAGCTGGGCGGGCGCCGCCAGCGTGAGCGTCCGGCGCATGCAGGGCCGCCATGCGCCCGGCGCGGCCGCGGGCCACGTGGCGGCGGCCGTCCGCACGGCCACGCCGCAGTGGTCTGCCAGCAGCTGCGCGCGGTAGGGAGAGGGCAGGGTAGGGTTAGGTAAAGCAGCGGTCTGTCAGCAGCTGCGCGGGTCGGCATGTCAGTCTTGAGCGGGGGCCGTCATCAGCGGGCGTATTCATGCGTTGCGCGTGCGTGCATGCGACCGCCGCGCACGCCGCAGACCCGGCAGCGTGCACATCTGGCTAAGTATGAGTCTTGTGAGCGAGGAGTCGCACGGATGCATGGGCACAGGCCTGGATGTGGGCTCGACCTGGGTAGCCTCGCCGGCATGGAATGGCGTCGATGAGTGGACGCCCACGACGCTCAAGCGGCCACAGCCAGCAGCCAGGCGCAGCAGGTGCCGCCCGCGCGGCAGGTCCAGCAGCGCGCCCGTGCACGTGGCCGTCGCCAAACGCAGCAGGGGCGCACGCTCATGCCCGGCTGCCTTTGTCGGCGCCCCTTGCACACGTGCGCCGAAGGCCTCAGCTGCATCGGAGGGCCCCTGCTGCTTGGGTGTGGGCTCCCACCGCGTGTGCTGGGGCATGGTGGCCAGACTGCCGCTCTTCTCAGGCCCATCGCGTATTGCGCCGCTCTCCGTGCCATAGCCCGCTGCGACCTCTGCAGCGCCGCTGCCGCCGGCCGAGCCTTCCGCACACGAAGCAAGCGGTGTTCCAGGGCCCTGGCTAGTTTCAGCCGGCATTCCATGCGCGGCCCTGGGCTCCTGAACATCTTCATCACCAGGGTCTACATAGACGCCATCATGCTCCCGCGTTCCCAGCCCTGCTGCTGCAGGCCCGCCGGCTGCAGACCCTACAGTAACCCTGCCGCCGCCCGCCGCGCCCGCGTCTCCGCCAGCATCCCAGGCGGCGAGCGCGAGCAGCGCCGGCGGCGCCGTGCGCCAGTCGAAGCGCTCAACGTCCAGGGCGCTCGAGGGCCCCGCCATGTTCCGCGCCACGTCGGCCGCCGCACGCGCGCCGTGTGCGGCGCCCGCTGCGGGGTCCGGCGCGCACTTTGCAGCGGGGCCTTGGCTGGTAGCCTGGGTGGGGTTGCGGCTGGCCGCATCAGGTGGCACAAGGGGTGCTTGGGGGCAGGCGGCCAGGGTGATGAGCAGCCGGCTGGGCTCGGGGCTGTCCACGAGCAGGAGCTGCGTTGCCGGCAGCGCATCTGCATCGCCCAGCCTGAGAGATTGGCTCCCGGAGAAGCTCCCCGGGTCCTGCGCAGTGGAACGCTGAGCCTGAGTGCAGACATGCACAAGAGTGCAGCAAGGCACCGAATTGTAAATGCACTTCATGATCCATGCGCTACAGTCATGTGCGCAAGTTACGCAACGTAGTGATGCAGTGCAGCATGCATGTACGACATGCTGGCACGCATGCCCCGGGGGTCACAGGCAATGGCGCGCGCGCGCCCCACCTGGTGCAGGAGCAGGCTGGAGCAGTTCGCCGCCAGGTCGCTGGCCTCCACCCACGCCAGCCCGCGCGCCTCCTCCGCCCCCAGCGGGCGGCCAGACCCAGGCCCCGCAGTCTGCGGCGCGGCGGCGGGCTCCGCGACCTGTCCCGCGCCCTGGCGGGCCGGGCTGTCCGTGCAACGACCCGGCGCGCACGGGGACTCAGCCGATGGGTCAGGGCTGCGCTCCGTTAGGGCCTGTTTTCCTTCCAGCAGCCCCAGCAGCTGCTGGCCGCGGAAGCGCAGCGCGCGCGCGATCGTGTACTGCCCGCCCGTCAGGGACGCGGCGCGCGCCACTGCGAACGCGCCGCCGAGCCGCGCCTCGAGCGTGATGAAGTCGGCGGCTGCGGCGGCGGCCGCTGCGGGGTCCGCGGCCGGCCGCACATGCACGCATGTGCCGGCATACGCGGCGTGGAGCCCCCTGGTGCGCATGCGGCGACGCGAACAGTCAGTGTGAATTATTATGCACACGCAATGAGTGCTGCACGCTGTAGGCGCTTGGTAGGAAGAGGGGCCATGTATTGCATGCACGCTGGTGCGCCGCGCGACAGCGTGCCTTCCCCGCAGAGTGCGCTGCACGCCACCGCGCAGCCAAGCATGCGGCAGCTGCACTTAGCCTGCACCCTCGCCAGGACAGGCGGACGCAGCTCAGGCCGGGCAGTAGGACGGGGGCGCGCACGCGCTGTCCCGCTCCCACGCTTCCAGCCGCGCCAGCGCGGCGTCTTCTGACCAGGCTGCCGGCGCACACGGCTGCAAACGGTCCGGCCCTTCGCCGTCCTGGGCGCGGTCTGGCTGAGCGCCGGCGGATCCGGCCGCCGCGCTGGGCGCCTGGCCGCCGCCGGCCTGCGTGGCGCGGAGACGCGCGCGCTCCAGCAGCGCCGCGCGCAGGGCCGCCAGGAAGATGACCTTGTCCGGCCGGATACCCTGGGCCGCCAGCTCCGCAGCCTGCACGCGCGCGGTGCGGCCGCATCACATATGTTGCCACACCGCAATGCATGTGCAAACGTGAATGAGGCAGTGCTGCGCCTCATTCATTGGCACTGTGCCTCGCTGCATGGGGGCCGGGTGACCCTCATCTACATCAAACATACAAGGCGATCAGTACATTACAGAGAAGAGCGCACTCCTCAAGTACCAGCCGCCATCGGCGCGCCTGAGCCGCTGTGTGCGGGAAGCCGTCCAGCAACCAGCCGCGCGTCTGGCAGTCAGGCTCCGAGAGGCGAGCTGCAAGCAGCCCCATAAACACATCGTCCGGGACAGCGCTGCTTCGATCCGCGTCCGCCCGTGCCTGGCAACCTGCATGTGGAGTACAGGTTCATGCCGTGTGGCAATGGTTTGTGCCACTAAGAGGGCCCAGCAGCCAGCCAAGCTTGCGCCGTGCGAGCAGAGCTATAGAACACATCATCCTGAGTCGCGAGTGCCTTGCATGTTGGCCACACAGGCACGGTGACCCGCCGCGCAGTGCAGGCCACTGTGGCTGTGCGCTTATCACGGCATATGTTTGCCCATCATAGACATTGCCCATGTTTGCCCATCATAGACATTGCCCATGTTTGCCCATCATAGACATAGTACAGGCTCCGTCCTGCCCGGCAGAGCAGAGGTCGCCCCACACATGGGGCAGCCTGCAGGGCCAGCATGCAGGCAAGCGTCTTCCCATCGTCTGAAGGTTCCCTCCCTGACAAGTGCCTGGCACACGCTGACGCGTATCAGGCACAGTAGCCATCGCAAACCCAAGTCGCGGGCTCTGGAAATCGTGCCGCACTCACCGGCGCGGCTCGAGCAGTCCTGCAGCGCAGAGGCGAGCAGCGCATTTTGGGACACGAGCGGCAGGTCGAATAGCGCCGCCAGCCGCATGCACAGCGTAGACTTGCCCGCCGCCAGGGGTCCCAGCACCACGACCCTGTCACACGGCGCCGCAGTAACCTAGCTGATAACGAGCAGAGGGTTTAGAAGCGCATAGGGTGCATGCTTGGCCGGGCGCGGACCGCAGCGGCTTCTGGCCGCGCACGCGGCACGATGGGTCCCACAGCGGCCGGCCATAGCCCCAGATCGCGCTGGTCGGCAGCAGCGCCGGGTACAGCGCGCTGACTGCCTCGAGCAGGGCTGCAAACATCGCGTCGCCGTCCTCGCTGGCTTCCACGGAGGCATAACGTGCGTGCGTGCCGTCGGACAGCGGCGCATGTGCCTGCTTCCGCACGCACATGCAAACACGTTGATGCGCCTTTTTGCTGCAGCAGCATCCCTGCAAGCTACGGCTCAATGGAACTGCTTGAGCTGTGTGCTTGGTAGGGTGCATGGCGCATTGGCGGCCGACCTGGCGCCGAGCGGCAGGGTCGTCAGCGGAGCTCAGGAGCACGCCATGGTGTGCGACGCCCCATGACGCCAGCGCCTCACTGGACCTGAGCGACTCCACGCATAACACGGGCACCTGCGCCGGTCGCACAGCATGCTCGCAAACCTGTCGTCCTTGCATGAATACTCGGACGTCAGAAAAGTACAGCGACTGGCTGCATGCTGCTGAAGCGCACCTTGTTGCGGCATTGGATGCGGCAGGCGCTCTGTCGCATGCTGCGCCCGCGCTCCGTCTGCGAATGCAAGCACTGAGGCTCACGCTTACTGAAACTCGCGTGCTGGACGGTGCAGCAAGCTGGCAAGATATCTGGCGTAACTCAGGGCGGCTATTTGTTGCAGTGCTTGAGCACGCCCCCTAGGCACATGCGCATCTGGCGGGGCGTGCCTCAGGCGCAGCCGCGTTGCCGCGCCCCCTGTTGCACGGCCTCTGCGGCAGCACCTCAAACACGCTGCCCCGCTCATGCAGCAGCCGCTGCAGCAGCTGCACAGCCAGAGGCAGGTCTGCGCTGATGAGCAGCAGCACCGGCGGCAGGGACAGGATGGCGGGGCTGTGGGCTGCAATAACAGCCATCAGCTCATCGAGTGCGGCGGCTTCATCCGTGGTATCCAGAACCGCATCCGCCGTGTCGTGACAGACCTGCGTGCGGTGTAGAGTGTGAGCTCAACGCAGTGTCAACTGGCACACGCACAGCGCAGGCTTGCGCATGCTCACTTAAAGGGCGATCCGGTATGCAAAAGTTGTCCCCAACACTGGCGGAGCTATGTATGCGAGTCGCATGGACTACACCGGTACCTTCTGGGCGCATGCCTCCATTGCTGCCGCGTCTTCACCTGCACATGGCGCCACAATGTGCACTCGCAGGGCCCCGGGCAGCTTGCCAACGGCGGGATTCTGCTCCAAGTCAACCTCCAGTACGCACATCATGCCAGTTGCTGCCACCTGCAGACATGTATTAAATGGGTCACAAGGCATGCTGCTGCGAGTGAGCCTCTAGCAGGCAAATCCCGCCGTCAGTTGCAGCAACTTGCAGACATGTGCTGACCTGGCCTTTGGCCGCAGCATTGAACACCAGTAGCGGCCACATGACACCTGCACGTGTGCAGCACGGCCCACGCACACAGGTGTACGCAGCTCTGCCTGCAAGGTGCACCTGCGCGACTGCTGCATGGGTCGTTCCAGTCAGCGCCAGCCCCTCTTCCCTGGTCTCCGCAAAAGCGCCCTCGTCGACCATGCGCTGCATCGCCTCCCTCTTCATGAAGCAGAGCGCGCCGGTGTCCCTCTCGCCGCGTTCCGGTCTGCGGCTGGTGTGCCGCAGCGGGCGAGCAAACCTGCCTGGCAGCGCCTGCGAGGCCACACATGCAGCACTGCTGAATAGGTGCATGAGCCTGGCTAGACTCAGTACATTCCTGTCATTCATAATAAGGTGCATGCGCGTCATTTCTCTGCAGTCAGGCCACAAATTTGTGCGACAATGTGGAGGTACTGCCAGCTAGTACATCACCTTGCCGCACCCACCTGTATCAGCATGTCGCCGAGGGCAGCCTTGCAGGCAGTGGCTGGCCCGCAAAGCAGCAGCGGCGGCTGCATGGGCGCCGTCTTGCGACCGGTTGCCTGCTGCGCGGCCCTTGCAGGCATGCACGGCAAGATACCTGGGCGCTCAGTGTCCACAACGCTATCTATTTCTCCAAGCTGGGCATCAAGGCTCCCTGGTGCCTGCACGCATAAGCAATGCACTTTAGCAGCCACAGGATCAAAGTCGAAACATCAATGGGTACCACTCAAATATGAGAATGCAGCACAGGCACTACATGCGGTGCAATGCGTGGTGTGCGCGGGAATGGCAAAGTGTTCCAAGCGTCCGCACCAGCCTGCTGTCAATGAACCCGCCACACTCTGTATGTAGCGCAGCTGCCTGAGCTGCTGCAGCGGGTGCGGCAAGGTCAGCGTCGTCGCAGTTCACCCTCAGACGCACCTGTGCAGACAAGTACCCTGCTGTGGATGCCGCGGAGGAGGATGCAGCATTGTTTTGAGAGGACAGGACTGTCAGTTGCATCGGCTGGCTGTGACACGTGTGCAACTAACAACGCGTAGGGATACCTGTGCAGTGCAGCCTGGCCTGCCCGCATCCAGCGCAGAGCCGCACATCTCCTCCAGCCGCGTGAACGCCTTGCTCACCTGCACACCCCGCACCAGCTGCAGCGCACTGCATGCATGTTGCCAATAACCCAGCCTTGTGCGCGCAGACTGCCTTGTGAACAAGACGCAAGGTGGCTTTGCATGTCCTAACAAGCACAGCTTGCATGCTGCCACCATATGACCAGGAAGCTCACCGTATTGCACCTCTGTTGCGCTGGGTGGGACACAACAGGCCGTCTGCGGCAGGCGCGGCAGAACGTCCTCGCAGAGCCATCCAGTCAACCACTGAAACACCGGCACGTCGCGCGGGCCAGTCAACTCCAGCACCTGCGCTTCCAAGTTGCACACGCTCGCATACCCCCCGCAACTTGAGTTCCACATGCATTGCTGGCCCTAGAGTGTTAGGCAGTTATCTATCAAGCGTACAAGCGGGGAATGGATGCAAAAGGAAGGGGCCCGCACGTTAATGGCGGCCATCAGCCTGAAGATCGCTTTGGTGAGCAGCAGGGGCCACAGCTGCAGCGGCAGTGCGCCCACCAGCAGCGGCCGGCCCAAAGCATCTACCGGCAGCCGATCGTCCACGGCCACTGCCCGCCAGCAATCAGCGACAAAGCAACGTACCAGGTACCGCCCTGGTCCTGCAGCATGCTGGTTGTTTTTGCCAGCCACTCCCGCGTGCCCATGCCCTTGACAATGCCTGCAGAGAAGCCATGAAGGACCATGCAGCACATGCTGCATGCCCCTCTCCCTCGACTAGGCATGAATAGACATACCAGCACATTGCACCATACGGCGGAGTGCTTCATGATCTCACCGCTGGGAGCAATGGCCGGACGGCACTCTGGCTCCTGCAGGTGGACCAGCTCCCACAGGAGGGCGCTTCTGCAAGCGCTGGAGCGCTGCGTGCAGCGCCACACGCGTCACCCTTTATTGGATGCGCAAATATTAGCTGTGGTTCCTGAAGCATCACTTTACAAGCGGGTCGCACAAGCGCCAGGACGGCCTCCAGATCGCAGGCGAGCCATGCGGCCGCGGGGTGTCCAGGGGCCAGGGCACCGCACAGCACACCCCCCTCCTCAAGCGATACCAGGGGAGCCTGCGCTAGGGCCGCCAGCTCCCCCGGCCGCCGCCATGCGTCCACGTGCGCAGCCAGGGCGCTGGGCAGGCACGCCAGGTTGACTGGGTCATCGGCCTCTGTTGCCGCACCTGTAAATGACCGCTCAATCACACCACGCCAGCACCGTCTGCAGCTTTGCAAGTCGCAGGGCCCCCTATGTGTCTGCACATACAGGTACTGAAGCGAGGGCATGCCTGCATCAGGCTTATCCCGCCCGCCGCGCTTTGCATTCTCCCAGGCCGGGAACAGCGAGTCTAGGTAAGTGACGGGTGCTTGGGGTGGCGCCGCGCTCTTCCGGCTCTGCTTGGGTGGCATCTTTGGTGGCAAGCTTGCAGGCTGTCTGTAACTGTTCAGCTCGACACTGGGAGCGAAAGGGTAAAGCCATCAGCCCTACTTTTCAAGCTGGGCAGAGGAGCAGCACAGGGCAGAGTGGGAACACCGCTTAGCAGCTTCAGATCCATCAGCGCGCTCAGCGGTGCAGACCGCGCTCTCTGTGCATCAGAGCGTGGAGTGAGTGTGCCTCGTACATTCTTACAGCAAGCACGTGCAGCCGTAGCGCTCAGGCAGACTGCTGCCTTGCGCAGAGCACTGCCTGCATAGGCAGCAAGAGCTATCAGTCGGCTGAGTCCCGGAAACTGGCAGGAAGTGCGGCAGAGTGTGGAGAGCAGGCTCAGAACCGGAAAACCGGCCTGGAGAAGCCGCTAGCATCACCACTTGGTCAGCAGGTAGGCTAGCTTGCTGCCGAGGTGCGCGACAGCTCTGCGCAGACTGTCGACGACGCAACTGCGCTAGAACACATGCTCGCAAGCAGTGGGGTTGCGGTCCCCTCATACGATTTATATTCCCTGACACACGCGGAAAGGCATTGCACGCAGTCTAAACCTGCCCTGGCTCACTGTTGGTGCAGGCATTGACGTGCCACTTGAGCAGACTCTTGGGGGGGCTGGAGGCGCCTCCCGCAAGTGGTTGAGAGAGCCAAGGTGGCGGCAGGTGCGGCCACAACCACCTGCCTTGTAGTGTGTGTGGAGGTGCTGCGACCTGCACTGTTCACGTTCTCTGTGTGGCTGCAGGGATGTGAGCTTTGAGAGCCACGGCACGGCCAGCACAGGACGGGGGTGGGAGCTGCTCGCCTGCGGACCCCGCGTGGGGTGGAGCAGGCCATGGACAGCTCGCGGGGCCGCAAGCGCTTGCGCACCGACGACGCTGATGGCCCCGAGCAGCGGCACGCCATATGACGGAACCCATGTGCTTGTGCACACACGCTGCGCATACCTGCATGTTTGGCAAGTAGGTTGTGCCTGTGCTTCCTGTGAAAGACTGGCGTGTAATAGTGGTATGCTGCTCGTTGCACCACGACACCTGCGGTCTGCCTGTTGCGTTGCAGGGCTGACAGCGAAAGTGCTGACAGCGACAACGGGGAGCCGTCGCAACCGCGTGCCAACGGCCAGCGCGTGCCGCGCTCTGTGGTGCGGCAGCTGCCGTGCCATGTGGACCTGTAATGTCATGCTATTTCAGCTCTTGCGGAGGGCTAGAGCGTGTCAGGCTATGCCAGCATGAGAGTGCGTGCGCTGGTGAGCACACGTGCGCAGCCGCAGTGTTACACCTCACCAGCCTTGACTCCATAGAGGAAGTCTGCCTGTGAGTCCAGACAGAAGAAAGGAAGGTGTCTGTCAAGACCATGCATGAACTCCTCTTGAAGTGGGGCCGCCAAGCTCGAGGCGCGGTAGTTGGACATGCCACACTGCGATTGCGCTCAGCCTGGTCAAGTGCACGAGCGCATACGCTGTGTCTGCAGGACGAGGTCGCGGTGGACGACCTGTCAAAGGCAGGGCATGTGAAGAGCGTGCGCGTGGAAGCCTTCAAGTGCCATGACCACTTTGAGGTCGAGTTTGGGTGCGCGCAAGACCAGCTGGCGGTGCACCGAGCCCATGTTACGGAAGCGTGGCTTGGGCCTTGCATTCTGGGCCTTGCAAATTTTATTTTTGTCGGGTCTTTGCGGGTCGTTCAGCGCTTGGCTGATGGCCCGCGAGGGCCCGAAGCACCGGTGGCATGCCTTGCCTCCTGCATGATGGAAGCATAGGTTGAACACAAATCGCTCTGTTCTGCTCAAGTGAATGCGGGTATGCTGGGCATGGCGCTCAGCCAAAATGCCGCACTCTGCATGACTTTTACGGCAGGCCTGCGCCTTGCGCAGGCGCCACATCACCTTCATCAGCGGCGCGAACGGCAGCGGCAAGTCCGCGATCATGAGCGCACTGCAGGTGCAGCAAGCTACTTGCTCCGCCAAGTTGCAAATCGAGTCTCGCTCATGCGGTGGACGCGTGCATGCTCACACCCCACACTGCGCTTGCCGCTGTTGTCGTTGCTGTGATATGACAGGGACTCCGCTTTCTCATTGGCTGTCAATATTCAAGACAAGTTTCCAAGCGTACGATGTTTGCCCGCGCAGGCGTGCCTGGGCGTGACCAGGAAGCAGCTGGGCGCCGACAAGTTTGGCGACGTGGTGAAGACCGGCTCCGGCTCCGCGCTGGCGTGCGTGACGCTGTGGAACACGGTGCGTGCTCTGGCGCAGGTCCCCAGTTCAGGTTCAGGTTTAGGTCAGTTCAGGTCAGTTCAGGTCAGTTCAAGTCAAGTCAGTTCAGGTTCGTTTGCGTGCTCCTCAGCTGGGTAGCTGGGGACACGGCGTGCGCGCTGCTTCATGCCCTGGTGCCCTGTGCGAGCCTGATCCCGACATGAGCTGCGAGCGCATCGCGGACCTGTAGTAAGTGATACGTCAGCAGATATAGCAATTGCAGTTGTGGGATAGTGTTTCTCCACCGGTTACGCAAGTGAACCATTTCTACCTCTCGATGCACCGGATGTGTCATGCTACCATACCCTCACCCCCGTGGCCTGCACACACCTGCTGTGCGTGGTTGTTTTATGAAGTGTCTGTGTGCAGGGCGACGATGCGTATAAGCCAAGCTTGTATGGGCGCACGATCACCATCGAGCGGCGCATAGCGGCCGCTGGCCACACGTCGTGGACGCTCAAGGACCAGGTCGGCCGAAAGGTGCGTACACCTGGGCACAAGTGTTCACAGGATGACAGTGTGCCGCTGACAAATGAGGATGGGCATGAGCAGGTGTCCTGATTCCCCGCTGTTGCGTCTACATGCGCATTCATATACTTAGCAGCAGGGCAGCGCGGGGCTTTTTTTCCCCGCAGCAAGATGTCCTGATAATCCCCATGGCATCAGCAGTCTGCGGCGCGGCTCAGTCAAAGCTGCTGATTGAGCCAGCTTTTTCTGATTCACGATGATGACCTTGTCGTTGGGTAGGCCGTGGCCAAGCCGAAGAAGGAGGACATCGACGAGATCACCGACCACTTCAACATCAATGCTGGCAACCCTGTGCAGTGCCTGACGCAGGCGCGCTCCACCGCGGGCCGCTCGATGGTGCAGCCGCGGTGAATGCTAGATGTTTGTGCAGGCAGTGCTGCCGCAGCTTTGTCACTTCGCAGCGAACTTATGTGAGACTGAGGAAAAGGCATATGAGGATGATTAACCAAGCTTGCAAGAAACCACGCAAGCACTCAGCCCCCATGCTCACAGATCAAACCGTGTATCAGCAAGTGTATCATATGCGCATCCTGCAGAGGCCAGGACCCCATGTGGCTGCACAGCCATGCTGCCAGTCCGTCAAGCGCTGAGCCTACATGTTTGGCACTCGGCGGCAGGACATGGCCAAGAGCTTTGCCGGGTGCACAAACGGCAAGACCAAGTACGAGCTGTACGTTGAGGCCACTGGCTTTGACCAGATCATCATTGAACTGGCCAAGGCCCGGCTGGACGTCGACTCCATGAAGGACAACCGCGACGTGAAGCAGGCCAGCGTCGAGGCGCGCCCCGCCGGCGCACGGCGCGCACGCCTGTGCACCTTTGCCATCAGTCTGGGTGGTGCCGCAGTGCGCGGCCGTGCGCGCTCCAGTGCAAAGTCCATCGCCGCCTGCAAGAAAAGTCAGCGGTGCTTCATAGCCGGGCACTAAGTGGCTGCACGCTGTGGCTGGGTTTGGCCGCACGCAGGAGGTGTTTAAGCTGGTAAGCATCTGATGCATGCGAACAGGCGCTGGCAATCATGGGTTTGCAGCGGAGGAGGGCCACGTCATGCTGAGGCGCAGGCATGCACATCAGGCTGTCCCCTGCGCCCACTCGCCCGTGTTCCTCTATGCAGGCCCTGCAGGAGAAAATGAAGAAGGTGACCGAGCGCCTGGAGGCGCTGTCGGCAGTGGAGGAGTTCCAGGCGGAGCGCGGCCGGCTGGAGGCGGCGCAGGCGTGGGCGCCGGCGCGCGCGCTGCGCGCCAGCCTGGAGAAGAACCGCGGCATGGCGGAGCAGACGGGGCCCGAGGGCCAGCGGCGGGCGCGCGCCCGTGCTCGTCCCGGCCGGCACCAGCGTGTGACTGGCGTGGTCCTGCTTGCTGCTGGGCCACAGCATTGCCCAGAGATCAGGGGCTGAAATCAATGCTGCTTCACTGTCTGGTTCTGAGGTGCATACATCACAGACATGCTCACAGCCAACTGCGGTAGGAGACTATGCATGGTGAGCTGCCAACCGGCCAGGGCGTGTCTGCAAAGTGTGTCTGCAGTGAGCCATGTTGTGCAGTCCAGTAGTATTTTCTTGTACGCCTTGCAGCCGCATGTGCAGTGCCCGTGGGCACAGGAGGGTCTCATGCCACCTTGAGTGTGAGTTTGCATGCTCTGAAACTGAGACAGGAACCTGGCCCCGCCGTCACGTGTGCAAGGCCCCGCCCGCAGGTGGAGGGCCAGATCGCCGAGCTCGAGGCGGAGCTGGCCGGCGCCGGCGACGCGGAGAAGGCCGCGGTGCGCGGCAGCCCCGCATGCAACCCTTGCGCAGCAGTCATTCCGGCTGTCATCTTCCGTGCGCATGCGCAGCAAGTGGCCTGGACCCTACTGACCTTCAATCAATATGTTAACCTCTTGATTGACCTTGATACCTTCCTGGCGGCACGTGTGCACAGCGTGCTGCATGCACTGCTGAAAGCTCACTTGCTCTCGTATTGCGCGACTCGGGTCCCTGCCTTGTGCGGGGCTCGCGCTTGCCGCATGGCAAGCCGTGGCGCGGCCGCCAACGCTTGCGGTTTCGTCATGGCCACAGCAGCTCAGCAGATGCAGCGCATGTGGCGACATCGGCGCGCCCACCTCTCCGGCTTGCAAACAGGTGCAAGCCCTGGAGGTGAGCCGCGCCACGCTCGAAGCGCAAGGCGCGAAGGGCGTCGCGCTCGCGGAGGGCTTCAACGCGGCCAAGAAGAAGCTGACTGCGGCCAAGCGGGAGGCCACCAAGGCGGCCAACAGCCTGGTCGAGGGCGAGCGGAAGCGCAACACGCTGAAGGACACGCTGACCGCCCTCGAGCAGCGCCTGGCGGCCTCGAATGAGGTGCAGTCCTCCCTCAGTTGGGCTGTGTGGGACTGCTTGAAACTTTACTCAGGTCCGCGCACCCACCTCGCGCGCTCGCAAGGCCTGACCACCAGCTCGGTCAGCCGCGTGTTTGAGTGCCTACGTTGCGCTGCTCAGGGACGATGCGACAGGAGCGCCTGCCTTGACTGGCGGTGCCTTTGGGTTGCAGGACGCTGAGGCGCAGCACGCGGCGGCGTATCGGGACGCCCGCGCGGCCGTCGAGGGCGCCGATGCCACCGCCAAGCTGGCCGTGGTCGTGCGCGCCCTGCCCTTGCAGCCCCGCGCCAGTGCCATATACCTTGCAGCCCCGCGCCAGTGCCATATTACCCTGCAGCCCCGCGCCAGTGCCATTACACCCGAGCATTCCTTCACGCTGGTATATCAGACGCGCTGATGGGTCGAGCGCGCCATGCATGTGCACACACCCTGGACGTCACGGCCAGCTGGCAAGCACGCACAGGAAGTCGAGGGTGTAGTGTAGTAGTCTTTTTGCCGTGCGTGGATAGGAAGTCCGTTGAGGCATGTTGCGAAACAGGTCTTCCGCTGGACCCGCGCACCTGGCAGCGCAAGTGTGATGACAGCTTGGCCTACACGCGCGGGGCTGCGCAGGCATTCACGGAGGCCCAGACCGTCAAGGCGGCGCGTGCGGAGGTCGTGCGTGCGAGGCAGGAGCAGGCGGCGGCGGCCAAGCGGCGCGTCAATGAGGCCATGTCCGAGCTGCGCAGGCTGCAGAGCAGCACCAGTGCGTCTGGCCTGCCACAGCCTGTATGCAGTGCCACCGCTCAAGCCCCCGCGGGGGGCACGTGGGGCTCCAACATGTGCCTGCCACATACGACACTGTTAGTTGATGATGACTGGAGAGGAGCTTTGGCGCTCCCAAGTGGTGTCCCGCGTGTCACTTTCGTGACAACAGCATAGAACAGGAACAATGATGCTGACGGAACAGTCTGCTTCAGGCAAAGCACAGGGCTACAACATGCGCCTATATGGTAGTGTCTGAGGTGCAAGGTTGCCTACGAGCAGACGTCCTCATCAAATTTGAAAATCTGCTGGGACGCATCTGATAATGCCCTGAGCAACGTGCAGGGTGCCTTATGGTTTAGCTGGAGCGCTCCGGCTGTGCTCAAGCTGCAGCAGGCTCCCTTCAATCCAGCATGGCTGCTGACGCTGCAGGCGGCGCGCAGGCTGCGCCATCTCCAACTTCGGCGGTGCAGCCATGCTCAGGCTGCACCAGGCCGTGCAGCAGCAGCAGCAGCGCTTCGCGCGGCCGCCGCTCGGCCCGCTCGGCGCGCTGCTGAGCGTGGCGGACCAGCGGTGGGCCGGCGCGATCGACGCCGCGCTCAAGTACACGCTGGAGGCCTGGGTCGTGCACAGCCGCGCCGACCAGCAGCTGCTCACGGTGCGCGCCAGCGGGGGCGCGCGGCGCGTGGAGCGCGCTGGGAGTGTGGCAGTGCCCTGGCCCGCTGGGCGCACTGCCAACGCGGCAAAGCAGACACGGGCCAGCGTTAGAGGTACTGCGGTGAAGTGCGTGCTGGGGCGCCCAAGTCGTGCACCGCTCTGTCACTTAGCAGCTGCTCATGGTGCACGCCTCATGGTGCACGCTTGTTGAAGGCATGCACGACTGCAGCACACCTGCATGGCCCCATTCGACTGACCATGCCACAACCTGGGCGCCAAGCCAGAGGCGCTGCACAGTCTTCCTGGCAGCTGCGCGCTTCCCGTGCCGCTGACTTCGCCTTGGAGCTGGCGGGCGCGTTCGAGTTGGCCTGTCGCGCACAGCGCGCGCCGCTCACGTCTCCGCGCCGAGCGCGCGCAGGCCCTGGCCCGGAGTGCGGGCCTGCACCGGCTGCAGTGCGTGTGCATGTCGTTCGACCACCCGCGCCACGACCTCGGCGCCAAGCCGCAGCCGCCGGCGGGCATCCAGACCGTGCTGCGCACGCTGACGCTGCCGGGCGGCACGCACGGGGCCGTCGTGTTCAACGCGCTGGTGGACCACGGCCACATGGAGCGGGTGGCGCTGGTGAAGGTGAGCCTGTACCATAAACATACCCTACCCTACCATATTGCCATGCGGAGCGGCTGGCGCTGGCTGAGGTGGCCGGCGCACTGGTTAGCATCGTCGTGCACACGCGCCCTCCCCGTAGGCATGGTCTCTAAGAATGATGTGCGCAGCCACGGCGCTCAATGCTTTACTGCGCGGCCCGACTGCAGCCGCGAGGAGAGGCTGTGCTGGCGGAGGTGACAGCATGCTGTTGTGTGCATGCTCTGGAGGGTCCCCACGGGGCGTGATCCATGCACAACTCATGCATAGCCATATGCTCAGCTTCCGTGCATCATCCCATGGACACAGATGAACATGCTAGAGGTGATTCTGAACAGAACCCCTGCCTGATGTGTGGAGGGAGAGGCCTGCACGGCACACACGTAATACGCCTCACATTGGGATGCGTGTGCGCCAGGACGAGCGGGAGATGCTCGCCCTGGCGCGCGGGCCGCTAATGAAGCAGGGCGTGCTCACAGCTGCCTGGACCTCCGACGGCTGGCACGCGTACTGCAAGGGCGGCTGCGAGACGGCCATTCCCCCAAATCAGCGCTTGCAGTACCGCCTCAGCAAGTGCGCCCGCGGCCTAGGCCGCCCGCGCTGGCTGCGCATTCCCAAGCAACAGGTGGCTGCTGAGGCTCTGCCACTGTACCGTTGCTGCACTGCGGGACGGTGCCATGGGCTGCAGACGACAGACCAGGCGTGCAAGTCTGCAATGTCTTTCGAGCACAAGCGCATCAGGAGGGGTCTGACCACACAATTGAATATCATTTTATTGTTGCATTGACGAACACCAGCGCAAACGAGCCTTAACGATAAGGGGCTAGTTTCGTAAACAGTAAATGACAGAGCGCCTGATCTTACCTTCAGGCCAGCTTCATGCATGAGTCTGCCTGCGGCAGGGACACTTCGGCAGCCATTGCCGAGGTGCAGCGCGACCTGGCGAATGCGCAGCAGGCTGCGGCGGTCGCCGATCAGGCGCTCGCAGCGGCGCGCCACGAGGACGGCGGCGCCAAGCAGGCGCGTGCCAACAACTGCCAAGATCAAAATGTGATACTCCGCGGTCCTTGTGCGCACACTGCATTTTCAGAGGTCTGGAGTAGGGCTATGGAAACAAACCCACCCAAAAAAGCCACAGATCTGCCAGGCTCACAGCGGACTTCTTTCAAGCCACTCGGGGCTGCAGTGTGAGCAGCTGCTGCTGGTATCTCCAAGTTCGTGCAGCGCTGCTGATGCTGTTAAAAGTGTTGCCACAGCAGGCCTGTGGAGGCTCTAGTGTTTTTCAGTCGCCTCAGAACCCCATGCGTCTGCCTGCGCATGCGCTGTTGACTGTACTGGCGCCGGTCGGGCTGGCGCCCCTGTTGTAGGTCTGAGGCAGGGCTTTATGCATGCGCAGGCGCTGGAACTCGCCAAGCACGAGCGGACGGCCGCCAACAGGGCCGCGCAGCAGGCGGCGGCCACCCTGCAGGACCTGGAGGACCGGGCGCCCAAGAACGAGGACGGCGCCTCGCTGGTCGACCAGCAGCGCGAGCTGAAGGCCGCGGAGGACGAGCTGGAGCGGCGCCTGCGCCCCGCGGTGCGCGCACCTGCCGGCGCGCGCAGGCTGCGTTGCACTGGGCCTAGCGCAGAGCAAATGCTGTCTGGGGTTGGTGCGCGAAGCTTTCGCTCGAATATGTGCGACGCTTTTTTGACCCTATACACCACACACGTCAACAGCCCTGCGCATTGCACACCCCGGCAAAAATACCTTTGACGGGGAAGGCTATACCGCTGCCTGCAGAACAGGCACACTCTGTTCCGCAGGCAGCGGAACAGATGGGTCTCAGTAGGGTTTCCACACCTCGGGCGTCCCAGCAGCTCTGCGTGTGCAGGACGAGGGCGCAAAGGCGAAGCTGGCGGAGGCGGAGGCGGCGCGCGCGGGTGCGGAGGCGCAGGCAGCCGCGCAGCAGGGCAACCAGGACAGCACCGCCGCCGACATGGACGAGCGCACGAAGGCGAAGGCTGCGGCTGCGGGCTTGGTCAAGGTGCGGCCCCATGCAAGGTTTCAGGGCGTGACGATGCTGCGGGCTGCGTGGTGGCTGCTGCACGGGTGTTTTTTAATGCAGAAGCAGCGGAACTCGGTTGGCGGCGCCCAGTGTTTCCTGAGCCTGCCTGCTGCGCCCGGCTGTGCTGTGCACGGCGGGAGCATCGCGGCGCTGCAGCTGCGCTCGCAGGCCGTGCAATTCAAAACGCAGGTGAGGCAGATGGAGGACATGCGGAAGGGTCTTGGGCTGCCAGGCCTGTGCCTGCCTGCGCGCGCTCAGCGCGTCGCGCTGGGTCGGGGGGTAGGTTGCTAACCCTCCACTATGCTGCGGCAGAGCCTGAAGGAGCAGCTGCGCGCCGCCAACAAGCAGCGCGACGAGGTCCGCACGATGCTGACGCGGCTGGCGGAGCGCATGGACGCCGACGCGACCGTCCTGCGCGAGGCGGTCGCCTTAGCGGAGCAGGCGCGCCCCCGGCGCAGCGGCCTGTCTGCCTGTCTCGTGCGCGGCGGGCTCCGAGCGCCAAAGCAGCATGGGGGCCGGCGGCGCGGCGCACAAGCTGCGCGGAGGCCGGCGTGATGCCGCTGCGGCTGGCAGGGCGCACATCTCGCCGCGTTCACCAAGGCGGAGCATCGCGTCCAGCTGCCCCGAAGTAGCCCAGCCCTGACTGGCAGGCGCCAGGCTCACAGGCTGCCCGGCGGAGCAGGTGTGCACCGAGGAGGAGGCCGAGGCGGCCGCGGACGCGCTGGTGGACGGCTGGCGCGCCGGCAGCGGCGCCAAGCGCGCGGCGGCCGCCGCGCGCGACCCGGCGCCGCTGCTGAACGCGGACGCGCTGGACAAGCGGCGCAAGGCGGTCGCCGAGATGATCCAGCGCGCCGAGCGCGCGGCCGGCGGCAACCTGGAGCTGACCAGGGCGCGCAGGCCCTGGGCGATGGGGCTCCCGGTTTTGGCCTTGCCAGCTCGAGGAGCCGGCTCTGAGCCCGCCGATGTGCCCTGCGTGATGAGACAGTGCTGGCAGGGTGCAAGCACTGCCTGCATTGGCTGCGACAGCCCATGGCTTCTCTGATGATGAGCAACAGCGCTTACGCGTGCTGCTCGAGGCTGCGGCATGCCGCTTGTGCGTGGGAAGGACATGCTGCTCGTGCACGGGATGATGAATTTGGAGCGGCTGGCATGTTCGCTTGGTGGCTGGAGGAGGTCTATGTAACGCGTGACCCCCGCAAGACAAGTGCAGCGCACAGCCCAAGGCGCCGCAGCTCGCTGCGCGCCGGCCTGCGAAGGCGCAGCCGGCGCCTGCAGGCGCGTGCGCGCAGCTGCCAGGCTTGTGCGAGGCGCATGACACCGAATAGGATTAGGGTGGGTTAGAATTAGGCCCTAATCCTACCCGGCGCGCGCAGGTGGAGGCCGCAGACCTCGGCGCGCAGCTGGCGCGCGTGCGCGCGGAGCTGGTGCGGCTGGTGGACACGCACGCGAAGCTGGAGGAGTCGCACCAGCGGCGCAAGGAGGGCAATGACGAGATTATGAAGCACACGCAGCGCGAGTTCAGCAGCCACTTCATGATGTGCGCGCCCTCTCGGCGTCGCCGGCCCGGCGCGCGCCGGGCCCGGCGGCGCTGCATGGTCACAGCGCCTCTATGCCAGGCAGGCAAGGGCCTGTGACTTGCGTAACGATAGCGCCTGGGCGGCTGGGCGGCCGCAGAGCACAGGGGTGTGAGCGTGTGCAGCAGGAGTACAGAGAAGCAGACACTCAGCCGGCGTGACCGCTTCCAGGCCATGAGCAGCTGCCTGGAGCCGTTGCGCAGAGGCGCTCCATCGGGAGCGGCGCGCGCGCGCCGCCCACGCCGCCTGCGCTGCTCGGCGCAGGAACATGAAGAGCCGCGGCGGAACCGGCCGCATCCGGATCGACATGGGCCGCACCACGCTGCAGCTCTCCGTGCAGACGGGGCGCGGCGCCCAGGAGGTGACCGACCTCAAGGCCATCAGCGGCGGCGAGCGCTCGTTCGTCACCGCGGCGTTCATCACCGCGCTCGCCAAGATCGTCGCCGCGCCCTTCTACTGCCTGGACGAGGTCCGCGCGCGGCCGGGGCTCGCCTGGGCTGGCTGCATGTACATGTCGCCCCGGGTCGGCAGGACCGACGACCCAGGTGTCACACGGCATCACCTCGACGCTGTGTGAAGCTCAAAGGGTGTGGTGTGCAAAGCTGTGTTTCCGGCCTGGCACTTGCAGCGGAGGCTGTGTGCTCCAGGCAGTCGTGTTGCACGCGCGCACGTGCACACGGACGCACTCGGCAGTCTGCCAGCTGCGGCATAGCGTTAGGGATGGCTCGCCTTCCTGCGCGCCCCGCAGCCGCTTGTGCAGGAAGTCGTGTGCGTGCCACGCGTGTGACAGGGGTCGCGTCACGGCTGGTGACAGCCCCTGCGGGCAGCGCAAGCGAACCAGACCCCGTGATGATTGAGCGAGTGAGCGGGCGCGCCGCGCGCGCGCAGATCGACGTGTACCTGGACCTGGTGAACCGCGGCAAGACGCTGGAGATGCTGATCGGCTACGCGGCGCAGCAGCCGGAGACGCAGTACATCATGCTGACACCGCTGGATGTGACCGCGATCGGCGAGGCCCGCAAGCGCGTGGAGCGCGCGCACACCGAGCTCAGCCTGGCCGAGGACTTTGTCACCATTAAGCGCATGCCGCCGCCGCGGCGGTAGGCGCGGGCCTGCGGCGCCGCCCTGGCGCGCGCGCGCATGGAGCGCGCGCGCCGCAGCTCAGCCTGTTCGGAGGACTTTGCGGACTCCGAAGGGGAGTGCGCGTGCCGCCGCTGAGGCGGCTGTGGCGGGTGACTGTGGTGCTTGCTCAGGTCTCGGATTCTGCCCATGCGGCAGGCAGCAGCGACGGCACAAGTTTGAGGCTTGGTCCTGCACGAGAGAGAGCTGGGCGTCCAGCGCATCGTGTTGGTGCGGCCAGTGCGCGCGGGGTAGGACTTCATTTTGGATAGTCCTGCCTGTTGGAGGCAAGCAACATAGTGACTTTCTGCTGTTAGGGCTGCAAGAGCGATGATGCATCAGCTGCTTTGGACGCCAAGCGCATGACCCCGTAAACGAGAGAGCGGGGGCTGTGGGTTCATGTCAGAAATTGGAGTTTTGTTGGTGCATGTAGTCTGGGACTCCTCTGTTTTTCGTACCATCAGACCAAAGGGTGAGGGTACCAGTAATTTGAGCCAGTCCTGGCTCGTTGCAGCATCGGCTTGTGTGCATCGCCTGAGTTGTGTCTGGTATTTAAACAGTGTGTGCGGTACACTAAAACAACTGCAAGCTTGTCTGCAAGTGCGGCAGATCCAGTGTGAGAATGTGGCAAGTGCAGCCGCATGCCTTGCACGCCTTGCCACACCAGGCCACCTGCAGCTTAGATACTCAGCCTGTGCGCCCTGCAACGCGCTTGCAGACCAGGTTGCGGCTGAGGTGGACGACTCGCTGTGCCGCTGCGACCACAGAGACCGCCGCATGGGACCCGGACAACATTCTGCCGCCGCCGCCCCCAGAAGGTCACTTTGCGCGCCGGGAGCGCGAGCGTGCCCTGCAGCGCGCCGCTAGACAGCAGGCGAGCGGCTGGCACATAGCGCTGTTTCTCTGTTGCAGTCTCCCTATGCGGTCCTCTTCACACCTGCAGATTTCGCGTGGCTCTGCTCTGTATCAGGCAAGTGAACTGCACAGCCTACCAGTGTGCCCCGAGGTGTGCGGCATGTTCGCATGGTGCCAGCACTGCTGAGCACTCTTTCAACTGGGTGAGGTCTGCAAAGCTGACTTAACAAAGTTTCCAAGCTCTCAGGCTTTGGCTGAGTTGCCAGCCGCTGCAGGCGAATTGCCTGCTCTGTTAAGGCTGCAAGAGCTGCAGCCTGTGTTTCCGCCTGCCCCGGGTACGTATGCATACGCTATCCCGCAGGAGTTGCCCTGGTTCTGGTGGTGCCGCCAGGGCTGCACAATGCAAAGCGGCCTGCCTCTCCCCCACAGGCTGTGCGCTGCCCCGCGCAGGCGGCTGCGGCGGGCGAGCCGCCGCTGCTCGCGCTGCCGCCAGAGGCGCAGGGCGCCAACGGCGCAGACGCGGCGGACGGCGCGCTGTACGGCCGGCCGGCGTTCGGCGACCTGCTGCGCCGGCGCTTCCTGCCGGTCGACCTGGGCTTCCCCGGCCTGCGCGTGCGCCACCTGGACCCGCCCGTGCTCACCGTGGAGCGCTTCTTCGCGCCCGAGGAGTGCGAGGAGATGGTCGCGCTCGCACAGGAGTCCGGTGCGCTTGCCGGACGCGTCTCGTATGCTGTGGCTTCAGTGCAAGACCCTCTCCGGGCAGTCATTGTGTTAGTGAGCCCATGCTGTCTGGTGTAGGCGGCCACGCCCTGACGGCACGCGTGACCATTAGGACTGCAACAGAGGCTGCCGTCGAGGGAGGCACTCTGGTTCAGCTCACGTCACCCACACCACATGTGCATGTTTTCAAGCACGCCCTGCCATACTGGGACTGTCCTAAAGGGTGACACCGGCGGCCGGCTGTGCAGGGATGCTGCAGGCGAGCAAGGTGGGCGCCGGCCACATCAGCGAAGGCGCTGCGGCCAACGCGCGGCGAACCAGCAGCTCTATGCTCGCCGATCCGCTCACCCTCGCGGCCAACCCGCGCCTGAGCGCGCTGGTCACCGCGCTGCAGACGCGCGCCTGGCGCCTGCTGCACGCGGGTGCCGTCCCCCGCACGTCCCCCGGCCCCTGCACACCTTTTTCCGTGTACATTGCAATCATTCCAGCATTGTTTGCCCTCCCTGTTGTGTGCCATGCGGACAGGTGGGTGGCCAGTGCAGGGCTAGCCGCAGCACACGGGGCATGAGCTCACGTGGCAGCAAGCACAGGCTGTCACTGCAGGCCTGCATGAGTGCGTGTGCTGTGTGTTGCAGGAGCGGGCAGGCACCTGACCGTGCTCTGTATCTGCGTGTCAGGCGAAGGCGCGGGCTGGGGCCCGCAGGCGCGGCTGCCGGCGCCGGGGCAGCTGTGCTATGAGAGCTTGCAGATCGCGCGCTACCAGGCCGGGCAGCACTTCAGGCCACACGAGGTGCGTTCGTTGGCCAAGCGGCTCTGGGAAGGTTGCATTATTTGGCACAGTGTGTCGTGCACCTTGATCCATGTGGTATGGCCTTGTTGAAGAAGTGCTGAAGTGTGCCTTACACATTGTCAACACAATGCAACACAATGCAGGGCCATCAGACGGCCAGATGAGAGCTCTGGGGCGTTGATATTAGACGCCCTGATTTATGGGGACGGGGGTGGGAGAAGGGGCGTTGGCAATGAAATGCCTTTGTATCTGGTCCAGCATGACTGCCAGCTGTCCGAGCACATGACACGCATCAGATTCATCAGTAATTAGTCAAGCCTCATGGCCCCGCAGGACGGCTTCCCGCCGGAGCTGGCGGCCCGCAACGGCTTCCAACGCGCCGCGACGCTGCTGGTGTACCTCAACGACGTGGCGGCCGGCGGCGCGACGCGCTTTGAGCGCCTGGGCGTAACCGTGGCCCCGCGCGCCGGCCGCGCACTACTCTTCTTCCCGGCCTTCGCCGACGGCTCGCCCGACGCGCGGTGCGGCGCGCGCATTGCCGAGCAGAAATGATCAGCGCTGGCGCATGCGTCGTGTTGCGTGCCGGCAAGTGCACTGTGTGTCTCTAGGTATGATTGTGTGTCAAGCGCTGACAAGAGTGTGTGAAAGGCGGAAGAGATTGTGAAGTTGGGAATCGCTTTTATGTGTGGCGCAGCTTTAAATTGGTATACTGCGGGACCTGAAGCGCACGAACAGAGCCAGAGGCTCCCGGCAGGAGACGGAAAGCACATGATGAGGAACATAGGGGGCTGAGAGCTTGCGCGCGCGCGTGCGGCGCTGCTGCAGGACGCTGCACCAGGGCGAGGACGCGCACGACACCAAGTGGATCGCGCAGCAGTGGGTGGCGTGCGGCGCCGGCGCGCCGGGCGGCAGCCACCCCGGCCCTGCACCTGCGGCTGCCCCGCCCGCGGCCGCGCCGGGCCCGACTGGCGCGGCGTTCGAGGAGCTGCTCGCCACGCGGCGGCGGCCGGCGGGCAAAAAGGCGGCGCAGGGTGCGGCCAGGCGGAAAGGGTTTGGCGCCCGGTGACTGCGTGGCTGGTGTTTTCATTTCATTGCAGCCTGAAACCTGTGAAGACACAGTGCTAGCGAGCAGGCTCATGCACGCGAGAATCACAACTGTAATGCCACGCTGTCTGCCGGCAACAAGTCGCTCATGTGGTGCTCTCTCCTCTTACAGGCCATATGCAAGACAAAATATGCAGTGTAATGGCATGCGTTGGTAGCAGCTTTCCGCTCTGCGGCATTCTTAACACGCTATTGAGGATCACGTGGACTGCCAGAACAGCAAACTCTTCCATACACATCTCTGCCGGGTCTGCACATGCGCTTGCGCGCGCTCACAGGCGCCAGCGCGCCGCGGCACAGGCGCTGGCCCATGCATCCAGCGCCGCAGGAAGCACATCCACTAGGCAGCGGCTGCTCGCACCAGACCGCATCCCTCGTCAGAACAACGGGTAGTCCGGCGGCAGGGCCACGCGCGCGCGCGCCCTCTCTGCGCGCTCCCAGTGGCGCCAGCCGAGCGCGGCGAAGGCCGCCGCGCGCGCGTCCTGCGCCGCACGCGTGACGGCCGCGGCCTCGGTGCCCTTGCCCTTGCTGTCTGGGCCGGCCTTGGCCAGGGCGCGCAGCGCCAGCGCGTGGTTCCCCGCGCGCGCCTCCCGGCCTGCACACGCAGTACGCGGCGGGCTGACAAAGCAGGCTCAAATTGATGCTCAGGAAGTCTGGTGCTGTGCAAGTGCCTCCTGTGCTGTGCGCAGCTGGACTGCGCGCCACTCGCACTGCACAGCGCGTACCAAGCATGGCTCATGTCAGACGCATGTTGGCACAGCACCCTGAGCAGGGCCACATGCATCCATACAGTGCTGAGGGTGTAGTAATAACCTCACGATGCGCGCGTCTGTCACGCGTTGGCGGCACCAGGAGCTCGTGTGACATGTTTCAGCCCCAAGCCCCGCCTTGTACATCTCCGCGACCTGATCTCACAGTTTAGCGGATGCAACACACAGACACCGCAGGGCCGCGCGCGCGCGGCGCTGCGGCATCTCTGTGAGTTGCATTGGCTATAGAGAGGGACCAGGTCGCGGAGATGTTGAAGGCGGGGCTTGGGGCAGACATCCCCGCACGAGCGCCTGGTGCCGCAGACGCATAACAGACGCGCGATTCGATAACTCTCAACCTCTCTGGCCGTCCGCGCAGTACGCTGTACTGTGAGCTCGATGCATGGTGCCCATGGTGGCTGAAAGCTCTGTCTTGACATTGTGGGCTGCTCTTCGCACTCAAATAAGACTTGTTCAGGCACGTACAGATCACATACTGATCAGGGCCTGCTGTGACAATGCTCTCGCGCACCGGCATGCAGCAGGGTGCACTTGTCGTCGGTGGCTGTGTCCACCCAGGTCCGCAGCTTGGCAAAGGCGGCCTCAAACTCGTCATTGGCCTTGTCACCCTGCACGCCCGCCCATGACGACATCGCTGCACGCACCGGTACGACGGCAGTCTACCATTGCTGCCACATGCATGCACTCAGGTGAAGACAGGTCCGCGTGATGCTCCACTCTGACCTGTCTTGGTCCTTATTGGAAACAGGTCAGCATGCATTGCCCTATTTTGACAATTCCTGGACTTGAAGCACCTTGCACGCAGGCCTCTTTAATACTTTGCTGCCCGACGCAGCACGGTGCGACCTCGATCACCAGGGCTCGCTTTGCACTCCCGCCCCTCCTGCGGGCCGCGCCTGCTCGCCGGGGCTGGGCGGCGATGGGTGCAGCTCCAGCAGCGCCTGCGCGGCGCACCGCAGCGCCTCCGCCAGCGCGTCGCGCTGCTCCTCACGCTCCGCCTGGCCCAGCGCACACACAATTCTTGATCAGCGGTCCCCACCCTGCCGGTCTCAATCGTTTGTAGTACGCGCTCCCGCCTGGCCAGCATACACAAATCCCAATTACCTTAACCCTCAGTCAGCGGTCGCTGGGGCTCCCTGCCTGTCTCAACCGTTTGCAGTACGCTCTGCGCCAGGCTGCCTTCGTGGGAGCGCGTCTGCGGTGCAGCAGCGCGTGGGTGCAGCTGCACTCTCTTCCGCCCTCTCTTCTGCCCTGCACTGCACAAACTGCGCAAAGTGCGCCGGCATCTAATCTAGCACATGCATGACCAGCATGAAGCTGGTACAACCAGCCTCCCACGTACCGTATCACTGTAAAAAACCGAGGTCCCTGCTCGAGGCGCACCTTGGCCTTGGCCGCGCTGGGGCCCTCCTCCGGGGTCTTGCGCGCCAGCCACGCCGCCAGCGCGTCGGCGTCGATGGCGGCCTCCACAGCCTGCGCTGCCTCCACGATGCCCTGCACAGCCCCCCAGCAAAGGGCTTGCCACGGCGCGCCGTGCCGCCTGCACCACGCGTGCCGCAAGCGCCGCCCGATGCCAGGGCCCGCTGCGGGCACTTCCTATCTTCGCAACACTAGACTATAGATCGCCCTCTGGGCGCGAGCCAGCCCGCACGGCTCGCCCGAGGTCCGCCGCCGTCCAGCGCTTGATCGCCAGACAGAGAGAGAGACAGAGAGACAGAGAGACAGAGAGAGACAGAGAGAGAGACAGAGAGAGAGAGAGAGAGAGAGAGAGAG
>JAABUY010000837.1_pt1 | contig 47467 bp, 36 predicted proteins | sample 5560271 | NCBI WGS metagenome assembly JAABUY01 (sample SAMN10711886, study PRJNA513374) | rock metagenome | isolation source: Antarctica rocks | place: Antarctica: Victoria Land, University Valley | reverse complement strand
CTGTCCAGAAACCCAGGTCGGATCATGGGTCCGGTAGAGTCCAACTCGGACCCGTTTGGCAAGGGGGCGGGGCCGGATTCTCAAAGAGTCGGAGTATATCAGCATTAAGTTCGCGGACAGCGACTTTCTAGACCAAATTGGAGTGAGATACAAAAAATCTCCTGGAGGTTCTCCAGACAAGGAACTTGCGTCCAACGCGCATTTTGACATAACAACAAAAAATGTTGGTCAGGCGTTTAATCTCGCCAGACACATGGCCCCTAGTTCAATAAAGAGAAGCATCCCAGAAGTTGCAGATTGTGTGTGTCAAGCGGTGCTTGATGGACGATTTGAGTGGGGGGCTGTTGATCCGAAAATGGCTAGGCAAATCGCACATATTGGGCGGCTGATCCCAACTATCGCTAGAGATATGCCGTTTAAGCCTGAGACACCGGCTGCGTCAACGTCGCGCGGATAGCGTCCTACTGTATGTTGTACGGTGTAGATACGATCTTACGCGCGTCGTCCTTTTGACGCCTTGCGAGCTATCTCCGCTCGGCGCTCCGGCGAAAGCTTCTCCGCCCGTGCCTTGCCACCCTTCAAACCCCCAAGGCGGCCTAATTCAACCGCAGCCGGGTTCTTGCCGTCCTCTACTCGATCCTCAATCTGCCCCGTGGCTATGTCGCCAATAAGCTTGCCGAGTTGGATGGGGTCACGCGGACGAGGGATGCGCTTCATTGTCATGGACTAGAGTATGCCACTGACAGACGCTATTTGCATCCCGAACCGGCTAGGACTTTATTCTATGAGTTTCAAACTGACCCACTACCTGCCAGCCAGGCCGGTTGCAGCCTTGACCGTAATCTGCTGGCCGAGGATGCCCCGCACCGCCAGTTCGAACCCGTCCCATGCGCCGGGAACCCGAAGGCCCGGCCGCGCTGCGACAAGCGGCGCAAGCCGAGGGTCCCGGGACAGCTGCTCCTCGATGATGATCGGGTCCGCGCCGAGGTCGAAGATGCGCCGGATACGGTCGACGATCGCCGGCAGGGCGGTGATTGCGGGAAAGCGGATCGTCGCGAGCAGGGCATGGCGCCCCTGCCGCGGCTTGGCCGGTCGGACCTCGATCGTCCCGTGCGCCTCGCCGATGCAGATGGTCCGCGCATAAAGGCCAGGCCAGACGTGCTCGACGCCGGGGATCGCCCGCGCCGACAGGAACCCGATCATGGCGGACCAGTCATACGGCGGTTTGTATGGAAGGGTGAGAGTCACGGCGGAAGCGCCTGCAGGCGAGGCGGCCCCGCTGCGCCGCAGGGTTCGCGGCGCCCGGCCATAGAGCTTCTGGAACGTGTCGTTGAACCGGCGGACGCTGCCAAAGCCGGCGGCGAGCGCCACGTCGGTCATGCTGAGCTGCGTGTCGGTGATCAGCTGCTTGGCGAACAGCGACCGCCTGGTCTGGGCGACGGAGTTTGGCGAGGCGCCAAGGTGTTTCTGGAACAGCCGGCGAAGTTGCCGTTCGCCCATGCCCAGCCTGCTGGCCAAGCCGTCCACGTCGCCGCCGTTCAGGGCGCCGGCGGCGATCAGCGCCAGGGCACGGGCGACGGTGCTCGACGTGCCGTGCCAGGCGGCGATGTCCGGCGATGTTTCCGGCCGGCAGCGGAGGCACGGCCGGAACCCGGCGGCCTCTGCGGCGGCTGCGCTCGGCATGAAGACGACATTGCACAGATTGGGATGGCGTGCCGGGCAGATCGGGCGGCAGTAGATGCCAGTGGTCCGGACGGCGGTGAAGAACCGTCCGTCGAACCGGGCATCACGGGTAAGGAGCGCCCGGTAACAGGCTTTGCGGTCCCAATGCATGCCGCATCATGCGCCGGCCAAGCCGATTATTCTCGCCATATTCGGACCTGATAGGCTGCGAGCCAACCGAGCATGGGTTGATCACTGCCTCCATCACGGCGGCACTGCCCCGGCGAGCCGCGCGATGATGTACTCGGCCCTTGAATGTCCGCCGTATAATGCGGCTGTCGCAAGCAATGCGGTCAGCAAAATCGGAGTCAAGCGGAGGCCGGGCGGCGGCCGCCCCTGCAGCTTGAGCAGCGCGGCCGCGCCGAGCAACCCGATCGGCAAAGCCAGAGCGACCTCGCCAACCGTATGGTTGTCGAGCATCACGCGCGATATGCCGACGATCAATCCTGCCAGCAGGGCGGCGCCGACCCCTTGCCACAATGGGCGTGTCCGGGCGGCAGTGGCCAGGCCAAAAAGCCCACCCTCAAGCAGGGTGGCGGACACCGTATGGCCGCTCGGACTGCGGATGTCCGCCCACGCCAACACATCGGTCGCGAGCAGCACCAGCTTGATCAGCAGCGTAATGCCCAGCGCGGCCGCGATCACGGCCAGCCACGCCGCCGCCGCCCGGCGCCAACCGGCCAATGCGAGCCCGGCCGTCAGCACCAGCCAGATTGGCAGCACAACCGCCAGATCCGCCAAGTCGGTTATATGCCGGGCCAGCCAAAGATGTATCAGAGAGTGTCCTGCATCGGTCGATCCATTGCTGCATTCCGCCAACCCTTACCACCTTCTCCATCCAGCGGCCTCACTCGATAACGATTGTGCAACGGATCGGCAGGACGATGCCCGCCCCATCGAGGGTTAGCCCAAGAACTCCCGCAGCAGCCCATTCACCACTTCAGGCGCGTCCTGCTGCACCCAGTGGGACACGCCGGGCAGCCGCCTCAGCGTCAGGTGCCGAACGTAGCGCTCGGTGCCGTCCAGGCAGATCAGGTCCAGCGCCACGTCCTGCTCGCCCCATACCACCAGGGTCGGTACCTCGATCACCCGCGCCAGGTTCGGCATACGCGGGCTGCGCAGCCGCATGGCCCGATACCAGTTCAGCATCGCCGTAGCGGCGCCGGGCTCGGTGATCTGCCCGGTATAGACCGCGAGCACGTCAGGCGGCAGCGCCACGCGGCTGAACATCCGCCGGATCGCAGCGCCCCCGTTCGCCATGAGCATACGCTCGGGCAGTCCCGGCAGCTGAAAGAACGCCATATACCAGGACTTGCGCGCCTGCCGCCAATGTTTCAGCGCCGCGCGGAAGCACAGCGGATGCGGCACGTTCATGATCACCAGCCGCTCCAGCGGGCGGAGCTGCCCGGCCGCGAAGCACCAGGCGACCATCGCCCCCCAATCATGCCCGATCAGCACGACGCTGCTCGCGCCCGAGGCGTCGATCAGCGCCGCGACGTCGTCCAGCAGCTCCGGGAGGGCGTAGTCCGCGATCCGCGTGGGCCGGGTGGTGCGCCCGTAGCCGCGCTGGTTCACCGCCCAAACGCGGTAGCCCATGTCAGCCAACACCGGCATCTGGTGCCGCCATGAGACGGCGTGCTCCGGGAAGCCGTGCAGACAGAGCGCCAGCCGGTTGCCGCTGCCCTCCTCGAGCACCTCGAACCGCTGCCCGTTGGCCTCGACGAACTTGGTCTGCATCTCAGCCTTTCATTGATGCGCCCCGACCAGGGCGAACATGGCGCCCTGCGGATCGAGGCATTCGACGGTCCAACTTCCGCTGGGGACCTACGGACATCATGTGTTCTCCATCATGCCGATAAACGTGCCAGGTGGTTTTAGCCCGTTTGTATTTCGAAGGCGAGCCGAACAGCGCCAATGGCCTTTGGCCCCATTCGGCAGTTCCATATAGGCGCAGGCCACCCCGGGGCCAGCCGCTATTTGCGACCGCCCGACCGCATTGGGGCTATGACGATCCGCGGCAAAGCCCCAAGCTGCGCGCGTCGCCATAAAGGTGGGAAGCGCTCCTTCTCGGCAGCGCACCGTCGCTGCATGGTGATGTCCAAGGCGCAGCCGAACGAGCGCCGGATCAACCGCTGGCCAAGGCCGGCGATGAAAACCATGAAAAGGGGAAACGACCTTGAGACGAGTTCTGCTTGCCACATGCGGCTGGCTGTTGCTGGCCACCGCCGGGTTCGCTGCCGACCTGCCCACCGCAGCGCCGGCCGACGTGGGCGTCGGCCGGCTCGGCCGGATCACCACCCTGTTCAAGGCCGACACCGATGCCAAGCGCCTGCCCGGCGCCGTCGTCATGATCGCCCGCAATGGCAAGGTGGTCTATAACGAGGCCTTCGGCCTGCGCGACCCGGCAACCGGTGCGCCCATGCAGAAAGACAGCATCTTCCGGATGTACTCGATGACCAAGCCGGTCACCGGCGTGGCCGTGCTGATGCTGATGGAGGAGGGCAAGCTCCGGCTGGGCGACCCGGTCTCGAAATATCTTCCGGCGCTGAAGAGCCCCAAGGTGATGACGGAGAGGGTCGACGGGCAGGGCAGGCGGGTCGCGTCCACGGTCCCGGCCAACCGCGAGATCACCATCCAGGACCTGATGCGCCATACTTCGGGCATCACCTACGGCGCCGGCAGCTCGGCGGCCGAGCAGGCGATGACGAAGGCGGGGATCGGCATCCAGCTGGGCGCGGCGGGCGAGAAGCCGCTATCCGCCCGGCTTACCGATCAGCAGGTGGTGGAGGAGATCGGCAAGCTGCCGCTGATGTTCCAGCCGGGAACCAGCTGGGAATACGGCCGGTCGATCGACGTGCTGCTGGCGCTGGTGGAGGTGGTATCCGGCCAGCGCGGCGACGTATTCATGGATGAGCGCATCTTCAAGCCGCTCGGCATGACCGACACCTTCTTCAACGTGCCGAAGGACAAGCTCGACCGCATGGCGCAGCCGGGGCCCGATCCCGACACCAAGGAAACCGCACAGCTTACCGACGTGACCCAGCCGCGCAGCTTCCTCGGCGGCGGCGAGGGGCTGCTGTCGACGGCACCGGACTACATGCGGTTCGCGCTGATGCTCGCGAACGGCGGCGAGGGGAACGGCGTGCGGCTGCTGTCGCGCAAGACGGTCGAGCTTATGGCGTCCGACCACCTTGGCCCGGCGCTGTCGCAGGGTCCGAACTTTGCGCCGGGCCCGGGCTATGGCTTCGGGCTGACGGTGGCGGTGCGGACCCAGCCTGGTATGTCCGCGTATCCCGGCAGCGTCGGCGAGTATAACTGGGGCGGAGCGGCCGGCACCGCGTTCTGGATCGATCCGGAGGAAAAGCTGGTGCCGATCATGCTGATCCAGGCGCCGGGGCAGCGGCTGTATTACCGGTTAGCGTTCCGGAGCCTGGTCTATCAGTCGTTGGTCGATGGCGCGAAGGCAAGGGACTGACCTGACCCCCAGGGCGATCAAATAGGGCGCGTCCTGCTTCCTCTCACTACGGGCTACGGCATTCACACATCTGCGGTTGCATTCAGGGTTTGGGTCTGATCCGCTCGCCTGAGGCGGGGGAGCGATGAGGGATGGCGGAGATTGGGCTGGGCGGTTTGGTGACCGCCGCCTGGAAAAAGGGAGCTTCTTGTATAGCCGGTTGGTGAGAAGCGCCGGCTGTGGCGTGCGGGTCCGCCGACCGCTGTGCGGGGCGGCGGGTGCTGGCGATCCAGGACACGACGGTGGCGCGCTCGGGCGGCAGCGGCAGGCAGTATCTGCCGGCCGTGCTGGCGGTTGACGCCGAGGACGGCGCCATCCTCGGCCTGATCGACGGCGTGTTCCTGCACCGCGCACCTTGCTGGTGCGTGCGGCGCAGGGTCGCAACCGGGACGGCGCACGCGCTCAGCAGGGCTACGTCGAATGCGATTACAAGGGAGAAGCAGCCGTCCGTGAGCGTTTTAGTCGATGATGTCCGCGCAGGCATCCGTCGGAGCCGCCGCCACATGACCAATGACTGGGACGATCTTCAACGCCGCCGAGGTCACGCGGCAGGGCGCCGCCGCCAGTCCGCAACCGGAAAGGATCAACAAGGAAACCAGTAGGATAGCGCGGATCATGCGGTGATCCTACGCTCCCAGCTCCTCTCGCAACAACTCTAAAGCGAGCCAGCGCTCTTCACTTTCCGCAAGGTTGGCCTGCGCGCGCGCCAATGCTTCGGTAGCGCTGCGGAACGCGGCCGGGTCGCGGCGGTAAAGGTCCGGGTCGGCTAGGCGTTTTTGCAGGCGCGTGATCTCCGTCTCCGTCGCCGCGATCTGCATAGGCAACGTTTCCAGCGCGTGCTTGTCCCTAAAGGTCATCTTGCGGCTGCTGGGCGCCCGGGACAGCGACTTTGGGCCGCTGCTACGGGCGCGCTCCGGCGCTGCCGCCTCCGGCTCGCCGCGCTGGACCAGCATGTCGCTATAGCCGCCGGCATACTCAGTCCAGCGCCCGGCGCCCTCGGCCGCAAGCGTGCTCGTCACCACGCGATCCAGGAAATCACGGTCGTGGCTCACCAGCAGGACGGTCCCGGGATACTCCGACAGCATCTCCTGCAGCAGGTCGAGCGTCTCCAAATCCAAGTCGTTGGTCGGCTCGTCCAACACCAGCAGGTTGGAGGGCCGGGCCATGGCGCAGGCCAGCATCAGCCTCCCGCGCTCACCGCCCGACAGCACGCCGACCGGGGTGCGGGCCTGCTCCGGCTTGAACAGGAAATCCTTCATGTAGCCGATCACGTGCCGGCGCTCCCCAGCCACCACCACGGTGTCGCCGCCGCCGGCCGTCAGTGTGTCCGAAAGCGTCGCATTCGGATCGAGGCTGGCGCGTTGCTGATCGAGGGTCACCTCGGCAAGGTTGGTCCCCAGCTTGACCTCGCCGCCATCCGGCTGCTCCACGCCGGTCAGCAGTTTCAGCAACGTCGTCTTGCCGGAGCCGTTGGGGCCGACGATGCCCAGCCGGTCGCCGCGCAGCACCCGCAGCGTTAGGTCGCGCACCACCGGCGTGCCATCGAACGCCTTGCTGACGTGCTCGGCGACGGAGACCAGCTTGCCCGACAGGTCGGCCTCGGTCGCCACCATGCGCAGCGTGTTGTCGCCCCCGCCCAGCTCCCGCCGTTTCTGCCGCAGCGCGCCCAGCTCCCCCAGCCGGCGCACGTTGCGCTTGCGCCGGGCAGTGACGCCGTAGCGCAGCCAGTCCTCCTCACGGGCGATCTGCCGGCCCAGCTTGTGCTGGTCGCGCTCCGCCTGTTCTTCAACCTCGTCACGCCAGGCTTCGAAATGGGCAAAGCCGCGGTCGATGCGCCGGGTGATGCCGCCATCGAGCCAGACTATGCTTCGGGAAAGCTTCTCCAGCATGCGCCGGTCATGGCTGATCAGCACCAGCCCGGCGCGCAGGCTGGCTAGCTCCTGCTCCAGCCACTCGATCGCCGGCAGGTCCAAATGGTTGGTGGGCTCGTCGAGCAGCAGCAGGTCGGGGGAGGGCGCCAGGGTGCGGGCCAGGGCGCAGCGCCGCTTCTCGCCGCCCGAGAGGTGTGTGGGGTCCTCCTCGCCGGTCATACCGAGCTGGTCCAGCAGGGTGCGGGCGCGGTGATGGTCGTCGCCCGGCCCCATGCCGGCCTCCACGTAGTCGAGCGTGGTGGCGAAGCCTGCGAGGTCAGGTTCCTGCGGCAGATAGCGCACGGTGGTGCCGGGCTGCAGGAACCGCGTGCCGCCATCCGGCTGCAGCAGCCCGGCCGCGACCTTCAGCAGGGTGGACTTGCCGGACCCGTTGCGGCCGACCAGGCAGATGCGCTCGCCCGTGCCCACGCCCAGTTCGGCGCCATCCAGCAGCGGCGCGGTGCCAAGCGCCAGGCGAATGTTTTGCAGCAGCAGCAACGGAGGGGCCATGTCCAGGGTATGGGCGGCGACCCCGTCCTGTGCAACCCGGCCCCGGTATGGCAAGGGATGCCCAGAGATCATGTCACGATCATAGAGGAACCGGGATGCGTGCATCAGCCCTGCTCAGCCTCACCGCGGCCGTGCTGCTCACAGTATCGCCGGCGCGGGCGGCGGAGGCGCTGCGGATCGGCCTGCTGCATACGCTGTCCCCGGCGCCGCTGTATATCGCCATGGAGCGCGGCTATTTCCGCGATGAGGGCCTGGACGCCAGCTTTCGGTTTTTCGAGGCGGCCCAGCCGATCGCCGCAGCGGCGGTGTCGGGCGATATCGACGTGGGCATCACCGCGCTGACCGGCGGGTTCTTCAGCCTGGCCGGGCGCGGCACGCTGAAGGTGATCGGCGGCGCGTTGCACGAGCAGCGCGGCTATGAGGGGACGGCGATCCTGGTGTCGAAGAAGGCCTATGACGCCGGGCTGACGTCGCTGGCGCAGTTGGGCGGGCATAGCTTCGGCATCACGCAGTTCGGCTCGTCGTTCCACTACATGATCGGGCGCATCGCCGAGCACGAGGGGTTCGACTTGAAGAGCCTGACACTGCGGCCGCTGCAGCAGATCGGCAACATGGTGGCGGCCGTGCGCACCGGCCAAGTGGACGCGACGATGGCGATCGCCTCGATGGCGAACCCGCTGCAGGCGTCGGGGGAGGCGCGCATCATCGGCTGGGCCGGTGACGTCGTGCCCTACCAGATCACCGCCGTGTTCGCGCCGAGCCGGACGCTGGCCGATCGGCCCGACGCGCTGCACCGCTTCGCCCGCGCCTATCAGCATGGCGTGGCCGACTACCGGGATGCGTTCCTGCGTCTGGATGGCGGGGGCAAGCCGGTCCGCGACGCAAAGAGCGACGTGCTGATCCCGCTGCTGCAGAAATACGTCTACACCGGCGATCCCGACGGACCCCGCAAGATCAGCGAGGGCGTCGGCTACTACGACGAGGGCGCGCGGCTCGATGTGCAGGACGTGGCGGCACAGCTCCGCTGGTTCACCGAGCAGGGCCTGATCAAGACGCACATCGACCCTGCCGACGTGATCGATACCCGGTTCATCGGCGCCCTGCCGCCATAATGAATGAATCAAGCGTCCGGCTGACCATGAGCGGCGTCAGTCACCGCTATGACGCGCTGCCGGTGCTGGAGGGCATTGATCTCGTGGCCGAGGCCGGTCGGGTCTTGGTGCTGATCGGGCCGTCGGGCTGCGGGAAAAGCACACTGCTCGGCATCATCGGCGGCCTGATCGCGCCCACCGCCGGCACGGTGCGGATGGACGGGCACGTGGCCGAGGACTGCCTGAACCCGCTGACCCCCGTGTTCCAGGATTTCGCGCTGCTGCCCTGGCGCAGCGTGGCGGGGAACGTTTCGCTCGTCCTGGAGGGGCGGCTGCCCCGGCGCGACCGGGAGGTGCGTGTGGCGGAGGTGCTGGCGTTGACTGGCCTCGAAGGCTTTGCCCAGGCTTGGCCGCGGCAGCTTTCGGGCGGCATGCGGCAGCGCGTCGGCATCGCCCGGGCGCTGGCGGTGCGGCCCGCGTGCCTGCTCATGGACGAGCCACTGTCGGCGCTCGACGCGCAGACCCGGGCGCTGCTGCTGGACGAGTTTGCCGGGCTCATCGAGCGTACGGGCACCACGACGCTGTATGTGACGCATAATCTGAACGAGGCCGTGCGGCTGGGTCATCGCATTGCCGTGCTGTCGCGTCGGCCGGGCCGGGTGCGCGCCATTTTGGAAATCGACCGGCCGATTGGCGGGCGCAGCACGGCCGACCCTGGCCTCGCCGCCGTCGAGCAGGAGCTATGGGCCATGATCCGCGACGACGCGGCGGCGGCCGAGCGCGAGCGCGTTGGTGCATAGGCTTGTTAAGCCTGGCCTTTCCGGGCCCGTGCCGTTCCGTGCTCGCGGTTTCGCACCGCGTTCCGTGCCCGGCGCGGCAGCGGCCACCCTGCTGAGCATCGTGGCGCTCTGGCAGGCTGGCGCCAGCGCCGGGGTGATCCCGACGCTGTTCCTGCCGCCGCCCATCAACATCGCGAAGGCGCTGTACCAACTCGCTATCAGCGGTCAGCTTTGGCTGCATCTGGGCGCCTCGCTGCAGCGGTTGGCGATCGGCTGGACGCTGGGAACCGTTTGCGGCATTGCGCTCGGCTTCGCGGTGGGTCTGTCGAGCTGGCTGCGCAGCCCCGGCATGGCGGTCGTGTCGGCGCTGTTCCCCATCCCAAAGATCGCGCTGGTGCCGCTGTTCATCATCTGGTTCGGCATCGGCGAGGGCTCGAAAGTCGCGACCCTGGCCTTCGGCGTGTTCTTCCCGACCGTCATCAACACCGCCGCTGGCGTCGATGCCGTCAGCCGCAGCCTCGTGCGGATGGGCCAGGCCTTCGGGCTGTCGAACGCCGCCATCCTGCGCAAGATCGTGCTGCCCGGCGCGCTGCCGGCTATCCTCAGTGGCTTCCGGGTCACGACGAGCATCGCCATCATCCTGCTCGTCGCTGCTGAGATGATCGGGGCGGACCGCGGCATCGGCGCCTTCGTGCTGCAGGCCGGCAACCTGTATGACACGGACAATCTGCTAGCAGGGATCGTGGTGCTGTCGCTGCTCGGGCTGCTGGTGGCTTGGGTGCTGGGCCGGCCGGAGCGGGCGTTATTGAGCTGGCGCTAAACGTTCGCTCCGCGGATCGCCTCGCACACGGCGCGCGTCACCTCGGCTGTGGTGGCCTTGCCGCCCAGGTCGGGCGTCATGATTCCCACGGCGCAGACCTGCTCCACCGCGCGCATCAGCAGGGCGGCAGCCGACGCCTCACCCAGATGCTCCAGCATCATCGACGCTGTCCAGAACGTGGCGACGGGATTGGCGATCCCCTTGCCGGTGATGTCGAATGCGCTGCCGTGGATCGGCTCGAACATGCTGGGATAGCGGCGCTCCGGGTCCACGTTCCCGGTCGGCGCGATGCCGAGCGACCCGGCCAGCGCCGCCGCCAAGTCGGACAGGATATCGGCGTGCAGGTTGGTCGCCACGACCGTGTCGATGCTGCCGGGCCTACGCACCATGCGAGTCGTCATGGCGTCCACCAGCTCCTTGTCCCAGGTCACGTCCGGGTAGTCAGCCGCCACCAGCGCCGCGATCTCGTCCCAGAACACCATGCCGTGCCGCTGGGCGTTAGACTTCGTCACCACCGTCAGCAGCTTGCGCGGCCGCCTTTGTGCGGCGCCGAAGGCGTAGCGCATGATCCGTTCGACGCCGCGGCGGGTGAAGATGGCGGTCTCGGTCGCGACCTCCTCCGGGTGGCCGCGATGGGCGCGTCCGCCATGACCGGCGTACTCGCCCTCGCTGTTCTCGCGAACGATCAGCCAATCGAGGTCGCCTGGTCCGACGCCGCGCAACGGGCTGCTGACGCCGGGCAGGATGCGCGTGGGCCGGACGTTGGCGTATTGGTCGAAGCCTTGGCAGATCGGCAGGCGCAGGCCCCAAAGCGTCACATGGTCCGGGATGTCAGGCGCGCCGACCGCGCCGAACAGGATCGCGTCGGCGCTGCGGAGCTGGTCCAATCCGTCGGCCGGCATCAATGCGCCGGCGCGGCGATAACGGTCGGAGCCCCAGTCGAGGTGATCGACTTGCAGCTCGAAGCCGCCATCCCGGCTGGCTACGGCGTCCAGCGCTTCCAGCCCGGCGGCGACGACCTCCGGCCCGATGCCGTCGGCAGGAATGGAGGCGATCCGGTATTGGCGCATGGTTTGCACAGTCTGCTAAGACGCCCGGTGTAGCGCGGTGCGCCGACCCTTGCCAGGGGCGGCTTGCCACCGCCTGCGACGCCCGGCATTGCTAGACGGGATCAGGGAGCTCGCCGATGCTTAGAACGATTTTTGTGGCCGCTTTTGGGCTAACCATCCTGTCCGGCGCCGTCCAAGCGCAAACACTACGCGTCGCGTTGCGCGAGGACCCGGACATCCTGGACCCGACCCTCGCCCGGACCTATGTCGGCCGCATCGTGTTCGCCGGGCTGTGCGACAAGCTGTTCGACATCAACGAAAAGCTCGAGATCGTGCCGCAACTGGCGCTGTCCTACGAATGGACCGACCCGATCAACCTGGTTATCAAGCTGCGGCCCGGCGTCGTGTTCCATGATGGCGAGAAGCTCGACGCCGCGGCGGTGAAATACTCGCTGGACCGCCATCTCACCATGGCCGGCAGCTTCCGCCGCAGCGAGCTTAATGTGATGGACCGGGTTGAGGTCGTGGACCCGCTGACGGTCAGGATCGTGCTGAAAACCGCGTCGTCGCCGTTCGTCTCGCAACTGACCGACCGGGCCGGCATGGTCGTGTCGCCCAAGGCGGCGGAGGCGGCAGGCAAGGACTTTGGCCTAAAGCCGGTCTGCGCCGGGCCGTTCCGCCTCGTGGAGCGGGTGCCGCAGGACCGCATCGTGCTGGAACGCTTCCCCGGATACTGGGACGCGGCCTCGATCAAGCTGGACCGGGTGGTGTATCAGCCGATTCCCGACAGCTCGATCCGTGTGGCCAACCTGCAGGCCGGCAGCATCGAGCTGTCCGAGCAGATCCTGCCGACCGACGCGGAGGCGGTCCGCGCCAACTCGAAGCTGCGGCTCGTGACGTCGGACAACCTGGGATACTCGGGCATCACCATCAACTTGGCCAATGGGCCGCGTGCCAAGACGCCGCTCGGCAGCGACGCCCGGGTGCGCCAAGCCTTCGAGCTGTCGCTGGACCGGGCGACGATGACGCAGGTCGTTTATAACGACATCTACAGCCCAATGGCGCAGGCCCTCTCACCCAGCAGCCCCTACTACAACAAGGCGATGCAGCCGCCGGGCCGCGATGTGGCGCGGGCGAAAGCGCTGTTGAAGCAGGCTGGGGTCACGTTGCCGGTGCCGATCGCGCTCACCGTGCCGAACAACCCGGACCAACGGCAGGTCGGTGAGATCGTGCAGGCGATGGCCGCCGAGGCCGGATTCGACGTGCGGATCACCGCGTCGGAGTATGCGTCGGCGCTGGCCGCAGCCAATCGAGGCGAGTTCGAGGCGTTCTCGACCATGTGGTCCGGACGGGTCGATCCGGACGGCAACCTGTTCAGCTTCACGCACAGCGACGGCGCCCTAAACGACAGCAAATATTCCAATCCAAAGGTGGACGCATTGCTGGACCAGACGCGCACGGTCCAGGACGTAGCCGGGCGGCGCGTGCTGTATGACAAGATCCTGGAGCAAACCCGCCAAGACCTGCCGATCATCTATCTTTGGAATCCGAAGAACGTCGTCGGCATGTCGGCGCGCGTGACCGGGTTCCGTCCAGTGCCCGACGGCCTGATCCGGCTGCAGGGCCTGAGCCTGGCGAAGTAGCGATGCGCAGCCATCTCGGCAGCCGGCTACTTCAGGTCCTGCCGACCATCCTGCTGGTCAGCATCCTGGTGTTCGCGCTGCAGCAGCTCATGCCCGGCGACCCGGCCGTCGTGCTCGCTGGCGAGGAGCGCGGTGACCCGGCCGTGCTCGCACAGATCCGCAGCGAGCTATGGCTCGACCGCTCGCTGCCGGTCCAGTACCTGCACTGGATCGGCAACGTGCTGCAGGGTGACCTGGGCTTTAGCTGGCGCATCCGCCAGCCGGTCGCGAGCCTCGTGCTGACCAAGCTGCCGGTGACCCTGCAGCTCGGGGCGATGGCGTTCCTGATCGCGCTCTGCGTCGGCGTGCCGGCGGGCATCCTGTCGGCGGTGAAGCGCAACACCGGCTGGGACTACGTCGCGAACCTGATCGGCCTGGCCGGACTATCCACGCCGAATTTCTGGCTGGGGATCATGTTGATTCTACTTATTTCCGTAAAGCTAGGCTGGCTGCCGCCGTCGGGCTATGTGCCGCTGACCGAGGACTGGCGGCAGTCGCTCGCCACCACGATCATGCCTGCCTTCGTGTTGGGCAATGCCATCGCCGCCATCCTGATGCGCCATACCCGCAGCGCCATGTTGACCGCGCTCGACCAGGACTTCGTGCGCACCGCACGGGCAAAGGGACTGAACGAGACGACCGTCGTGCTGCGCCATGCATTCCGGAATGCCTTGGTGCCGGTCGTCACTCTCGGCGCGCTCGAGCTCGGCACCCTGCTGTCGGGTGCGGTGCTGACCGAGCAGGTGTTCAGCATCCCCGGCTTCGGCAAGCTGGTCGTGGACGCCGTGTTCAACCGCGACTACCCCGTCGTGCAGGGCGTCGTGCTCGTCACCGCCGGCCTTTATATCCTGCTGAATCTGCTGGCAGACGTGCTGTATGTCGTGATTAACCCACGGCTGCGCGGCGCATGAGCCCGGCCGTCCTCGCATTGCGCCGGTTCCGCGGACGCCCGGCCGCGGTGCTGGGCTTCTTCGTCATCGCCTTGTTCGTGGCCGTGGCGGTCGCAGCGCCGCTCATCGCGCCGTTCGACCCCGTCGCCACAAGCTGGACCGCCATCCGCAAGGCGCCGTCGATGCAGCACTGGATGGGCACGGACGAGAACGGGCGCGACGTGCTGTCCCGCGTCGTGTTCGGCGCCCGCGCGTCGCTGCTGGCCGGTGTCGTGTCGGTGCTGATCGCGGGCGGCATCGGGGTCCCGGTGGGCTTGCTCGCCGGGTTCGCCGGCGGCCGGGTCGACGCGGTGATCGGCCGGGTGGTGGACGCGATGCTGGCCTGCCCGTTCTTGATCCTCGCCATAGCGCTGGCGGCCTTCCTCGGCCCGGCGCTCAGCAACGCGATGATCGCAATCGGTGTCACCGCAGCGCCGGTGTTCGCTCGCGTCGCCCGCGGCGCCACGATGGACGCCATGACCAACGACTACGTCGAGGCCGCCCGCGCCATTGGCAATCCGCCCTGGCGCGTGGCGCTGCGCCATGTCGCGCCGAATATCGTGCCGCCGGTGCTGGTGCAGGCGACGCTGGCCATAGCGCTCGCCATCATCGCCGAGGCCAGCCTGTCCTTCCTGGGCCTTGGCCAGCAGCCGCCGGCGCCGAGCTGGGGCAGCATGCTGAACTCGGCGCAGCGCTTCCTGACCCAGGCGCCCTGGCTCGCCGTGTTCCCAGGGGCGGCGATTTTCCTGGCCGTGCTGGCCTTCAACTTGGTGGGTGATGGATTGCGGGACGCCCTGGACCCGCGACGCCGCTGAGCCGATCGAACGAGGTGGATGACAATGCGCATCGCAGTGATGGACGATTGGCAGGGTGTCGCCCGCGGCGCCGCCGATTGGTCGGCGGTCGAGGCCCGGGCCGAGGTCGTGGTGTTCTCCGAGCCGTTCGTCGACGAGGACGCGGCGGCAGTGGCCCTGGCGGATTTCGATATCCTGCTTCCAATGCGGGAACGCACAGTACTGAGCGCCAGCCTGATCGCCCGGCTTCCCAGGTTGCGGATGATCGCGCTCACGGGCGGACGGGCGCAGACCCTCGCGCTGGACGCCTGCACCGCGGCTGGCGTGCTGGTCTGCAACACCGGCGGCGAACGCTCCTCGATCGGCACGGCGGAGCTCACCTTGGGTCTGATCCTGGCCGCCGCACGGTTTATCCCCGCAGGCGACGCGGCGATCCGGGCCGGGCGGTTCCAAGAGGGCGTCGGCGTCGGCCCGGTGCTGGACGGGCGCACCTTGGGGATTATCGGCCTGGGCAAGATCGGCGCGCGGGTCGGCGGCTATGGCCGGGCGCTGGGGATGCGGCTGCTCGCCTGGAGCCCAAACCTCACCGAGGACGCGGCGCGGGCCAGCGACGCGCAACGGGTCACCAAAGCGGAGCTGCTGGCGCAATCCGACGTCGTCAGCCTGCACGTGATCCTGTCCGCCCGGTCGCGCGGCATGATCGGCCCGGCCGACCTCGCGGCTATGCGGCCCGGCGCGATCCTGGTCAACACCTCGCGCGGCCCGCTGGTCGACGAGGCGGCGCTGCTGCAAGCGCTGCACGCCGGCCGGATCCATGCGGCGCTCGATGTGTATGCCGTGGAGCCGCTACCGCCGCAGCACCCGTTGCGCACCGCGCCGAACACCGTGCTGACGCCGCATCTCGGCTATGGCACCCAGGACACCTTCGCGCAGTTCTACGGCGAAAGCGTGCAGAATATCCTGGCGTTCCTGGACCAAGCTCCAACTCGCATGATGAACCCGGATGCCCTGACGACTAAACGTAGCATGGCTTGACCCAGGCGCGACGCGGGGGTCCGATAGGCCTATAGAAACCGGGAGACGGACGATGCGCGCATGGGCGGTGGTCGAGAATGGGGCGGACCTTAAGGAAATCGAGCTGCCGACGCCGGAGCCGACCGGTACCGAAGTTCTGCTGGAGGTGACGCATTGCGGGGTGTGCCACTCCGACCTGCATATCTGGGACGGCTACTACGACATGGGCAGCGGCAAGCAGATGTCGCTGAAGGATCGCGGCGTGGTGCTGCCGCTGGCGATGGGACACGAAATCATTGGCCGGGTGGTCAAACTCGGCCCCGACGCCTCAGGCGTAGCGGTCGGGGACGTGCGGATCGTGTTTCCTTGGTTGGGCTGCGGCAAGTGCGAACGCTGCCTGGCGGAAGAGGACAACATGTGCGTCGTCGCCAACCGCAGCCTGGGTGTCTATCAAAACGGCGGCTACGGCACGCACGTCGTCGCACCGCATCCGCGCCATCTGGTCGACCTCGGCACGCTGGACCCGGCCATTGCCGCGACCTACGCGTGTTCCGGCGTCACCGTCTATTCCGCCATACGCAAGGTGCTGCCGATGCAGCCGATGGACCCCATCGTTGTCGTCGGCGCCGGTGGGCTGGGCCTGAACGCGATCGAGGTGTTGAAGACGCTGGGACATAAAGCGATCGTCGTGGTGGACCTGAGCGCGGAGAAGCTGAAGTCGGCGACGGACGCTGGGGCGACCGCGGTGGTGGACGCGAGCTCGCCAGGCACGACCAAGCGCATCCTGGAGGCCTGCGGCGGACCGGTGCAAGCGGTGATCGATCTGGTGAACGGGACGGCGACCGCCGCCTTTGCTTTTGCAGCGCTGCGCAAGGGCGGCAAGCTGGTGCAGGTCGGCCTGTTCGGCGGCGAGATGACGCTGCCGTTGCCAATGATGCCGATGCGCGCCTTGACGGTCCAGGGCAGCTACGTCGGCAGCCCCAAGGAACTGCGCGAACTGGTGGCACTGGCGCAGAATGGCGGCATAACGCCGTTGCCGATCACACGCATGCCGCAAGCGGAGGCGAACATCGCCCTGCACAGGTTGAAGGATGGCAAGGTGACTGGCCGGATTGTACTTACGGCTGCGTAAGCAGGAAGCCGGCTAGTTTACCGCGGGGCGCGGTCGGCTTTGGCCACGGCCCGCGGGCACCATCGGCATGTTCGCCGCCATGCGGCGCATCAGCGGCAACGTATAGTTCAGGCGCCGCACCAACTCCGGCGTGGCCACCATCGCTAGATCGACGTCGCCGTCATACCACGAACGGTATGCGCCGCCACTGAGGCCCAGAATGCTGCGGCGTTCCGCAACGGGCATACCGAGGGTGTTCGCAAGTTTATCAAGTTCCTGCACTGCATCGGAAACCTGCGTGGACGTCATCAAGGACAAATCGGCCATTTCTCTAGCTCCCGCTACCCAAGCGCGAACATTCACGGTATCAGACCGATCCGAAAGACAAATTAAAAGGATTTTAGCTTTTTCGCGAACACTCTTACGACAGCCGCCGCGGCTGAAGCAGGGACGCTCCCTCGGCCAGGTCGATCTTACCGAGCGGCCGGCCGATCAAGGTGAGCGGGTCGGCTGCTAGCACGCCCTCTCCGGCTTCATGCTTGCCACTTAAACCAAGGGCGCCGCTGACGGGAACGGCCGTCGCAGCCCTCAGTAGCGCGCCGACGAACGAACGGCCCCACGCCAGCGCAGAGGTGCCCTTGATCGCATCCCAGCTCTCCCGCCACCGCGCCTGTCGGTCCCCCAGGCTCATATTCAACGCAGTATCGAGTGCGTCCGCGACCTCGTCTGCATCGTGCGGGTTAACGATCAGCGCGGAGCCAAGCTGCTGGGCAGCGCCGGCAAAGCGGGACAGTACGAGCACACCAGGATCTTGCGGGTCCTGCGCTGCGATGAACTCCTTGGCGACCAGGTTCATGCCGTCACGCAACGGCGTCACCAAGCCGACCCGAGCCTCACGCATGTAGCCAGCGACGGTGCTACGGGCGCCGGCGCGGGCGACAAGGCGGAGCGGCATCCAGTCTGGCTCGCTAAACTGGCTGTTGATGGTCCCGGCCTCGCGCTCGATGGCGGTGCGCAGGTCGCGATAGGCGATGACGTCTTTCCGCGACTCGGCGGCGATCTGCAAGAATGTCACTCGGCGATGCCAATCGGGCCGGGTCTCCAACAGCCGCCGGTAGCCCGCCATACGCTGCAGCAGGCCCTTGGTCGGGTCCATGCGGTCGATGCCCAAGACCAGGCGCTGAACCGAAAGGCTCCGCCGCAGCCGTTCGGTTGGCGCCGCCCGCCAAGCGTCCTCGGCAATGGCGGCGAACTCCTGCGCCTCGATCTCGACGGGGAACACGCCCAGGCGCACGCGGCGGGAGCCCACGTTCAGCCAGCCGCCGGGCATACGCAACGCGTCGCCGAGGCGGCATGCGACCTCGGTGAAGTTCTCGACGTCATTTGCGGTCTGAAAACCGATCAGGTCGGCCGTAAGCAGGTCGCGCACCAGCGCCCCAGCCTCAGGGACGCTCGCGAGCATGTCGGCGGAGGGGAACGGAATATGCAGGAAGAAGCCGATCGGCGCGCGAACCCCGCGCGCGCGCAACGCGCTCGACATGCACATCAGGTGATAGTCGTGAATCCAGATCAGGTCGTCGGCGCGCAGCATCGGCGCCAGCGCGTCGGCGAGGCGTTCGTTCACCTGGCGATAAACCTGGGCATTACGGCGGTCGAAGGTCATGAGCTCGGGCATCGAGTGCAGCAGCGGCCACAGCGTGCTGTTGGAAAACTCGTTGTAGTAGCGGTCGTGCTCCTCCTGAGTGAGGTCCACCGTCGCATACTTCACCCGCCCAGCCTCGGCGACGCGAACCGGTCCCGGATCATCCGATATATTGCCGCTCCAGCCGAACCAGACCCCGCCGCGGCGCTCCATCAATGCTTCGAGCGCGACCGCCAGCCCCCCGGCCTGCGCACCTGCGGCGGCAAGGGCGGGAACGCGGTTGCTGATGACAACGAGGCGGTTCACCTCAGCTCCATGAGCGCTACCGGCAGCCGGGCGAGAACCCTGGTTAAGGGAAGGCGGGTTGTGCTCATTGCGTCGACCTCTCCGTCTAGGATATGCACAAGCCTCCGGTCGGTCAGGCTACGTGGCAGTAAGATAGCAGTATCGCGCCAGTTTGCCATGCTCACGAGTGGGGCATCGGGAAATGAATCGACTCCTAGCGGCAGCCGGGTGCCGACCACGATGGCCGAACGTCCCTCATGCACCCGGGCGAACGCCAGGGCATGGTCGGCGAACTCACCCTCAAGACGAAGCGGCACGTAGCTGCCGATGGTGAACAGCCCGGGCGAGCGGGCGCGCACCGCCAACACGCGATTAATGATGGATTGCTTCACCCGCCCATCCCGCCAGTCGTTCAGCAGCTCGGCTGGCGCGCGCGCCGCATCCAGCGCGGCCTCGCGCGCCGGGAAGTCGACCGGGCGCCGGTTGTCCGGATCGACCAGGCTGAAATCCCAGAACTCAGTTCCCTGATACAGGTCCGGAATCCCGGGGCTCGTCAGCCGCAGCAGCGTCTGCGTCAGGCTGTTGATCGCGCCGGCCGGAGCAACCCGGTTGGCGAAGCGGGAAAGCTCACCCACCATGTCGGCGCTGCGGCTCGCGTCCAGCAGGCCCGCCAGGAAGGTCCGGCAGGCGCCCTCATACTCGGCGTCCGGCGCCGCCCAGCCAGTGTGGCGCTTGGCCTCGCGCAGGGCCTTCTCAAGCCAGCCGGCCACCCGCTTCTCGAAGTCCGTCAGGCCCTCGACATTCGACGGCTCAAGGTCGAGCGGCCAGGCGGCGACCAGGGTCTGATAAAGCATGACCTCATCGGCGGCGTCCGGCGCCGGGCCATCAAGGTCCCGCCTCAAGCTGGCATTGAGCCGGGTCCAGCGTTGCAGCACGGCCTCCCATTCCGCGGGGATCTCACTCAGGACGGCGAGCCGGGCGCGGGTGTCCTCGCCGCGCTTGTGGTCATGCGTTGCGGTGGCGAGCAGGGCCTGCGGGAAACGCTTCTGCCGCTCCTTGCCGGCAGCGTGGAACGCGGCGGGGCTCAAGGACCACTGCGACGGCTCGGTGCCGACCTCGTTGCGGGACAGCAAGCGGCCGTAGCGGTAAAATGTCGTATCCTCGACCGACTTCGCGGCCGTAGGCGCCGAGAGCTGCTGGAACTTCACCATCGCGCGCAGCCACTCCTGCCGCTGCGTCCCGGCTGGCACGTTTCGAAGCCCGGTGCCGGACAGCCATTGGCCCACCAGCTCGAGCAATGGCCGGTCGGCGGCGCGCACGGTGCGGCGCGCTCCGGCCATGGCCCAATCCATGACGCGCTGGTCGGTGGGCGTGATGCCCGCAGGCCCGGCGTAGATGCGATACACGTGGAAATGCACCAGCAACTCGGTGACCGTGTTGCGTATCGCGGTCAGGGTGTAGTCCCGCGTCGCGAGGTTGCGGCGGGCGACCCGGTGCAGCGCCGACGCCGTGACGAACAGCTCGCTGCTCAGGCTTTCGCGCAGGATTTGGCGGCGGGCCGGCATCGCCTCGGCGTCGAACTCGCCGGGCCGGCCGGTCATGCCGGTCCACAGCTTGGTCAACGGCTCCTCGCCAGCCGGGTCGTGCAGGACGGCGGCGGCGTCGTTCATGAAGTCGTAGCCGGTGGTGCCGTCGGTCAGCCAGTCGGACGCCAAACGTTCATGCGGCGCCAGGATCTTCTCGATCCAAAGCACGCTGGGCGTCTCCCGCAGCTCGGACGGGCGGGACAGCGCGGCGGTCTGCAGGCAGCGGTGCAGCTTGCGGCAGTAGTCGCGCGGGCTGGCGAGGCCATCGACGTGGTCGATTCGCACGCCGTCGATCAGCCCCTCGGAATACAGCCGGAACACCGTCCGGTGCGTCGCCTCGAACACGTCCGGGATCTCGGCCCGGACGCCAGCGAGGCCGTTCACGTCGAAGAACCGGCGCCAATTGATCTCGTCGGCTGCCGCCCGCCACCAGGCTAGGCGGTAATGCTGGCGCTCAAGCAGGCGGTGCAGGCGTTCGAGTCCGGCCGGAGTATCGGTCGCATAGGACCGAAGGCACTCCTCGATGCCGGTGCGATAGACTGGCTGCAGCAGTTCTTCCCGGGCGCTCTCGGCCTGCCGGCGGGTCGCCTCCCGGCCGCCGGCGCCCAAGTCCGCGAAGGCCCGGGCCGCCGGCTCCAGCGGGCCGCCCTCGGTCAGCAATACCGCGGCGTAGTCGCGCGGGCTGATAGGGAAACGGTGGTCGTGGTAGCCGACGAACAGGCGGCCGTCGTTGTCGTCGAACCGCAGTACCAGTTCGCCGCGCTCCAGGCACTCGCCATAGGAGTTGCCGAGGAACGGTGCCAGCATGCGGCCCCGCAACGAGGGGTCGGGCGGGTCCCAATCGATGTCGAAATACTCGGCATAGGGGCTGGCGCGGCCCCACTCCAGCACGTCGAGCCACCAGGCGTTGTCGTTGCCGCCGACGCCCATGTGGTTCGGCACGATGTCGAGGATCAGGCCCATGTCATGCGACCGCAGCGCCGCGACGATGCGGCGCAGCGCGTCTTCGCCGCCCAGTTCCGGGTTGATCGTGTTGTGGTCGACGATGTCGTAGCCATGCGTCGACCCGGCGCGGGCCGTCAGCAGCGGAGAGGCATAAAGATGGCTGATGCCCAACTTGGCGTAATACGGCACCAGTGCCGTTGCTTGGTCGAGGGTGAAATCGCGGTGAAACTGCAGGCGAGCGGTCGCGGAGAGAGGCTTCATTATAGCTTTCTGGGTTGCTTTCTAGCGGCGGCAAGCCCGGCAAGTCGCGCGGCCACCACAGGGTTGTCAAGCAGGGCGCCCGCCGGGCCAGGAAGGCGGCGGCGCCAGTTTGGATGCTGGTCGAGCGTTCCGGGCAGGTTCGGCTGCTCCGTCAAGGCGAGCGCGTCCTCAATCGGCAGCACCACCATTTCGCACGCGGCGCCACCAATATGGCGCGCGCTAGCGTTCGCGATCCGATCGGCCTGGTCCGGCGCCGGCTGGCCGCCATCCCCGGCGCCGCTATCGCGCATCGTATCCCACAGCGCGGCGCGGTCGCGGACGCGAAGCTCCGCCTCGTGCCGCTGGTTCGCCTCGTCGCCCAGCGATCCGACACGCCCGCGCCATTCCAGGTCGCGCCCGGCCCACCACCCCGCCGTGGTCGGCAGGTCGTGCGTGCTGGTCATGGCGACGGCGCCCTTGGTCCAGTCGCGGGGCGAGGTGAAGCGATCGTTGTCCCGTTCGAACCACAGCACGCGCATGCCGAGCATGGCCGCGGCCTTCAGTCGCTCCTGGAAGCCGTCCGGGATAGTGCCGAGGTCCTCCGCCAGCACAATGGCCCGGTGCCGGTGAGACTCCAGTGCGATCAGCCGCAGCATGTCGTCGATTGGAAATGACAAGTAGGCTCCATCGGCCGCAGAAGCCCCGTCCGGCACGACCCAAAGCCGGGCGAGGCCGAGCGCGTGGTCGATGCGCACTCCGCCCCCATGGCGCATCGCACTGCGCAGCATTTCTAAATAGGCGGCAAACCCATTCAGCACGAGGCCGCGCGGCGAGAACGCCGCAAGGCCCCAGCTCTGCCCCTGCGGACTCAACAGGTCCGGCGGTGCCCCGACTGAAAGGCCGATCAGGGTTTCCGCCTGACGGCTCCAGCAGTGGCTGCCACCGGAGTCGGCGCCGACCGCAAGGTCCGCGATCAAGCCAATCGGCATTCCCGCGGTGCGCGCTGCCTGTTGCGTTGCGGCCAGGCTGCGGTCGGCCTGCCATTGCATGAAGGCGTGGAACGCGACCTCCGCCGCGTGCTCCTTGGCGAAAGCGGCGACCGCCGGGTTCTGCGGATCGCGATACTGTTTCGGCCAGGTGCGCCAGTGCCACAGGCCTTGGTCGGCGTTGAACAGGTGGGCGTGCAGTGCCTCGAACCGGGCATGCGTCTCCAACACGTCGCCCTGCTCGGCGCGATAGGCGTCAAGCTCGGCCAGCGTCGCAGGAGCTGCAGCGTCGAACATGGCGCGCAGGGCAGCAAGGCGCTTGCTCCCGGCCGCCGGCCAATCGACGAAATCGGCTGCCTCGAGCCGCTGCGTCTCGGCATCGGGGGGCACGTCGATATGGGTATGCAGCACATTCAGCAGCATGCGGCTGGACGGCGAGTATGGGCTGAAGCGGTGTTGGTCGGCGGAGAACTGGGCGTGGACCGGGCTGATGGCGATCCCGGCCGCGCCATGCGCGGCGGCTGGGCCAATGACGTCCTGCAAGGCGCCGAAATCGCCCAAGCCGGCGTCCCCGGGCCGGCGCAGCGCATAAAGCTGCACAGCCAACGCCCAGGGCCGTCCGTTCGGCACCGCGTCTTGGATGGCGAAGCAACGACGCGGCGCCACCGCCAGGGTCGTTTCCTGGCCACCGATGGTCAGGCGATGATAGCCAACCGTCTCAATGGCCGGAAGCAGGGCGCGACCGTTGCGTTCCTCGGCCATGCCCTCCCGTATCATGCCGTCCTCCAAGACCAATTTGTATTGGGCTGCGGCGATGGTGAGAGGGACGGGTTGGCCGAGTTCCGCGGTCACCAGCGGCGGCAGGGTCGCGGAAGCGTCGGCGAAGCTCGCGAGGCTATCTTCGAGGTCCGCGTCGGTTTCGGACGGCAGGCCGAGCGCCGCCAGCACGGCGCGCAGCGTTTCCGGGGCGACCTCATGCCACTCGCCGTGGAAATCCTTCCAGCGCGGCGCAATGCCGGCTGCCTCTGCCAACCGGATTAGCGGCTCGTCGGTCATCCCGTTGTCACTTGTACGATGATGCTCCCGGGCGGCATCTCGGCCAGTGCGATCCCAGGCGGATGCGCAAACACGATCCCGCCCGCCGCAGCGTCGGTCGAGGCGGTTTCGCGACCGAGGTTCAGGGTGATCGCCAGCAGCCGCCCGTTGCCGAGCCGCCACTCCGCCCGCAACGCGCCGGGCGCCAGCACGTCCACGTCCAAGCTGCGGCAGCCGGGAATACCTGGCACCACGTGCTTTGCCCGCAGCGCGAGCAGGTCCTGCATGAAGGTGAACATGGCGGGATCGGCCTTGTCGGCGACCGAAGCGTCAAAGGTCGAGGGCGCGTTCGGATCAGGAATTGCTTTCCGCCGCTCCTCGTCCTGGAACGCGGCAAAGTGCTTGAATTCGGCGCGGCGGCCCTCCCGGATCAGCTTCGCGAGGTCCTCGTTGTGGCTGGTGAAGAACAGGAACGGGTTGCGGGCGGCATACTCCTCGCCGGTGAACAGCATGGGTACGAACGGGCACAGCAGCAGCAGCGCCGTGGCGGAGCGGAGCGCCTGCGGGTCGGCCAGCGTCGTCAGCCGCTCGCCCATGGCACGGTTGCCGATCTGGTCGTGGTTCTGCAGGCACACGACGAAGGCGGTTGTCGGCAGGTGCCCGCTGGGCTCGCCGCGCGGGCGGCCGAGATGCGGCGAAACCTGGCCCTGATAGGCAAAGCCGCTGGCCATGCAGTCCGCCAGCAGCGCCGTCGCGTCCTGGAAGTCTTCGTAGTAGCCCTCGCTTTCCCCGGTCAGCAGCACATGCATGCAGTGGTGGAAGTCATCGGCCCACTGCGCATCGAAACCCTCCGCAGCAGGGCCGGTGCGCAGCAATGCGACACGGTTGTTCTCATGCTCCAGCACCAGATGCACGTGCCGGCCGGGCTCGACGGTCGCCCGGATCGTATGGGCGAGGTCGCGCAAGAAACTCTCCTCAGAGATGGCATGCACCGCGTCGAAGCGCAGGCCGTCGAAGCGGTATTCCATCAGCCAATACAGCGCGTTCTGGATGAAGTAGTCGCAAACCTCTGGACGGCGAAAGTCGATAGCAGCGCCCCAGGGCGTCGAGATGTCCTCACGGAAGAACGATTTCGCGTAGGCATGCAGGTAGGCGCCGTCGGGTCCGAAGTGGTTATAGACGACGTCCAGCATGACCATGAGGCCCATGCCATGCGCCTCGTCGACCAGCGCCTTCAGCTCATCGGGCGTGCCATAGGCCGTGTCCGGGGCGAAGGGCAGCACGCCGTCGTAGCCCCAGTTGCGGCCGCCGGGGAAGTCGGCGATCGGCATTATTTCAATCGCGGTGACGCCCAGCCGCCGCAGCTCCGGCAGGCGCTGCCGGATGCCGGAGAAGCCGCCCATGACGCCGGCGTGGGCCTCGTAAACCACGGCCTCGTGCCACGGACGGCCCTGCCAGCCGGTATTGCGCCATTCATAGGCTGATGGATCGACGACGACGCTGGGGTCGTGCACGTCGGGACCTTGCAGCCGGGACGCCGGGTCCGGGACGGCTAAGCCGTCCTGCGTAAGGTAGTTGTAGCGCGTGCCGGGCGGCGCGGCCAAGGCAAGCTCGTGCCAGCCGCCCTCCGCCGCCTGCATCGGCAGCGCCACTTGGCCGTCGAGCTGCAGGGACACGGTTTCGCTCGACGGCGCCCATAGCCGGAATTGGGTCTGACCGTCCGGCAGCAGCGTAGCGCCGAAGGGGAGGGGGTGCGCGTAGTGCATCGGTTAGGCCTGCAGGATAAGGGTTGCCAAAGGCGGCAGCGTGAGGGAGAGCGAGGCTGGGAAGCCGTGCAACGGGACAGCCTCGGCCTGCACCGCGCCGCCATTCCCGACATTCGACCCGCCATAATTGCCGGCGTCGGAGTTGAGCACTTCGCTCCACGCACCCTCGTGCGGCACGCCGACGCGGTAGCCGAATTGCGGAACCGGGGTGAAGTTGCAGACGACCAGCGCTGGCGTGCCGCCGTCCAAGGAGTTCCGTAGATAGGCGAACACCGAGTTGGTGCGGTCGCCGACGACGACCCATTGGAAGCCGCGCGGATCGCAATCGCCCTGGTGCAGCGCCGGGATGGTCCGGTATGCGCCGTTCAGGTCGCGCAAAAGCGCCTGCATGCCCAAGTGCTGTGGGCTGTCCAGCAGGTCCCAATCGAGGCCGGTGTCGTGGTTCCACTCGCGGTCCTGCGCAAACTCGCATCCCATGAACAGCAGCTTCTTGCCTGGATAGGTCCACATCAACGCAAGGTAGGCGCGCAGGTTGGCGAACTTCTGCCAGGCGTCGCCGGGCATCTTGCGAATGAGCGAGCCCTTTCCGTAAACCACCTCGTCATGCGACAGCGGAAGGGTGAACCGCTCGGAGAAGGCGTAGATTAGGCCAAAGGTGATCTCGTCGTGGTGGTAGCGGCGGTTGATCGGGTCTTCCTGCATGTAGTGCAGGGTGTCGTGCATCCAGCCCATGTTCCATTTGAAATGGAAGCCGAGCCCGCCCTCGTCGGCCGGCCGGGTGACGCCGGGCCAGGCGGTGCTCTCCTCGGCGATCAGCAGCGCCCCAGGGCAGCGTTCGGTGACCGCGCGGCTGAGTTCCTGCAGGAAGGCTACGCTCTCAAGGTTCTCCCGCCCGCCATACTGGTTCGGCACCCACTCGCCGGGGTTGCGGCTGTAGTCCCGATACAGCATGGAGGCGACCGCATCCACGCGCAGGCCATCCGCGTGGTAATGCTCCAGCCAAAACAGCGCGCTGGCGATCAGGAAACCGCGCACCTCGTTGCGGCCGAGGTTGAAGATGTAGGTGTTCCAATCCTGGTGGAAGCCTTCGCGCGGGTCGGCGTGCTCATAGAGTGCGGTACCGTCGAAGCGCGCCAGGCCGTGCGGGTCGGTGGGAAAATGCGCCGGCACCCAGTCGAGGATGACCCCGATGCCCATCAGATGGCAGCGGTCGACGAAGGCCGCGAACGCTTCGGGCGGGCCGAGGCGGGAGCTCGGGGCGAACTGGCCGAGCGGCTGGTAGCCCCAAGAGCCGCCGAACGGGTGCTCCATGATCGGCAGCAGCTCAATGTGGGTGAAGCCCATGCCGGCGCAGTATGGCGCCAGGCGGTCGGCCAGCGCCGCCCATCCCGCGCCTCCCTCGATCGACGCCGGCAGCCAGGAGGCTGCGTGCACCTCATAAGTGGCGATCGGGGCGGCGGCCGACTGCGCGTTGGCCCGGCGCTGCATCCAGGCGGCGTCGGTCCAGCGCCAGTCGGCGGCGGAAGCGACGATCGACCCAGTCTTCGGGGGCAGCTCGGCCGCCCAGGCAACCGGATCGGCCTTCTGCGGCAGCGGCTCGCCATTCGGACCCAGCAGCTCGTATTTGTAGATTGCCCCGGTCGTGATGCCGGGAATGAACAGGTCCCATACCCCGGCTCCGCCATGCCTGCGCATGGGATGACGGCGGCCGTCCCAGAGATTGAAGTCGCCCACCACCGAAACCCGGCTGGCATTCGGCGCCCAGACGGCGAAGCGCACGCCGGGGACGCCCTCCATCTCGGCTGGATGTGCGCCCAGCACATGGCCCAGGTCGCGATGCCGGCCCTCGCCCAGCAGATGGAGGTCGAGCGGACCAAGGGTCGGCGGGAACGCATAGGCGTCCATCGTTTCATATGGGCCGAGCGGGGTCTCAAACCGCAGCGTATACGGCACTTGGGCAGCTATCGTGCCGGCCCAAAAACCGTCGGGATGCAGCCGTTGCAGAGCGCCGAGCACCTGGCCGGTAACGCGGTCGATCACCGCCGCACTTTCCGCGCCGGGCAGGAAGGTTCGGATGCTGCAGCCTTCCGCCGTATCGTGCGGGCCGAGCACCGCAAAAGGGTCACCGTGGCGGCCGTGGACGATTGCCTCTATCGCGTCTGCGTCAGCCATGCTCACGCTGCAGTCTCCAACGACAGCAGCCGCTCGGCAATGCGATACAGGCCGCCGAGCGGGATGCCGATCCAGGTCGGCCGGTTCGCCGCCTCATACTTGATCTCGTAGGCGGCCTTTTCGAGCAGGAACAGGTCGAGCAGCGCCGGCTCCGCCTCAGTCGAGACCCAACGCGGCTCGGCGGCGGCCAGCACCGCGCCATAGGCTTCCAGGAATGAATGGGATGCACGGTCGCGGAACTGCTGCAAGATGGCTTGACGCCGCTCGCTGGCCTGCTCCGACGCCGCTACCCGGCCCGGCGCCGCCGCTGCGGCCGCGTAGTCGAACGACCGAAGCAGCCCGGCCACGTCCCGCAACGCGCACGACTTCGCCCGGCGCTGCTCCATGGTACGCGCCGGCTCGCCCTCGAAGTCGATGATATAGGCGTCACCCTGCACGACCAGCACCTGGCCGAGATGGAAATCGCCGTGCACCCGCGTCGAGAGCGCCCCGCGGCCCTGTTTCGACAAGCGCCCGGCCGCTTGCGACAATGCGTCCGCATGCTCAAGCAGGGTCGCGGCCTGGTGCGCCGCGACGGCGTCCGGCCATTCCTTCACGCTGCGGAGCGCCGCCAGCGCGCTCTCGATCTGCTCGACGGCGCCCTCGGCCCACTCGGCCAGGATTGCGTCATTGACTGGCTCGGGCTTGAAGTTCGGCAGGTCGGTCGCCTGCGATAGTGCCGCATGCAATTCGCCCAGCCGCGTGCCGATCGCGCTGGCGAACACGTCATAGGAGGCAAAGATGTCGGTTACGTCAGCGCCGGCGTCTTGTCCGGTCAACGCCGCCTCCTCGACCACGCGGGCCAGGAAATCGAGCGTGTAGGTCCAGCCGTCACCCTGGTTGCGCACGAAGCCCTGGGCCAGGCCGACGGTGTGCGGCGTGCCATCGGCGTCGACACGCACCACTTCGCCGAACAATGGTGCGGTGTTGCCGAAGCCGCACTCGGTAAGGTAGCCCGTCATCTCGGCATCCGGGTGCACCCCGGCCAGCACGCGGCGCACGAGCTTCAGCACCAAAGCGTCGCCGACGATCAGGGACGAGTTGGACTGCTCGGCGGACAGCCGGCGGATCTCAGCGTCAGGTGTCAAGGTGAGCGTCGCCATCGGCGAGGACGGCACAAAACGCAGCTCGCCATCGTCTAGCGGCACCACGGCGCTGTCGTGAATGGCCGTGATCATGCCACGGGCCATTGCGTCGACCGCGAACGCGTCGGTCAGGTAGCCGACACGCGCGCCGCGACGGACCCGGGTGAGCGCCAGCTGCTGCACGAGCGCACCCGACGTCTCGTCCTCCCAGGCGACACCGAGCGGCAATACGTAGCGCTCGGCGCGGCCGGGCAGGGCGGCTTCGATCTCGGCGAACATCACGCTGCCGCCAGTGCCCGGCAGCGGCGCGGCATAGGCGAGGCGCACGCCCTCAAGCCGCTCGGTCTTGGAAGCAAACCAGCGCCGCTTGGGGAGGTAGGCCGGCAAGGCCTCCCGTTCCAGCACGGCACGGCCCTGGGGATTGAGGATGTCGGCAAGGCCCGCACGCATAACCAAGGTTGCATACTCCGGTAGCGGCTCCGGCGGGACCGAGTGCCAGGACGGCAACTGCGCCTCGGACGCCAGCAGGAACCAAAAAAAGCCATAGGCCGGCAGGGTCAGCAGGTAGGTGAGCTGCCCCACCGGCGGGAACACCGAGCCACCGACGATGTCGACCGGGACCCGGCCGGCGAAGGCCGACAGGTCAAGTTCCACAGCCTGCGCGGTGCGGGATACGTTGCTGACGCATAGGATGGTCTCGGTCCGGCCGTCGTCCGCCGTCCATTCGCGCAGGTAGGCAAGGATCTTGCGGTTGCCGGGATACAGGAACCGCTGCGTCCCGCGGCCGAAGGCTATGTGACGCCGGCGGACCGCCAGCATCCGCCGGGTCCAATTCAGCAGCGAGTGCGGGTCAGTGGACTGCGCCTCGACGTTTACTGCCTGGAAGCCGTAGTTCGCGTCCATGATTGGCGGCAGCACGAGCTGGGCCGGGTCGGCGCGGGAGAAGCCGCCGTTGCGGTCCATCGACCATTGCATCGGCGTGCGCACGCCATCCCGGTCGCCCAGGAAGATGTTGTCGCCCATGCCGATCTCATCGCCGTAGTAGATGACGGGCGTGCCGGGCATCGACAGCAGCAGGCCGTTCATCAGCTCGATCCGCCGGCGGTCATGCTCCAGCAGCGGCGACAGGCGTCGGCGGATGCCGAGGTTGATGCGGGCGCGGCGGTCCGCGGCGTAGGTGTTCCACAAATAGTCGCGCTCACCGGACGTCACCATCTCGAGCGTCAGCTCATCGTGGTTGCGCAGGAACACGGCCCATTGGCAGTTGGCCGGGATGCCTGGGGTTTGCCGCATGATGTCGGTGATCGGAAAGCGGTCCTCGCGCGCGATCGCCATATACATCCGCGGCATCAGCGGGAAATGGAACGACATGTGGCATTCGTCACCGTCGCCGAAATATTGCTGGGCGTCCTCGGGCCACTGGTTGGCCTCGGCCAGCAGCATGCGGCCCGGCGCGTAGTGGTCGAGCTCGGCGCGGATCAGCTTCAGAATGGCGTGGGTTTCCGCCAGGTTCTCGTTGTTGGTGCCCTCACGCTCGACGAGGTAGGGCACGGCGTCGAGGCGCAGCCCGTCGATGCCGATATCCAGCCAGAACCGCATGATCGACAGCACGTCCTGCAGCACGGCCGGGTTGTCGAAATTGAGGTCTGGCTGATGCGAGTAGAAGCGGTGCCAGTAGTAGGCGCCGGCGACCGGGTCCCAGGTCCAATTGCTGGTCTCGCTGTCGATGAAGATGATGCGGGTGCCGGCGTATTTCTCATCGGTGTCGGACCATACGTAGCGCTCGCGCTCCGGGCTGCCCGGCGGGGCGAGGCGGGCCGCCTGGAACCAGGGATGCTGATCGGAGGTGTGATTGATGACGAGCTCGGTGATGACGCGCAGCCCGCGCGCATGCGCCGCCTCGACGAAGCGGCGCACGTCGTCCATGTCGCCATAATCCGCGTGCACGCCCTGGTAGTCCGCGATGTCGTAGCCGTCATCGCGCCGCGGCGAGGGATAGAACGGCAGCATCCAGATCGCGGTGACGCCCAGCTCCGCCACATAGTCGAGCTTTTCCAGCAGCCCGCGGAAGTCGCCGACGCCGTCGTTGTTGGCGTCAAAAAACGACTTGAGGTGAAGCTGATAGATGATCGCGTCCTTGTACCAGAACGGATCCTCGATGGGGGAGAGCGATGCGGCGATCGGGGCAGCGGTGGACGGGGCTGCTATGCAGGAGGTGTTGATGCTGGTTCTCACTTAGCTACGGTTCGGGCAGCTACGGTTTAGACCGTTACGGTCCGGACACGCCAGATGGCGTAGGGCCGATCGGGCGTTAATGTAATGCGCTGAGTGCGGTCGTACCAGCGGGACTGACCGCCTTGCAGCAGGTCGATGACGTCGAGCGCCGCGGGAACCGACAGCTCAGCGTATTGCGAATAGCTTGGGTTCATGCTGATCGCAACAAGGATAACGTTCGACCGGTCCTTGGTAGCCTTCTCGAAAAACAGCACCTGGTCGCCGCTCGCCGGCAGGAAGGTCACGCCGAGATGGCTATGCAGCGCCGGATTGAGTCGGCGTATCGCGTTGAGCTCGGTGATCTCCGGCACGATGTTGCCGGGCCGGTCCCAGTCCCAGGCACGGAGCTGATACTTCTCGCTGTCGAGGTACTCCTCTTTGCCGGGCATGGGCGTGCCCTCGCACAGCTCGAAGCCGTTATAAACGCCCCACAGGCCGGACAGCGTCGCGGCGAGCGCGGCGCGGATCAGGAACCCCGGGCGGCCCGAGGTTTGCAGGAACACCGGGTTGATGTCCGGCGTGTTTACGAAAAAGTTCGGCCGGAAGAACTCGCGCGGCGGGGTCTGGGTCAGCTCGGTGAGATAGTCCTGGAACTCCGCCTTCGTATTGCGCCAGGTGAAATAGGTGTAGCTTTGCGAGAAGCCCACCTTAGCCAGGCGATACATCACCTTGGGCCGGGTGAACGCCTCCGCCAGGAACAGGGCGTCGGGATAGCGGGCCTGCACCTCGGCGATCATCCACTCCCAAAACGGCAACGGCTTCGTGTGCGGATTGTCGACGCGGAACACGCGGACGCCCTGGCTGGCCCAGTACAGTACGACGTCGCACAGCTCGTTCCACAAGCCCGGCACGGCGCCGGCTGCGTAGAAATCGACGTTGACGATATCCTCATATTTCTTCGGCGGGTTCTCGGCGTAGCGGATCGAGCCGTCCGGGCGCCAGTTGAACCAGTCGCGGTGCTGCTTGAGCCATGGGTGGTCGGGCGAGCACTGGATGGCGAAGTCCATCGCCAGTTCCAGCCCATGCTCGGCGGCAGCCGCGCGGAGGTGCTGGAAATCCTCGATCGTGCCAAGCTCCGGGTGCAGCGCGTCGTGGCCGCCATCGGGCGAGCCGATCGCGTATGGGCTGCCGGGATCGTCTTCGGCGGGGGTCAGCGTATTGTTGCGGCCCTTGCGGTTGGTCCGGCCGATCGGATGGAACGGCGGGAAATACAGCACGTCGAACCCCATGTCGCGGATGCGCGGCAGATGGCGTTCCACGTCGGCGAAGGTGCCGTGCCGGGAAGGGTCGTCGTTGAGCGATCGCGGGAACACCTCATACCACGCAGCGAAGCTCGCCGCGACACGCTCCGCCTGGACCGGGACCGGATCGAGCGTCACCGCCAACGGCCGGTCATCAGCGCGGGCCATCAATGCGGCGGTTTCGGGCGAGAGCAGCGCCTTGCGCTGGGTATCTGCGTCCTGCTCGGCGAGGCTTTGCACGAGTGCCGTCAGGGCCTGCTTGGTCGCAGGGTCGGCGCGGTCGGCCGCCTTCGCTACGAGCGCGGCGCCCTCCTGCAGTTCTAGCGCGATCCGCACGCGGGCGGCGTGCTTCTTCGTCAGCTCGTCGGCGAAGGTGGCGTAGGCGTCCCGCCAGGCCTGGATGCTGAAATGATGCACGCCGAGCTGCTGCAGCGGGAACGCCGCCGTCCAGCGGTCATTGCCGAGCGGCCGCATCGGCGTCTCGTTCCAGTCGTCGGCGGAGTCGGTGCCGGGCCCGCGCCAGCGCAGCATGACGGCCAACTGGTCGTGGCTATCGGCGATGATGTCGGCCTCGACCTCGACCAAGTCGCCGACAATCCGCCGGGCCGGAAACCGGCCGTTATCCACGCAAGGCGAGACCGCCTCGACCGCAAGGCGCGGCTGCCGGGCCGCCTGCGCGGCGCCGCTCACCGGTCGTGGCTTGGGCGGTGGCAGCGCCTCGGCCGTGAAGGTCAGCAGCGCCCCAGGTTCAAGCAATAGCTCAGACGTTGGCTCGAGCGTCGCCGAACCGTGGCCGTTACTCGCTTTCCACGGTCCAAACGACCCGGCGCTGGCCAGGATCGTGGCACCCTCGATCTCGGCCGGCGCGGCCTCGTTCAGGTTCAGCAGCATCAGCGTGGCCTGCCGGGCGCTGCGCGGGTCGGCCGCATCCGTCCGCAGCAGTGCTGCAACGGGCTGTCCGGGACCGGACAGCGGACGGGCCGGGCCGGAACCGAACGCCGGTTGCGCGCGCAGCTCATTCAGCGCCCTCACGTCCACCGCATGGGACGAGTTGGTGAGCTCACCCATCCAGCCATCCGCGAGCAGCGCCGCCAGCGCGTCGTGGTGGGCGCCGGCCGGCGCAATCACTGGCGCCACGCGATGCAGCAGATCCAACTCGCGCCAGATCCAGTCGGACTGTCCGTCCCACCACGGCAGCGAGCACGCGACATAATCGACCGAGCCCGGCGGCAGAGTAGCCACGCTGTCCCAAGTCAGGCCGGGGGTCCAGGCAAACAGGATCGCCTCGGGGCATCGTGCGCGCAGGCGGATTAGGAACGGCGCGACGGCAGTGGAAGGCAAGCTGTCCTGCCCGAGCAGCCGAACGCCGACGATGCCCATCGAGGTCCAGGTCGCGATGCGCGGCGCCCAGAACTCCGCCAGACGCTCGGCATCATCTTCGTCGCTGACGGTCGCGGTCGCGGTCCGAGCGGTTGCCGGCGGCCGCCGAGGATCGGTCAGGGGAGCCGGCGCGAGGACGAACATCGACGGCAGCGATCCGTCGGCCAGCCCCTCCGCAGCGACCCGGTCCACGTTCAGATCCACGAGAACGGACAGCTCCTGGCGCTGTGCCGCGACGATGAACGGCCCCATGTCGGGCCGTGCGGCAGGCAACAATACGTGATCGAAGCCAAGCGAGGCGGCCCGATCCAGGTCTGGAAGCGTTGCGTGCAGACCAAGGGAGCATACGCGGGGTGCGCGGGTCGGCGTCACGGTGTGACCCGCAAACGGAGGGGTGTGCATAAAGATCGCTCCTGAGGGGCCGACGACTTACCTTTGCATCGCGGCGACGCGTGCTAAGTTGCCGCATCTGCATGGCTAACGTGATGGATATTCTCGGGCCAAGCGGGCCGGCGGTTACTCCAGGCGAACTCCACCCGTCACGGCCTGGTAGGTCGCAATGGCGAGGGTGAGCGGCTCGAATGGCTTGGTGATGACGAATGCGGGTTCCAGGTCCTCCCCGGTTAGCAGCCGCTCCGGATATGCGGTGACGAAGATTACCGGGGCGTAGTGGTGCCGCATGATCCGAGACACGGCCGAGGTGCCGTCGCCGCCGATGCCGAGGTTGATGTCAGCGAGGATCAGGCCGGGCTTGTGCTTCTCGGCGAGCTCGACCGCTTCGGCCTCGGTGGTTGCGACGCCTACCACATTATGGCCGCAGTTTTGCACCAGTTCTTCGATATCCATGGCGATAATCGGCTCATCCTCGATGATCAGCACGTCGGTTGCGGCGCCGGCTCGCAGATGGGCGCGCGCTTCGGTCAATTGGGCCTCCGCGTCCGGCGCCGGAAGCTGCACGATCTCGGCGGCGGCCTCGACCGGCACCTCTTCCAGCGAGGTCAGCAGCAGCAGTTCGCGCTGGGTCTGTGACAGGCCGCCGGTGATGAAGTTCATCTTCAACGTATTCAGCCCCTCGAACCGCCGGGTAACGGCGTGATAAAGGGTATGCCGGGCATCGCCGGCCGCCGTGTTTTCGGCCAGAAGATCGCGCAGGCTATCGGCGACCATCGCATCCCCACGAGCTTGGCTCCCCGTCAAGGCACGGGCGTATCGGCGCGCATAGGGCAGTGCGCGGATCAGGTCCTCGCGACGGAGGCTAGTCATCAGGCATCCTTTTCTTACACAGGCCGGGTGCGCCGGGGAGGCGTGGACCGGGTTCCGGGAACTTGCGTGTAGTTGGGTGGAATCAGTGGAGAGCAAGTGGACATAGCCGACCCTAACATCCGGGGGCAAATCGCCGCGCTGCTTCCGGACCTGCGCGCCTTTGCTCGCTTCCTGGTGCGGGACCGTGTTGCGGCAGACGACATCGTGCAGGACAGCGTCGTGCGCGCCCTGGCCGCAATCGACCAATTCCAACCCGGCACGAACTTGAAAGCCTGGCTGTTCACCATCCTGCGCAATCAATTCTACGAACAGGGCCGGCGACGCAAGCGGGAGGTCAACGCTTTGCAGTCACGCTTCGATGCGGAACTGCAGGTCAATCCCCAGCAGGACGCCCGGGCGGAGATCACGGACCTTCAGCAGCTGATCTGGCGCCTGCCTCCCCTATTACGGGAAGCGCTGATCCTCGTCGGTGCGCAGGAGATGTCGCACGAGGAGGCGGCCGCGATCTGTAACGTCCCGGTTGGCACCATGAAGGCCCGGTTGTCCCGTGCACGCAGCGGACTCGCCGCGCTGTTGGACGAAACAGTGCCTGCTTCTCCGTAAGCTCTCGCATTTTCGTGATGTCAGCGATGCAACGTGCGGCCTCGGCGTGCCATTGAGGTTTCAGTGACGCGAGAAGGTAGATTGATGAACACCCCTTTCCACGACCAGGTCATTTCAATCCTTCCGAAGCTGCGTATTCAGGCGTTGGCTTTGACCCGCAACCGTTCGGCGGCGGAGGACTTGGTGCAGGACGCCGTATGCAACGCGCTGTCCGCCCACGCCAGTTTTATTCCGGGCACCAACTTTCCTGCCTGGATGCATCGGATTTTGCGCAATCGGTTTATCTCCAATCTGCGCAAGCGCCGGGACACCACCGACATCGATGACGTGCCGCAATCCGCCTTCGCAACCGAGGCTGCGCATGAAGACCGCTTGGCGCTCAAAGAGCTCGGCCGGGCGATGACACGGCTGCCGGCGGACCAGCGTGAGGCGTTGCTGATGGTTGTGGTACACGGCATGAGCTATGAGGCGCTCGCCGAGGCAACTGGCTGCGCGGTCGGCACGGCAAAGAGCCGGGTGTTCCGGGCCCGCCGTCAACTGGAGGCCTGGCTGCTCGGCGAGGTCGATGCGAAAACCAAGGAGCGGATTGGGCCGCGTGGGCCGCGCCTGCTAGAAATCGGGTTTGAGGAAGACGAGACCGCGACCGCTACGGTATAACCCAGGAACCTTCGGCTCACATAAGTGTTGAGCTGAGCAGCGCAAGTATCATTGGCGCTCCTGCGAGGGGGTTGTGAGTGATAAGGCGAAATGGGTATGAACCACTTTACGATGACGCAGCGTAAGCCGAAACAGCCAGCACAGCCGCGGAAGCAATCCCGGCCGGTTGACGCTGCATTCGATGTTTGGCTGCACCGCGGCCTGCACCAACTCTACGACGACGTCACACGTGAACCGATCCCGGACGAGCTGTTGAAACTGATCCAGGAGGATCGGGAGAAGTGACCGCCGGCCGGTTTCTAAGACCGGTATCATGCTAGCACGTCGTCTGAGAGCCTGGGATACGCTAGTTGTACGGCTAGGCCTGCTGCAGGTTCTTGCAACGTTTCCGCTCATGCTCATTGCCGTGACAGGAAGCTTGCCGATTGCGGGCGTTCTAGCCTGGCTGATTGGACTGGCTGTCGTTGTGGCCGGGGTGATATTCCTAGTATCTCGTCCGCTTGCCCGGTTGAACCGACAGGTGGGCAATTGGCAAGCGGGCGAGCCTTTTGACGACCTGCCTTACCGGACTGGAAATATCGCGGCGTCCTGGGACCTCCGACGCTTGGCAATCGCGTTCCGCCGGGCGACGATGACGCTCCGCAGACAGCAGGTTAGGCTAGCAGCGGCCGTCGATCAGCAGGAACTGCTAATGCAGGAAATCCACCATCGGGTGAAAAACAATCTGCAGATCGTCGCGAGCCTGCTGAACCTGCAGGCGAGCCGCATTCGCCAGCCCGAGGCGCGGGCGGAGTTCCAATCTGCGCGCGACCGGGTGCGCGCCCTCGCGACTCTGCACCGGCACCTTTATGCCCACGGCGAGGTGCACACCATCAATATGCGGGAGTTTCTGATCGAGCTGTGCGGTCAATTATTCCAGGCTATGGGGGAGAAGGCTGGGGAGCGGCTGCAGCTCGAGATCGAGGCGCCGGAACTGAAGATGTCGAGCGATCAGGCCGTTCCGCTGGCGCTGATCGTGACCGAGGCGGTCAGCAACGCGGTGAGATACGCCTTCCCAGGCGGTCGTCGCGGCCGCATTTCCGTACATCTTACGGCGGATCTTGACCATGCGGAGCTCGAGATCCAGGACGATGGGGTCGGCATTCCGGCAGGGCGCGTTGAGACTGAGGCCGGAACGCGCGACGGCATCGGCATCCGGTTGATCCGCGGCTTCGCCCGGCAGCTCGGCGCCACTCTTGAAGTCGAGGAGCGCGACGGCACCCGCTACAAAGTTTCGATGCCGCTGCGGCGGGAGCGGATCGAGAGCCCTGTGCTCGGTGGCTTGGCCGGCAAAACTCCGGCATAGCCGGACCACTGCAACCTGGCCTTGCGCGAAGCACGAACAAACGGCACATCCTGGAGGGTGTGGAGTACCGTAGATGGATCTCAAGCTGCAGCAGGCGCTTCCGCAATGGCGCCAGCACCTGCATAGTCATCCCGAGCTTTCGCTGGACGAGCAGGAGACCGCGGCGTTCGTATGCGAGACGCTGAGGACGTTGGGCGTGCCGTTCACCGCTGGCGTTGGCGGGCATGGCGTAGTCGCGACCTTAACGCGCGGCAACTCCAACCGGAGCGTCGGTTTGCGCGCCGATATGGACGCCCTGCCGATCATGGAGGCAACGGACCTGCCCTATGCCTCCAGCAAACCCGGCGTGATGCACGCCTGTGGCCATGACGGCCACACCGCCAGTCTGCTGGGCGCAGCGGCCCTGCTTGCAGACGATACCAGTTGGTCCGGCACCGTCCAATTCGTATTCCAGCCTGCGGAGGAGGGCTATGGCAGCGCACGCAGCATGCTGGCGGACGGCCTGTTCGACCGTTTCCCAATGGAACGCATCTTCGGCTATCATAACTGGCCGGGTTTGGAGGCCGGGACCGTCGCGGTGCACGACAGCGCCGTGATGGCGGCGGGCTCGCGGGTCGAGATTACCGTCGATGGACACGCGGGCCATGCCGCCATGCCGCATCTGACGCGCGATCCGTTGCTCGCCGCTGCGCACCTGCTGGTGGCGCTGCAGACGCTGGTGTCCCGCAACACGGACCCTCTGGAGTCGGCCGTCGTGTCGATTTGCATGATGAATGCGGGGGTGGCAGCCAACCAAATTCCGAGCCAGGCGGTCCTGCGCGGGACGTTCCGCTCGCACCGGCGGGCGGTTCGCGACCTGATCGAGGCCGGAATCCATCGCGTGGCCGCCGGTGTCGCGGCGACGTTCGACGTGAAGGCCAAGGTGCAGATCGACCATGGCGTATCCGCCACCGTGAACACGCCGGGCGAGGCCGACCTAGCCGCCGCCGCCGCCGCCGAGCTGGGCGCCCCGGTCCGCCGCGATTTGCCGCCCAGCATGGCGGGCGAGGACTTCGGCTGGTATCTGGAGCAGAAGCCTGGCGCCTTCGTGTGGATCGGCAACGGCCCGGCCCGGCCCGGCGGCGAACTGCATAACCCAGGGTTCGATTTCAACGACGCCATCCTGCCGGTCGCCGCCGGGTGGCTCGCAACGGCGGCGTGCCGGGCACTGGCGAGCTAACCGCGCCGATGCGGGAAAGCGGCGCAAAGCGTCCGCCCAAGCCGGGGCGCGCTTGGATGATGCGCAATATGGCCGAGGGTCGTCGCGCCGTGCGGCCGGTGGTCATGCTTGGCGTGCTCGCGACCGCCGCGGCGATCGGCCAGGCGTGGTGCCTGGCGCGCTTGCTCGCAGCGGTGATCACGCCAGCGCCGATCACGGGTGCTGCGACTGGACAGTGGGCGCTCGCCTTTGCGGTGTTGACGGCGATCCGGGCCGTCCTGCTGATCGTATCGGACGATTTGGCCTTTGCCGCCGGCGTGGCGGCGCGCCGGCGGCTACGGTCCGACCTGTTCGTCCGGCTGCTTGGCGCAGGGCCTGGGTCCACCCGCCGCTCGCGATCCGGCGAGCTGTCTGCGTTGGCGGTGGACCGGATCGAGGCGCTCGATGGTTTGTTCGCCCGATGGCTGCCAGTTGCTGCGCTGGCAGTCGCATCGCCGGCTCTCGTGGGCCTTGCGGTGCTGCTGGCCGATCCGTGGGCTGCGCTGATCCTTGCAGCGGCCGGGCTGCTGGTCCCGGTTGGGATGGCCCTCGCGGGGCTGGGCGCGGCGGCAGCGTCGCAACGCCAGTTTGTCGCGATGGGCCGGCTGCAGGCGCGGTTCCTCGACCGCATACGCGGGATCGCCACCATCGTGCTCGCCGGCCGGGCCGAGGATGAGGCGAGGCGTCTGCAACGAGCGGCGGACGACCTGAGCCGGCGTACGCTCCGGGTGCTGCGCGTCGCTTTCCTGTCATCGGCCGTGCTCGATTGCGCCGCGGCGGCGGCCCTCGTGCTGCTCGCGTTGCGCTATGCGGCGGCATGGCGCGGCGGCGCTGCATTCGATGCATTCACCGCGATCTTCGTCCTCGTGCTGGTGGCGGAGTTCTTTGCCCCGCTCCGCGCATTCTCGGCCGCCTACCAGGATCGCTTGCAGGCAGGCACGGCAGGAGAGCAGCTGGCCGCGCTGCCGGATGCGCCGGCTTCGGTTGCGCCGCTGCCGATCCGGAACGTGACGGCCGCCGGGGTGACCGTCGCCTTCGACAATGTACGTTATACCTGGGACCCGTCGCGTGGCGCAGTGCTGGACGGCCTGAGCTTTCGCGTGCCAGCCGGAGAGACGGTCGTGCTGGTCGGGCCATCCGGCGCCGGTAAATCGACGATCATCGAACTGCTGCTGGGCTTCGTCCGCCCCGATAGCGGGCGCATCACGCTGAACGGCGCCGACATCAGCACCATCGTCCCGGCTGCAATGGCGCGGATGACGGCCTGGATCGGGCAGCGCCCCGTGCTGTTCGCCGGCAGCATTCGCGACAACATCCGCTTCGGGCGCGAGGACGCGACGGACTCGGCTATCGAGGAGGCCGCCAGGGCCGCGGGCATCCAGCAGTTCGCGGCGGCCCTTCCAAACGGCCTGGATACCCCGATCGGCGAGGGCGGCTATGGCCTGTCCGGCGGTCAGGCGCAGCGCGTCGCCATCGCGCGCGCCTTTGTCCGCAACGCGCCATTGCTGCTGCTGGACGAGCCGACTGCCCATCTGGACCCGGCAACCGAGGCGGACGTGCTGGACAGCCTCCGCCGCCTTGCTTTGGGCCGGACCGTGATCCTCGCCAGCCATTCGGCGGCAGCGCACGTGTTTGGCGGCCGACTGTTAGAGCTGTCCGATGGTCGTGCGCGGGCGATCCAGGGTGTTGCGTGAGCGGAGGCGGGGCATGAGAGCGCTGCTGCCGATCCTGGCGCTTTGGCGCGGCCATGCGGGCTGGCTACTGGCCGGGCTGGCGGTTTCGCTGCTGACGGTCGCGGCGGGCGTGGCGCTGGCGACCGCGGCGGGCGGCCTGGCGCTGCACCCGGTATCGGGAGAGGCCGTTGGGCTCGCGGCGGTGCTGCTGCTGCCGGGCGTGGTGCGCGGGCTCGGCGTGGCGCGGGTCGTGCTGCGCTACGGGGAGCGCATGCTGACCCATACGGCGACATTCCGGGTGCTTGCGGCCCTGCGCGTGTGGCTGTTCCGGGGGCTTGCGATGCGGTCCTCGGGCGGGCTCGGGTTCATGCGGTCCGGCGACGCGCTTGGCCGGTTGGTGGGCGACGTCGAGGCGCTGGATGGATTGTACTCGCGCATCATCGTGCCGGGTTTCGCGGCCATCCTGCTGCTGCCGGTGCTTGTGGGTTTCCTGGCCCGCGCACATGGCGGCGCGGCCGTGCTGGTGGGCGGACTGTTCCTGTTATCGGCCATTGTGCTGCCGTGGATAGCGGCGCAGTCCACCCTGGAGGCGGGCGGCAGTCTCGCGGTTGCATCCGCCGGGCTGCGCTCGGCGGCGCTGGACGCGCTCGATGGCATGCGCGAGGTGAGGGCCTATGGCGCAGAGGGCCGCATGCTGGCCTCGATCCAGGCCCGGGAAGCCGTGCTGTTCCAAGCGCAGCGCGTCGTGGCGCACCGTGCGTCTTGGGCACAGGCGGGGGCGTTTGTCTGCAGCCAGGCAGCGCTGCTCGCTGTCCTGCTGTCGCCCGGTGTCGCGCCTGCGGCGATGATCACTGGATTGTTCCTGACCTTGGCGGCATTCGAGGTCGTGGGCGGGATGCCGCGCGCCGGGGCGCTGGCCGGCCACGCCGCGGGCGCGGCAGCGCGCATCACCACGGCAGCGACAGGCCCGGTCAGCGGCGTTGATCCGGCCAATGCGTTGCCGCTGCCCAGCGGCACGTCGTTGCGGTTCGAGGCGGTGAGCTTTCGATGGCGTTCGGACCGTCCGGCCGTGCTGGACGGCCTCACGCTCGACATTCCTGCTGGCGGCCGGATCGCACTCCTTGGGCCGTCCGGCTCCGGCAAGTCCACCTTGGCTGCGCTGGCGCTCAAAGTGGTCGAGCCGCAAGCCGGACGCGTGCTGCTGGGCGGCGTGGACGTCGCTCGCCTGCGCGCTGGCGACGTGCGGTCCCGCATCGCCTGGCTGAGCCAAGACACGCACCTGTTCAGCGACACGATCCGGGCCAACCTGGCGCTGGCCCGCGAAGACGCCAGCGACGCGGATTATTGGGCCGCGCTGGACCGCGCGGGGATCGCCGACATGGTGCGCGTGTTTCCCGACGGCCTCGATAGTTGGATTGGCGAGGGTGGGTTGCAGGTGTCGGGCGGGCAGGGACGTCGGCTGGCGCTGGCCCGCGCCCTGTTGTCACAGGCGCCGATCCTGATCCTGGATGAACCGGCTACCGGCCTGGACGCGGCGACGGAGCGCGCGTTCCTCGCTACGCTCAACGACGTGGCCTTGGGCCGGACGGTGATCCTGATCGTGCATCGGCTGGTCGGGGTGGAGCGGCTCGACCGCATTTTCCGTCTATCGGCTGGCCGCGCCGTGGCCGCGGCAGCCTGATTGATTGACGGCGCGATCTTCGGGTGAGCACGTATGCGTGACGCAACGTCGTGAAGGACTCGGCCATGACCCACCCAGGAGCAGCATCGCGCGTGCCGTTTATCCGCCGAGCCGCCCGGTTCGGCGTCGTGCTCGCCAGCATGGCCGAATGCGCCTCCACGGCGCCGGTCATTCCGCAACTCCCGGCCTACGCCGTGTTCTTCACGCCATCTTCGGCAGACCTGGACGATGGAGCCATGAGCGTGATCGCGGACGCCAGCCGGGCTGCGCAGGCGGCCGCGGGCCGCCGGGTCATGATCGAACTCAACTAGGCTGTGATGGCGACATACCGGGCCGATCTGCACACGGGCCATGACGCGACGCCGCGCGAGGTGCTTCGCCGCGTCTTTGGATTTCCGGCGTTCCGTGGCCTGCAGGAAGCCGCGATCGACCGGGTAATGGCTGGAGGCGACGCGCTCGTGCTGATGCCGACCGGCGGCGGTAAGAGCTTGTGCTACCAGGTTCCCGCGCTGTGCCGGCCCGGCACGGCGATCATCGTGTCGCCATTGATTGCGCTGATGGATGACCAGGTCGCTGCGTTGCGGCAGCTCGGCATTGCAGCCGGCGCGCTGCATTCCGAAATTGAGGCGGATGCCGCCCGGGCGATTGCGGGGGACCTCGACGCCGGGCGCCTCGACCTGCTGTATGTATCGCCGGAGCGCCTGCTGATGTCCGGCACGCTCGACCGCCTGACCCGGCAGCGGATCGCGCTGATCGCGATCGACGAGGCGCATTGCGTTTCGGCCTGGGGACACGAGTTCCGGCCGGAGTATCGCGGATTGGCGCGCCTGGGGCAGCGCTTCCCCGGCGTGCCGCGCGTCGCCCTGACCGCGACGGCGGACCCGCGCACCCGGACCGATATCCTGGCCGCGCTGGGCATGGACAACGCGGAGATGTTCACCGCGAGCTTCCATCGGCCCAACCTGCACATCGCCGCGGAGGCAAAGAATAGCGAGGCGAAGCAGCTGCTGACGTTCCTGACGCGCCGCAAGGGCCAGGCCGGGATCGTGTATTGCGGCAGCCGCGCCAAAACCGAACGGACGGCGGCGCGGCTGAAGGCGGATGGCTTGCCGGCGCTGCCGTTCCACGCCGGGCTGTCTGCGATGGAGAAGCGGGTGGCGCTGGCCCGGTTCCGCAGCGGCGAGCCGGTGATCATGGTCGCGACGATCGCGTTCGGCATGGGGATCGATCGGCCCGACGTACGGTTCGTCGTGCATTTGGACATGCCGGACAGCCCGGAAGCGTTCTATCAGCAGATCGGCCGGTCCGGCCGCGACGGCGACCGGGCGGACACCCTGTTGCTATATGGCGGCGAGGACATCGCCCGCGCCCGGCACTGGCTGGCCCAATCCAGTGCTCCCGAGCAGCAGCAGCGGGTCATGCGGGAACGGCTGGAGGCGATGATCTCGTTGACCGAGACGACGGCCTGCCGCACCAGGTCGCTATTGGCGTGCTTCGGGGAGGAGTTAGGTGGTCCCTGCGGGCACTGCGACGCCTGCACGTCGCCAGTGGCGCTGTTCGACGGCACTGTTGCGGCGCAGAAGGTGCTTTCGGCGATCTATCGCACCGGGCAGATGTTCGGGGCGCTGCATATCATCTCGGTGCTGCGCGGGCAGCAGACGCCCATGGTGCTGAAGCACCGGCACCATGAATTGTCTACCTATGGCATCGGCGCCGACCGGGCGCCGGGCTTTTGGCGGGGAGTGATCCGGCAATTGATCGCCCGCGGCGCGCTGCGGACCGATAGCGGCGAGTATGCCACGCTGTCGCTGGTGCCCGAACAGGCCCGGCCGATCCTTCGCAACGAGACTACGCTCATGCTGCGTGACGAACCGGAGCCGGTGCGGACGGCATCGCCGCGCAGCCGTGACCGCGCGTCGGCTCCGGGCGACGCCAGCAGCGAACCGTTGTTCGACGCGTTGCGGCAGTGGCGGTCGAACGAGGCGAAGGCGCAGTCAGTGCCGCCCTATGTGATCTTCCACGACAGCGTGTTGCGCGAAATCAGCGGCACCCGGCCGGCGGACCTTGACGCGCTCGGCGACATCAAGGGCGTTGGCGCATCGAAGCTACAGCGATATGGCAGGGCCGTCCTGCAGATCACTCGGCAGCACGCCTAGGCAGGCTCTCGAGCCGTCCGGGCTGGCCCGGCAGACGGCGGAACACCTGCGCCGTGTCGTGGAACGCCGCGACGGCCGGGCGGTGGGCGATCGAGATGATCGTGGTGTCCGGGAGCTGCCGGCGCAGCGTCGCATACAGTTCGCTCTCGGCGTCAGGATCCAGGCTCGCCGTGGCCTCGTCCATGAACAGCCAGTCCGGGCGTTGCAGCAGGGCGCGGGCGACGGCGAGGCGCTGCTGCTCTCCGCCGGAGAGGCGCTGGGTCCATGGCTGATCCTCGTCGAGATGCCGCGCCAGCGCCGACAGGCCGGCGTCGGCCAGCGCTTGACGGATTATGTCGTCGCCGAAGCTGGTATCGTTTGCGGGATAGGTTAGGGCATGGCGCAATGTGCCGAGTGGGATGTAGGGCCGCTGCGGCAGGAACAGATAGCGGCCCGGCGGACGCTCGACCGAACCGCTGCCATAGGGCCAGATGCCCGCGAGCGCTCGGAACAGCGTGGATTTTCCGCTGCCGGATCGGCCCGAGATGACCGTGGACCGGCCCTTTGGAAATAGCTCCCCGGAATAGCCGAGCAACGGCGTGCCATCCGGCATTGCCAAGTTTAGATTATTGGCTGCAATCGCGTCGCCATCGCCGGGCCGCAAGCGGGCGCCCTGATCGGCCAGCCCGCGCGCGACTTCAATCGCCCGCTGGAACCCTCCGAGCCGCGCCACCGTCGCACGCCATGCCGCTAGATCTTGATAGGATTCGAGAAACCAAGAAAGCGAGCCCTGCACGCGGGCGAAAGCGCCGGCGGTGCGGGTCAACCCGCCAAGCGCAATCTCGCCGGAAAAGTATCGCGGGGCGGCGACCACGAATGGAAAGATGGCTGCTGCCTGTTCATAAACGGCCGCCAAGGCATTGAGCAGCTTCTGCCGCTGCATGATGAGCCGGAAGTTCGAAAAGAGGGTGGCGAAACGATTGAAGAGACCGGCTTGCTCGGCCTTCTCGCCGCCGTAGAGCGCAATGCCCTCGCTGTTCTCGCGCAGGCGCACGAGCGAGAAGCGAAAATCAGCCTCCGCCTTTTCCTGCAGGAAGGTCAGCATGGCGAGAGGCCGGCCGATGTAGTGGGTCAGCAGGCTGCCGATGAGGGCGTAAAGGATCGCGGCCCAGAGCATGTAGCCGGGAATGGTGATGCCCCAGAGCGTCACCGCCCCGGAAAGCGTCCATAGGATCAAGGCGAAGTTGAACAGGCTAACGACATTGGAGAGCAGGCCCAAGCCGAGCCGCAGCGTGTCGTCGACATACTTCCGCAGATCGTCTGCGATCCGCTGGTCCGGGTTGTCGGTGCCGATGCCGGCCGGATCGGCGGTTAGGCTGATGGTGTAGTAAGCGCGGTCGGACAGCCAGTCGGTCAGCAGCCGGCCCGTCATCCAGCGCCGCCAGCGGATCTGCAGTAGCTGGTTGAGATAGGTGCGGTAGATTGAGATCGGAACGAAGATCACGACGATCGGCACGAAGCCGGGCATGAACCCAGCCTCGCCGCTGCGGTAGGTGAACAGGAGCTTTAAGAACAGCTCGGCATTCTTGTTCTGCAGGCTGTCGAAAAACGCACCGTTCCAGTAGTTCAGCACGACAGTCGCGCCAACCAGCGAGAGGTTCAGCGCGACGATGGACAGGAGCAGCAGGCGCGCGCTCCATTTTTCCTCGGAGCGGAAATAGGGCAGGGCCAGCCGCCAAGCGTCGCCCAGCACGGGCCCGAGCGTACGCATCAGATTGCCTCCAACGGCGGCGCGGGTCGCGCCAGGCGCAGGCGAATTACGCCTTTCACGCCCGAGGGTTCGACGGCCTGGCCTTTGCGCAGGATTTCGATCTGCCCAGCGACGGCCAGCCGGCAGGCAACCCGGCGCACCTCGGTCAGCAGCGACTGCCAGTTCGGCCACAACGCGCGGGCGACCTCACTCGGGCAAATGGACTTGGCAGGGCCGCGCTGAGCGGTCAGGACGAGGATCGTTGCCTCGATCTCGGCCGTGGGCGGTATAGGGTGTGGGGTCATAGCGCAACGCTGGCGCAGGACGCGCCGCGCCGCAAGCCGCGCCCACGGTCAGGAGGAACGAATGCCGAGCTTCAGACGTAATTGCGCGGCTGGCAGGGGATGGCTGAACAGGTAGCCCTGGCCCTCGTCGCAGCCTATGCCGGAGAGGAAGGCGCGCTGGGCCTCGGTCTCGATCCCTTCGGCCACGACCGTGAGCCGCATGGCGTGGCCGGTCCCGATCACCGCGCGGACGATGGCCGCGTCCTCACGGTTGACCGGCAGCTCGCGTATCAGCGACCGATCGAGTTTCATGACCGTAAGCGGCAGGCGCTTCAGCATAGATAGGCTGGCAAAGCCGGTGCCGAAATCATCCAGCGCCAAGCCGACGCCGAGGTCGCGGATGGCCGAGAGCGCCAATAGTGTGTCAGCGCTGCCGTCGACCAGCATCGACTCGGTGAGTTCCAGTTCCAAGCGGTCGGGCGGCAGGCCGGATTGTTCCAGCGCCACTGCCAACTGGACCGGTAGGACGCCCGATTGCAGCTGCCGGGCTGAAACGTTGACGGACAGGCGATGGCCGCCCCAGCCGGCTGCCTCGGTGCAGGCGTCGATGAGCACCCAGGCGCCTATCAGGCTGATCAGGTCGCTTTGCTCGGCGACCGGGATGAAGCTGCTTGGCGGGATCAGGCCGCGCTTGCGGTCGGGCCAGCGGATCAGCGCCTCGTTGACCTCGATCGCACCCGTCGCTAGGGAGAGCCTCGGTTGATAGTGCAGCACGAAGGCGCCAGTGGCCGTAGCGGCGCGCAACCCGCGCTCCAAGCGGCGCCGATCCGCGGCGTTGTTCACGCCTTCGACCAGCGACAGGCGTGTCGATGACCTTGGCGCCAGCCGGCTGCTGGTATGGGTTGCAACAATCATGCTCGTCTCACTCTGTCCCGCTTGATCCTATTTACCGCCACAAAGCTTTGCAGGAGGTTAACAGCGGGCTCGCCTTGGCTTAATCTATTGCCGGCTGATGCCGGCCGGCTCAATCGTGTGATCACTGCGGCATCGACAATCAAAAGGAGCGCCGCATGATCGACGTCTGGACCTGGCCCACGCCGAACGGACACAAGGCTCACCATCTATCAGTTTAGCAGGCACTCCCAGAGCTTTGGCAACGGCAGGGCTCGGAGCATAAGTCTGACAGCTGTGCGGAGGCCTCGGGTAAACCAGGACAGCTTGCTTCTGGCGAGTTTTCT